>Ga0209510_1001135_pt1 | contig 31502 bp, 29 predicted proteins | sample BiotimSIPDNA_FD_185749 | JGI IMG/M metagenome (GOLD analysis project Ga0209510, IMG submission 185749) | Anaerobic biogas reactor microbial communites from Washington, USA - Biogas_R1 time_0 SIP DNA (SPAdes) (version 2) | ecosystem: Engineered > Bioreactor > Anaerobic > Unclassified | place...
AACGCGAGCAAACCAAGCAGAAAAAATGGCAGCGAAAGCAGCACCACGGCTACCCCCGCGAGGTCCGAAATGTCCGCCGCGCCAAACCCGTCTTTGAGCGCTATCCATCCGATCAGCCCCACTGCGATTAGGCTGAATAGAATGATCGGGAAAAGGATTGCCCAAAACCGGTCGCGCTGGCTGGCTCTGTCGATTGTTTCTCTGATTTTTGGATCTTCAACCATAACAACACCTTTCCCGTAATTTTAGCATGATATTCCCCGCACCACACAACCTATATAGACTCCAGAGCAATCGCAACCAATAACCCTGGATACATTTTCCAAGGAAGACCCGGAAAATTGGCAGCATTTCCCTTTGGCATTCAGGATCATAAGATCATCAATGAGAGCCCAAAACAGGCATTGATTTTCGATGTCTCTTGCTTCGTCAGCTCAGCCTTCACCGCTATGGAATGGGGCGAGGATGGATGAGGTCAGGTCAGGCTGCTTAATCCTGGAGTGGGTCTGATGAGCGTGTCCGAAGGCACAATTTTTTTTGTAGGGCGGGGTTGAGGACAATCCGAACCATTGTTTTACAGTCTTATGACCGTCCTCAACCCGCCGATGGAAGCGGGTGGAGTGATACCCTGCGGGCATATGCCCCATCCGTACAGCGCGGCTCTGTTTGTTTCGGCGGATTGGTGGTGATTTAGCGTGTATCCTTCAACATTGTTTGTGTCCGTCCCTAATATCCTTCGGACACTTTATCATCTCCCTACATTTTTGCCCTCAACCCAACAAATGAAGGTTCAAGTCCAGAAAAATGCCGGCTCAAAATACAATATCGTTGCGGATGAGGCAGGGTATCACTCCTGCCGCCTTCCCTTTGGTCCTGTGTCATTATCATCCTTAACGTTCTTTTCTCTCGCTCCCTCCGACAATCTCAGCCTCCAAAGCCAAGCGGCTGGACCAAGGCCCAGCCGTACGAAGGGGCAGGTGCCCGCAGGATGGATCTTAAGCAGCCAACAGAGAGATTGGCAAAAAGGAGGGTCAACGCCCCTTTACAAAGCGCTTAAGAAAGGCAAGAAGGAGCTTGGCGAGCATGACCAGATAGTAGAACCCATTAAAGAGGAAGCAGTGCTTGCGGGCGAAGTGTTTGCGGTAGTACAAGTAGTAGGAGCGGTGCCACTGGTAGATGGAGCGGTATGGCTGGGTTTTTGAACCGCCCTCGCCCGCGTAGTGGATGATACTGCTGAGGGGCACGTACATCACCTTCCAGCCAGCATCCCGGGCTCGCAGGCAGTAGTCGCTGTCTTCCTGGTAGGCAAAGAACCGCTCATCCAAGCCGCCGATTTCCTCATAAACTTCCCGCCGAATGAACATGCAGGAGCCCGAAACAGCTTTAACTTCAGCGATTTCATCCTCTGGGAGCCAGGATTGTAAGTAGCCATTGAGCGCCTTGTTCTCCGGAAAGAGCCTGCCCAAACGGAGAAAATAGCCAAACACTTCCACGGGGCGCGCGTCTCCCCTGCGCGACTGTTGCTGGAAGCTGCCATCCGCGTTGAGCACCTTCGGGATTGAGATGCCCACCTGCGGATTTGCTCGCAAGTAGTCGATTTGCGGACCAAAACAGTCCTCTGTCAGCAGGGTGTCGGGGTTAAGCAGCAGCAGGAAGTCGCCCTTAGCCAGGTTCATCGCCTGGTTGTTCCCGCGGGTGAAACCGATGTTTTGTTGATTACGGATCAGGGTGATTTCCGGACAGGTCTCCGCGATCCAGTCTGCTGTCCCATCCGTGGAAGCGTTATCCGCCATAACAATCTCGTAATCCAAACCGGTGGTGTACTTCCTGACCGAAGCCAGCAGGGGTTTCAGGTATTTGAGCGCGTTCAGGGAGACAAGGCAGATGGAAAGGTCCACTATGCTTCTTCCTCCCCGACCGGCAGAATGCCCTTTTCCGTGCCGTTTTGTTTGCGCTTCAGGTGCGTGTCGATCGCGTGCACCAAATGGGCTCCCAGAAAAAGGATGTAACTGCTAATGTAAAGCCAGAACAAAAGCGCGATCATCGAAGCCAGAGAGCCATAAATAATTTCGTAGTTGGTGAATCCGCTCGAAATCGCCCATCCAAGCAGGCGGCTCGCGGATTCCCACAAAAGGGCAGAGACAGCCGACCCAATCAGGCGCGCTAAAAAGAGGATGTTGGTACTCTGCGGTATCCAGGTATATATTGCCAGGAACAAGAGAAACTTCAACAGGACTGGGACTACTTTTATCAAATCTATCCACGCTGTGGAGGAAGTGATTGATGTTCCGAAAAGCGCTTTTCCCGCGGATTCAAAGATTTCCAGAACCGTGCTGAAGACCGTGGAGACGCTGAAAAGCAGGATAATAAACACAATAATCAGCAGCGCCATTCCGCGGCTTTTTAAAAAGCCCGGTCGGCTTCCCTCCGGGAAAGCGCGGTTTACGTTCACAATAACCTTCTCAAACACATTCGAACCGGACCAAAGCAGGGAGATGATTGCGACGATCGTTACCGGTCCGCGCATATTGAGGACAGTGGTGATTTGGGCGTTGACCGCGTCGGCAGAAACCGGTATCCACTGCATTATGAGGTTCAGAAGTTTCAATTTGACAACATCGCCTTCCAGGAACATCGAACCAATGGAGACCGCTGCCAACAGCATTGGGAAGATGGAAAAAAGACCGTAATATGCCAGGCTGGCGGAAGCTTCCGTGGCATGGACAAGGTTGAAATTGGTGAAAGCATGCCGAATAATGCCCAAAGCCCCGCCCAGGCGATCATTGAGATTCAAGTAAAAACGGCGCAAGTGCCCGCGGTATTCCCCCTGGCGCCCTTCCAAGTTTTCTACTCGTTTCTTGAAGTAACCAAACAAACCTGCCATGTCATGATTATAAGCGCAACCGTATTTAGCGCCAAACCTCACCGCCCCGGGGCAGGTCTGGCAGCTCAAGCCAGCCTTCGCCCGCCCGGATATTCCCTGAGCCAAACAGAGCCCCAAATTCCCTCTCATAGGACAAATTAAGTCCGGGCACTTCCAATCGCTCGGCAGGCTGCGGGCGGTCGGAGCGGTTAGCGCTGACAATGACCCACTCCTCTCCCAGGACGCGCGCGAAAAGGAACCAGTCGCGGTCAAAAGTGAGGACCCTAAGCGCACCCTCCGCCAAAGCCGGGCTTTCCCGCCGAAGCGCGATCAGCGTGCGGTAAAACGCCAGGCTTTCTGCGTCCCACCGCGCTTCATCCCAAGGGAAGCAATTGCGGGAGCCGAAGCCTTCCTCATCCACCAATCCGATCTCATCGCCGTAATACAGGCAGGGCACGCCAGGAAAACAAAATTGCACCACCGCTGCCAGCCGGCACAGCGCCTTGTCTCCATCCAGACGAGTCAGCAGACGAGGCGTGTCGTGGCTGTCCAGCAAATTTAATTGCTGCAGGGCGATCTGCCAGGAGATGGACGCCAGGTTTTCTTGCCATGCCCGCAACAGCGCGTCGGTGTCCCAGGGAACTGCAGATTCCAGAATCGGCTCACAGCGCAAGGCATGCTGCTTGGGACCTTTAAGCCAGTTCAGGATTGGGTCAGCAAAGCCCGCGTAATTCATCACCCCATCCCAGCCGTCTCCCTGGAGCTGGTCAGCAGCCTCAAAAAAGTTTTCGCCCAGGAGGTACGTATCCTCTGAGACGCACTTGACGGCTGTGCGGATTGCCTGCAAGAGCTCGGGGTTGATTTGGTGAGCGTCCTGCCTGCCGAGCATATTGCCCACATCCACCCGCCAGCCATCCGCTGAATAGGGCGGCTTGAGCCAATGAGCAAAGATAGAATCTTCGTCCTCGATCATTTCGCGCCGCAGGGATTCATTGGCGTAATTGAGCTTGGGCATATGCCGAAAGCCCATCCACGAGACGTATTCCGAGCTGTCTCCTTTAAAGTAAAAGTACCCGCGTTTGTCGCTCTCAGCATTTTGCAGCGCGGATTGAAACCAGGGGTGCCTATAGCCGCAATGATTTGGGACGATATCCAACACCACGCGCATGTCCCGCCGGTCCAGAGCCCGGCGCAGTGAGACAAGAGCCTCATCGCCGCCTAAAACCGGGTCCACCTCGCGGAAGTTGCTGACATCGTAGCGGTGGTCGGTATAAGCGGTAAAAATGGGATTCAGGTAGAGCGCATTGGCGCCGAGCCGTTCCAGGTAGCCCAGACGCGCCTCAATCCCTGCCAGGTCTCCACCATAAAATGGGATGGTATAGCGGCTGCGTAGAGCGGGCTCGCCCCAGGGGTGGGTTTTCCGCGTGACCCCGGAGCCCGGGTCGGTTTCTTCAAGCGGGTCATTGCCTGGATCGCCATTGGCAAAGCGGTCGGGAAAAATCTGATAAAAGACCGACCTCTGCAGCCAGGAAATCGGTTCAAAATCTGCCAGAAGCTTGAAGTCGAAATTCGCCAGAGGGCTATGCAGGCTGATGCCAAGTGCGTTCAGCCACCAGACCCTGCCCTCTGTTTGAATGGCGAAGCGGTACAAGACTCGCGGCTCGTTGATCCTCAAAACCGCTTCCCAGACGCGCCAGCCTCCCCGCGCCGGTTGTGGTTCCATGGCGGTGAACTGCTGCTCTCCATTGGGAATCGTGCGCAAAACAACCTGGTCGGGTTGAGCCTGACTGGGAATCAGCAGGCGCAGGCTTATCGTCTCGCCCAGCGCAGGGTTGGGATTAGAGAGAAAGTCGGCAGTCTGCCCATGCAGCACCCGCGCGAGCCAGGCGGGTTGGGACGAATCGGTAGGTCTCACAGGGGCTAATCATACCAAAAAATGTCATTTGTTAATCCAACTCCCGCGTGGTGTCGGTTATTCATCCTGGGCACGTTACAATCCCAAGAGGCGAGGATTCAATGTCACTTTCATCCCGAGGCGAAGCCTTTTCATGTGGACATCTCCTCCCGTCGGCATCTACCGGTATCCGCTATATACTGGCATTCCTGCCCCTGTTGCTGGGTTTGATAAGCCGGAGAGCCGAAGTCAGGCGGTTGGGTTCCGCAGCCTAGCGCTGCCTGGTGATCCTGGTAAATGGCACCCGGCTAGGCAGAAGAGCTGACAACCTCAGCTTACTACAAGTGACTGACGCCTGATCCGGGCTGGCTACACTGCTTTTAGCTTGCATTTCCTGAGAAGCTTGCGATAGACCTCATCATCGTTTGTGGCGATCAGGTTGCCCCAGGCTTTCTCATCATGCAATCTGTGCGGATAGGTAAAGTATCCCCTCCAGGAATGCTGTTCACCGTACCTCACGATCGGGCGCCATTCTGAAACAAGCACATGATAGCCTTTGGCTACCAGGTAATCAGCCAGGGTTTGATAGGTGTACCCCAACTTTTGCGTTTTCGCATCTTCAAATTCGCACAGGATGACACTTGGTTTAACCTTTTCCCACGCCAGTCCCTTTAAAACCATCAGATCGAAGCCTTCGGTATCAATCTTTAAGTAGTCCAGGCTGGTCAGACCACGTTCCTGGAAAAACACATCGAGCGTAGTGGTACTGACTGTGTATGATGATTCATGACTGGGAAGAAAGGCAGAAAGGCTGCTCACACCACTGGATTCCTTTGAGGTAAAGAAAGGGATCGATTCTTCCACCTTATCTGAAACCGCGCGGTCGTCCACCTGTACAGCGGGATAGATACGCGAGTTTTCGAGCAAGTGCGAGCGATTTACAGGGTCAGGCTCAAACGCAAACACCTGCCATCCGGCTTTCGCGAAAGGAATCAGGCTGTAACCATGATGCGCGCCCACGTCACACATGACGCCCGTATAAGCGGAAGACTGGAATACATCAAAAATGATTTCGTTCTCATCAGTGCAGGTGAGAGCGACTATCTTTTGCTGGACGGTGTGCCAGAAACCAGCGAGTCCTTTTTGTTTCAGGATTTTGAAAGCCGTACCAATTTTCTTTGCGATTCCCATCTCGAACTCCCTTTTTACCTCTCAATGAAGCCGGCGTTTGCGCAGCCACATCCACAAAGGCTGCACCAACTTGCGGACGGTGTACTTCAGTGTAAGCGGAGAAATCCTGCGCCCGCCATCGCGGTAGTGCACGCGCAGCATCTCCGGCCAGCAGCGATCATCCTCGGCGATGGATTTAGCGCCCTCGTGCAGGCGGAAAGCTGCCCAAACCTCGGGAACGTAACGCAAGGGGGCGAGGGCTGCCAGGCGCGTCCAGAGATCGTAATCCATGGCGAAGTAAAAACTGTCGTCCAGCGGCGCCACCTTGCGCCAGAGCTCCGCGCGGAAGAAAGCAGTCTGCTGCGGGATATGCACGTAGCCGCGGCGCAACTTTTTAAGGTCAGTTTGAGCGGCGGGGAAGTCGCCAATCACCTTGCCTTCCGCGTTGATCCAGTGGCAGTTGCCATAAACCATGCCGACTTCAGGGTGCCGTTGGAGCTGGCGCACAGCCGCGCTGACCGCGCCCGGGTAGAGAACATCATCGGAGTTGAGCCACGCCAGTATCTCACCTGTAGCACGCGCGAAACCCTGGTTGATCGCGTCGGTCTGCCCTTTGTCCTTTTGGCTCTGCCAATAAGCCAGACGGTCGGCGTATTTTTGGATGATTTCCCGGCTGCCGTCCTTGGAACCGCCGTCGATGACGATGTATTCAAGATTGGGATAGTCCTGCTCGAGCACGCTGCGCATGGTCTGCTCCAGGAAACGCGCCTGGTTATAGGAGGGGGTGATGATGCTGACTTTTGGCTGCTCAGTCACTGTCTGCCTCCTTGCCAACGCGCTTATGATAGCGATCCAGGCGCCATTTATCGTAGGACAGGCGCAGGTTTTGCGCCCCAAGCGAGCCGAGAGCCGCATATCCCATGCGCCTTAGCGCACCTTTCGCGCTGGATGGCGCCAGCCGCAGCATTTTCGCATAGGACCGCAGCGCTGGTTTGAACTGACCGGCTTCCACCAGGTAAAAAGCGTTAAGACGGTGCGCCCCAGCCCAAATTTTATTGAACAGCTTGCCGGAAAGAGGATAAAACCGCTCGGTCTCACAGATCCATTTGGCAAGGCGGAACGCTTCCGCGCCGAAATCCTGCGCGTGGGCAACGTTTTTAGCGTTTGTGTGAATGCGCGCGGCTGCCCAAACGGCTCCGGGCACATAACAAGGCTCGGCAATGGCAGCCATCCTTAGCCAGAGCTGCACGTCCAACAGGTAGTTGTAACTGAGGTCCAAATACCCTGCCTGCTCCAGCACCTCGCGGCGCATGAAAACTCCGGGCTGACCGATGATCTTGAAGGTCATCAGGTCTGCCAGTTTCCAATCGCCATAGCGCATCAAGTTGAAGGCGTTTCCGTGTTCGTCAATCGACTCAACATCGCTGAAAACAAAAGAAGCCTGCGGATGTTGGCGGAAGGCTTCGACCGCGCCTCTGACAGCCCCCGGGTAGTAGAGGTCATCCGAGTTGAGCCAGCCGATAATCTCGCCGCTTGCTTTGGCAAAACCCTTGTTCACTCCATCCGCCTGTCCTTTGTCTTTCTCGGAAACCCAGCCAGCGAGCCGCGACTCGAATTTCTTGATGATTTCGACGCTTTGGTCTGTGGAACCGCCATCCATCACCCAGTATTCAATTTCAGGGTAATCCTGGTCAAGGACGGATTGAATCGCCTGCTCAAGGAAGGCAGACTGGTTGAAAGAGGGGGTGATGACGCTTACCAGCGGATCGCGTTGCATTTTCTCATTATAGTCTGCTGCAGTCGGTCAGATCGCTTAGTTTTGAGTTTCTCGCTCGACCCTTCAACGAAACAGGCTCAAGTAGTCCGCTTTTTCGAAGATGTCCAGCTTACCGCCGATGGTCGCGTCCAAGACGCGTCTGCCAGCGTTTTCATAAGCCCGGCGCGCCATGCGGTAGCCGATTTCGGAGGTCTCCAGGTCCGGCAGTTGCCAGCGGAAGCCTTTGCCAAAATACGCCGCGGAGAAGTGGTTGGGGTCATCGCCCTGGGATTCCACGGTAGTGTTCGGTTTTCCTTTGGTGGCAAAGCTGTGATCAACACCTATCAAGATGACCTCGCTGAAGCCCATATGATAGGCAAGCTGCAGGCAGACGTTGGTGACCGTGGCGCCTTCCCAAACCCGGTTGCGGACGTCGGTGGCGAACTTCGGTGTGGTGTAAGTGGTGTAGATAAAGTGCATCCAGTCGTCCATTTGCAGCCATTTGCTGGCACGCCACGCGAAAAATTTAGGCATCTTTAAGGCATTGAACTCGGGCACGGATTGTTCCACCACGAGGTCATTCACACAAACCAGGCAGCTCGGAGTGAAGCCGAGCTCCTCAGAGGCGAGGAAAACGCGGTTCATGCCAATCGCAAACTCGTTTTTGAGCAGACTGAGGTCGGTGTTCTTCAGCGAAGGACCATTGCCGACAATGAAACAGCGTTCGCCCCGATGACTGTCTTTCAAAAGTCCCAACCTGCGGCGGGATTCGCGCCTCCATGGGTGCAAGTAGGCTGCGGGCAGCTCAGGCAGGCGCTTGACGAAATCGTAGGCGTTGCGGGCAAAGCGCCCCAGCGGGGAGATCTCGGGGGTTTGGTCGGGTTGGATCATGGTCACTCGGTGCTCAAGCGGCAGGTCGCGCCACCGTCCGCCAACAGTCCTTGCCCGGTGATGAAACTGGACTGTGAGTTATCCGCGAGGAAGTAAATGACTGAGGCAATTTCTTCAGGCAGACCAACGCGCCCGTTGACAGTTTTGGCAGCCAGAGCTGCCAGTTGGCTTTCCTCGGAGGCTTCGTTTTCGCGTCCGCGGTGAAAACCCGCGCGCAGCATTGGCGTATCGACCGCCCCGGGCAGTACCGCGTTCACGCGAATCTTATCCGGCGCGAATTCGATCGCCATCGCGCGGGTCAGCGCGAGCAAACCGCCCTTGCTGGCAGCATATGCGGCGATGTTGGCGCTGGTGGCAACGGCGTGAACCGATGAAACGTTCACAATCGCTCCGCCGTTCGCTTTGAGCAGCGGATAAGCCAGCTTGGCGCCCAGAAACACCGAACGCAGGTTGGAAGTCATCACCATGTCCCATTCCTCGACCGTTGTCTCGATGAGAGGTTTGGTCACCTGGAAACCCGCGTTGTTTACCAGTACGTCCAGAGTGGAGGTAAATTGGGAGGCTTGCATAAAAATTTTTTCGAGATTCTCAGGCACGGAAATGTCCGCCTGGATAAACAACCCATCGGCGGGGAATTCGCCATAGACGCTTTTGCGGTCAACGCCAATCACGCGGAAGCCGCGTTCGTGGAAGAGTTTCACGGTTGCCCGCCCCACGCCTCCGGCGGCGCCAGTTATCAGGATATTTTTCTTTGTTTCGCTCATATTTCGTCCTTTTCTTTCAAACTCAAGCTTGTTTCTCGAGCGCTTTCAGGCTGTCGATATCTCCAGTTGGGATGTTGAGCCCGATGAGCAGATTGCGCAGGGTATTCCAGTGGATCCGTTCCCAATAGAAGGGGCTGCTGTTGGTGTTGTGAGGCGAGAGCATCACATTATCCATCTGCAGCAGCGGACTGTCCGCAGGAAGCGGTTCTTTTTCAAAAACGTCCAGCGCCGCGCCCCTCAGCCTGCCCTGCTGGAGAGCCTCCACCAGCGCCGCTTCGTGTACCACCGGACCGCGCGAGGCATTCACCAGCACCGCGGTCGGCTTGACCAGACGCAGGGTTTCAGCATTGATCAGGTGATATGACGATGGAGTCAGAGAGGGGTTGAGGCTGATGTAGTCCGCCCGCCGCAGCAGGTCCTCGAGGGTGGTCATTTCCACGCCGTTTTCAATCAGGAAGTCGGGCTCGATCTCGATGATGTCGTTCCCCAGGAGTTTCATCCCAAAAGCGCGCGCGCGTCTGAGCACGGCTTTGCCGATATTTCCAACGCCAACCACGCCGATGGTGGACTCGCTCAGGGTGTGCCCGGGGATCTTATCCCAGATGCCGTTTTTCATGGAGCGATCCATCCAGGGCTGCCTGCGGGCAAAGTTGAGAATGCTGCACAAGACGCTTTCGGAAACGGGCACGGTGAAAGCGTTTGGGGTGTTCATCACGCGCACGCCCATTGCTTCAGCAGCCTGCTTGTCAATCGAATCAATGCCGGTGCCCCATTTGGAAATGACTTTCAGCGCGGGCAGGCAGGCTTTGATGACATCGGCATTGTAGCGGTCATCGCCGCAGATGGTGCCCTCAAACTGACCCGCGTAGCGCAGGATTTCTTCCGCTTCGAGGCGTTCGTGGACATCAGGAATGATGGGATGGAGTCCGAAGTGTTCCAAAACGGGAGTGAAGCGGTCCATGAAAGGCAGCATATAGGGGGCGGAAACTAACACGTTGGTCATTTTGTCAACCTCGAACCTTATTTTGATGCGCCATCAGCGTTTCAGCGATGACAAAATCCAGTTCCTCATCAATATCTGTTGCTTCACGGGCGTCGATTTCGAACATCATTGGTCTCTCACCCAGGCGGTTGCGCCTTGAGAGCAGCGTTTCGCGTGTGAAGAGATAGATGCAGGAGTTTTCTTCGTAGATTGGGGGCAGGTCCTGCGTGCGGAGGAGGACGGCGGGGTTGTGGTTCACCGCCCTGCCAAGCTCGTCCCAGAGACGGGTTTGAAGCCGGGTAACGCCAAATAGCGAGTCGTATTCAGGGTAGGACTGACACAGTTGAGCAATGGCGCGGCGAATGGTTTCCCCTTTGAGTAGTGGGTTGGTGCTGTGAGTCTGCAGGTAGAGGTCGGCGGGCACCAGGGAGGTGTCGTGCACCAGGATCTCATTCGTGGGGGTGGTGTCGGCACGCAGCTCTTCCGGGCGCAGCAGCACTTTCACTTGCGGATAGTCCCGCGCCAGACCTTCCATCACCGGCGGAGAATCGGTATCCACCACCACCTGGTCGATGGTTTCTACGCTCAAAAGAGTTTCGATGATATGTGCGTAGAGCGGCTTGCCGCACATCATGCGGTAATTCTTGCCGGGGACGCGTTTGGAGTCGTGACGCATGGGCACCAGAGCTACGATCTTTTCGAGTTTCAACGAGGGTCCTCCTTGAGCATAAAATCTCCGCCGCGCAGGATGCCATCCTGAATGGTTTGAAGCACAGCGGAATTTTCGGGCAGGAGCGCCTGCCAGGGGAATTTTTTGAGGGTCACATAGCCCGCCCAGACGCCATCCGGTTTAAGGAAGTCCTCGAAGCTGAGCGAGGAGCGGAAAAGCTGCCAAAAAAGGAAACGTCGGGCGTTGCGCCTGAAGTGAGCTGGCGCTTCAACCGTCTCGGCTGCCAGGAGACCCTCTAATTTTTCGCGATAGGCTTCCTTTGTTCGGGGCAGCCAGACAACATCAGAAGCTGTGTAGCGCGATTTGCCAGCCGAAAGCACCGCCGCGCCGAGGATGGAGGCCTCAAGACCGATCGTGGAGTTGTAGATCAGCACGAATTTTGCCATGCGGATCAGGTCGTAGGAGTTAACGTATTCCTGGGGCGGGATGAAGTGCAGGTTGGGATGCTTCCGTAAAGAGCGTGCTTTTGCCCACTGCGCTACCGATTCCTCGCTGGCTTTGCCCGCGCGGGCTTCGTCGGGATGGGCTCGGATGACAAACAGCGTTTCGGGATGCTCTCTAACCGTTTCCAGCAGGGCATCAAGCCAGGTGAACATGTCTTCAAAGACGACATTGGCATGCGGCTGGCTGGTATCGAAGATGACGTTGGTAAAAACCGGCACCACCTGCTTGAAGCCAGCAGCTTTTTCCAGAAAGTCTGGCTTCAGCTCGCTCATTGATGGCCAAAACCTGACGCCCGCCATGCGGAAATCGCCCTTGAAACGCTTGCCCAGATATTCATCCAGACGTTGATTCTGCGCCTCGTTCAATTCAAAATCCGCTGGAATGTCGAGGTCATAGGCAGTGGCATCCCCTTCGGTGAAGTAAGCGCTGAAGGGAACCATACCGACTTCGTGACTGATGACGCGGATGCCGTGTTTGCGCGCCACCCACCTGGCAGTGGCTTCGGGGTACTGCATCCCATTGAACACCACCACGCTCTGAGGCTGCGTCTCCCGTATGAGCGCTTCAAATTGGAGCGCCAGGGAATAGGCGGAGCGGATATAGTTCCGGAACAAAGAACAGGTCAGCTCATCATCGCTCAGGTGATGCCGGCGCAGAATCCAGCGCATGGAGGGCAGAGCCAGCTCGCCAAGGGGCAAATCCGCATAGGTGAAGCGGCTGAGTTCCTCGAGCCCGAGCGGTTCCAGCAGTCCGTGGGGCAGGGCTTCCGCATCGAAGCTAAAAGGGACAACCTCAGATTGCCCAAAAAGCGCTCTGGACTGGCGCGTACAGCCTCCGCAGGGAGGCTGATGGTGCAGGGCGTTTCGTTTCGTGCCGAAAACACAGGGCGCCAAACCTCGCTGACACACAAAATGAATCACCCGCACACCTTTCAGCTCCAGCGACCAGGCGCTCAGGGCTGCAAAAGCCGCGTTGAGGCTAATGCCTGTCAGGCGCGTGGAAACATCAAAGAAAATGACAGGGGCGCCCGTCTTCGCAGGCGCAGCCTCTGTCACCCTGCTGGCGAGGTTGGCAAAGCGACGATCGTTGGCGAAATGCGCCAGCTCAAGCTTGAGCTGGCGGCTCACACATTCTATTAACCGCAGGATTCTCATCTTACTGGCTAAACCGCCTTAACTTGCTTAACGAAGACAGCTCGCTGTCATAGACGCGCTTAATGCCATCGCCCAACGAGCGTTCCGTAACGCGAATATACTTCACTAGGCTGGCGAGACCTTGCGGTTCCACGGAAGCGCTCTGGTCAGATCCCCACATGGCGCGGTCGAGCGTAATGTGGCGTTCAATCAGGCAGGCTCCCAGTGCCACGGCTACTGCCGAAGGCACCAAGCCCACTTCATGCCCGGAATAGCCAATTGGGCAGATGCTGGTCATGTCGCGCAGGGTTTGGATCATGCGCAGGTTGAGTTCTTCAGGTGGGCAGGGATAGCTGCTAGTGGTGTGGCAGAGGATCAGGTTTTCTTCGCCGATGATTTCCAGAGCAGCCTTGATCTCATTGAGGGTGGACATTCCGGTCGAGACGATCAGCGGCTTGCCTGTGGCGCGGTAAGCCCGCAAGAGTTCCAAGTCCGTTAGGAGCGCGGAAGGAATTTTGTGGGCGGGCGGATTGAACCGATTGATGATCTCCAACGAGGGGATATCCCAGGAGGATGCAAACCAATCGATACCGATTTCCCTGGCAAAACGATCGATTTCTGTGTAAGATTCCTCATCGAATTCCACTTTGTAGCGATAATCAAGGTAAGTGATATAGCCCCATGGGGTGTCGCGCATTTGGTTGCGCTGATGCTCCGGCACACATAGCTCTGGCGTGCGTTTTTGGAATTTAACCGCATCTGCGCCGACGTTTCTGGCAACTTCCATCAATTTTTTGGCTACGTTAATGTCACCATTATGGTTGATGCCAATTTCGCCAATAATATAGGCGGGATGTCCATCGCCGATCTTGCGGTTGCCAATACTCACTTCACGATTCATGTTCGCTCCTAAGGATAATCTCTACTAATTCACGGATAGCGCCGCGTCCGCCGGGTTTGCTCAGCACCAGGTCAGCCCTACGAATCACTTCAGAGTGGGCATCCTGAGGACAAACAAAGTATCCCACGAAAGGTAAAACGGGCAGGTCATTCAGGTCGTTACCGAGGTAAATAACCTCTGCCTGCGTTAAATTGTGTTCATTAATAAGCTGCTGAATAGCCTGAGCTTTATCCTGCACACCTTGATGGGCTTCAAGTTTCAGTTTGCGAGCTCTGGCGCTGGCTACCGGATTTTTTTCACGGGAGAGAATCATTGCTTGCACTTTGCCCTGCTGGCGTAATAGATCAAGTCCAAAGCCATCCGAGCGGCTGCAGATCACACTCTCTCGCCCATCCTGGTCAGTAATGACAGTGTCGTCGGTAAAAACGCCGTCAAAATCCATCACCAGTAGTTTGGGATCAGTTGGGAAACCGCGCCGGCTTTTAAGTGGATCAACAGGATGGAGTTCAGGGTCCTGCATCAACTTGGCATAGCGCGCCATGTCGGCAGGAGTATCGATATCAACGGTATAGCGTGGGTCGATCAATACCGGCAGAATCACATCCCCAGTCAGAGAGCCTTTTTCAAGAATCGTGCTGGTGCGAATGACGTCAACATGACCTGTCTGCCAGAAAGTCTTTGGCAGTTCCTGACGCGGCGCGTTATACGGTTCTTTCAGGTCTGGCAGGCTCAAAAGGGGTTTGAGCTGATGCGAATCCGGCTCAATCTGCCACATCTTAAAAGGATTCTGCCCGCTGGGCACCACACCACGCACGCAATCTGCTTGGGGATTGGTGAGCATCAGTTCGATAGCTTCGTCGATCAGATGTACAGGTCGAACTGGTGAGGTCGGGCGCAATTGCACCATAAAATCCGGATGATATTGTTCGTGCTCAGCCAGCCAGGCGAGGGCCTGTTGGAAAACTGGGAGATCGGTGGTGTCGTCCCGGGCGAACTCAGCGGGACGCAAAAAGGGCGTTTCAGCACCCCACTCACGTGCAACCGCAGCGATTTCCTCGTCATCAGTCGAGACGATCACGCGCGTGATGTGCTGCGACTGCAATCCAGCGGCGATGCTGTAGGCGATCAGTGGTGCACCGGCAAAATCACGGATATTCTTGCGAGGGATGCCCTCCGAGCCGCCCCTTGCCGGGATCAGCGCCAGCACTTCGGGTTTGCCTACCATGCTGTCCAACCTCCATCGACCACCAGATTGCTGCCGGTCATGTAGCTGCTGGCATCTGAGCATAAGAAGAGCATGGCGGCACTCATTTCATCGATGTTCGCCATGCGTCCCAGGATGGTACGGGCGGAATACTGCGCGGTGAAGATATCGTCATGCCCGTTATAAACCCCACCGGGGGTCAGAGCATTGACGCGGATGTTCTTTCCGGCGTAATAGGCTGCAAGGTAGCGGGTGAATCCAAGCACGCCGGCTTTGGTGACGGAGTAATACACGGGTTTGAAAGACCGAGTTCCATCGGGGCGTTCGTAGAGTCGTTGATCGGGACCAGCCAGACCGTAGGTGGAACAGATATTGATGATCACACCTTTGCCCGCGGCAAGCATGGGTTGCACGGCTGCCTGTGAGGCGAGAAACATCCCAGTCAGGTTGACATCCAGCGCCTGGCGCCAGGAGTCAAGCGAATAGCTCTCAAACGCGTTGGCGCCTTGCGAGCCAGCATTGGCAGGGTCAAACTTGGGGTCGAGCGCGGCACTGTTGACCAGAATGTCAAGGCTGCCAAAAATCTCCTGGGCGGCTTGCGCCATTGCCCGAGTGGAATTGGGGTCAGTGACATCCACGCCAATTCCTTCAGCGTGCAAGCCCTGCTCGCGCAGGGTGAAGGCGTGGGCATCTGCTGCGGTTTGAGCCAGATCTGCCACCAGGATGTTCGCGCCTGCCTGGGCAAGCGCCAGCGAGAATTGCCGCCCCAATAGACCTGCTCCGCCGGTGACGATAGCTGTTCTGCCGTGTAGGTCAAATTTTTCAAAGATATCACTCATGCTTGCCTCGTGTGTCTCTCGTCTGAATTCTACCATCAGCCAAGCCTGACCATGCATCCTTCTTGAGATGCGGATTGCTTGACCGCCTGAACGATCTCCTGAACGCGGATGCCATCAGCAAGAGTGCAGTGCGGCAGGTTCTCTCCGCCGCAGAGGCGCAGAAAAGCTGCCATCTCATCCAGGAACATCTGGTTGCGGTCAAAACCTTCGGGGGGCACAAGCAGCACAGGGCTTTCAGCAGACGCGCGGTAGACGCGGGCTTCGCCTGAGGCGTTATCCCAGCAGACGCGCCCTTCTTCGCAGGTGATTTCGAGCGTGTGGGAAGGCGGCCGCTGGTAGTAATCCAGGTGCAGACTGGCTTCCGTGCCGTTCGCGAAGCGCAGCAGGATCTCAGCGTTGTCTTCCACGTCCAGTTCAAGGCTGCTCAGGCGCCCCGTCCAGGCGTTGACGCTTTCAACCTCTCCCAGGAGCCAGCGCAGATAGTCCAGCGGGTGGGAGAGCGTGTTCACGACTCCTCCGCCAAGCTCAGCCCGGGCAGCGTAAGAGCGGCGATAATCCTCCCAGGGGTGCCAGTCGGGAAGATATTCCCCCCAGTGGGCACGCGCGGAGAGCGGCTTGCCAAGCTGACCGCTCTCGAGCAGGGTTTTTATTTGGTTGAGCACCGGATGAAAGCGAAAGTGAAAACCGACGAGAGCCGGCTTGCCGCTTGTATTAAGCGCGCTTTTCAGCTCATCCAATCCGGCAAGACCGCTGGAAACCGGCTTTTCTATCAACAGAGCCGCGCCAGCCTTAGCGGAAGCGATCGCCACCTCCAGGTGCAGCGCGGTAGGGTTAGCAACGATGACCCCATCCGGTTTTTGCGCAAGCGCCAGGCTTAGCTCGCTAAAAGCAGGGAAACCGTCAAGTTCCGCGTCCGGCAGGGTAGCTTGGTGGGTGCGGTAAAGGAGTATATCCTGCTGCCCGAGCGTGCGTAAATTACGCAAATGGCGTCTGCCAATCGATCCCAAACCAGCAATTAAGAATTTCATGGTTCTCTCCATGCTCCGGCGGGGAGCTATCCTTCCTTCCAGTATGTTTTGAAAATCCAATCGTAGAGCCGCATCAGAGGCCATTTGATGACGCGCAGGTTCTTTAGCTGGAAGCGGCTTTTCTTCTCTGTGGATTTGACGGGCGCCTGGCGAGCCTGCTGGCTGACCCAATCCGGAACCTGGTTGCTCATGTTCTGCATATAGGGGGCAGCAGTCATCAGGCGCAAGTAGCCGGCGTCGTTGACCTTCCCATCCAAAAGCTGCACCTGCCCCATCGGGCGGTCCATGTCGAGGGGCAAAAATTGCTGCAGCACGCGCTTATACGCCAGGAACTGATAATGAATGGCGCCCAAGTAAGCCGGCACACCCTTGTAGGTGAGGACCGCGTCCTCAAGCACGTTGTAGCGTTGACGGGCTTCCTCTTCCGTCACACCGAGGCTGCCGACAAAGGAGCGGAAATCTTCCCACTGCAGGAACCTGCCAAATTCAATGGTCGCTTCGGAGTCGCTTTGCGCCCAGGCAACCGTGCTGCTGTTGTAGTCGTTGTCATTGGCAATCGGGCGAGAAGTCACCATGCCCACATTCGGGTAGGTTTCGAGCAGTTTGAGCGAGTTTGAAAGCCATCCCGGGAAGAAGTAGCAGTCGTTGTCTGTGTAGGCAATCACTTCCCCCGGAGCTGCAGCCAGCATGATATTCCACGCGCCACCCTTACCAAGATTTGTATCGGAGAGCATCAGAAATTGAATCTTGCCCTCTTTCTGCTTCTGGACAAGGTACTCGCGCACCTCCGGGCAGGAGGCGTTATCGAAAACCATCAGGTCAAAAGGCAGGTCGGTGTTTTCCCAGATGCTGCCGAGGCAGAGCTTGAGCACATCGAAGGTTTCGGCGAAAAATCCGCTCATAAAAGGGATATAGTTCAGAACGGCGACAGTAATACGCTTCGGTCTTGCCACTTCTTTGACGCTTTTTGCAGGGTTTTGCCCAACTCGCATAACTTTATCCTCTATTCTCTTGCCGCGTCCCGTGCGGATTGCATGATTTTTTGCATTTCACGGCGCTTCCAAAACTCGACCCAGGCGCGTCTCGGCTGAAGCAGAGTGAAAAACAGTTGGGTCAGAGCGAAATTGTTATTTTTAAGCATTGGACGATTCTGGAATTCGCGCAGTTTGCCCTTCCAATCCCGGGGAACAACTTCTATCCTGCCGCGTACCAGACGGTGTGAGGCATCGTCCAGGTTAAATATGGTGCGTTGTCCACCTGCCAGCCGAATGTTCTCGCCTGTTTCAGGCAGCCGGTAATGCGCCTGCCCATTTGGCAAGTGGCTGTAATCGTGATCTTGGTGGATAATGTCCAGGTCTGCGGTGCAGTCCACAACTGGCCAGTTTTCCTGTCGGGCTTTAAAAATCATCCAGTTGTCCCAACCGGCGCGTCCGACTGTGAAATCGGGGATGTCCTGGAAGCAGGCGCGCGGAAAAACGAAATAGTCGCTCCCTGCCCGCAGATGCAGCATGCCGTTTCGCCAGGTATGCCGGCGCAATGGCTCCACCCACTCGCCCTCAAAGCCCAGCAACTCGGTCACCTCGAGGTCCCAACGCTGCCCAACCAGCAGGAACTTCGGCAATTTCGCCGCGACCTGCTGCGCCACCTCCAAAAAATTGGGGAAGAGAATGATATCCGCGTTGACATAAGCCAATAGCTGGCTCTGGCTCGCCTTCCGGGCGAGGCTGAAAATGCCGCTGATGAGGGGGGTGCCGAGCTGATTGACCGGCACATCCGGTAAATGCCGGATGCCAAGCTCCGCGGCGGTTTCCGCGATCCCCTCGTCGGAGCCGATCAGGATGATTTCAACGTCCTCTCCCATTGCCTGCCAACTGCGCAGCGCGTTGCGCTGAATCAGGGCGATGTGCGGGTTGGTGAAGGGTTTGGGAGCAGTGAAGAGCGTCAGCGCGGCGGGCATCAGGCTTCATCCTCCATGGGCAGCCAGGTTTTGTCCGGCAATAGTTTGGTCAACAAGCCTCGTTTGAACATACCCAAAGCGCGTTTAAAAGCGACCCCGTGTTCGGGGACAATTTTTGATTCTCCGCCGGTCTTGGCGCGCGGAGCGGCAAGTACCGTCAGGTAAAGGTCGAGGGTCTCGGAACGCGGGAAGCCATGTTTGCGCCTGCTTACCGCCTCATATCCCGCCCGTTTGAGCATTTCAATCAGCGTGTGTTCAGTGAAACAGCTCAAATGCGCCAGCTCGTAAGAATTGTGCGCGTAGAAGTTGGGCACCTCTACCAGTAAGAATCCACTGTCTTCCAGCAAGTGTTCTCTGATCTCCCTGAGCGTACCCAGCGGGTTTTCGAGGTGCTCGAGCACGTGCATCATGGTTACAAGGTCAAATTTTTCTGTTTCTTCCTTGCGCAGATCCTCAAGGGAAGGGTACAGCCGGAAACCTTTGGCTTCCGCGAGTTTGCGGTAGGCATTGCCCGGCTCCACGCCGACCATTTCAGCGCCAAAAGCCTCATGGATGGTCTGGAGCAATATGCCGGAAGACGCGCCAATATCCAGCCCCCGCCTCAGACAGCAAATGCCCTGTTCGCGCAGGAAGCCCACTTCGGACTCTGCCCGCAGGTGCTGCTGGCGCAGGTCTTTGGCAGTCGGTTCTTCGGTCTCCTGGTAGAGCCGGCGGTATGTTTCTTCATAAAACGCAGGATCCGCAGCGGCGCTCTCGCCCGGATTTTGGTAAACAAAGCCGCAGGTCTGGCAGAGGTAATAGCGCACCTTGAAGCCGAAAGAGTTCATTTCTGAGAGCACCCGCGCATCGGATTTTCCGCAAAGCGGGCAGCGGAGCGCCGCGGCAGGTCTGGCAGCCTTATTTGGGGGCTCCTTTTGCGCGGTTTCATTCTTTTGCTCCCGCGCGTCGGCGCGTTGATCGACCGCGAAAAGGTTTTTGTGCTTCACCCCTGCCACCTGGGCTTGCCATTCAGGATGCTCCGCGCTGGCAGTCAGCAGGTCCTGCAGGGAGAAATCGTCGCGGTTGTCAAAAGCGGCGTAGATTTGGTTGGCGACTTCGAGGTCCTCGGGCGTGTCAACCGTGAAGCGCAGATGGCTGAGGTCATCCTCCAGGTCGGCGAGACTCACCTTAAAGCGACCAGGGCTGTCGTAGAGATAGGGCATCACATGTTCGCGTTCAAAAGGCTCAGCGGCTTCCTGCCAGGCGCGCTCAAGCGCCGCGAAAGAGCAGACCTCCGTGTCCATCCCGATGGGAGTGGTGCGTTTGAAGGGCGGCGGCAGGCGGTTCGCGCTGAAGTCGGCGCTGGCATCAAAGAAATGTCTGATTGTCCGGTCAATTTCCCGCGGGTCAATAAAAGGGCAATCGGCAGTAATCCGCACGATCACATCCGCGCCAGCCTGCTTCGCCGCCTGGTAGTAGCGGTCGAGCACGTCGTAGAGGTCGCCCCTGAAGCAGGGAATTCCCCCGCTATGGCAAAAAATGGCTATCGGCTCGTCGCTGGGGTCATTGGTGGTCGCCACCAAGACCTCGTCCACCAGATTCGCGCGGCTGGCGCGTGCCAGGACCCTCGCCAGCATGGGCTGGCTGCCCACCAGGCGCAAGACTTTGCCCGGCAGGCGCGAGGAGCTCATGCGAGCCTGAATGATCGCGACAGTTTTCAACTCAATTCCTCCATTAGGGCGCCGGCTGGACAGGGTCAATTTTGATGGTGCTCACACTGAGCCCGTAATCTTCCAGCTCTGCGGCGAGGTTAGCGGGAGTGGTGACGTAGAGCGCCATCCAGAGGTGGTCGCCTTCCTTGAACAGGTAAGCTGCCCAGGCTACGTCATCCTTGGAATAAGTAAGACGGGTCACATCCCGCCCGCCGAGGCGGATATCATCGCTGTCCACCAACGCGGACTGGCTGCCGAGCATTTTTTCAATACCCATGGTGACCATACTGATCGGTAATTTTGCCAGGGTCTTATTGCGCAGGATGACCAGGCGGGTGGGATATACCGCAGCCTTATCGCTGTCGTAACCATACCAGCCGATATTGCCTTCGAGGCTGTCTACCAGACCGGCTAAGGGGCTGGATTCTCCGCCAATGAAATTTTTGATCGCGGCGACGATCGAAGGCAGGGCGCTGTCGATATCTTCCGCAACATAGGACCGCGGCAGCATGATCTGCATTCCGTTCCCATAATAGAGCTCCAGACCGTTATCTGGCGTGGGGGTTGGCGGGATGGGATTTTCTTTTTTACCCAGGAAGGGCAAACTGCAAGCCGTGGTCAGCACGGACAGGACAAGGACGATAAGAAGAATTCGAGTTTTCATAGATACCTTCCTTTTGAAGGGTTCAGAGCTTTTTCCCAGCAGAGGAAAAGCTGTTGTTTATTCTGCTGCCAATCAGCGTGTCTTTCAGCGAATTCACGCGCGCGCCGGCCGACAGCGCCCAGGTTGAAGCTGGAGACGCGCAGGAGCAGTTCTGCCAGCGCGTCAGAGTCCCCATCGGGGAATAGCCAACCAGTCTGCCCTTCGGCGACCCATTCCAGGTTGGCGGGGATATCCGAAGCCACGCTGGGCAGCCCGCAAGCCATCGCCTCCATCAGCGAGACCGAAGAACCGTCCACATGGCTCGGGGTGACGTAAAGATCCGCAGCTCCGTAGTAAGTGATCAGGTCCTGGTTGGGCACGCGCCCTCCCAGGAAAACTTTATCGTTCAAGTCCGCATCCTGAAGGATGCGCAGCAGATGTTCACGCTGGCTGCCATCTCCGAGAAGGATGAGCCTGAGGTCATCATCTTTTTTGGCAGCTTTCGCGAAAGCCCTGAGGAGCACGTCCACGCCGTAGTTGGGCTCCCAACTGCGCAGGCAGAGCAGCACGCGCTTGCCGTCCCAAGCCTGGCGTTCGCGCCAGATCGTCCCGCGCGCCCTCGCAACACTTGGCGAGAAATGTGTCAGGTCCACCCCCCAGGGGAAGATGCAGATTTTTTCCTGGTCAAAGCCAAGCCTGACCGCCTGGGTGGCGGAGCAGTGCGCGTCGGTGATCAGGCGGGTTGAGTGCCGGAGGGCGAAGCGCGCCTTCCCGGCGGCATCGCTGCTCACCTGCACGTCCTGCATCAGGTCGAAGCCCCAACTCATGCTCAAAAGCGGCGTGTAGCCCGTCTGCGCGATCAGAAAAGCCAGGTCCTGCAGTGGTCCGGCATGCACCAGGTCTGGCTGAACCTGCGCAAGCAGATCGCTGAGCTCGCGGGTGAGGTGGGGGATGTCGTTTTCAGCCAGCGGGGTTTGGATACCGCCCCACTCAAGGCTTCTGACGCCTTCAGGCGTGGGGTAAGAGCCTGGGCGCAGGCGCAGCACAAAACCTTCATGCCCGCTTTCTGCCAGAGCAGCTAAAAACCGTTGATCGTGCACCGAATCGGCACGCGTGAAATATAAAATGCGCATCAAATCCTATCCAAGCTGCGTCCAGCGCAGTTCCTGCCCGGCAGGGATATCGTGCAGGGCGGTCAGCCCCACAACCAGGTCAATATCATAAGGCATAATCGCGCCGGGTGTGGCGGGGCGTAAAACGTCAATCATCCCGCGGGTCAGCGTCTGTCCGGCGCGGATGTCCTGCGCGGCACGCAGGCAGCGGCGCTGCACCACCACCGTGTCGGCTTCGTTTTCGGCGATCGTCTTATTGGCGGAGCCCATGGCGCGTTCCAACTGGCGGGTGGCGGTGACCATCTCCGCCCAGCTTTTCGGGTTCATGGCAAAGGCATGGTCGGGACCTTCGCGGTTGTTGTCGTCCGTGAAGTGCTTTTCGATCACACGCGCGCCCAGGGCAACCGCTCCGAGAACGGTCGCGTGCCCATGAGTGTGGTCGCTCAGCCCCAAAATAAGCTGGGGCCACATCTTTCGGTAAACCTTGAGCACGTTAAGATGGATATTGTCGAAGTTGCCGTCAGCGGCAGTGTAGTTGGTGTTGCACTGCATCAGCACCAGCTCGGGATTTACCGCCAGGATGGCATCAACCGCCCGCTGAACGTCGCCGATAGTTGAGGCACCGGTGGCAAGTAAAACAGGCTTGCCCTTGCGCGCCATGCGCAGACAGGCTTCGATCCAGGTGATATCGCCGGAGCCGATTTTGTAGGCGGGCACGTAGGGGTCGAGCATGTCAGTGGCGTCGAAGTCGTAGGGCGAGGAAAAGTAAGTGATGCCGACCTTGTCGCACTCTTCTTTGAGGATGGGCGTCCATTCAAATGGCACTGAGGCTTCATCGTAGACCTGGGTGACGGTCTTTTTCCATTTCGCCTGATGCGAAACCTGCGCATTCATATGACTGAAGCCGTAATCCGAGACGATTTCCGGTCCGCGGAAGTTTTGGAACTTGGCGGCATCCGCGCCGGCTTCAGCGGCAAGATGGATGAGCAGCAGCGCCCTCTCCAGGCTGCCGTCATGGTTGGCAGCGATGTCTGCGATGAACCAGGTGGGGTGATTGTCTCCGATCAGGGTGTTTCCAATTTTAAGTTCCATGTGTCCTCCGATTAGTGATGAAAGGATAGCAATTTCCGGCGCAAGCCAGAATCAAAGTCAGCATGCAGCGCTCGCAGTCCTTCCGTCTGATTTGGCAGGGGCTTGCCGAGCGCGGCTTGCAATTTTTCGGTGTTCATGCTCAGGTTCAGTGAACGCCGGGTGGGCAGGTCGGAATCAAGGGCGGAAATCGGACGTATCAGGTTCGCGTCCAGGTCAAATTCCCGCGCCAGGCGCACGCCGAACTCGTATTTACTCAAGCTTACCGGCGCGAAGACGTGGTAGATGCCGCTCAGGCGTTTTTGGAGCATGTCCAGCAGGGTTTCTGCCAGGTGACCCACGTAGAGCGGTGAAAAAAACATGTCGGTAAAGCCATTCACAGGCTTGCCAGCAGAGAGATTGTTGTAGAAAAACTCCGCGAGGCTGCGCGAGCCGGTCAGCGACCAACCGTAAAAGACGACGCGGGCAATGGTTGCATCGGGATTCGCTTCGGCAACGGCACGCTCGCCTGCCAGTTTACTTTTAGCGTAGATATTGAGCGGGTTGGGCGTGTCGGTCTCGCGGTAGTCGCCGCGCGTGCCGTCGAAGACGGCGTCGGTGGAAACCTGTATCATGGGAACCCCAGCGCCGTGAGCCATCTTTGCCAGTTCCCCGGCGGCTTCGGCATTGACGCGGAAAGCGGCTTCAGGCTGTTTTTCAGCCGCGTCCACATTTGCCTGGGCGGCGCAGTTGATGAGCATCTCTGCCTGAGCGTCCGCGAAAGCCTCCGCCAGGATACGCGGGTCGCGGAAATCCACGCAACGCATCTCCAAAGGCGCATTCAAAAGCGGGTGGGAATTCGTCCAACCCAAGACCTCAAAGCCCCTGGTTTGGGCGAAGAGGGCGAGGTTCGCGCCGAGCATGCCGCTGACGCCGGTGACGAGCAGACGGGTCACTTCTTTCTCGCTTCCGCGGAAAGTTCCGCTTCGATCGGGCGGATGATCGCGTTGATGCCGTCCACATCCAGCCAGTCTGTGTTGTTGGCGCTGGTGTAGGTGAAGCCTTCGGGAAGAGCACGTCCTTTTTCTGCCCAGGCGTGACCAAACCAAAGAGGTTCGCCAGCCGGCTGGACCACGAACATGTCATCCAGTTCGACGGTCGTGCGGGCTTCGTCTTCGGAGATCAGCGACTCATGCAGCTTCTCACCCGGGCGGATGCCGATGATACGGATTTCCGCCTCCGGCGCCATCGCTTTGGCGAGGTCGGTCATTTTCATGCTGGGAATTTTCGGGATAAAGAGCTCCCCGCCCTGCATCTGTTCGATACAGCGGATCACGAAGCGCGCGCCCTGCTCCAGTGAGATCCAAAAACGGGTCATGCGGGCGTCGGTGATGGTCAGCACACCGCTGGGGCGCTGCTTGATGAAAAGCGGCACCACAGATCCGCGCGAGCCGACCACGTTGCCGTAGCGCGTGCAGGAAATGCGCGTGTTGCGCCCGCCGGCGTAGGCATTGCTTTGCACCATCAGCTTCTCTGCTGCCAGTTTGGTGGCGCCGTAGAGGTTGACAGGGTTGACCGCCTTATCGGTGGAAAGCGCCATCACCTTGCTGACGCCGTTTTCGATCGCGGCTTCGATCACGTTGCTGGAGCCGAGAATGTTGGTCTTGATGGCTTCCATCGGGTTGTATTCACAGGCTGGCACCTGCTTCAGCGCGGCGGTGTGTACGACGATATCCACGCCGAAAAACGCGCGCGAAAGGCGCTCCCGGTCGCGCACATCCCCGATAAAGTAGCGGATGGATGGGTGGTCAAATCCGCCGGTGGTGCGCATTTCGTGCTGTTTCAACTCGTCCCGGCTGAAAACGATGATCTTTGCCGGATGGTACTCGTCCAGCATCAGGCGGATGAATTTTTTGCCAAACGAGCCGGTACCGCCGGTGACCAGAACAACTTTATTCTGCCAATCCATTAATCTCTCCTTCGCGCTGAGCGCGCTCTACTTTTTAATAACAATCAGCGGATACTGACCCTTCTCGCCGAAGAAGCGGGGGAACCACTCCTCAAGGCGGTAGAGAATCCGCAGCCAAAAGCGTCCGCCCCATTCAGGTTGGATGACGGAACGCAGGAATTTTACCGAGACACTGCGCCAAACGCGAATTTCGTAGGGCAGCTGGTCTTTTATGACGCTGTGGAACCATTTCGCGCTGGTTTTCAGCACGAAAGTCCCTACGGCAGGACGGTCTGCTTCGCCTTCTTTACCATTCGAGGAAAGATCCGGAGGCATTTTAGGAGCTTCTTTGCCTGTCCAGCGGCGCAGTTTGTTGGCAACGCGCATCAGGAATTCCATCACCTCGCCCAAGGGCACTTCTGCCCAGCCGTCCACAGTTACCATGCTGCGCCCGGGTTTGAGCACGCGCTGCAGATCTTTATAGACGTCGACTTTCTCCTCGACAGGCACGTGGTGGATGGTATGCAGCGAAACGATGCCGTCGAAACTGTTCTCCTTGAATGGAAGGTTGGCGATGTCAGCGTTGACATAGGCGCCCTTATCGCCCAAACGTTTGCGGGCTTCCTGCAGGGCGACCACCGAAAGGTCCATACAGACCCGGCAGCGGTAGTCCTGGGAATAGGTCAGGTATTCGTCATATTGCACCGGACCGGAGCCGGCATCCAGAAGGAAGTCTCCTGAAGGGGCAAGATGGCGCTTGACGCGCATGTGGCAGCGGTGGATGTACTCAGAGGAAACCGGGCGCAGGTCCTCATAGCGGGCGTTCTGATAGACGCCGTCGTCTTCCTTCTGCCAGCCGATCTGGTCATAAAACTGACCAATTTCTTTTTTGACGGAATCAGGACTCATTGATGAGTCTCCTCTTTTTCTGAGAGTGATGGCAGCCTCGCCAAACCGCGGGCTGCCCAGTCCAGCGGTTCACCTGCCAGGTAGCCAAAGGTTTGAGCGTACTTCTCCTGACCTTCGGGCGAAAGCACAAAGCGCATGGGGCGGGCTTCGAAGTCCTCGTGCAGCCAGAGCAAATGCCAGGGGAAGGGCAGTGAGAACTCAAAGAAGAACAGATAGGCGTAAAGCCAGGCTTGTTCCACTTGCTGTTGGCTCAGGCGCATGGAAGCGGGATCGGCGGCGAGTCTGGAAAGGATGCTTTCGAAATCCTGCCAGTCGGCTGGGTCGAGCGTGAAGCCTTTCTCAGCGTAGTGGGTCAAGCCCGTGACCGCCACCGGCAGGCCGCTCATCGCCATTTCCAAACCGACCGTGGTGGTGTAGACAATGCCGAAATCAGCCGTCTCCACCAGGTCGTAGGTGTTGGTTTTATCCTCCGGGCGCACGAGGTGAATGTGCTCGGGCAATGCGGGGAAGGCTTGTTCGATCACCTCCACCATGGAGGTGCCGTGGGTCTTCAGCTCACCGGGATGCACGCGGATGACCAGTTGGGCTTCGGGATGGTTCAGGAACCAGCGGATGGTACCGACGATCATCTCAGCCATCGTCCCGGAGATGCGCTGGCGTCCGAGCGTGAGGCTGTCGCCGAGCACGTTGGTCGCCAAGAGCGCCACGGGGCGCTCGTCCAGCCCCAAAGCCCGGCGCACTTCGGAGGCGCCGCGGGCGGGGGTCTGCTGCCACTGGCGGGCAAAGTCGCCCCAGAGTTTCGCATTTTTGCGCGCGAAGCTAAGTTCGCCGACAGCCTGTCGCGCGGCTTCGGGCAGGGGCTGCCCGCCAAGACCATTCCAGAGCTCGGCGGTATGGTGGCTCATAATTTCGTCATCCTGCGCCAACCAGATGCGTTCGCGCTGATCGGCGAACTCGAAGGTGACGGTGCGGATGCCGAGCAAGCGCGCGACCTGATACGCTACGCCCATCTCGAGAATCGTGCCGTTGGGCAGGATCAGGACTTCCGGTTGGGATGATGCCAGCCAATCGTAGATCGCCATGGCGGCAGCAGTGTTGCGTTCCAGACGCAGCCGGTAGAGCGGGCTTTCTTTGTCCGTTTCTTCGACTTGCAGGGTGTATTGCGTGTCGTAGTCAGAGACCTGCCGCGCGATTTCACTCAATTCAGGGGGGTAATCCGAGATGCTGACGTCGCTGGTGTCGTGCTGGATGAGCGGTGCGATGCTCATCACCTCTCCGGCGGGCAAAAGCACCTGCTGGCTGTGGAGATGCTGCATGTGCAGGTCGTAGCCGGTGATTGGCTTATCCCATTCCGCGTAGGGCAGGTATGCCATCTCTACATCATGCCCCTGCCCGGTCAGCGCCAAAGCGACCAAGATAGCCTGCTCGATCCAATAGTGCAGCGTGGCGAAGACGCCGACCTTTTTGGGGTTGCTGGCTTTTAGACCGAACTGCTTGACGTCCTCCACTGCCTGAGGCAGGATGGTGTTGAGTCCGCTGAGCTGGTAGTGGGCGTTCCAGGGCTTTTTTGAGCCGTGCAGAAGCCAATATGCTTCGGGAAAAAACGGGATTTCCCCAAGAATGTTCTTCAAAATCTTTTTCATCAGACGCCGCCTTTCCGCTCAATGTTCCAATCGAGCACAGGGCGCACCGGACCTGGTCGGGATTCCGGCCAGTGGGTGCCCGGACCTCCGGAGGCGTCCACGGAGAAGGAAAGCGCCTGATCGTCCTGGAAATAGCGGCGAATGCCGTAGGAGCTGGCGTTGATCCCAAGCAAAAAGCGCCCTTCGTTGAGCGTGTCGGGTGGGATGGTGCAGCGGCTGGTGTAGACACCGGCTGGGCGGGCGGTATATTCCCTGAAAAGCTGCTCCGAGTCGATGTCAAAACTGGTAAAAACAGGCTCTCCGCGCGTGGTGAAGAGGTAGAAACCTACGCGCAAACCAGTGATGTCCTCGCTAAGCTCGTAGTCGATCTCGATTTGGATCGGGTCCACACTGCGAACGGAATCCGAGACCTGACCGGTCTTGTCGAGGATGCGGATCGCCAACGGGCGGAAAGGCGCGCATGAAACCGGCACCTCGTCTTCCTCCCAGAAGCGTTCGCCCATCTTGGAAAGTCCGCGGTTGAGGTAAAAATCGACCGCTTCGTTGGACGGCGCGCGCAGTAGCACCCTGCCTTTATCAAGCACGATGGATTCCTGAGTGAGGCGCAGGATGGCGGACATGTTGTGGCTGACGAACAATACCGTGCGCCCCGAACTGGCAACATCGCCCATCTTTCCGAGGCATTTGCGCTGGAAGTCGGCGTCGCCAACCGCGAGCACCTCATCCACCACCAAAATTTCCGGTTCCAAATGAGCTGCCACGGCAAACGCCAGGCGCAGGTACATGCCCGATGAATAGCGCTTGACGGGCGTATCGATGAATTTTTCGACTTCTGAGAAAGCCACGATCTCATCAAAACGGGCGGCGATTTCCTTTTTGTGCATGCCGAGGATCGCGCCGTTCAGGAAAATATTCTCGCGTCCGGTCAGCTCCGGGTGGAAGCCCGTGCCCACCTCGAGCAGCGAGCCAACGCGCCCGCGCAGTTCACCATAGCCTTCGGTTGGATCGGTCACGCGCGAGAGCACCTTGAGCAAAGTGCTCTTGCCGGCGCCGTTGCGTCCGATGATGCCCAGCGCCTGACCGCGCTTGACCTCAAAGTTGACGTCCCGCAGCGCCCAGATATGATCCGGCTCGCTGGATCGGCGACCTTTGCCGCGCAGGCGGCTGCTGATGCGGGCAGCTTGGGCAGTGATCAGGTCGCGCAGGGTATCAGCGCGCTGCTGGGCAGAGCCGATTTTATAGCGCTTGCCGATGCCCCGGACAAGAATCGATAATTCACTGTCCATCATCACACCACGTCCGCGAAAGTTTTTTCCATGCGCCGGAAGAAGAACAAACCGCTCACCAACAAGAGCAAAACTGCCAGGCTGGAAATGAGCAAGGTCATGTCCGGCGGTGAACCGCCGAAAAGCGCCCAGCGGAACCCCTGCACAACCCCAACCATCGGGTTCAGGCTGTAAATATAACGCAGGGTGCCCTCGGGGATGGTGGTGATGGGGTAGACGATCGGCGTGGCATACATCCAGATTTGGATCAGGAAAGGCACCATTTGCTGCACATCGCGGTACTGCACGTTGAGCGCTGAGAGCCAAAGCCCGACCGCCAGAGCCGCCAGAACGGTCAGGAGGGTCAGCGGAAGGATCCAAAACACATTCCAGGACAAAGGAATGCGGTATATCGCCATGCTGATAAAGAGCATCACCAGCGATATGGCAAAATCCACCAAGGCTGCCAGCACCGAACTGAACGGGATGATCACGCGCGGGAAGTAGACCTTTGTGATCAGGTTGGAGTTGCCAACCAGGCTGACACTGCTTTTTTGCAGCGAGAGCTGGAAGAGATGCCAGGGCAGGAGCGCTGAGAGCGCGAATACCGGGTAGGGAAGCCCATCCGACTTGACCTTGAGCAGCACCCCAAACACCAGGGTCGTGATGGCGGTGGTGAGCACGGGCTGCAGCACTGACCAGGCAACGCCGAGCACCGCCTGTTTGTAGCGGACTTTGATATCGCGCCAGGTTAAAAAGTAAATCAGCTCGCGGTAGCTCCAGAGCTCTTTCAGGTCGATCCCAAGCCAGCCTTTGGTAGGCTTGAGCGTGACAATCTGGGCAGTGGGAGTCAGATCAGCTTCTGCCATTCGCCCTCTCGTTGGCATACCAGTCGATCGTGCGCCGGAGCCCTTCTTCAAAGTCTGTTTTGGCTTCAAAGCCGAATGCCTCACGGGCACGGGTGGTATCGAGCTTGCGGCGGGGCTGCCCGTTGGGCTTGCTGGTGTCCCAGCGGATGGAGCCCTCGAAGCCGGTTAGGCGGGCAACGGTCTCGGTCAGATCTTTGATGGAGATTTCGAAGCTCGCGCCGATGTTGACCGGTTCGGAGCTGTTGTACTTTTCAGTCGCGAGGGTGATGCCCTCCGCCGCGTCTTCCACATAGATAAACTCACGGGTCGGGCTGCCGTCGCCCCAGGCAACGATCTCCGACGAGCCCTGTTCTTTGGCTTCGAGGCATTTGCGAATCAGAGCTGGGATCACATGCGAGCTGGCGGGGTTGAAGTTGTCGCCCGGACCGTATAGGTTGACTGGCAGAAGGAAAATCGAATTGTAGCCGTACTGCTCGCGGTAAGCCTGCGACTGCACCAGCAGCATTTTCTTCGCCAGACCGTATGGGGCGTTGGTTTCTTCGGGGTAGCCGTTCCAGAGGTCTTCCTCTTTAAAAGGAATTGGCGTGAACTTGGGATAAGCGCAGATCGTGCCGATCGCCACGAACTTTTCGACGCCCTGCCGCCAGGCGTGGTGGATGAGCTGCACGCCCATCATCAGGTTGTCGTAGAAAAATTCGCCGGGCTTTTCACGGTTGGCGCCGATACCGCCGACTTTGGCTGCCAGATGGATGATGATTTCCGGCTTGGCGGTGTCGATCATGCGGAGAATGTCGGCTTCGCGCACCAGATCATATTCGGGATACTCCGGCACGAAGATATCTTTGGCTCCATGCTCCTTTAATTTTTTGATGAGGTGCGTTCCCAAAAATCCGGCGCCGCCGGTGATACAAATGCGTTTAGCGGAAAGGTCGATTGCCTTATCCATGTTTTCCTCCAGAATGGGTCGAATATGAAGATGTGGAATCAGGCGCAGCTTCGGGTAAGATCAGTACAAGTTTAATGCCCTCGATGCTGATTTTCGGAGCGTTCGCCGCTTGGGTCAGCGCCACGCCGTGCTCGAGGCAGGTCAGGCTGATGACCTCGGCGATTTCGCCCTCGCCGAGGATCCTGACCTCGCTGTAGCCGGCGGCTTTGAGCTGCTCAAGGCAGCGCGTGCTGCGCTCGCGCACGCGCCGGTAAAGGTCAAAAGAAGTCTTGATGTAGTCAACGGTGAGGTTTGCGCGCAGAGCGATGCCTTCGGGCGTAATAATGTAGCGCAGCTTCTTGCGCTGGGCGCGCCTGACCTTGACGTAACCTTTGGAGATCAGACGCTTGAGATACCAGTTGATCGTGCCCACGGCAACGCCGAGCTCATCCGCGAGAGTCACCTGGGTGATATCGGGATTGGCTTCGATGTAGGTCAGCATCTCCAGCGCGCGACTGTTTTCTTGTTCGGTCAATTGCGTTTCCATATAATTCAGGAATTGAATTATAAACGGATTAAAACGCTTGTCAAATGAGGAATGAGGAGACCGTTGAAAAACAAGTCCCAAACCCTTCCACTGACCTGACATTCATGGTTTAATTAATCCATCCTGCAAACGAAAGGCGATAGGCACAGATGGGAAACCCACGATACATCCAGACAGACCAGCAATCCTTCTACGGAGGCTACCTCTACGACCAGATCGTCCCCGAAAACCACTTTCTACGTAAACTCAATGACCTGGTCGACTGGACTTATTACACCAAAAAGCTGACCAAACTCTATAAAGGCGAAGGGCTGTCAGGAAGACCA
>Ga0209510_1001136_pt1 | contig 31487 bp, 18 predicted proteins | sample BiotimSIPDNA_FD_185749 | JGI IMG/M metagenome (GOLD analysis project Ga0209510, IMG submission 185749) | Anaerobic biogas reactor microbial communites from Washington, USA - Biogas_R1 time_0 SIP DNA (SPAdes) (version 2) | ecosystem: Engineered > Bioreactor > Anaerobic > Unclassified | place...
AACGGGGTAGCGATGTCTCCTAAACCAGATGTCAGTGAAGAGCGGACGGAACAGATCATCGAAGCGGCCCTCAAGGTTTTTGCCGAACACGGTGTGGAAAAGGCTCGCATGGAGGACATTGGCGCCGCAGCCGGATTGAGCAAGGCCACCCTATATCTGTATTTCAAGACGAAGGATGCGCTGATCGGTGTGATCCTGCGGCGGCTGTTTGCGTATATGCTGCGCGGTTTTCGATCCTTGGATACAGAGGACGGTTCGGCGCAGGAACGACTGCGTTATTTTGCGACGCAATTGGTGGATGAGCTGCGCCGGATGCGTCCCCTTCTTCCCCTGCTCTATGAGTTCTATGCGATGGGGCTGCGCAAGTCCGCCGCGCGTGAGGTCCTGGGGGAGTTTGTGGCGGAGTTCATCTCCACCCTTGCGCCAGTGATTGAACGGGGTGTGGCAAACGGCGAATTACGCGCTGTAGATGCCGAAAAAGCTGCCATCAGCCTGGGTGCGATGCTTGAAGGAACGCTGCTGCTCTGGGCCTTTGCGCCGGAGCGCGTGCAGTTGGAAACACAGGTGATGTACGGGATGGAACTGTTTATCCGTTCTATAGCGATTCCGCCGCCTTGACCAACGCCGCAAGCTCCTTGACGAAGTGGTTGAACCCGGCGACATAGCTGTCGAGATAATCCTGTGCCAGTCTGTCGGCAAGGGGCGCGGCGTCAGCGGCATAGAGCAGCGGGACGAAGGGCCGGAAATCGCGCAGGCTGATATGCATCGCGTCCGTGTCGTCGGTCAGGATACCCCACACCAGTTCCTTGGTTGCGCCGTCGTCTTTGGCGCTCGTAAAGCGGCGCGGGCTGGTGTGCGGCGCGGCGCGTCCCAGGTTGGAGAAAACCTCGCTGCCTTTGATGACCTCGTTCAGAACCCCGATGTGCTGCGGAATCTGGTCCAAGATGTGTTGGACGGAAGGCGGCAGGTGTCCCAGCAGGCGCAGCGTGGCGGTGTTGAAGCTCTCGCCGCGCATCGTAATGGCTTTCAGCGTGTCCAGAAATTCGCCAAAGGCTTTCAGGTGTGCCAGGAGCTTGCGCCGCGCGTCGTCGAACGTGTTCCAATGCGCTGCGCTCTTCTTCAGCCGGTAGCGCGAGTAGTGTTCCTGCACCTCGGCGAACAGCGGGACGATCGTCGGGAGGGGGTTGCGGAAGGTGGTGGGGAACAGCCTCGCTTTCGGCGCCACGTTGCTGGCATCCATCGGGATGAGCAGCGCGGGATTGGTCTCGCGGTCGTGCGCCAGCGTTTGGGCGATGGAGTCCTGGAGGGCCTGATAGCGTTTGGCATCGAGCCGCGCCTGCAGCGTCTCCAATTCACGCCGGACGGGTGTGGAGAGCGTGTAATGCGTGGCGTGGAATCCCCGGTAGAGCAGTAGTAAATCGTTGACGGTCAGCCGGACGCCGCGCTGTTCGAGCCATTGCCGCAGGCGCGCTAGCCCTGCGGCGTCGATAGTGGCGGACTCGGCGGCAGCTTCATGCGCGGGCGGGTTTTTGCAGGCCTGGGCGATCACCTCCGGCGTGCTGTGCAACGCCAGCGGCGTGACCGCGCCACATTCCGGGGCGGGCGACGTGTGTGCCAGCCGGTGGTAGGTGACGATGGCGCTGCCGGTCATCATCTCGGCGACGGCCATCCCCCACATTCCGTCGAAGAAGATGTGCGATTGGTCGAAGATCGTGCTCTCCGGCGTGCGGAACAGCGTGAGTGCGTGGTCACCAATGCCGCGCCGTCCCCTACGAATGTGCGCCAGCGGCTGCTCGCCGGAACGCAGGTCCCAGTTGATGAGGATGGGGGTGCGGCTCAACCGGCCGAGCGCCTTTTGTGTCACCTCGGGCAGTTTGGCGCGCAGGTGCACTTGCGCGGCGCGCGGCGCTGCGGCCAGTAAAAGGTCGAGATCGCAGGCGATTGGCGGGCGCGGCGCGTGCAACACTGCGCCGGCCCACGCCAGAATCATCTCCGGCGTCGGCGGGCGCAGCATCCCTAGCGGTTGTTTACTTCCCCGGTACCAGACACGCCCGCCCCGGTCTGTCTCTAGCTTCACTCCGGCCGCATCACACAAAGCGCCTTCCTTATCGGCGTATAGGGGGATCGGATCGCCTTCGAGAGGGTAACAGAGCGGGCTGCCGGCGCTGTTGCGCTGGCACACCGGCAACAGATACGTTTGTTCCTGCCAGATCAGGCCGACGAAAGCGCGTGAGAGGGGATAGTACGTCTTATGTTCCTTGTGAGTCTCCGGCGTCAGCGCGGCGAGCAGCGTCATCTGTTCCAGGTAGGGCGGCAATTCGGTTCGGCAGCGCGCATCGAAGTGCGTGTGGATGCGCGCCTGGGCGGCGCGGTCGAGCGCGGCGATGCGCGGCGCGATGAACTGCTCAAAGGTTTCCAGCCTGTGGCGAAGATAGGGCACGTCGGCGGCAGGCGCGTGATAGGGACGCGCGGCGTTCCAATCGCGTTGGAGCGTGCTGAAGGGCGGCTTTTCGTGTATCCCGGCGCTTTCGGCCTCTTCCAATACCAGCCGCAGGCGCACGTGTTCGCGCCAATCGGTTCTGAGAAGATCATCATAGTCGTAGAGCAGGTGAATGGCTACACTCATCCACACGGCGGCCTCGGCGACCGGGTCGCGTGGCGAGGAAAGGTTGCGTTGAAATCCCACCGTCTCGTTGGTGTGCCGCGCCGTGTCCTCGCGCAGGCCGAATTCCAGGTAGAACTGCCACATCCCCTGGGGAAAGGCGCTCTCAGTATCTTTGCCGGCCAGTTGCAGGAGTTTTTGGTAGGCGTGGAGCAGGGCTGCTGGACCGCCAATCACGACGCCGAACAAGCCCTGGGGGAGCAGTTCGAGGCTGCGCAGAAGTGCCGTAATGTCCTGGCGCACCCGCTCGGCGCTGATTTTGCGCCCTTTGAGTTGCATCAACCCGTTGAGGATGAAGGCGGGCAGGTTGCCGGCGGGCAGCACGTGGGCAATTTCCTGCTGGATTTCGCGGATTTCCGGCAGTGTAAGGCGCGTCAGCTTTTGCAGCGTATCCGGATCGATCTGCGTTAGCGCCGCCAGCGTGGCATCCTTCGCGCGCGCGAATGTCTTCAATTGTTCTTGCGTAATGCGACTATTAGCCGTCATACGTTATCCAGTCAGTGGTTATTGGTAGCCGGTAACTTGTGACCGATTATTGATTACCGGTCCCCGCCCTACGGCAACTGTTCCCCCGCTACAACACAGCGGAAGCCGAGCGTGGCACTCTTGGCCGGGCGTTCGGTGCTCCTGACCGTGCTTTCCGGCTTGCCGAAGGTGCGGTATGTCGTGCGCACTTCGTACTCCACCGATTTTTCGATGGGCGCGCCCGTGCCGCCGCGCATCACGCGATAGTCACCGCTTTCCGGCCCGGTCGGGTCGGGTTGCGGGTCTGGAGCGCTGTAGTAATCCCTGCTGTACCAATCGTTGGTCCATTCCAGGGCGTTGCCGGCCAAATCGAGGATATTGTACGCGCTGGCGTTTTGTGGATAGCTTCCTACGGCAACCACCCGGTTGCCGATGGGAATGCGCGTGCGGTCGTATTCGTTGCCCCAGGGATACAGGCGCTTGGTCTGCGTCGCCGGATCCCAGGAAGCTGCCTTTTCCCATTCGGCCTCGGTGGGCAAGCGGGCGGGCCAACCGGTCCCGTCGCCAATCCATTCGCAGTAACGCGCGGCTTCCTCCCAACTGATAAGTACCATGGGATGGTTGCCTTTGTTCGGGGCGTCGTACAAATCCCGCGTAATCGGTTCCGTACACACCCCGGCGGCGACGCAGCGTTTGTATTGGTCGGTGGTCACTTCCGTTTCATCCATCCAAAACGGGCCGACAAAGACTTCCCGCTGCGGGCGCTCGTGCCGGGCGGCATCGACGTCTTCTTCCGATGCGCCCATTAGGAATGACCCGCCGGGCACGAAGCGCATCGTCATCCCGTCGGCGTCGCGCACGCGGGCCTCGCCGGGCGCGAGCGTTGGGGTGGGTGTGGGTGTCGTGGTTGCGGTGGGACGCGGCGTGACGGTGGCGGTTGGCGCGAGTGTCGGCGTCGGGGAGGCGGTGGGGCGCGGCGTCGCGGTCGCGGTGGGCAGTGCGCTCGACGTGACGGTGTCGGCGGTGGCGCTGGGTGTGGGCGTCGCGGTGTCAGTCGCCGTCGCGGTGGGTGTCGCAGCGGTTGTCGCGGTTGCCGTGGCCGTCGGCGTGGCAGTGGGCGCAAGAAGCGCCATATCGAGCAACGTGGTGCGTCCGGTCAGTTCGAGATAGGCGAACGCTCCCACCGCGACGAGTAGCAGAAGTACGACAACTGGCCATCCTCGACGACGCCGTGCCAGAGGCGCGCCGTCTGTGGGTGCAGCGGTGACACCGGCAGATGTGGCCCGGCCTTTGACGGGTGCGCCTGGCGGCGGCGGTATGGTATCCTCCGGCATCGGGATGGCGCGCGCCGGCGCCGGTACGCCGGGTTCTTGCCACGCTTTCCGCAGGGCTTCGGCCAGGGCGCGCGCGGTCGGGAAGCGGTCGGCGGGGTCTTTCGCCAAGGCTTTCAGGATCACCGCTTCGACGGCGGCCGGAAGGTCGGGGCGGTAGCGGCGCGGCGGTATGGGATCCTGGCTGATGTGCTTCAGCGCGAGGCTCAGCGGCGAGTCGTCCTCGAAGGGCAGATGCCCGGTCGTCATCTCATAGAGGATACCGCCGAGCGAATAGATGTCGGATTGGGGCACGGCGGCGCGCGAATTGAGCGCCTGTTCGGGGGCGATGTACTCCGGCGTGCCGAAGGTTTCGCCTGTGGTGATCTGGCTGACACGATTGCGCAGCATGACGAGGCCAAAATCGCCCAGAATCGCCTCGCCACGGTCGCTTAACAGGATGTTGCCCGGTTTGACGTCGCGGTGGATGACGCCATGCTCGTGCGCGTAGTCCAGCGCAGCACCTGTTTGTTCGATAATGGCGATAGTTTCCTCCGGCGTAAACGCCCGTCCGTTCGCCAGCCGTCGATCCATTTCCATGCGCAGGTCGTGACCTGGGATGTATTCCAGCACGAGATATGGGCGATTCTCGTACATCCCGAAATCGTAGACCTGGACGATGTTCTGGTGGCGCAGCGCGGCAATGGCCTGCGCTTCACGCCGGAGACGCAGGGCCACGCTTTCTTTATCTTGCAGGGCTTGCTCCAGAAATTTAAGGGCCACCGGCCGGCGCAGGACGTGATGGTAGCCTTTATACACTTCGGCCATCCCGCCTCGGCCGATTTTTTCTATAATTTCATAGGGACCGATGTGTGTCCCGATCAGGGTATCTGTTGTCATGCTTTGCCTTGATTATGCTCGGATTGAGAGTCAGTAGTGAGTATAATGGAGTTTGTAACGAAGTCAACGCTTTACCCCATGGTATTTACATTGAAAATTATGTCCCTCTGTTTAATCGAATACTGTTGCGGCAAACGACTTCCGGTATAAATCTCCGTGGAACGGGTGCGCTTTCGCAGTTTCGCGTGCGTCTTCACCCAACTGGACAAAAGCTGCAAAACCGATATGATCGAGGGAGTAGGGAGTAGGGAGTGAGGAAGGAGTAAGGAGTGGCAAATGGCGAATTATGACCACTCTTAACTCTTCACTCTTCACTCATTTCTAATTTCTCAACGAGGTGACTATGAAAATCGTCGTAACAGGTGGAGCAGGCTTTATCGGGTCGCATGTCGTGGATGCCTATGTGGCAGCGGGGCACGAGGTGATTATCATCGACAGTTTGTGGGAAGAGGGTGGGGGACGCATGAAGAACGTGAATCCCCAGGCACACTTCTACCAACTGGACATCCGCAGCGACGAGGCGGCGGATCTGATTCGCCGCGAGAAACCGGAGGTGCTCAATCACCACGCCGCGCAGCACTCGGTCAAGATTTCCACCGACAAACCCAGGCTGGACGCCGACGTCAACGTGGGTGGCTTGATCAACTTGCTCGAGGCGTGTGTGGATGCGGGCACGCGCAAGGTCATCTTCGCGGGCAGTGGTGCCAGTTATGGGACGGCGGAGCAGTTGCCGATTAATGAGCAGACACCACAGTGGCCGCAATCGCCCTACGGCATCACGAAGATGGTTACGGAGCATTACCTGCGCTATTACCAGCAGACGAAGGGCCTGAGCTACACGATTTTCCGTTACGGCAACGTTTTTGGGCCGCGCCAGGACCCCACAGGCGAGGCGGGTGTGATCGCCATTTTCGCCAATCGTATTCTCAAACAACAGGATGTGCGCATCGATTGGGACGGCGAGCAGCAGAAGGACTATGTCTACGTGGGTGATGTGGCGGCGGCGAACCTGCTGGCGCTCTCCGCGGGCGACAACGACGTCTTCTGCATCGCCAGCGGCGGCGGGACGTCGGTCAACGAGTTGCACCGCCAGTTGTGCGACATCATCGGCTTCGCTGCGCCGGTCGTCAAAGCGCCGATGCGGCCCGGCGACATCTATCTTTCGTACTTCGATTGCGCGAAAGCCCGGGGCGTGTTGGGCTGGCAACCGCGGACAGGGCTGCGCGAGGGTTTGCAGGCCGTCGTCGATGCGTTGAGGTAAAGATGAAAAAGCGGGCGGTGTTTCTGTGCCTGGGATTGTTCGCGCTTGCGCTGCTTTTGGTCGCTTGCCGTTCTGATACGCCGCCGAACGTGCCGGAAACACAACCGCCTGCGGATAGTGCGGCGGCGACGTCCGCGTTGTCCACCGCCACGCCAACCTCTCTGCCCACTGCTACACCGACCCCGCCGCCCACCGCCACACCGGCGCCCACGCTCGCGCCACCCGCCGACCCGCTCGATCGCTTCGCGCAGGGGCAACGGCTGGGGCGCGGCGTCAACTTCGGCAACGCGCTCGAAGCACCCAAGGAAGGTGAGTGGGGGATGGTGCTGCAAAAGGAGTACTTCCGCCTTATCGCCGACGCGGGTTTCGACACCATCCGTGTGCCCATCCGTTGGTCGGCCCACGCCCTGGAAGAACCGCCCTACACCGTGGATGAAGATTTCTTCCGGCGTGTGGATTGGGTCGTCGAGAACGGCTTGGCCAACGGGCTGAACGTCGTCATCAACATGCACCACTATGATGAATTCTTCACCCGTACTGACGAGCACGCGGCGCGTTTTATCACCATCTGGCAACAGATTGCGACACGCTACAAAGATATGCCGGACAGCGTCTACTTTGAGCCGCTCAACGAGCCGCATGGCGGCCTCACGCGCGACAAGTGGAGGCGTATCCTCGGCGACACGATCCTGGCGATCCGTCGTATCGACAACCGGCACACGCTCATCATCACCGGAGCGTCCTGGGGCGGTTACCAAGGATTGGCGAATCTGAGCCCGCTTGAAGGTGAGGAGAACTACGTTTGTACCTTCCACTTCTACGATCCAAAGCTGTTCACACACCAGGGCTCAACATGGTCGGGTCCCGGCTACCAGACCCTCGGTGTGACGTGGCCCGGCCCACCGGAGACGCCCGTCGCGGTCGATCCGGAGGCGGCAAAGACGGGATCGACGCTCACATGGTTGAGCGAGTACAACACGCAACCTGTTGAGACCAATCCCGCCGGCTACAAACCGATCCGTAACGCGTTCGATTTGGCCGTCGGCGTGGCGGAAAAGTTGGATTGTGTGTTATGGCTGGGTGAATTCGGCGCGTTCGAGCAGGCGGATATGCAATCGCGCATCAACTGGACGGCGTTTGTGCGCGAAGAGGCCGAAGCGCGCGGGATGTCGTGGGCGTACTGGGAGTTCGGTTCGGGCTTCGGCGTCTATGACCGCGCCGCGGAGCGGTGGCACGAGGGACTGCTCAAGGCGCTGATTCCTTGACGTAAGTAGTGACTTATGGTTGAAGCCGTCTTGTTCGATTTTGATGGCACCCTGGTCGACTTTGTAGGTTCGGATGTCCAGAGCCTCAGGTGGTTGCACGCGCATACCGGTTTGGCAATTCCCTTCGACGATTTCCTGGAAACCGCTGTCGCTGAAGTGATGCGATTTCACCAACTGGTCGACGAATGCAAAGTCGATCCCTTGTCGATGCACGAATTTCGACTGAAGAGCACGTTTGCACGGTACGATTTGGCGTGGGATGCAGAGTACGTCGATCTCTACCGCCGTCAGTGGCTTGAAGCGTGCTGCCCACTCGCGGGCGTTGAGAAACTCCTATCTGGCGTCAAACAAAAAGTGAAAACGGGGTTGATTACCAATGCCTATGATGGAGAGGAACAGCGGGAGCGCGTCAGGCGCGCGGGCCTTGCGGCTTATTTCGATGTGATTGTCGTAGCGGGCGATCTCGGCATCTACAAACCCGATCCGGCGATCTTCTGGCATGCATTGGAATGTCTCAACGTCGTGCCGCACGAGGCGCTTTATGTTGGCGACTCGGTCACGCACGATATTCGCGGCGCGAAATCCGCCGGTATGCAAACGGTGCTGTGGGGCCGGCGTGCCAACTGGGAGGTCAACGGCCCTGACTATGTCGTCAACGATGTGGATGAATTGCAAGCGTTGCTTGATCAAGTGGTGGCATAATCCACGGTATATAGAAAGAAGGGAGGTCTTAAGATGAAGGAAAATGTCATGCAAAAACGAAAGCCTCACAACACTCTAACACGCCGCGAGTTCTTGCAAGTTGCGGGTGTCACGGCGGGCGCGCTGCTCGTCGGCTGCGGGCCGCAGGCGACGCCGTCCGCTCCGCAGACGGCTGCTGTTCCGGCTGTTGCCACGGCTGCACCGTCCGTTTCGACCGGCGCATATAAGGCCCAGGTTGCCATTGCGCAGGCTAAAACCTACGATCCGAAAGTGCTGTACGACAAAATCCGCGATATGCTCGACAGCTTGGGCGGCTTGGGCGACATCGTCCGGCCCGGTGCGCGTGTGGCGATCAAGACCAACCTCACCGGTGGGACCTACTGGGAGGGTAAGGCGAGTGGGCTTCCCGGCGTCGATACCTTTGTCACGCATCCCGAGGTGGTCAGGGCGCTGGGCAAACTCGTGCTGGATGCCGGCGCAAAAGAGCTGTACATCGTGGAGGCGGTCTATGAGTGGGAGTCCTACACGGTCTGGGGCTACGACGCCGTGGCGAAGGAGCTGGGCGCGACGTTGATCGACCTGAACGCCACCGACCCCTATCCCGATTTTGCCAAAACGCCCGTTCCCAACGGCGGCAAACTCTATAACGAGTTTACCTTCAACCATGTCCTGGAAGAGATCGACACGTTTATGTCCGTGTCCAAGATGAAGTGTCACTGGGTGGCTGGCGTCACCCACACGATGAAAAATCTAGTCGGTCTGGTGCCCTTGCAGTTCTACCGGGCCGGCCCACAGGATACGAATCGCTCCGCCTTGCACGGGCCGAGTGACGATACTGCCGGGCAGCGTATGCCGCAGATCATCACCGATCTCAACCGCGCGCGTCCATTGCACCTTGGACTGGTGGACGGCATCAAGACCACGGAATCTGGGGAAGGCCCCTGGATCAGTGGCGTGGGGCCGCTCGAACCGGGCGTGCTGTTCGCCGGCAAGGATGTTGTGGCGACGGATGCGGTGGCGACGGCGGCTATGGGTTTCGATCCCACGGCGGCGGCGGGAAGCACACCCTTTATCCGCGGCCTCAATCATCTTCAACTGGCGCACGATGTAGGGCTGGGCACGAACCACCTGGAGGAAATTGAGGTGCTCGGTCCGTCGATCAAGGACGTCACGACCAAGTTCCGGGCTGCGCTTGGGTAGGGGGACCGCCAGCTTCTTTGCAGGACACGGTGCCGTGGTTGTGTATTTAGTGATTGCTCGCTAGGCAAGCCTATTGACAAATCCCTCCTATCTATGGTATACTGGTTTTTGGAAGCGCTTCCAAACCGTGTAAACGAAGCGATGTCCAATCACTCGACTGTTAAATGTGGGTAATTTGATTACCGGTTGCGTATCCATCCAAAGATGCTACAATTTTTGACAGTCCTGTGATCCTAAAATCTGACCACGAATCTTCACTAATTTTTTACTAAAGTTTGTAAATTCGCGGTCTATCTTCCGAGGAGGCTTTGCACTTCGATGACATCTTCTTATCTTGAGTATGAGTTGCACGATGGTTACATTCACAATTGGCTGGTCGCCGGTCCTCAGACAATCACTATTCCCGATCTTGACCAATACGCGGGCGCAGAGCCAGAGCGCAAGCTCCAGATTGCACAGCATTACTACACCTTCGAGCATCTGATTCAACATCTCCCGGTTGATCGCCAACCTTTAACTATCTACGGCACGTCCTTGACCTGGCGCTATGTGCGTTGTCTTGACGATCACTTCGTGGATATGTCCATGTTTCACCACACCTGGCACTACCTGCGCACCTGGGCCTACACGCAGCTTCACGTGTGGGACGATCAGCAAGTCACCTTCATCATCACGACGAACGGTCCGGCGGATGTGTGGGTCAACGGGGAGCATGTGCACCGTCACGAACATTTCCACCACCAGCAGCCTGCGAGTGTGTCCTTCACTGCGATGCTGCGAGCGACCGACGACGAGGGCAAGGGCAACGAAATCCTGGTGCGCTTCGAGGAAGTCGCCGCGCGCGAATGCCCTTACGTGATGGCGCTGCGTGTGACCGGCGTCGATCTTGAGGACGTTGAAGTGAAGGTGCCTTCGGGAACAACACGTACCATTCGTCACACGATGTTGGAGAACGTCTTCGAGCAGGCGTCCATTGAGGGAGTTGCGAATTACCGCGGCAAGGTGGTGAACCTGCACTGGGCCGACGATCTCGAAACGAACTTCAACTACTTTTACAGTATTCAGGACTCGCGTGACCGTATCTACGTCAGCGGCCAGACCGAGGCGAAACCGGGTGAGACTGCTGACATCGGACACGGGTTCCGTATTTGGCAAGGCCCGTACCGCGTGGTGCTGCGGGCCGTGCCGCAGGAATATTATGATTGGGATGTCCGTTATCAGTGGGACATCCCTTTTCACATCCTGGATCACGAATACGCGGAAACGCCCTACGGCACCTATCAGGAGCGCAATCGTGAGGCCCTGGCATATGCCGCCACGCAAAAGGACGACCTCTATGCTGAGATTGCCAAGTTTGAGTTGGGGCAGTGGGGTGAAATCGACCTCGACGTGATCCACAAGGCCATTGCATCCATCAACGCGCGCGGCGATTGCAGCGATTTCTACCTGGTGGGCCTGCTTGGCGTGATGTACCGCTATATGGATGAGGTGCAGTTCCCCGACGAACTAAAAGCGCCGCTTAAAGATTGTGTCCTCAATTTTAAGTATTGGCACGACGAACCGGGTGCGGATGCGATGTGTTATACGACAGAAAACCATAGCATCCTCTTTCACACCTGCGAAATTCTGGCCGGGCAGCTCTATCCCGACGAGGTTTTCACCAATGCCGGACAGACCGGGCAATGGCATCGTGAGAAGGGTGAGCGTTTGGCGTTGGCATGGCTTAAAACACGCGGAACGACCGGCTTCTGGGAGTGGGATTCCAACTGCTATTTCGAGGAGGACCTGCTCGCGCTGTCGCATCTGGTCGATCTTGCCGAAACCGAAGCCGTGGTGGAGTACAGCGCGCTGGTGATGGATAAGATGTTCTTCACGATGGCCGTTAATTCCTACAAAGGCGTCTTCGGTTCGACCCACGGACGAACTTACGCCCCGTATATCAAATCGGGGCAATTGGAGTCTACCTCAGGCATCTGCCGTTTGATGTGGGGGCAGGGCGTTTATAATCAGCATTTACGCGGTCTGGTGGGGATGGCGTGTTCGGAGTATGAATTCCCGTTGATGCTGGCGGATATCGCTACGGATCGGCGCGAGGAAATGTGGAATCGAGAGCAGCACATTATCAATGCTACCGGCGATGCGATTAACAAGGTTACGTACAAGACGCCCGATTATATGCTGGCCTCGGTTCAGGATTACCGGCCCGGCGAGAAAGGTTACCAGCAGCACATCTGGCAGGCGACTTTTGGCCCGGATGCAGTCGTCTTCGTCAACCACCCCCCTGTAATCAGTGAGGAGGGCGCGCATCGCCCTAACTTCTGGGCCGGCAACTATATTCTGCCCCGCGTGGCGCAGTGGAAGGACGTACTGTTTGTCCTGCACACTCTACCTGAGGACGATTGGTTGGGCTTCACACATGCCTATTTCCCGGTCTACATGTTCGACGACTACGAGGTCCGTGGGCACTGGGCCTTCGCGCGCAAGGATGATGGCTATCTCGCGCTCTATGCCTCGAACGGCCTGTCTTTGGTGAAGCGTGGGCCGGCAGCTTATCGTGAATTGCGTGCCTACGGGCGCGAGACTGTGTGGATTTGCCAGATGGGCCGCGCCGCTCTGGATGGCGACTTCGAGAGCTTCCAAGAGAAGGTGCTCGGATTGAACGTGGACGTTCAGGGGCTGGTTGTGTGCTACAGTTCGCTGCGCGGTGAGACCTTCTCTTTTGGCTGGGATGCGCCCTTGGTACGTGACGGGGTGAAGGAACCACTGAGCGGTTTCAAGCACTATGAAAATCCCTACTGTATTACCGAGCTTTCCGCTTCTGAGATGGATATTCGTTTTGGCGATTATGTGATGCGGCTTGCGTTTTAATAAATATTTAATAAAATGATATATGATGATGCTGATTCGGGTCGAGTACAGTTGTCACGTATTTCGGGGCATTGTATGATGCTTACAACCCGATCAGATCAGAACCACACAGAGCCTTCAAACTGTGTTATTGGGACACAGTAGTGGCTCATATCACATAGAAGGAGGCCGAGCCAAAATACGAAAACAACAAAATCATATATCTTGTTAGCCCCATGTCGAATCAAACAAGTCAGTCTAGTCTAAATCTTTAAGGAGGAAGAACGATGAAGAAGATTACACGTCGGCAGTTCCTGCAGGTTTCGGCTTTAGCCGGCGCAAGCGCCGTATTGGCTGCCTGCGGCAAGCCTACTGCGGCTCCCACAACGGCGCCGGTTGTCGAGAAGACGACTGAGGCCCCCAAGGCTGAGCCAGCAACCGCCGTGCCTGTGGCGGAACAGAAGTGGCCCCGCGAAGTCACGCGCGAGCGCACGTTGATCTATGCGTTTGGCGACGTTGAGGACGCTGCTGCTGGCCTGGGCAATATGTATTCCAGCCAAAACTGGCACCAGCGTGCCGGTTCGGCGATGCTCGAGTTCCCCTTCTACTACTGCGCCCTCAACGACAAAACCTACCCCTGGATTGCAGAAAGCTACGAGTACAACGCCGATGCTACCGAAATGACGCTGTACCTGCGCAAAGGTGTCAAGTGGGCGGATGGTGAAGACCTCAATGCCTCTGATATTGCCTTCACGTACAGCAGCCTTAAAGCCAAAGCCCCTGATCTCGAAAACTCCAGCTTTGTAGCCCAGTATGTGGAGTCGGTTGAGGCTGCCGATGATTACACCGTCAAGTTTAAGCTCACTGAGCCGAATCCCCGCTGGCACTTCACCGGCTGCACCGGGCGCTTCGACCGCGGCATTGTCCTTGTGCCGGAGCACATTTTCAAGGATGTTGAAGGCGACTGGCGCGAGTTCACGTACTTCGATCTGGAAAAGAAGTGGCCTGTCAACTCGGGACCGTATGCCGTTACCCGTATGGAAAGCCAGGTGAAGCACCTGGATCTTCGTTACGAGTGGTGGGCCGCGGAAGTTGGGTTGGCCGATATGCCGCGCGTCGAGCGCATTGTGCAGTTCGGTTGGCCTGGCGAGGAAGTGGGGACGCAAATGCTGATCAACAGTGAGGTCGATGTGACCCTCGACCTGCGCCCCGCCTCCATCGAAGCGATCTTCGCGCAGGGGGCCGACCACATCGTCACCCACACCGGCAAGGAAAAGCCATATGGTTACATGGACTGGTGGCCCACCTCGCTGTTCTTCAATACCCTCGAGGCCCCGTACGACAATCCGGATGTGCGTTGGGCGTTCGCGTATGCCATCGACCATGATCAGGTGATGGAGGTCGGGTATGGCGGTGCGGGCGTTAAGACCAATCTTCCGTATCCGGGGTATCCTGGCTTGACCAAGTATCGGGATAACTCTACGCCCGAAGTGAAGGCGATGGCTGACGCCATCTACACGCGCGACGTTGCGAAGGTTGAGGAACGGATGAAGGCTGCTGGCTTTGAGAAGAATGCCGATGGTTTCTTTGCCAAGGACGGGGAAGTCTTCAAGCCTGAAATCCTGACGGTCGATATCTATGGCGACATCGGGCCAGTGATTGTCGAACAGTTGCGGCAGGCCGGTTTCGATGCTACAATGATTAACCCCCCTGACGCGTGGACGATTATGGGCGATGGGAATGCCAAGGCTTTCTTCCGCGGCCACGGCGGCAGCGTGAAGGATCCCTGGATCACCTTGGATATGTACACCAAGAAGAACTCCGTACCCACCGGGACGAACGTGGTCAACGAAAGCCATACACGTTGGTGGAACGAGGAGTATGAGACCTACGTTAACGAGATGGCCCGCACGTCGCCCGACAACTACGAGAAGATGCAGGAGTTGTTCGACAAGGCGATGGAGATCTGGTACACCCATCTGCCGGAAGTGCCGGTCTCTGAGTGGTTCCACCGGTTGGCGATGAGCACCACCTACTGGACCGGCTGGCCCAGTGGGGACGATCCCTACAACACCGCGCCGTGGCACTACTGCTTCGTGATCACGCTGACCCGGCTCAATCCAACAAAGTAGTACAATGTAAACACGCGAGGGGACCAACACTGGCCCCCTCGCTTCCTCCCTGGATACTGCGAGATCTGGAGGAATGGGGGTCCCATAGGGTGGCCCTGAGTAGTATCCGGGTAAGGAAACAGACTGAAGTTGGCTGACTCCGGTGGCCATGCTCATAGGTTGAGCCTGTGAGCGAGGTGTGATTTCAAAATTTCGATCGGAGGCGTCTTATGCGCATACCACCCAGTTACATACTTAAGCGACTTGGCTTTCTTGTGGCGGTGCTTTTTACTGCAGCGACGATTAACTTTCTGATTCCGAAATTGGTTCCCCGTGATCCGGTGCAAGAAATGATCAATAAGAAGATTGCGAGCGGCGGGCTAACCTCTGAGGGCGCGGCAGAGTTTCGCGATTCCCTGAGGACACTCTACGGTCTCGATAAACCGCTGTGGGAACAGTATTTGATCTATATCTGGAATACCATGCGTTTTGATCTAGGGTATTCTATCACCAACTACCCGCAAAAAGTCAGTACAATCATCGGACAAACAATCTTTTGGACATTGGGATTTGTGTCGACGTCGACCATTTTCGCGTTTCTCATCGGCACCGTTGTAGGCGCGTTAGTGGGATGGTCTAAAACGTCGAAATGGCTTTCATGGCTTATGCCCCCACTAGCGATGTTTTCGGCCATCCCAGGTTTTATCCTGGCGCTGCTGCTTATTTATTTCCTGGCCTTCAAGGCAAAGCTATTCCCCCTGCGCGGCGGTTTCAATGTGACCATCGACAAAAGCTGGACGGATCCTCAGTTTTTGCTCAGCGTGCTTCACCATGCGGTCCTGCCGGGCTTGTCGATGCTGCTAGTCTCGCTTGGCGGCTGGGCGCTGGGCATGCGTTCGATGATGGTCACCGTGGAGGGGCAGGACTACATCACGTTTGCTGAGGCGAAGGGCCTGAAAGGTAGCCGCATCTTCTTCCGTTATGCCTTGCGCAATACGCTCTTGCCTCAGGTCACATCGCTGGCCATGCAGTTGGGCCTCATCGTATCCGGCGCTACGTTGGTAGAATCTATCTTCAGTTATCCTGGTATCGGCAACCGTCTGGGCGGCGCCATTTCTGCTCTTGACTATCCTGTGATCTACGGCATTGTGTTCTTCCTGGTAGTCGGAATTGCGATAGCTACTCTCGTCGTGGATCTAATTTACCCATTCCTCGATCCGCGCATCTCGTACTCAGGAGGCTAGACGATGCAAAGAGGCCAGGGGTTCAAGGGTTTCCTCAACTACATCCGACGTAACCCAGCTTTTGGTGGTGGGCTGGTGCTCCTCTTGATTTTGTTGCTGTTTTCGACGGTGGCCGGATTTTTTGTTCCTAAGGAAGGGGCCTATCCATTGGCGGTGAAGTCCAAGCAGCCGCCATCTGAAGAGTTTCGTTTTGGCACCGATTCTGTAGGGCGCGACTTGCTCCCTACAATGATTTACGGCACGCGGATGACGCTCTCGATCGGCATGATCGCCGGTGTGATTGGTTTGAGCGTTGGGACTGTCTTGGGTTTTATGACGGGATACTTCGGCGGTCTTTTCGACACCATCGTCAAATTCCTGGTGGATGTGCTGATGACGATCCCGCAGTTTTTGTTGCTGGTGATGATTGCCTCGTCGGTGCCCGATCCCGATAAGATGACAGTGTGGCAGATGGGTCTGGTGCTTTCCATTGTCGCCTGGGTGCAGCCAACCCGCGCAATTCGCGCGCAGGTAATGAGTATGCGCGAACGGGCTTTCGTGATGATGTCCAAGCTGTCAGGAATGAGTGGTATGGAGATTATCATCAAGGAATTAATGCCCAACTTGATGCCGTATCTGGCTATTAGCCTCGCCAGCGCTGTGAATGGCGGTGTCCTCGGTTCGTTGGGACTGCAAACGTTGGGGATCGGCAATCTGCGCGAGCCGTCGTTGGGCATGACGATTTACTGGTTACGGTACTACAACGCTTTCCTGCAAGGCTACTGGTGGTGGATTGTAGAACCAGTGACGGTGATTGCGGCGATCTTCATTGCCTTCTTGCTCATTTCCATTGGACTGGATGAGTTTGCGAACCCCAGAACTCGGAGGACGGTATGAGCGAGGCCTTACTGCAAGTCAAGAACTTGAAAGTCTACTACCACGTCGAGGTCGGTGCTGTTAAAGCAGTTGATGACGTCAGCTTTGACCTGGGCTTTGGCGTGAAGATGGGGTTGGTCGGTGAATCCGGTTCCGGCAAGTCGACGATGGCACTGGCGCTGATGCGGATGATCAAACCGCCCGGCAAGATCGAAGGTGGGCAGATGGTTCTGGATGGTATGGACCTCGTCAAGCTCTCCGAGGAAAAGATGCGCCAGACCCGGTTGCGCAAGCTGGCGATGATCCCGCAAGGGGCAATGAACGCCCTCAATCCGGTGATGCGCATCGATAAGCAACTGATCGACGGCATGCTCGATCACGGGGTTTTCATGTCCAAAGAGGAACGCAAGACCCGCGTGAACCAATTGCTGGAGATGGTGGACCTCGCACCCAAGGTTGCCAAGATGTATCCACACGAGTTGAGTGGCGGGATGCAACAGCGCGTGACGGTGGCGCAGTCCATTTCGATGGAGCCTGACGTCATCATCGCCGACGAGCCGACCAGCGCGTTGGACGTGGTGATTCAGCGGCAGGTGATGGATACGATTAATCGCTTGCAGGAGAAACTTGGACTTTCCATTATCCTTATCGGCCACGATATGGGGCTGATGGCGCAAACCGTGGGCAGTCTGGCCGTGATGTACGCCGGCAGGATGATGGAAATTGGAGAGACGCGCGCAATGTTCCGCGACCCTCTCCATCCCTATACGCAACTTCTCATTGAGAGCCTGCCTGTCTTGGAGAACAAGGGCGTGTTCAGTGGGATACCGGGGATCACGCCTTCACTGCTCAATCCGCCCGAGGGCTGTGTATTCCACACTCGCTGCCCCAAGGCTTGGGACCTTTGTCGGGATAAGATCCCGGCGTTCTCCGAGGTTGATCCGGGACGGTGGGTCGCTTGCCACCTTCACACAGCCTAGAGGCTTGGGGAACAGACGATGAGCACACCATTACTTGAGTTAAGAAACGTTACCAAAATCTTCGGGGGCAAGTCCGATTATACGGTGGCTTTGGATGATATGACGCTCGTGCTGGAAGAGTACTTCCCCAAGATCATCGCCGTCGTTGGTGAAAGCGGTAGTGGCAAAACGACCACTGGTATGCTTCTGCTTGGCTTCTATGGACCTACGATGGGGCAAGCGTTGTTTCGCGGCCAACCGATCAACGAACTTAAGGGCGCGGACCTTTTTCAGTTTCGGCGAGAGGTTCAGGCCGTCTTTCAAGATCCATTCGCTGTATACAACCCGTTCTACAAGGTGGATAACCTGTTGAGCATTCCCATCAAGAACTTCAAGCTGGCCCGTTCGAAAGCCGAGGCCCACGAGTTGATGGTCGATGCGCTTGAACGGGTGGGGTTGCGTTCGGAGGAGACGTTGGGACGCTATCCACATCAACTCAGCGGCGGACAGCGACAGCGCATCGCTGTCGCCCGTGCCCTGCTCCTCAAGCCCAAGTTCTTGATCACCGATGAACCGGTCTCGATGGTCGATGCCTCGTTGCGCTCGACGATTCTGAAAAGTTTGCGCGCGCTGAATCAGGAGTTTGGTGTCCCAATCCTGTATATCACTCACGATCTGACGACGGCGTACCATATCAGCGACTACATTATCATTCTATACGGTGGGTCGGTGATGGAGGCCGGGAATGTGGATTCCATCATTCGGCACCCTAATCACCCTTACACGAAGTTGCTGGTTTCGTCGATTCCCTGGCCCGATCCCGATTTGCCCTGGGGCGGCAGCGAGGAACTGATTCAAAAGAGCCAGGTGGCCTTTGTACCCATCACGGGCTGCAAGTTTGCCCCGCGCTGCCCCTATAAGATGGATATCTGTGAAACGAAGGTGCCGGATCTTTTCTTGCCTGAGCGCGACCGTGGGGTCGCCTGTTATTTATTCCGGGACAACGCAATTATGCCGCGCGAAGAACTGAGCAACGTTTTCGCAGTATAATTGTGGCCATGGGCAGACGCGCGCTGGTCGGCTTTCAGCCGAAAAGACGCCAGGATTGGGGACACTGCAGGGTGCGCTGCGCCTTGCAGTGTCTTGTCTATAGGGGTTGAAGGGGACATCGTGTAGTGATCACAAGAAGTGTGGGGCGCAATGATCCGTGCCCTTGCGGGAGTGGCAAGAAATACAAGCAGTGTTGTGGGCGGCTCAGGCCACCGGCTGACGTGCTGTACATCCATCCGCCAAAGCAGGACGTCGATTTCTACGTCCAGCAGCAGGACGCGCGAGATGTGCTGCTGGGCCGTCCTTACGGGCTGATTCCATTGGGCATTCCCGCGTTGGCGAACGTGCTGCGCGGAATTGGCGTCGAAGTGCAGGGCCTCAATTACCCGTTGGAGCGCGAACTCAATCATAGCTTCGATCTCCGCCGTTGGCTCCGCGCGCAATCGAAGGCGCGCGTGATCCTCATCGACCTGCACTGGTACGAGCACAGTTACGGCGCGATTTGTTTAGCCGAGGTCTGCAAGGCAGTCCGGCCTGACGCCTGGGTCGTGCTCGGCGGGCTGACCGCCTCCGCCTTCGCTCGCGAAATCCTAGAGCGCTTCGACGCGGTCGATTTCGTGATTCGCGGCGACGCCGAGCAGCCGTTGCTCGCCCTGGTGCAGCAGGGCCTCGGCAAAACCACCCCTGTTTCGCCGGAGTTTGCGCATATCCCGAATCTGACCTACCGTAGCGACGGCAAGGTGATCGAGAACCCACTCGGTTATTGCGCCACTCCCGAAGACCTGGATCGCCTCGACTACGTGGACTTGAGCTTTATGGAACATCACACCGAGTATTTCGTCCACGAGTATCTGGTCACCGATTTGCCCAAGGCGCGCGCCGCATTGAAGACCGATCCCTTCCTGGGACGGTGGATCGCTACAGCGCGGGGGTGCAAACACGAGTGTTCCTACTGTGGCGGCTGTAAGAGCGCACATAAAACCCTGGCGATGCGTGATGGTATCGTGCCTCGCTCTCCTGTCGTGGTGGTGGACGAATTGGAGCGCCTGATGGCTGCCGGCATAGAGCAGGCCTCGCTCTCCTATGACATTGCCGAATTGGGCGACGAGTACTGGCGTACCTTCTTTTCGCTGATACGACAGCGGAAGATCAAGATCGGCTTGTACAACGAATGTTTCCAGCTTCCGCCCCCCACTTTTGTCAAACGCTTCGCCCAGATTGCGGAGCGTGAGCACTCGTGCCTGGCCTTCAGCCCGCTCTCCGGCAACGAGCGGGTGCGCCGGCTCAATGGCAAGCTCTTCACCAACACGGAGTTGTTCAACATCCTGGATGCGCTCAATCTCCATGATATTTTCGCCCTCGTCTACTTCTCCCTGAACCTGCCCGGCGAGAATGCTGAGACGCTCAAAGAGACCATCGCGCTGGCCGAACAGATTTGCCAGGTTTACCCGCCCTCCCGGATACGGATCATGAACTCCTGCCATACCCTGGACCCGTTGTCGCCGATGGCAGTGTATCCCGAAAAGTATGCTATCGATGTGACAATGCGAACGTTCGCAGACTGGTATACTTATTGTCGTGATACGCAGTTGGGTGGGCCGGCGGCGCGTACCGAACTGTACCGTGGCTTCGCGCCGAGTGACCCGGCAGACCGTTCTCTGGAAGCGATGGCCGACGCCTGGGATGCAGCACAGAAGGACCACGAGAGTTGTTGGTGGCCCATCCCACCGAGTTGGTGAATCGCGATTTGCCGTTTGGCATTTTTTAGGAGGATCGTGTGGACGTAGCACCTGCTGCTTTGTATATTCACCCGGCCAAACAGGCCGTGGACCTCTATGATACGCCGGCACGCGCGAAGTTCGGGCGTCCGTATGGCCTGATGCCGATGGGCGTACCGGCGTTGCTGAACCTGCTCTGTGACAACGGCATCCCTGTCAGAGGCGTTAACTTCCCGCTGGAGAAAAAGATCGACAGCGCGTTCAACCTGCGGCAATGGTTGCACAATCACCGCGAAGCGCGGATGGTGCTCATCGACCTGCATTGGTACGAGCACAGCTACGGCGCGATCAACGTCGCGCAGGTGGTCAAGCAGGTGCTGCCGGATGCCTGGATCATCCTCGGCGGGCTGACGGCGTCCGCTTTTGCAGGTGAGATCGTGCGCGAACTGCCCGTGGTCGATTTCGTTATCCGGGGCGATGCCGAACGCCCGTTGTTGGCGTTGGCTCAGGCGTTGATGCGTGTGGAACGCGGCGTCTTGCCCGATCTCTCCGGCGTGCCCAACCTCACGTACCGCCGCCAGGGGGAAGTGATCGAGAATCCCCGCACGTACTGCGCCTGCCCTGAGGATTTCGCGGACTTCAATTTTATCGACCTGGACTGGTTGGAGCACCAGGACGAGTACTTTGTCCACGAATACCTGGTCATCGATATGGAGGTGGCGCACCAGGCCCGCCAGGGTGCGGACATCAGCAAGTACCGGGGCCGCTGGATCACCACGGCGCGCGGCTGTGACTTTGAGTGTTCGTATTGCGGGGGCGCGAAGAGCGCGCACAAGGCGATTGCCGGGCGCGATGGCATTGTGCCTGTCCCTGTAGAGACGATTGTGAATGAGATCAAGCATCTGATCGAGCACAAAGCGATTCAGGTGTGCTTTTCTTACGACCTTGCCGCAATGGGCGAGCATTATTGGCGGTCGCTCTTCCGCGCGATACGCCGGGAAGGTATCAAGATCGGCCTCTACAACGAGTTCTTCCAGCTCCCGCCGCCGGGCTTTATGAAGGACTTCGTACGCACGGCGGATATGGACCACTCCAGCGTGGCTCTGAACCCCTATTCCGGTTCGGAGCGGGTGCGCCGCCTGAACGGCAAACGTTACAACGACGCGCAGTTGCTCAACGCGCTTGACGAGGTCAACATGTATAACGTCCCCATCATCGTCTACTTTTCACTAAACCTGCCGGGCGAGGACGAGGAAGCCATTCAACAGTCCATCAGTTTGGCGCAGACCATCTACGATACGTATCCACATTCCAAATTGAAGATCCTCAACTCGTGTCACACCGTCGAGCCACTGTCGCCGATGACGCAGCGGCCTGAACCTTACGGCGTCGAAATCAAGTGGCACACCTTCAGGGATTGGTACGAGTATTGCCGGAACACGCAGTTGCAGTTGCCGGGCGCGCGCACCGGCGAATGGCGGGGGTTTGATGTCCTGCCGCCAGAGCATCGCTCTGTCGAGGCACTGGCCGACGCCTGGGATGCAGCCGCCAGCGGTCGCGAGGACAACTGGTGGCCGATTCCGCCTAGCTGGTAGGAGAGCGTAATAGGTCGGTCAGTAGGCAAACTGGACGTTATCGCGTATAATTTGCTCAGGGGATAAATGTGTTGTGGCATTTGCCGAACTATTCGCCATTTGCCATTCGTCATTTTTCAAGGAAGGTGACAGATGGAAGACCCACTGCTCCAAAATGCGATTGAAAGCGCCCGGTTGGGATTCTACGATGACGCGCGCGGGTTACTGCTCCAGATTATTCGCCGGGATCCGAACAACGCGTTGGCCTGGCTGTGGCTGGCGCAGACGCTCGACGATCCAAAGCGGCAGTCCGACTGCTTGCAGCAGGCTTTGCGTGTTGAGCCGAATAACCCGGATGCGCTGGCGGGCGTGGAAGCACTGCGTTCCGGAATGCCGCTGCCTGAGCCGGGTGGGGGTGTCGTCGTGGAACCCGAGTTCCCGGATTTAGGTGATGTGTTTGGCTGGGGCACGGTGCTCACCGAAGAACCGGAAGCTGAACCTGAGCCAGCGCCCGAAGCCGAATCTCCTGCACCGGCTGACACCTTTAATTGGGGCGACCTCTATACCGAAGAACCGGAGGTTGCGCCCGAGGCCGAGTCTCCTGTACCGGCTGACACCTTTAATTGGGGCGACCTCTATACCGAAGAGCCGGCAGCCGCGTCTGAGGCGCAAGTTGAACCGCCTGTTGCTGATGACGATATGTTTGGGTGGGGCGAACTGTTTACCGGTGAAGTAGAACCCGAGCCAGCGCCTCCTGTTGTTGAGGAGCCCGCATCGGTCGTGACGCCGCCAAAGCCAGTCGTAATCCCCACGCCGATCATGCCCTTTATCGGGCTAGAGGAAGAAGAACCCGAACCGGAGCCGGAACCGGCTGTGCCGGAGAGTGCACTGGAACCGGAAGAGAGTTTCCTGCAGCGGGCGCGCCGATTGCGCTCTCATGGTTTTACGCCTTCCACACCACAACAGGCCGCCACTTCACTGTCCGCACCGGTTATGCCTGCCGGCGAAATACCTTCGGAGGCCGGGGCTGTGTCTTCCGACCTCGAAACCGGCGCGGCTGAAGCGCCACGGGCCGCACCCCGCCGCAAGTTCCGCATCTTCGATGGGCGGGTATTGTTCAGCATCTTAGGCCTGATTCTGCTCCCTGTCCTGATTGGGTTGCTCGCATGGTATTTCTTCCTGCGCGCCCCTTCCTCAGTCGGGCCTGACAGCCTGTCTCTGCCTGTAACAAGGGCATTGTCGCGTCCCGCGTTGGGGGCGTGCCGTGCCCTGAAACTCGATGAGTTCACGTTGGTGGAGACATTGGGCGGTGAATTAGCCGTGGACACAGTCTTCACCGGTACGCAAGTAGCGATTACCGAAACACTAATTGTGCCGGAAGGGGTGCGGTTGTTCATCTACCCTGAGGCGACGTTGGTCTTTACGCGCGAGGCGTCGCTCGACGTTTACGGAACGTTGTACGTTTGTGGTAATGATGACGCGCCCGTTACATTCACAGCGTTCGACAAAATGCCAGGCGGGTGGGAGGGCATACGGCTTCACAATTCCGCCGACGCGACGGTGTTGAGTCACGCCGTTATCGAATACGCCGGGGAACGTGCGCTCTATCTGGCAGACAGCGTGCCCGTGCTGTCGGACCTCACAATTGCGCACGCTGCGCTTTTCCCGGTCAGCATCGATGGCAGTGTGGTGCCTGACCTGTCCAATAATGTCATACTGGCGGACAACCCCGTCAGTGGGGTCGAGGTGCTCCCTGGAACGCTGCATGCCTCAAATGCGATGTGGCCGAATATCAACGTGCCGTATGTTGTTTCCGGTTTGTTGCGGGTGGAAGAGGGCGCGACGCTGGATATCCAATCCGGCGCTATCGTGAAGTTCTGGCACATGCCTAGGGGACATCTGCCGGGGATCTGGGTGCATGGCCTGTTGCAGGCCGAGGGCGTGATCTTCACTTCGCTACATGACAGTGCCGAAGATGCGGGCGGGGCGACGTACAGGGAGTCCATTGATCCGCAGCCCGGCGATTGGGGCGGTTTGACGTTCTTCGAGAGCAGCGAGAAATCGTATTTGCGCGATGTCATCCTCCGGTATGGCGGGTATGGGAAAGCGGTGGTCGTCATGCAGGGTGGTTCGCCGGAGCTGACCGATGTAACGATTACCGATGCTGCCGGGTATCCATTGAGCGCTGATGCCAACGCCTTTCCGGTCCTCAATAACCTCACTTTGGATCGCAATGGTGGCGGGAATGTGTTGGAACTGTTCGGTGATATGACCATCACTGGGCCGGGCACGCGCGTGTGGGAGCGGCTGGGCGGTGAGACACCCATCGTGCGCGTTGTGCGCGATACAATCGTTGTCGCGCCGCAGGCGAAACTGACCATTCATCCCGGCGTAATCGTGAAGTTTGCTGAACAGGGGCGTTTGGTGGTGCAGGGCGCTCTGTCGGCTGTGGGGAACAACAATCCCGAAGAGTACATCATTTTCACCTCACTCTACGATGACGAATACGGTGGGGATACCGGCGGTGCGCTCGTCTCGCGCGATAGGCGCGTCTGGGGTGGTATCATTCTGGAGCATGCCGAAGTCGCTTCAGAATTTCACTACGTTCAGATACGCTATGCGACGATGACGTTGCAGGACACCTCCCCTGTGTTGTATAGCAGCCAGATTGCTTTAGCGCCGGGGCCTGGATTGCGAATGACGCCCGGTTCATCGCCGGACTTAAGGGCCACCACTTTCCAGAACAATGCGGTGCAAGGTGTGGCCATTGTCACCGGGACGTTGGACAGTGAACAACGGTGGGCGCTGTTGGGCGAAAGTGAGGAAGCGCAAATCCCACGCATCCTTGAAGGCGAGGTGGTTGTGGGGGCAGATAGCTTCCTGACTATCGACGCGGGCACAATTATCAAAGCTGGTGCAGCGGGAAAGCTGACAGTGCATGGCCATTTATACGCTGCCGGATTGGCCGATCAGGAGGTCGTTTTCACCTCTTTGCACGACGATACGCTGGGGGGAGATACGGATGGTGCGTTGTTGAGCGCGGCAGCCGGGGATTGGAAGGGGATTGAAATCGCGCCGGGGGGATTTGTGCGCTTTGCGTCGGTGGGTATCTACTACGCGGAAATTGGTTTGATGGCGCTTGGTGAACAGCTGCCGGTCGTCGAGACCGGACGCGTCCACGTGGCCTATAGCAAACAGCCATTGACGTGCGCCGCGCGGGTGCAAATCCCCGCCACATTTGTTTTTGAGAACAATGAAGTTCAGGTCACCCGCTGCCCAACGCGATAGTTCGAGGCTGTATAAAGGTCACTGCCAGGTTAAGGAGGAACTGATGCGTATCCAAACGATGGTATGGTTTGTGCTGTTAGTGTTTGTCGGCGGGCTGCTGTTCAGTGCGTGCGGTGGCACGACTTCGACGCCTGCTCCAGCAGCCACCGTTGTTGTTCCGGCTGAGACTCAGGCCGGCGCGGAAACTCCGCCGATCGACGCGGCTGCGCTTTTGGAGGCACGTTGCGTCGATTGTCACAGCCTGAGCAAGACGACAGACGCGCGCTACACGCAGGAACAATGGCAGCAAGTCGTCACCCGGATGATCCAAAAGGGCGCTGTGCTGAATTCTGATGAGGAGACTGTGCTTGTTACTTATCTCGCGGAGACGTACAAACCGTAGGTGTGGCGCACTCATCAGGAGCCACTCAATCCTAGTGGCGAGAACTTTGCCAGACCTGATAGGTGTCACCAGAGCCTATCAGGTCTTTTTTGACGCGAGTTTGTTCTCAATTTGCAACGTGCCCGCAAGCGTTCAGAGTTTATCTCTTGCGTGTTTTGCTGTAGAATAGAGGGAAAGGCACGCGAAGTTTGAAAGGAGTCGGACATGCGCTTTGTCATCGTTGGCGGGGGTGTGGCGGGCATCACGGCGGCGTTGGAATTGGCGAACCGCGGATCCAGCAAAATTGCGGTTTTCTCGGATGAGACCTATCCGTATTATTACCGTCCCCAGTTGACGGAATTTCTGGCTGGTGGAATCACGTTAGAACGGCTGCTGCGCCGCGATTTGGCGTGGTACAAAGGACGCGGCATCGATGTTCACTTGGGCCGCAGTGTCACGCGTATTGAGCCGGACGCCAGGACGATCACTCTGGTGGATGGCACGCGGGTGGAGTACGATAAGCTCTTGTTAGCGACGGGCAGCGTGCCTTTCGTTCCGCCGCTCAAGGGTGCTGACAAAAGCGGTGTCTTCACCTGGCGCACCCTGGCCGATACCTTGGAACTTGAGCAGGTGGCGTCAGCTTGTGGGAAGACGATTGTCCTGGGGGGCGGCCTGCTGGGACTGGAGGCGGCGCGCGGGCTGTTGGGCTTCTGCGGCGATGTCACTGTGCTGGAGTTTTTCCCGCGCCTGTTGCCGCGTCAATTGGATGTCGAGGGCGCTGCGGTGTTGCAGCGCTTCGTCGAATCCCTGGGCATTCGTGTGATCGTCGGTGCGCAAGCCGAAGAAATTATGGGCGATCATGCGGTGAGCGGTCTGCGCTTAAAAGATGGACAGGAATTCCCTGCCGGGATGATCCTGGTGGCGTCGGGCGTGCGCTGTCAGGCGAGTCTGGCCCAGGCGGCTGGACTGGCGGTGGATCGCGGCATCGTGGTAGACGAGCATATGGCCACGAGCGCGCCAGATATCTATGCCGCCGGTGACGCGGCCATTTTCAAAGGCTACTCCTGGGCTATTGCCCCAATTGCACAGGCGCAGGGGCGGATCGCCGCGGCGAATATGGCGGGCGATGCAACCATCTACGACGTTGTTGTGCCTTCGACGACGTTGAAGGTTGTCGGTATTGATGTTAGTTCCGTTGGCCTAGTCAATCCCGAAACCGACGACTACATCGAGATTCGCACGATAGAGGCTGACGCCAATAGCTACAAGAAGATCGTTTTACATAAGGGCAAGATTGTCGGCTCGATTGTGATCAACAATAAAGTTCTGGCAAAAAGTTTGGAGAACCGCATCGCGCAGGGCGAGGCGATGACACCCGATCAAGCGCGAGTGCTGTTGGCCTGACATTTGGAGATTGAGATACTGTTTTCACTGGAGAAACTTGTGGATGCTGTTGAAGACCCATCTCGCCTGCCCGAACCGTTCTCGGGAATTGGTGCGCTTTATCAGTTGGCTCATTCGCTGATTACATTCGATAATCTGCCGGACTTGTTGCGGGCTGTGGTGGATGGGGCGTGCGCGGCAGTCGGTGCATCGTGGGTGTTGTTGGTAACGTTTGATATACACAAACGTCGAATCTTCGATTGCGTGCAGGCGGGGCCAGATGCGGACCCTGATCTGAGTCTGTCGTTTGAGGCGCTGAGCGAAATCGCCCGCGCACATCTTTGGACTCCTGGACGGCCAACCTTGCTGACAAACGAGCGCCTCCTTTTGAATGGGGAGGCGCTTGACTTTGCTGCGCGATTTGACCGTCAATGCAACTCCGCGGTTGTTGCCCCATTGTTGTATCAGGATGAGATGATTGGTTTGTTGCTGGCGACGCGTCCTGCTGCTGTGCCGGCCTTGACCGAACAGGATGTGGTGCTTGTGTCAGTTATCGCCAATCAGGCCGCTGCCGCCATCGAGAACTTCCGGCTACTGGCCTCGTTGGGTCAAGAAAAGGCTCAGTTGGAACTGCTCTATCGCTTGGGGCAGCATCTTTCGAGCAGTCTAGACATTCACACCGTCTGCCAGTTGGCACTGGACGAAATCTGTACGGTCTTCAAAGGCTCGTATGGACTGCTCTTCATCGTGGATGCCAAAACAGAAGCCATACAGTTGATGGCCCAGGTTGGATTTGAGGGTGACATCCTGCAATTTATGATGGAGCGTTTTCAGGCAGGAGAAGGACTGACCGGCTGGGTGGTGAAGCATCGACAGATGGCGGTGATAGATGATGTAGCAACTGACCCACGTTGGTTCCTGGTGCGTAAAGGCGGGCCGCCGCGGTCTGGGGTCAGTGTCCCCCTGTTCAACGGCGAAGACATGATCGGTGTGATGACGCTCTCCGCACCCGGGCGCGCTTTCTTCACTCCCGAGTATTGCCGGCTGCTGGAGTCCGCAGTCGCCACCATTGCCATTGCCATTTTCAACGCGCAGTTGTTCAGCCAGGAACAGCAACGCGCGCACGAACAAGAGCATATCAGCGAGATCGCGCGGGCGTTGAATGCGCCTGACATATCGCAGGCTTTTCCGGTGTTGGTGCAGGGTCTCATGGGACTGGCTGAATGTGAGCCGGTTGTGCTTGCGTTACGTGACGAATCACGGCATATCCTCATGGTTGTGGAATCCACCCTTCTTGCATTGCCGGTGGGCAGTGCCCTTGCGCTGCCTCCCGATGTGCGGGCGCACGTGAGGGACTTGCAGCCACATATTTGCGCTGTTTCGGGTGAAGCGCATGATGAACCGTTGCTTGCAGATCTCCAGGCCCTGGGCGCGCGCTCGCGGGTGGTTCTCCCGTTGGTCGTTGGCGAGCGGGTCGTAGGCGTGCTCTATCTGGGAAGCCATCAGGCGCTGACAGCGGCGCACATTCCCGTGCTGCGACAAATCGCGAATATGACGGCCATCGCGGTGGAAAATGATCGTCTGTTTCGGGCGGAGCAGCACCATCGCAAGATCGCCGAGCGCTTACAGGCCACGGCCCTGGTCGTCAATACGTTGGACCTGCAAGAAGTGCTCACCTTGATTATGGATCAGTTGGAAAGTATCTTCCCCTATGACAGTGGTAGTATCCAGATTCTCGAACAGGATGCGATGTGCGTAATCGCTACCCGTAACGCGCCTCATGCGCCAATAGGGCAGTGTTATCCACTGAAGTATTATCCATATAACCGCTGTCTGGCCGCGGGTGAAGTTGTCACCATTGAGGATATCCATCAGCACAATATGGGTTGGATACCCTTTAGCGAGGCACTCTACATGCGCTCGAACATCGGAGTGCCGCTGTGGGTGCGCGACAAAGTCATCGGCGCATTGACCATCGACAACCAGGGCGTGCGGAAGTATACGGAAGAGGACATCCGTGTGGTTCAGGCATTTGCCCAACAGGCCGCCATTGCCATCGAGAATGCCCGTTTGTTCGAGGCGCAGCGCGTTCAACGGGAACTCGCCGAGGCGCTGGAAGCGGCGGCGGCAGTCGTGAGCAGTGTGCTCGACTTGGATCAAGTGCTGGACTACATCCTGGATCAAGTGGTGCGCTTCGTGCGCGGCGACACCTACAACATCATCTTGGTTGAAGGGGGCGTGGGCCGTATGATCCGCTGGCGCGGCTACGAAGAGAACCAAATTGCGATGCCCACTCAGGGACGTGACAATATCCCGATTATGACGTATCCGAGTCTGGCGCAGATGATGGAGGACGGTCTCCCGACATTTGTGAGCGACACTCACCACGATCCACGCTGGCGCGTAAGTCGTGGGCAAGAGAAGCTGCGCGCCTACGTAGCGGCCCCCATTTGTATCGCCGGCAAGACAGAGGGTTTTATCAACGTCGCTGGCCTGACCCCCCACCAATTTGGTCCGCAGGAGGCCCAGCGCCTTAAGGCCTTCGCCGACCATGCCTCGATTGCGCTCCAGAACGCGCGCCTATACCAAAAAACATTACATCATACCACGGTTTTGGAGCGGCGGGTACGAGAACGTACTGCCGAATTGGAGGCGCAGAACGCCTGGTTGGAAGCCGTCCTCGGCAGTACATCCGATGGGATTATTATCACCGATAGCGATGGGCAAATTGCCGACACCAACCGGGTCGCCAGGATGTGGCTTTACCATTCGCTTCCCTCGTCGGACATCGAGCGGCTGCGCGAGACGATCCGTGACCTGGCCCAGCGCGCGCATGTTCGTCCGGATGCAGTGCTCGAATTGAGCGGTCTAGATCTGGAATTGAGCGCGTCGCCTATTTTTGGGGAACAGGGTGTGGTGGGGCCGGCTGTTCTCGTCGTCGTTCATGATGTGAGCTATCTCAAGGCATTGGACCGTGTCAAGTCACAGTTCGTTTCCAACGTTTCACACGAACTACGTACACCGTTGACCTCGATTCGCCTGTATTCGTCGCTGATCCAGCGCAGTACCCCAGAAAATGCGCAGCGCTATTTCGAACCGCTGGAACGTGAGGTGGATCGTCTCTCGAAACTGGTGGAAGACATCCTTCAGATTTCACGGATCGAAGCGGGACAGTTGGAACTGAACCGGCGGGTCGTCGATCTGAATCTTCTGACCGAGATGGCGGTGATGAGCCATCACATCCTGGCTGATTCGCGCGGCCTGACGATGGCTTATCAATCGACGAACGGGAAAACGATGGCCTCGGTCGATTATGACAAATTTATGCAGGTGGTGAACAACCTGATCGAAAATGCGATTAGTTACACACCCAGCGGTGGACATATTCAGGTGACCACGGAATGTCAAGAGAAAGATGCACGTCTCTGGGCAGTAGTAACGGTACAGGACTCTGGTATGGGCATCCCTGAACCAGAAATCCATCATCTCTTCGAGCGCTTCTTTCGAGGCAGTGAACCGCAGGAATTGCGCATTCAGGGCAGCGGTTTGGGATTGGCAATTGTCAAAGAGATAGTAGAATTACATGGTGGCATAGTAACAGTCGAGAGTCAAGTGGGTGTCGGTTCGAGGTTTACAGTGTGGATACCCTTGATGGACGTTTGAACTGTTAATGGTGACTGTTCTGGCAAGCACGGGCGTTTTGAATATGTCTGTTGACGGAAGGAGGAATCGATGCCGAAGAAGCAAATTCTCGTGGTAGAGGATCAGGACCTTTTGCTGATGGCTATCCGTGATGTGTTGGAGATGGAAGGCTATAAGGTGGTCACGGCCGGTGATGGTGTTGAGGGCTTAGAGGTGATGCGGACGTTTACGCCTAATCTCATCATTGCCGATATTTCGATGCCCCGCATGGATGGTTATAAGTTTTTCGAAGCGGTCCATGCCCGTCCTGAATGGGTGCCTATTCCCTTTATCTTTCTGACGGCGCGGGCCGAGAAAGAGGATCGCCTGAAAGGCAAAGCCATGGGGGCCGAGGATTACCTCGTCAAGCCCTTTGATCCCCAGGAACTCCTTGTGGTCGTGCGTTCGCGGATTGGGCGCGCTGAGGCCATCCGTGAGGCAACCGAGGGCGAGTTCGAGGAACTTAAACAGCAAATTATCACGTTGCTGAGTCACGAATTGCGTACGCCGTTGACGAGCGTCTACGGCTACACCGAGTTAGCCCTGGAGGATGCGGCCATACTGCCCTCCGGTGAATTCCAGCAGTATCTGGTGGGTATCCGGCGCGGCGCCGACCGGCTGAAAAACCTGGTCGAAGATTTGCTGATGATT
>Ga0209510_1001137_pt1 | contig 31469 bp, 28 predicted proteins | sample BiotimSIPDNA_FD_185749 | JGI IMG/M metagenome (GOLD analysis project Ga0209510, IMG submission 185749) | Anaerobic biogas reactor microbial communites from Washington, USA - Biogas_R1 time_0 SIP DNA (SPAdes) (version 2) | ecosystem: Engineered > Bioreactor > Anaerobic > Unclassified | place...
GCAACTGGCCCATCACGCTATATTCTTCCCATCTCGCGGGATTGTCGCTCAGTTTTCCCAGACGCTGGGCCATATCCCAATTTTCGGGAAATGGAAGGATATCCACGCCACCACATATGCTCCCGCAAGCTCCAAAAATATCCTGGTTGCGAAAACCGAGGTAGAGCCCGCCGTGCCCTCCCATGCTCAGTCCTGTAATTGCTCTCCCCTCGCGGGAAGGGATGGTGTTGTAATTGCTGTCTACATAACTGATAAGCTCTCTGGCAACAAAGGTTTCATAGCGGAACGCCGGATCCACAGGACTGTCCCAATACCAACTGCCGTAACCACCGTCGGGACAGACAATCATCATGTCATAACTGTCAGCCAGATCGGCAAGGTGGGGTGCTTCCTTGATCCAACCATCATAGCGACCACTGTAACCATGTAACAGATAGAGCACGGGAAGTTGTGTTGATTCGTTTGTGCTGTTTGGTTTGATCACTACAGTTTTGATCTCCTTCTTCATGGAAGGACTGAATACCTTCACGGTATCGACAGTAGCGGAAAAGAGACTAAGGATGGTGCATACAACAAAGAGTGCCGAAAGAATAAAACGTTTCATCGGATCGATTTTTAGTTTAATTTTACAAAGTTACAAAAAGTAGAACTGTTCCTGCAAACAATTTCGATCCTTTTGCTTGGAAGAGACGGGACTTTCATGAGTGACCATCAACCTGACACAACAATTCAGCGGGTAAAAACGTTTTAAATGCATTACAAGTAAACAAGCAAAATGATGGAAATACAATTCAGAATGGATGAAAAGAAACGGGGTAGTTTCTTTATTGAACAGGATGGACGACAGGTGGCAGAGCTGGATTTTGAAGTAAAGGATAAACTGCTGAATGCTTATCACACGGGAGTACGACCTGAACTGGAGGGTCAGGGCATCGCTGCGCGTCTCTTCGACAAGATGATTCATTTTGCACGTGAAGAAGGATATAAAGTGATCCCCTCCTGTTCGTACATCATGGTGAAATTCAAACGACGCCCCGAAGAGTTTGCCGATATTTGGCATCGTCTGGACGATGAGCCTACCGGCGACGCCTGCGGCATTAAACCAAAAGGATAGCTTACTGTCTTACAGCTATAATAGCATCATTAAAAAATTGATTTCACATGGAGATGAACATCGAAACCATCAGCGCCATTGCTTTGGGCATCGGCCTGAGTGCCAGTACAGGCTTTAGGGTTTTTATCCCGTTGCTGGTAGCGGGCATCGCTTCACGCATTGGCCTCATCCCCCTGGGTGAAAGTTTTGCATGGATGGGATCCATGCCTGCAATCATCAGTTTCGGTGTAGCAGCTATAGTTGAAGTGATGGCCTACTACATCCCATTTGTGGATAACCTACTGGATAGCATTGCCACCCCCCTGTCGGTAGGTGCGGGTACATTGCTGATGACATCCGTCTTTCCTGTTGAAAGCGAATGGATACGCTGGATCATGGGATTTGTGGTGGGAGGAAGCGCTGCCGCCACCATCCAGAGTGCCAGCTCGATGACTCGTCTCACTTCGACAAGCCTCACGGCCGGATTTGGGAATCCCGTAGTCTCTACTGGTGAAGGGGTAGCTGCAACCGGTTTCTCAGTTATGTCGCTGTTCACCCCCATCCTTGTAGCTGTGCTGCTGGTGGTGGTGATGATCCTGTTACTTCGTTACACTTACAGGAAATTGATCAAAAAAAGAGTGAGAGCGGTATAAACCGCTCTTTTTTTCTCTTTACTTCTTCACCTTGATACCACAACCGATGGCACGTGTAGTAGCAGGATCCGGTTGTTTACCAGCCATGAGTGCCTGAACGGCGTTGGCTGCAAACTTCTCTTCCACTGCTGCTTCATCCTGGTAGTTGTCGTCAATAGTCCCGGTATAGGCTACGGTAAAGTTGCCATCACCATCGTTTTTCAATAGAAACACCTCAGGGGTGCGTGTTGCCCCATATGCGGGGTAAACCGTCTGCTCAATATCCTGGAGATAAGGGAAGGGGTAGTTCTTTTCAGCTGCTCTCTGTTTCATCTTTTCAAATGAATCATCGGGCTGTTGTCCCGGATCGTTGGGGTTGATCAACACAACCGGATAACCCAGCGGAGCATATTCCTGATGAAGCCCGATCATACGATCCTCGTAAGCCTTGACATAGGGACAGGGATTGCAGGAAAAGATGACAAAGAGACCTTTCTCTCCTGCATAATCGGCCAGTGAAACAGTACTTCCATCAATGTTCTTCAGTGAAAAGGCAGGAGCCTTAGAGCCAACAGCAATCGGTTGGGCCTGCAACACGAGCCCACTCCAGAGAAATAGGGCAACAGTAAACAATAAATTTTTCATTGTTGTGATTGTTAAAATGTTAATTGGACAATAGTGATGAGATGATTTCATCCAGCTCCTCAAAGGTAAACTCCTTCTGGTAGAACTCCCGGAAACCTTTACCATAAACTAGCGTGGCAGGGATCACACCGCTCCAGTTCTCATCCACCAATGGAATCCAGCGATTCGAACGGGGATCGTCAAGGAGGATCACTTCGTTGCGCATCTTTTCTTTCTCCATGAAGGGAATCAGGCGACTTTGCAACTGATTGGCCATATCGAGGCTTACCATCAGCACCTTCACCTTATCCTTTTGGTAAGCTGCCCCCAGTTGTTCGAAATAGGGAATCTCCTTGATACAGGGTGCACACCAGGTAGCCCAGAAGTTGACGACATAAATAGTGTCATTGCTCTTCTTCAGGTAGGGTTCCAATCCGGCGAAGTCCACCACCTTCACATTTTCTTCACCACTCCCCTTCTCTGCAAAAAGCGAAATGGGAAAAAGCAGGAGTGAAAAAAACAACATAAACCGATGAATGGGATTCATCTCATTTTCTTTTTGAATTGATTATAACTGTGATTCTTTTCGCATAACAATGAAAAGTGTGAGTAGGTTCATGATTACTACCGATGAAGCCTATTAATAAAAGTGAATAAATGTAATCAATCAACGATAGTTTAGATTGCTTTCCGGAGGAATAAAAAAAAGGTGCACTCAGTAGAGCGCACCCATGCATGTGATATGGTGTGAGATTACAACAATGAATCGGGATTCAGGTTGTCATGTTCAATATCAAGGAAATACTTGTAGGTACCCACTTTCAATTCGGCACAGGCATCGTAGTCACATACGATGATCCCTTTTGCATGCATCTGCAGAGCGCTTATGGTCCACATTTGCGTGACTGCTCCCTCCACCGCATGATAGAGAGCTCTGGCCTTGTGGTGTCCATTTACCAAAATCAACACCTCTTTGGCATCAAGCACAGTTCCCACACCGACAGTAAGTGCGGTTTTTGGTACTTTGTTCACATCATTGTCAAAGAATCGGGAGTTGGCAATCACCGTATCGGTGGTGAGCGTTTTGATGCGCGTACGCGAGCTAAGCGAAGAGCCCGGTTCGTTGAATGCAATGTGTCCATCAGGACCAATTCCTCCCAGGAATAGATCAATTCCACCGGCATCAACGATCGCCTGTTCATAGGCAGCGCACTCAGCCTCAGGTTTGTCAGCCATCCCGTTGAGGATGTGCACGTTCTCCTTTAGAATATCAATATGCTGGAAGAAGTTGTCCCACATGAAGGTATGGTAACTCTGCGGGTGATCCTTCGGGAGTCCTATATACTCATCCATGTTGAAGGTAATCACATGTTCAAACGATACCACACCAGCCTCATAGAGTTTAATCAGGGCCTTGTAGGTCTGCAAGGGAGATGAACCGGTTGGGAGTCCCAACTTGAAAGGTTTCTCGGCTGTAGGAGCCGCCTCATTGATTTTTGCAGCGATATAGTTTGCTGCCCACTGTGCCATCTGCGCGGCATCGGGTTGAATAATCAGTCTCATGTTGCAATATCTTATTTAGTGACAATCGGTTTTCTTGTCGGATGAGACGGCTGCACCCGTCAATAGCTTACATGCCATGCTTCTGGCCAATGCAAGAGCTTTCTCTTCTACCTCATCCATCATCGCCTGTTTCATCACAACCGGATCGGCCACCAGCTCAACTTCCGATTCTTCCGCGAAGGCTGCCAGCTGCTTTGCCGAGGCATCAGCCCAGGTGAAGCTGCCGAAATAGCCAAAGAAACGGTTTTTAAGGGATCTGTTTTGCAGGGCGGAGAGGAGGCTTTCCACGCTGGGATAAAGTTTGTTGTTGTAAGTGGGAGATCCGATGATTAACCCTTTATAGGTAAAAACATCACGTATAACATCAGAGATGTGACTTTTGGCAAGATTGTGCATCACGATGTTCCGGATACCATTGGCAGCTGCTTCGGCAGCAATCAATTCTGCCAGCTGCTCGGTATGACCATACATACTCCCATAGGCGATGACCAGTCCATTTTCCCCCTCATAGCGACTCAACCTGTCATAGAGACCTACCACCTCCGCAATATTCTCCTTCACTGTCCAGATTGGACCGTGTGTGGAGCAGATCGCCTCAATTGGCACCTCCGCAAGCTTCTTCAGTGCTGTCTGAACTGGTGAACCAAACTTACCCACAATGTTGGAATAGTAACGAATCATCTCACTCCGGTAGCGCTCTGGCATCAATTGACTGTCCATCACACCACCATCAAGCGTACCAAATGTACCAAACGCATCGGCGCTGAACAACATTTTTTTTTCGGGCAGGTAAGTCATCATGGTCTCCGGCCAGTGTACCATTGGTGTCAGGTAAAACTGCAGGGTTGTGCTGCCAAGGTTTAGTGTCTGCATGTCCTCTATCTGGATCACGTTCTCTGAAATGCCATAATAACCCTTGAGCATTTTCACCGTGTGCTTGTTCCCCACGATTTGAATATCGGGGTAGCGGCCAAGTAACAGTCCGATGGAGCCTGAGTGATCCGGTTCCATATGATTCACTATTAGATAATCGATGGGTTTATCACCTATGGCAGTCACAATTTTTTGAAAAAATTGATCGGAGTAGCATACATCAACGGTATCAATCAGAGCCCTTTTTTCGTCGTCAATGATGTAGGAGTTATAAGAGACTCCGTAGGGCAGTGGCCAAAGGTTTTCAAAGAGATGTTTAGTGCGGTCGTTCACACCCACGTAATAGACATCCTTGGCAATTTCAAGTCGTTTGGACATAGAAAAATGTTCGAAATTCGAAGTTAATAAGTTGATATGTTGGCAGATTATTGGAAGTTTACTTCTTCTTTTTTGGCGTGTAGGGCTTTGCCATCTCCGATTGGCGAGGCGTGTCAGCCATCACTGCCGGGCGTCTCAGTGCAGCAACAATGAGCCAGAGTCCCCAGATGATGAATGGCACGCTGAGCCACTGACCTAATATCAGACCGGTGCTTTCTCGCATGGCGATTTCTGAATCAACCTGCACATTTTTGATATATTCCACAAAAAAGCGAAAGAGGAAGATGATCAAGATCCCCACCCCGGTAATCAACCCTTTTCGATCTTTTGCATCAGTTCCCCAATAAAGCCAGATGGTGATGCCGAACACTACAAGATAGGCCACAGCTTCGTAAATCTGTGTTGGGTGAGACGGTTCGGTGAAAACCGGCTCAGCACCCTGCATCCACTGATTGATATTATCCACGAAACGAAAGCCCCAGGGTTTGTCGGTAGGTCCCCCGTAGATCTCATGGTTCATCAGGTTTCCCAGACGGATCATGGCAGCTGTAAAGCCGGTAGGTACCATCACCCGGTCGAAGGTCCAGAGCATGCTCTGCTTTGTCACCTTCCTGGAGTAGAGCCATACGGCAATGATGATTCCGATCACTCCGCCATGGCTGGCCAGACCTCCTTCCCAAACCTTGAGGATCTCCAACGGGTTGGCAAGGTAATAACCAGGCTCGTAAAAGAGACAATGTCCCAGTCGTGCACCGGCGATGATTCCCACCATCATGTATACAAAGAGGGAGTCGAACCATTTCTCAGGCAAGTCCTCATGTTTGAAGATGCGCTGCACCATTGATACCGCTACGATCAGTCCCACCACCCAGAGTAGGCCGTACCAGCGAATCTCTCTTCCAAAAATGGTGAACAGTGTGGGGTCCACATCCCAGGTAACTGATAATAGTAAGTCCATATGTGATTCAGATTTTTGACAAAGATAATAAAAATCAGACCAGTTTCCTGATCCACTCCTCCTTATCACCCGGCAACAAGTCTATAACGGGTATCTCCACCAAGGTATAGGCACCCGGCTGCTGTTTCAGCGAGGCACGAGCAGCAGAGACCAGAACCTGTGCAGTCAATGCGGGATTGTTGATGCGCATATCGAAACTGAATAGTTGATTCTGTGTCTTGCCCGACACCCCTTTACGCTCCATCAGCACACCGTGTCCCATATCCTTTAGCGCTTCTACATCCTCCACTTGGAAGACATGGGTTTCATCATGTGCAAAATAGTCATCTTTTTTGATCGCTTCAGCAACGGATGCATAATCGAACCCTTCATGTAATTCCACATAAACCATGCGCCGGTGTACACCGGTACCGGTGGGGATGGTCATGGAGAGCGCCGCTTTCACTCCTTCAATGGCTTTCACAGCCACAGTGTGTCCCATGCTCATACCTGGGCCGAAGTTGGTATAGGTGATTCCCTTCGGAGCCAATGCCTCCAGTAGCGTACGCACTACTGAATCGCTGCCCGGGTCCCAACCCGCCGCGATTACCGAGACGGCATCATGTTGGCGAGCAGTGAGATCGAGCGCACTTCGCAGCTGCACGATCTGGTTGTGTATATCGAAACTGTCAACGGTGTTGATGCCTTTTGTCAGACAGCTCTTGGCATACTCCTCCACCTTTCGTGTAGGAGTGCAAAGAAGTGCGACATCCACCTTTTCCAATTGGGCAATATCTGTCACAACCCTGTAAGATTGAAGCTCAGCAGGTATTTCTGTAACATCACGTCTTACCACGCCGGCAATTTCAAAGTCGGGGGCCGTCTCTAGTGCTTCCAGCACATATCTTCCGATATTGCCATAACCTACGATGGCAGCTCTGATTGTTCCTGACATATTGTTCATATATTTGTAATTGTTGTATTGATTGACAATCTTTATCCTGCAAAAATAGAGAAAAATGTGCATTATTCCTAAATCCCATTTCTCAAATCAGGTCTCATCTTCCACCTCCTCCTCATCTGCCCATACCACTTCCGGTTTCTGAGGTCCCTTCTTACGATAAACCATTGCCATGATAAATCCAGCAAGAGCTCCGGAAAGATGACCCTCCCAGGATATGGAAGCATCGACCAATTCAGTAACCGGAAAGATGCTCCAAACAGATCCTCCGTAAATAAATGCCACAATAAGGGATACCGCTACCAGTGGAATATATTTGCGGAGAATGCCACTGAAGAACAGGAAGAAAAGCATCCCGAAAACGAGTCCGCTGGCACCCACATGGAGTGCATCCCTACCAATGAGCCATGTGATCATTCCACTGATAATCCACAAGGCAACAAAGGCATTGATTGCTATTTTACTGTAAAAGTAGAAGAGAAAACTTGTGAGGATGAACAATGAAAGGCTGTTGGACCAAAGGTGGGAGAATGAGGTGTGTAGTAAAGGGGAAAAGAATACTCCCCAAAGACCTCTCAATTGACCGGGCATGATGCCCAGGCGCATGTATTCAGACTGGTTAAGGATGGTCTGACCGACCAGGAAAATCAACCAAATAAGAGCCAGAAAAAGAATGGCCGGAATCGATGCAAGCCATATCCGTCTCTTTACCAGTGTTACCTTATCTCTATCAAGCTGCTCCATCATCAAGGGATCTTGATCAAGTTGATCAGCAACAAAAGTACAAACATTTCCCCGGTTGTGTAAATTAGATTGGGATTAATCAATTAATTCTTTTATTCGCTTGCCCGATAGAGTCAATTTTATTATCTTTCGCAGGAATTCAACGGAAGGCACCCTACCCTAAATTGTTACTGGCGATGAGTTATCTTAAATTTGACAAAGAGCTGATGATTAACCTTGAATATTCCCTCTACAGGAATATCTTAAGGACCAACCGAAAAGGCGCATACCAGAACACCTCGATTTCGGGGTGCAATACCACCAAGTACCAGGGATTGCTGGTGATGCCCGTACCCTACATGGATGACGAGAACCATCTGATTCTCTCCTCGTTCGACGAGACGGTGATCCAACACGGGGCTGAGTTCAACCTGGGCATTCACCGATATGCCGGTGACAATTACAGTCCAAAGGGCCATAAATATATCAGGGAGTTCAACTCTGACAGTATACCAAAGACCATTTACCGCATCGGGGGGGTGATTTTGTCGAAAGAGGTCATGTTCTCATCGAAAGAGAACCGGATTATGATCCGCTATACATTGCTGGATGCCCACTCTCCCACTACCATCCGATTTCGCCCCTTCCTGGCATTCCGTAAGATATCACAACTTACACGGGAAAATGACCAGGTGGACCGCTCTTTCAGGGAGGTAGAGAATGGTATCAGCACCTGCATGTATTTCGGTTACCCTGAATTGTACATGCAGTTCAGCAAGAAACCGGAATTTGTATATCATCCCGACTGGTACAAGGACATTGAATATCTGCAGGATCTGCTTAACGGGGATACCTACCAGGAAGATCTTTATGTACCGGGATATTTTGAGATGCCGATAGAGAAGAACGAATCGATCATCTTCTCAGCAGGTGACATGATGGTTGATCCGGCCAATCTATCTAACGAGTATGAACTCGAAATCAATAAACGTACACCCAGGTCAAGTTTCTTCAATTGCCTGAAAAATTCAAGTCACCAGTTTTACTATATCCCTGGCAAGAATGAATATTACCTCCTGGCAGGATATCCCTGGTTCAAAGTGCGGGCACGTGACCAGTTTATTGCTCTTCCCGGCTGCACGTTGGCAATAGACAAACCAGACGATTTCGAGAAAATCATGGATACAGCGATTCCTCATCTCAGAAACTTCATGAATGACAAACCATCCAAAAGCATCCTCAAGCAGATAGATGATCCGGATGTGTTATTGTGGGTTATTTGGTCACTTCAACAATACTGCAATGAACAGAAAGAACGTTTCACAGAAAAGTATTCTGCTTTTCTATTTGAAATCATTGGTTATCTGCTATCTGGAAAGCATCCTAACCTCGCATACCAAGAGGAAGACGGACTGCTTAGCACTTATGGAAGGGATGTAGCTGTAAGCTGGATGAATGCACTTCATAATGGCAAACCCGTCATACCACGATCGGGATATCTGGTAGAATTCAACGCTCTATGGTACAATGCACTGAAGTTTACGGAAGAGATATCACGCAATACCGGAAAAGAGGAAGAAGCTGCCTTACTGGAAGAAAAAGCACGGCTCGCCGGCAACTCGTTTAAGGAGAAATTCATGAACGATGCCGGTTATTTATATGATTATGTTGACGGCAACTTCAAGGATCCCGATGTACGCCCCAACATGCTTCTTGCCATCTCACTAGCCTATTCACCCCTGGAAAGATACCAAAAGAAATCGGTAATCGATTTTGTCACCAAGGAGCTTCTGACTCCTTGTGGCATCCGCTCACTGACCCCAAAGAGTGCCCGTTTTCACCCTCAATACCGGGGTAGCGAGAAAGAGAAAAAGTTCACCTATTTCAACGGGATGGCTTTTCCCTGGTTATTGGGCCATTACATAGAAGCCTATCTCAAGCTATTCCAAAGAAGTGGCCTGTCGTTGGTAGACCGGATCATGGTGGAGATGGAAGGAGAGATGCAAAACGACTGTATCGGCACTCTCTCAGAGTTTTATGATCCCAACCCGCCATTCATGGCACACGGTGGATACTCATTTGCAATGAGTGTTGCAGAACTCTTGAGGGCACAAAAAATCATCAATGATTACCAGTAACGAACCGAACGGATTGAGTCGGCAACGACATCAACAATCATAAATAAAGACGCATGAAGGCATTAATGTTTGGCTGGGAGTTCCCGCCACATATATTGGGAGGCCTTGGAACAGCCAGCTATGGGCTTACCAGGGGGATGGCACAACAAGGGGATATGGAGATCACCTTTGTGATCCCCAAACCGTGGGGGGATGAAGACCAGAGCTTCCTCAAGATCATAGGTGCTAACAACACCCCCATTGTCTGGCACGATATTAACTGGGAAAGAGCACAAGCCAGTCTGGAGAAGTTCATGGATCCGAAAGAATATTTTCAATTGCGTGATCATATCTACGCGGATTTCAGCTACATGCACACCAACGATCTAGGATGTCTTGAGTTTTCCGGCAGATATCCCAACAACATCCTGGAGGAGACAAACAACTACTCCATAGTTGCGGGTGTGATTGCCCGCTCCTACGCCTTCGATGTCATTCATGCCCATGACTGGCTTACCTACCCGGCAGGTCTTCATGCCAAAAGTGTAACCGGCAAACCACTGGTGATACATGTACATGCCACCGAATTCGACCGGAGCAGGGGGAAGCCCAACCCAATAGTCTACAACATCGAAAAGGATGGAATGGACAATTGCGATCACATTGTATGTGTGAGCGATCTGACACGTAAGACTGTTATCGAATATTACCACCAACCCTACTGGAAGGTAACCACCGTACACAATGCAGTAGATCCCCTTAGTCCCGAGATTGATGCCATTGAACGTCAGTCTGGCGTATCGGAGAAGGTTGTAACCTTTCTGGGGAGGATCACCATGCAGAAGGGACCGGAGTTTTTTGTGGATGCGGCCACCCAGGTGATCCGCAAGACTGATCACATTCGCTTCGTGATGGCCGGCAGCGGGGATATGATGGATCAGATGATCCGATTGGTAGCTGACAGGGGTATTGCCCACAAGTTCCATTTCACAGGCTTCCTGCGGGGCAAACAGGTGTATGAGATGCTCAAATCGAGCGATGTTTATGTGATGCCCTCGGTTTCTGAACCTTTTGGCATCTCACCTCTCGAGGCTATGCAATGTGGCGTTCCAAGCATCATCTCATACCAATCAGGCTGTTCAGAGATCCTGCACAATGTGATCAAAACCGACTATTGGGATGTGGACGCGATGGCCGACGCCATCTATTCCATCTGCACCTACCCGGCTATGGCGGAACATCTCAAAAAGGAAGGAAAGAATGAGGTAGACAACATCAAATGGGAAGATGCCGGACTGAAGATTCGTCACATCTACGACAGTCTAATCTAGATAAATAAATACAACACTATATGAAAAATATTTGCTTTTATTTTCAGATCCACCAGCCTTTCCGGTTGAAGAGGTACCGTTTCTTCAATATTGGCAGAGATCATTATTACTTCGATGATTATGCCAATGAGGAGATTCTCCAGCAAATCACTGCCCGCTCCTACATACCTGCCAACAGAATGTTGCTTGATTTAGTGAATCAGTACAATGGTAAGTTCAAGGTCACCTTTTCCATCTCGGGGGTAGCATTGGAGCAGATGGAGATCTTTGCACCTGAGGTGATTGATGGATTCCGTGAACTCGCAAAAACCGGTCATGTAGAATTTCTGACCGAGACCTATGCCCACTCACTCTCCAGCCTTTTTGATCCGGAGGAATTTCGCAATCAGATACAGCAACATGCCCAACGCATCGAGATGCTTTTTGGTATTAAGCCCACAGTGGTACGCAATACGGAACTTATTTATTCCGATGAGATTGCTGAAATGGTATTTGACATGGGTTACACAAGGATGATCACAGAAGGCGCCAAACATGTGCTGGGATGGAAGAGTCCCAACTATATCTACCAAGCCGCCACACGTCCGGAGATGAAGCTGTTGCTCAAGAACAGCCGTTACAGTGATGACATTACTTATCGCTTCTCCAACTATAGCTGGAATGAGTATCCGCTTACTGCAGAGAAATTTATTTCATGGATTGTAGCCACCCCTCCCGAGGAGGAACTGATCAATCTCTTCATGAACTACGAGACATTGGGCAATTTACAACCGGCTCACACTGGCATCTTTGAATTTTTCAAAGCACTGCCACGTTTTGCGATTGAAAACGGCATTGGCTTTACCACACCGAGTGAAGCGTTTGACAGCCATGAACCCATTGGCACGATGCTCGTTCCCAATACCATCTCCTGGTCGGATGAAGAACGTGACGTCAGTGCCTGGTTGGGCAACAAGCTACAACAGAGTGCGCTCAAATCACTGTACGAGGTGGGTGAAAGGGTAAGACTCTGCACCGACAGACGACTCAAACAGGACTGGATCTACCTCCAATCAAGCGATCACTTCTACTATATGTCGACCAAACATTTTGGTACAGGACAGAGTCAATTCAGTCCCTACATGTCACCCTACGACGCATTCAACAATTACATGAATGTCTTAAGCGATTTCATTGCCCGCGTGAGGGCACAGTACCCGGACACAGTCGACAATGAAGAATTGAATGCGCTACTGACCACCATCCACAACCAGGAGGTGGAAATAAAACAGCTTCAATTGGAGCTTAAAACCGTAATTGGCAGCAACAAAGAGCTGCTGGTGGAGAAAGGCAAAAGTCAGAAAGCTGAGAAAAGAAGTTAAAGAAAATATCACCAATAAAAAAAGGAGCCCGAAAGCTCCTTTTTTTATTGGTTGAATCTTATACAAAACTATTATTTAGCATAGCTTACCGCTCTGGTTTCACGGATTACGGTGATCTTCACCTGACCCGGATAGGTCATCTCGGTCTGGATCTTACGTGCAATCTCATCCGACAACTTTTCGGTATCTTGATCATCAATCTTATCAGCACCTACAATCACGCGCAACTCACGTCCAGCCTGTATCGCATAGGTCTTAACCACACCGGGATAAGAAAGTGCCAGATTCTCCAGATCGTTCAGTCGTTTGATGTAAGCTTCTACAATTTCTCTACGAGCTCCAGGACGTGCACCAGAGATAGCATCACACACCTGAACAATTGGTGCCAGCAGAGTATTCATCTCCACTTCGTCATGGTGGGCACCGATGGCATTGTATATATCCGGTTTCTCCTTGTACTTCTCAGCGAGCTTCATACCCAGCACCGCGTGCGGCAACTCAGGTTCATCATCGGGAACTTTACCAATGTCATGTAGTAAGCCGGCACGTTTCGCTTTCTTTGGATTGAGTCCCAGTTCGGAAGCCATGATGGCACACAAGTTGGCTACCTCACGGGAGTGTTGAAGCAGGTTCTGGCCGTATGAAGAACGATACTTCATCTTACCCACCATGCGGATAAGCTCAGGATGAAGGCCATGGATGCCCAGATCAATCACGGTTCTCTTTCCAGTTTCAATGATCTCCTCTTCTATCTGTTTCTTCACCTTCGAAACCACCTCCTCAATACGGGCAGGATGGATACGCCCATCGGCCACCAGTTGATGAAGTGAAAGACGGGCAATTTCACGGCGTACAGGGTCAAAACCACTGAGCACAATAGCTTCGGGTGTGTCATCCACTACTATTTCCACACCGGTTGCAGCTTCCAATGCCCGTATATTACGCCCCTCACGACCTATGATACGTCCTTTCACCTCATCTGAATCAATGTGGAAGACAGTGACTGAGTTCTCGATGGAAGTCTCGGTGGCCACCCTCTGGATAGACTGGATCACAATGCGCTTTGCCTCCTTGTTGGCGGTCATCTTTGCCTCTTCCATGATGTCGTTGATATAAGACTGGGCACCAGTCTTGGCTTCCTCTTTGAGTGATTCAACAAGTCTCTCTTTTGCCTCTTCGGCCGACAGACCAGAGATTGTCTCCAGCTTTTCAACCGATTGACGATGAAGCCGTTCCATTTCGCTGTTTTTCTTTTCCAAAAACTCCTGTTGGCTGACGATGTTCTGCTTGATTTCATCGAGCTCAGTTGATTTCTTGTTGAGTTCCTCCTGCTTCTGGTTGAGCGACATTTCACGTTGCTTAAGCCTGTTTTCGGTCAACTGTATCTTGGATACCCTGGCATTGGCCTGTTTCTCCGCCTCCGCTTTCAAAGCCATGTTCTCTTCCTTGGCTTCTAACAGCATTTTCTTCCTGATCACATCGGCATCCTTCTCCGCGTCGCTCAATATTTTTTGTGCGCGGGAGTTAGCAGCCTTACCGGTCAGGAACCAGGCGATCATCGCTCCGGCAAACAGTCCGATAATCCCTATTACTATTTCCATACAAATTTTTATTTAATGATTAATATTCACCTCCCCAGCAACAATCTGTTACTGTTCGATGATGTTCTTTTCTCTTGCTATATGACTTGTCTATATAAATTTTCTTTTTCATTGGTCATCACCAACTACTTACATTTTTTGGTTAAAAAAGTGAACCCTCTTTCATTTACACAAAAGATAAACGCACTCAACCTGGCGGATGGTTCATCCTACCAGAAAGGGTGCGTTCGTATACATTTGATAAACAGAAAGATGAGTCAATGCTTAAGATACTGATCCAGATCGTTAATCAACGACCCAATCTTTTCTTCAAAGGGTTTCGTATCATTTTTATCACCGAGAGAAAAATTCTCAGCCAATGCCTGTATGGCTGTCATCGCCACAAAGTCCTGTGTCGTCATTCCGGATTTATCACCTCCGTAGGCAACGCGGTATTGGTTTATTTTCCTGTTTATCCTGGCGGCGGCATCACGATAAGCCTGTTCCTCAGATCTCCTGATTTTCAAAGGATACCTATTACCGGCTATCTCCAATGTCAATATTAATTTTTCGTCGCCCATCACATAAATTTTTTAAAAGGTTATTTCAATAAATTTATGCATTTATCAACTTCTCGCACCAGTTTTGAAAGTTTCTGTTTGGCAGCATCCACATCAACGGATGCAGCTGTGATTGTTCGTGCTACCTTCAGACTGTCATATTTTGTTTTCAGACGATTAAGATCAAGGACAGCTTCATCGATCTGTTGTTGCCTGGTTTTAAGCTCTGTTTTCAGCAAAGCATTTTCCTCTTTCAGCGAATCACACAAGAACATCACCTGTTTGATACGTACTTCCAGATCGACCAGCAGCTTCTTATTATCATCTGTCATATGAAACGTGCCTCTAAATTATTCCACTACAGAACATCATGCTTGCGAGTTCCAAACACCATTAAGTGAACAAATGAAATAATCGCATGAAAACAAAAATTCAGGCAAATATAAGAATTGTGAGAGAATTTCACAAGTGAAATCTTTTTATTTTTCAAACATTCATCCCATTATGGGCATATTATGCTCTTATGGTTGAGATTTTGTATCTTTGGGTTCTTCAGGAAATAAAAATGATTGAAGAAAATAGAGCAAAGGCATGAAAGAAATCAGGATTGACATCAGTATGAAGTTTAAATCAGCATGTCCGCAGTTTAAGATGGCTGCTATAGCATGCAGAGTGAAGAACAGCACCTACAACAAGGAGTTGTGGAAGGAGATCAATCAGTTTTCAGCACAATTCGTCTCATCAAACAATATGGAAGAGGTTAAGCTGCGCCCTACCATTCATGCCACGCGTGAAGCATACAAGCTACTTGGAAAGGACCCCAATCGATATCGCCCCTCTGCAGAAGCACTTTGCAGACGCATTATTAAAGGACAGGAACTATATCAAATCAATACTTTAGTGGATCTGATCAACCTTGTTTCTCTAAAAACAGGTTACTCGATAGGTGGTTTCAATTTAGACAGAATTGAAGGTGATCTGATACTGGATGTGGGTGAAGCCAATGAAAGGTTCGAGGCCATTGGCCGCGGTCTGCTGAATATTGAAGGATTGCCGGTTTACCGCGACGACAGGGGCGGAATCGGTACTCCCACAAGTGATGAAGAGCGCACAAAAATCACAACTGATACGGCCCACCTCTTGATGATCATTAACGCTTACTCCGGTGAGGAGGGGTTGCAGGAAGCTACTGAATATTCGATCAACTTACTGAAAAGGTATGTCGATGCAACATCTGTTGAAATTACATTCGCACCAATGGAGATGAAATCATGACCCGGCAACAGGATTCATTCTGTTTTTCTAAGGACGATTCTGAAGGTAGCACCTTTACCCGTCTCCGACTTCAAGACGAATATTTCACCTTTGTGATGCACTTCAACGATCCGTTTCACTAAGGCCAGTCCAAGCCCCCATCCACGCACTTTGGTAGTGTAACCAGGGATAAATATTTTTTTCTGATTCGCACGCGGGATTCCTTTGCCACTGTCAGAAACATCCAACAATACCCGATTATTTTTTACCGTGATACCAAATGTGATTGCTCCCCTTCCCCACATGGCATCTGCTGCATTCTTCGTAAGGTTTTCAATTACCCATCCGAAAAGCGGTTTATTGATTGAGACCATCACAGGTTCTGAGGGAAATAAGAGTGAGAAGGTTATCTTATTTGACAATCTTTTTCCAAGGTATGAGAGTGTCTCTTTCACCTCCTCACGGAGGTCTGTCACTTGCATATCGGTTACAGAACCAATCCTGGCAAATCGTTCAGCAATCATCTGTAAACGGTTAATGTCTTTCTCAATCTCAACCACGAGACTTGCATCCACATCTTTCAGCTTTAGATATTCTGTCCAGGCCACGAGTGAAGAGATAGGTGTTCCCAGTTGATGGGCTGTCTCCTTCGACAATCCCACCCATAAACTGTTTTGCTCGGCCCGCTGTGAGCGATTCAAGGCAAAAAAGGCAAGGGCCACGAAAAGGGCAATGACGAAAAACTGAATGAAGGGGAAAAGCTGCAACAGCTTTAATGTATTGGAATCATCAAAATAGAGCGTTTGATCCAACTCGTTAAGTCTCACTGGTTCATGTCTGCGACTAAATTGAACCATCTTCTCACGAAGCAGGGTAGCAGTATCCTCTTTTGGCAAGCGGATGTTATGCGACTCCATCCTGCCACTCTTCTCATCATGTAGTATTGCAGGAATGGAGCTGTTACCCTGTAGGATACTCAACACCAGCGACATATCTACGTCACTCTCATCCCGTGACATCGACTCCGCAGCCTTTGCCCATATCTCCATCTTCTGCCGCTCTTCTCGCGATAACTCCTTCACCAGCATGCCGGATAGCAATAAGGAGAGTACCCCTGCAAACGTTGCAAGGATCACAAAAAGAGAGGAAAGATTTTTTCGGGAAAACATTACGATTAAAAAATGAAAGATCAATAAATTCAGTCAGTAGAATGGTCGGTCAATATTTCCGGTTTTGTCTCCGGCAGGTAACCACTTCTTATGCGCCACTCATTCGGATAAAGGTTGTTAGCCCTGTTTCCAATGTTTTTTACAAAACCGATTGGTTCGTGGTGATAGGTGAGCAAAACGAATCCCTTGTTTACATCCGAAAGCATGATTGCCTCCTTTCGCAGAAATGCCACAGCCTGACTGTATGACAGTTCGTAGCGGTTAAATGCTTCACGATTCAGCTCACAGCTCATCGCAAGTGAGTGAGATGGAATCAGGTCTTTTCCTTTCCTCTCTCCGATTGGAATACCCATGGAAAGTACTTTTAACCGTTCTTTCATCAGTAGCATTGATTCCAGATGATTCACGGGAATTGCTGAGATACGATTGTCGGACTCTATGAAATTGAAACGCTCAGGATTTAACATCCATGTGGCAAAGTCAGTGATATCCTTCACAAAAGGTGATGATTTCTGTCTTCCTTTTTTATAGGAGGAAGCAGACTTTTGATCAATTTCCGGTTCAGTTGAATCCCCTTTCTGCAACAAGGCAACAAAGAAACCTTCACCACTTGTCTTGTGGGGTAGAAAGCGATAACAAACCGCATCGCGAACCAAGGAGGGTGTGATTCCCCATGTCGATTCAATCTCCACCTCCACAAATGATGCACCCAGAGCATGTACCGACCAAAGTGTATTCTCCTCGTTCTCGGAACTGTTAAAAGTGCAGGTGCTATACACAAGCAGGCCTCCCGGTTTGAGTGAGGGCCACACATCAGTAAGGATATCCCTTTGTCGTGCCGCACACATCGCCACATTCTGTGTGGACCACTCCTCAATGGCTACCTTGTCCTTGCGAAACATACCTTCTCCCGAACAGGGAGCATCAACCAGAATAAGATCGAACAGTTCTGGAAAAGCATTGAAATCACGGGGATGATTATTTGTAACCACACTCGACGAGATTCCATACTTTGTCAATGTCTCTGATAGAATGTTTGCTCGCTGTCGTACCAGCTCGTTACTCACCAGCAGACTTCCTTCAGGCAATGCCGACAACAGACTGACTGATTTTCCACCTGGAGCACCGCAGAGATCCAGACAGACTGCTGGCTCCTTCACGTGCTGCCGTACCACATGTTCCACGAACATGGAGGAGGCTTCCTGTACGTAGTAGTAACCGGCATGGAAGAGTGGATCGAAGGTAAAGGCTGGACGCTCTTTAAGGTAATAACCCCAATCCGACCAGGGTACCGGCTCCAATGGAAGTTTGAAACCCAACGGATTTCTTTTCAACTTGTGCGGGTTCAGACGAATCGTTACCGGAGCATCGCTGTCAAGTGCTTCGAACAATTGTTTCGAATCATTACCGAACAGTGACCGCATGGAGAGGATGAAATCTTCCGGAAGTTTCATTGAACAGATCTTTTGTTTGCAAAGATAAAGGATTTTTGCAGAAACGTTTTGAAATGATTCTCTATTGCACATCATCGATTAATGCTATCTTTGTCTCATCATTTCTGAAAATCAATGCAAATTGAGAACAATGAAATACAACAAATCCCCCCTACCCTGGAAAGTTATTGAGAGTGAATACCTTCACAAAAGGCCTTGGCTCACTGTGCGAAAAGAAAAGCTGGAAATGCCGAACGGCAATGTAGTGCCGGATTACTTTGTTCTGGAATACCCCAACTGGGTAAATATCATCGCCATCACAAAGGAAGGTAGGTTTATACTGGTAGAACAATACCGCCCCGGTATCGGTAAAACTTGTATTGAACTTTGTGCTGGGGTATGTGAAGAGAAGGATCCCTCTCCTCTTGTCTCTGCACAGCGTGAACTGCTGGAAGAGACCGGTTACAGCGGAGGGCACTGGAAGGAATTCATGCGTGTTGCCCCGAACGCCAGTGCAGCAAACAACTACTCTTGGTGCTTTATCGCTGAAGGTGTGGAGAAAACCGGTGATCAGACACTTGAAGAGTCTGAAGACATTACGGTACATCTCTTTTCATATGATGAGATAAAAACACTGCTTACAAGCGACCAGATTGTTCAGGCAACCATGGCCGCACCTTTATGGAAATATATCGCGATGCAAGAGAAATAGAATGGACTGAGCCTCGTTTCATAACCTTATTTTGACTAATTTTGCAGACAAAAGGTCTGCAAGCGAAATGGATAAACCATCACTATATTTGATACCTGTAATGCTGGGAGAGACCCCAGTTGATCAAGTGATTCCCTCATACAACTCGACGGTGATATCTCATCTGAAACATTTCATCGTGGAGAATGTTCGTTCGGCTCGTCGCTTTTTAAAAGCATGTAATCCTGACATAGAGATTGACGCTCTTACCTTTTATGAGCTGAACAAGCACACTGACAGAGACAGCATATCAGACTACCTCATAGCCTTGAAAAAGGGCGAAAGTGTTGGCGTGATATCCGAGGCGGGATGCCCAGCAGTGGCAGATCCAGGAGCTGATGTTGTGGCTATTGCCCAGCAAAAAGGATATAAGGTTGTTCCGTTGGTAGGCCCCTCCTCCATTCTGATGGCGGTGATGGCATCCGGTTTCAACGGTCAGAGCTTTGCTTTTCACGGTTATCTGCCCATCGATCAAAATGATAGAGCAAGAAGGATCAAGCAACTGGAAGCACGCTCCTACAGTGAAGATCAGACACAGCTATTCATTGAGACCCCCTACAGGAACCATAAAATGGCTGCAGACATCCTACAGCACTGTAATCCGGCGACGAAACTCTGTATTGCAATGAATATTTCATGTAAAGATGAATATATTGTCACGCGAAGTGTGAAAGAATGGAAAGGGAAACTACCTGAGATGCATAAAAAGCCCTGTGTCTTTCTGATTTATAAAGGATCATGAATATTAAGCAAAACATACAGTTACAGCCTTACAATTCTTTCAAAACAAAAGCGGTTGCCAGACTTTTCTCCGAGCCTGAGAGCCCCGAAGAACTGTCTGTGATATTAAACCACTTTCCTTTGGAAAAGAAACTGGTACTGGGTGCCGGATACAATCTCTTCTTCACCGAAGATTTCGATGGTTTGATCATCAGACCTGCCATAAAAGGCATTGACATCGTACATGAGAATAAAGAGGAGGTGGAACTGGAAGCAGGTGCTGCAATAGATTGGGATAAGCTGGTTGAGTGGACAGTTGCAAGAGAGTATGCAGGTCTTGAGAACCTGTCATTGATACCCGGTTCTGTTGGAGCGAGTCCTGTACAAAATATTGGGGCGTATGGCAAGGAGGTGTGTGAGTGCATCACACTGGTCAACACGGTGGATCTGCAGACAGGCAAAATGAGATCTTTCACCCGTGAACAATGTAACTTCTCCTACCGAGACAGTCTCTTTAAACAGACACAGCGCTACCTTATCACCTCCGTCCGCTTTCGTCTGGAAAAGAGTTATACCTATCGCGAGAAATATGCCGACCTAAGCCGTGAACTTGATGGAGTTTCAAACCCAACCCTCTCTCAGGTACGGGAAGCTATCATCCGTATCCGTACCCGCAAGCTTCCTGACCCAGTGAAATTGCCAAATGCCGGTAGTTTCTTTAAAAACCCGCTGTTGACGATACAGGAAAAGGATGTCCTGTTACAATTGCTGCCCGAATTGCCGCTCTATACTCTCGGTGGTGACCAATACAAGACATCGGCAGCTTATCTGATAGAGAAAGCAGGCTATAAGGGGATGCGAAAAGGGTTGGTGGGTGTCTATGAAAAGCATGCTTTGATTATTGTCAACTATGGAACTGACAATGGCAAAGAGATTGCAGCTTTCATGAAAGAGATACAACAGGAGGTATTCCGGCAGTATGGAGTGATGCTGGTACCTGAAGTATGGATATTTTAACCGGATGAACAGAGAAGAAAACACAAAATTAGATAGAGTATGGCATCATTTATCATTGAAGGCGGACACAGTTTAAGCGGAACCATCACCCCGCAAGGAGCCAAGAATGAGGCGTTACAGGTTATCTGCGCCACATTGCTTACCAGTGACGAGGTTGTAATTGAAAATATTCCCGACATTCTGGATGTCAACAACCTTATACGGTTGCTTCAGGAGATGGGTGTAACTATAGAAAGGCTTAACGAGAGTGCCTATTCTTTCTGTGCCGATCGAATCGATCTCGATTACATCCAGTCTGATGATTTCATGCGAAAGAGTGCAGCACTTCGAGGTTCCATCATGATCATCGGTCCCCTGCTTGCCCGATTTGGTGAAGCGGTAGTCCCACAACCGGGTGGTGACAAGATTGGACGCCGTAGGCTCGACACCCATTTCAATGGGATTATGAAACTGGGAGCTCATATGATCTACAATGAGCAAAAAAAACTCTTTACCCTCACCGCATCAAAACTAATCGGTTCCTATGTCCTGCTCGATGAGGCATCGGTGACCGGCACCGCCAACCTGCTGATGGCAGCTGTACTGGCAGAGGGAGAAACCATTATCTACAACGCAGCATGTGAGCCTTATGTGGAGCAACTGAGCCGAATGCTGGTGCGTATGGGTGCACGTATTGAAGGGATTGGATCAAACAGATTGACAATACAGGGTGTCTCACAACTGAGTGGTTGCCGTCATCGTCTTCTACCGGACATGATTGAGATCGGCAGCTTTATTGGCATGGCAGCCATGACAGCCTCCGAGATCACCATCAAGAACACCTCTGTAGCCAATTTGGGAATCATTCCGGATAGCTTCCGCCGCCTCGGCATCACCATTGAACAACAGGAAGATGATCTTTTCATCCCACGACAGGAGAGTTATACCATTGAGTCCTTCATCGATGGCTCCATTCTTACCATCGCAGATGCACCCTGGCCGGGATTGACTCCGGACCTGCTGAGTGTGATGCTGGTGGTGGCCACCAAAGCCAAAGGGAGTGTGCTGATTCATCAGAAGATGTTCGAAAGTCGTCTCTTTTTCGTCGACAAGCTGATCGACATGGGAGCACAGATCATCCTTTGCGATCCCCATCGTGCAGTGGTGATTGGCTTGGACAATCTTTTTTACTTGAAAGGTATGACCATGACCTCGCCCGACATCCGTGCAGGTATCTCGCTGTTGATTGCAGCAATGAGTGCAAAAGGGAAAAGTACCATTCACAACATCGACCAGATTGACAGAGGTTATCAACAGATTGACCATAGGTTGAATGCATTGGGAGCTCAAATAGAACGATTACCCTGATGTTAGATAACATTTCCGGCATGCCCACTCAATGGTCTAATACGGATTAGTGTTCTGAGGTTCAAAAAAAACTGAGTGGCTGTTTGCACGATTTATTTGCTTTTTCGGTCACTCTTTTATTACTTTGCAGATTCATTTGAAGAGATCAACAAACAGATGTTGCTTGCTGACCCCTGAACACAAATCTGAGTGATAACAACTCAATAACCACAACGAACAATTATGTCAACGAATGCGGTCGTAACCGACATTAAACAAGTAACTATCCGATTTTCAGGCGACTCCGGCGACGGAATGCAGCTTTCGGGCACCCTTTTCTCCACTCTTTCGGCAATCTTCGGTAACGAGATCGCTACCTACCCCGACTTCCCGGCCGAGATACGGGCACCACAGGGATCACTGCATGGTGTATCCGGTTTTCAGGTACGTATAGGGGCAAAAGATGTATACAACTCCGGTGACAAGACAGATGTGTTGGTAGCAATGAACCCGGCAGCCTTGAAAGTCAATGCACCTTATTTGAAAAAAGGCTCGATTGTACTGTTCGACACCGACTCATTTCAGAAGAAAGATCTCGACAAAGCACTCTTCAAGTCGCAGGATCCCTTTGATGAACTAAACCTGGAGGATATACAACCGATAGGGGTAGCGATCACCTCAATGACCAAATCATCATTGGAAGATTCGGGACTGGAAAATAAGGAGATGCTACGCTGCAAGAACATGTTCGCCCTGGGCATCGTCTGCTGGCTCTTCAACCGTCCACTGGAAATTGCCGACAAATTGCTGGAACAGAAGTTTGCCAAACGGCCGAAAATAGTTGTTGCAAACATTAAAGCACTGACCGACGGATACAACTACGGCAATAACATACACCTTACCGCCTCCACCTACCGGATAGAACCGATAGAAGCCACGAAGGGCTTCTATACAGACGTAAACGGAAATACCGCCACTGCCTACGGATTGATCGCGGCCGCCGAGAAAGCGGGATTGCAGCTCTTCCTGGGCTCCTACCCCATCACCCCTGCAACCGACATCCTTCAGGAGTTGGCCAAGAGGAAGGATTTTGGTGTGAAAGCACTGCAGATGGAAGATGAAATTGCAGGAATTACCTCCTCCATTGGCGCTGCATTTGCCGGTAGCCTTGCGGCCACCTCCACATCAGGACCGGGGTTGGCACTTAAAAGTGAGGCATTGGGACTGGCGGTGATGACCGAACTGCCATTGGTGGTGATCGACGTACAGCGTAGTGGCCCCTCTACAGGGATGCCCACCAAGAGTGAGCAGACAGACCTGAACCAGGCTCTCTATGGCCGCAACGGTGAGAGTCCCCTGGTAGTGATGGCTGCAGCCTCCCCTACTGACTGCTTTGAAAGCGCTTATGCTGCCAGCAAGATTGCACTGGAGCATATGACGCCGGTGATCCTGCTTACTGACGGCTACATTGCAAACGGATCTTCTGCCTGGAAGATTCCTGATATGAAAGAGTATCCTGACATTAATCCTCACTTTGTTCATACCCATTTCAAAGGGGATGCCAGTGAATGGAAACCATTTATGCGTGATGACGATACACTGGTAAGATATTGGGGTGTACCCGGCACACCCAGCTATATGCACCGCATCGGTGGTTTAGAGAAAGATCTACTCACCGGCGTAATCTCTTCCAATCCGGAGAATCACCAACGCATGGTCGATATCCGTAAAAAGAAGATCGACAACATTGCCAACTTCATACCCGAGCAGGAGGTGTTGGGTGACCCCGATGCAGATACGTTGATAGTCGGATGGGGCGGCACCTATGGCCACTTGCTGGAGACCATGTTACGGTTGCGTGACAATGGTAAAAAGGTGGCATATGCCCATTTCCGATACATCTCCCCCCTCCCTGCGAACAGCCATGAACTGTTAAAACGATACAACTTGATTATTGTAGCTGAACAGAACAACGGTCAGTTCGCCAATTACCTCAACGGTCAGTTCGCTGATCTGAACAACATCTGCAAGTACAACAAAGTGGAGGGTCAACCCTTCAAGGTGAGTGATATGGTTGAAGCATTTACCCAAATGATGGAAGGAAAATAAGCATGGAAGCAACAGAAATTAAATATCAGAAATATCTTGCCAAAGATTACAAGAGTGAAAATGCGGTGCGCTGGTGTCCCGGTTGTGGTGACTATGCCATCCTGACCTGCCTGCACAAAGCACTGGCAGAACTGAGCGTAGATCCTCACAACACTGCTGTCATTTCAGGTATCGGATGTTCCTCGCGATTGCCCTACTACATGAACACCTACGGGTTTCACAGTATTCACGGCCGTGCTGCTGCCATCGCCACCGGAGTGAAGGTAGCGAATCCTGCCCTGAGCGTGTGGGTAGCTACCGGCGACGGAGATTCACTAGCCATTGGAGGAAATCATTTCATCCATGCTGTCCGCCGCAACGTGGATATCAACATCCTGTTGTTCAACAACAAAATTTACGGACTCACCAAGGGACAGTATTCTCCTACCTCATCAAGAGGGTTCGTCTCAAAGTCATCACCCTACGGTACGGTGGAAGATCCCTTTCGCCCGGCAGAGCTTTGTTTCGGCGCCAGGGGTACCTTCTTCGCCCGCGCCATCGATGTGGACATGAAGACCCAGGTGGAGGTGATGGTAGAAGCCGCCCGTCACAAAGGGACCTCCGTTGTGGAGGTGCTACAGAACTGTGTCATCTTCAACGACGGCATACACAACAAAATCAGTGATCGTAACTGGAAAGCAGACAACACCATCACCCTGCGTCATGGTGAGAAGATGCTCTTCGGCAAGGAGAATGAAAAGGGATTGGTACTCGATGGATGGAACCTGAAAGCTGTTACAATCGGCGAGGAAGGTTATACAATGGAGGATGTACTGGTACATGACGCCACCACGATAGACAATACCCTGCAGATGAAACTGGCGCTGATGGACATCTCCAATGAACTGCCTGTAGCTCTCGGGGTGATCCGCAGTGTTGAGGCACCCACCTATGAGCGGGACTACGAACAACAGATTAAGGAAGTACAGCAGAATAAACCGAAAAAATCCTTCACTGAATTCCTTTTATCTTCTTCCAACGTATGGGAAGTGAAATGATGTGCTAATCGACCTGCTTTCTCCTCCGGATCTCTTTCCGGATCATCTTCAACTCGCGACTGGTCTGTCCCTTCACCGATGAATTCTCTTCGGCTCGTCGGAAGAGGTAGGGCATCATTGTCTTCACCTCGCCATACGGAACGTATTTAGCCACATTGTAACCCATCTCCGCCAGATTAAAGGTGAGGTGGTCACTCATTCCATAGAGCTGTGAGAAGTAAATGCCTTGCTGATTGCGCGGCAGGCCGAAAGTGTCAATCAGTGTAGCAAGCAACATTGAGCTTGCTTCGTTGTGAGTGGCCACCATGAATTCGATGGTATCGTGATGTTCCATGAAATAACGGATGATTGCATCAAAGTCCCTATCGGTGGCATCCTTATCCGGCTGGATTGGTGAGGGGTATCCTTTCTCGAGAGCACGAGCCCGTTCCTTCTCCATGTATGCCCCCCGGACAATCTTCAACCCAAAACGGAATCCTCCCTCGAGTGCCATCTGGTGATGCTTCCTGATCCGATCAATGCTGTCGTGACGATACATCTGATAGGTGTTCTGAACGATTGCCCTCTCGCTGTTGTACTTTGCCATTAACCGCAAGACCATCTCATCAAGCACGGATTGAATCCAGCTCTCCTCTGCATCGATCAGCACCGGCACATTCAATTCATAGCCCCGTCGGAAAATTGACTCCACCCGCTCCTCCGCCCTTCTGTAGGCAGCCCTCTCCTCAGTCGTGAGCGGCAATCCGGCACTCACCTTTTCAAGAAGGTCGAAACTGCCAATACCGGTTATTTTAAAAGCACTAAAAGGAATACTTTTGTTTTGATGCGCATATTCAACTGTACGGATCACCTCTCTGCATGTGGCTTCAAATACCTCTTCAGATTTCTCACCTTCCAAAGCGTAATCAAGGATCGAATGCACATTTCGTTCCGTCAATCGCCTTATTGTACGGCTGCAATCATCGATCGACTCCCCTCCCACAAAATGACGATAAATAGTTTTGCGAATGATACCCTTCACAGGCAAGTGGTGGGCAAGCGAAAAGTTGACCAGATTTTTACCCAGGCATACCAGCTGTTTGTTGTTCATCACTTTAAAAAGTTGATATGCTTGCCACAGGCTGTTGTTGGATTGGTCACGAAATGCGATTTCACTGTTGCTGAAATCGGGTTGGTTGGTTTTTCCTGATTGCATGAATGCTTGTAAAGTAATTAGATTTGATACAAAAATAATAAAAAAAACAAATCAAGTTGATTAAAATAATTTTTTTTACAATCACTTTTCATCCAACTTTTTTCAATATATTTGTATCATTCAGAAACCACAAACATAATCATTATGCCAAAAGGAATTTATAAACTTCCCGACGTGAAAAACGAGCCGGTGAAAAGTTATGCACCCGGATCACCCGAAAGAGCAGCACTCAAAAACAAACTCAATGAACTCAACCGTGGTGGACTCGATCTGCCAATGATCATCGGTGGCAAAGAAATACGTACCGGCAACCTCCATGACATACGCCCCCCTCACAATCACCGGCAACTACTAGGACACTACCACCAGGGAGACAAGAGTCATGTACAAATGGCCATCGATGCAGCACTGAAAGCCAAGCCGGCATGGGAGGCTATGCATTGGGAGAGCCGTGCAGCCATCTTCCTCAAAGCTGCCGAGCTGATTGCAGGTCCCTACCGCAGTGATTTCAATGCTGTGACCATGATAGGACAGTCGAAGAATGCCTATCAGTCGGAGATCGACGCAGTATGTGAACTGGTGGATTTCTACCGCTACAATGTAAAGAACATGGTTGAAATCTACGGGATGCAACCCAACTCATCACCCGGCATCTGGAACAGGATGGTATGGCGGCCACTTGAAGGATTCATCTTTGCACTTACTCCGTTCAACTTCACCTCAATAGCCGGGAACCTGGGAGGAGCTCCCGCACTGATGGGCAATACTGTAGTATGGAAACCTTCAAAGACAGCTGTCTGGTCGGCGCACCTCATCATGGAGGTGCTGAAGGAGGCGGGACTTCCCGATGGGGTAATTAACCTGGTCTACGCCGGTGGCAGGGAAGCAGCAGAAGTGGTGTTCAATCACCGCGACTTTGCAGGTCTCCATTTCACTGGCTCCACTAACGTCTTCAATGGCATGTGGAGCACCATCGCCGGCAACATAGGACGTTACAAATCCTATCCCCGCATCGTGGGTGAAACTGGTGGCAAGGATTATATCCTGGCCGAGAAGAGCGCCAACGCGAAGCAGGTAGCCACCGCCATCACCCGTGGCGCTTTCGAGTATCAGGGACAGAAATGCTCAGCCGCTTCACGGGCCTATATCCCCACCAACATGTGGGAGGAGGTAAGGCAATATGTCACTGATGACCTCGCTAAAATCAAGATGGGTGTGGTGGATGATTTCAGCAACTTCGTGAACGCAGTGATCGATGAAGAGTCGTTCGATAAACTAGCAGCCGTAATCGATGATGCCAAAGCATCCCCCGATGCGGAGATCGTCTGTGGTGGCACATACGACAAAACGGAAGGCTACTTTATCCAGCCTACGGTGATCCTGGCGAAAAAGGCGGACTACATCACCATGCGAGAAGAACTGTTTGGCCCCATCTTAACCGTTTTCCTCTATGAACCGGATCAGCTGGAAGAGACCATGAACATCCTCGACAGCACCACCGACTATGCACTCACCGGTGCCATCTTCTCAGCCGACAGGGCTCGCATTGAAAAGATGACCACACGGTTGATGCACACCGCCGGCAACTTCTACATCAACGACAAGCCCACAGGTGCGGTGGTTGATCAGCAACCCTTCGGCGGTGGCCGCGGCTCAGGAACCAACGACAAGGCAGGTTCAGTATTCAACATGTTGCGCTGGGTATCGCCACAATGCATCAAGGAGACCTTTGTGCCGGCTACCGACTACCTCTATCCCAACTTCCTGGAAGAGTAATCACGCGGAACTGATCCCAGACTCCCTACTAAGAAAGAGGCTGTCTCATGAAATATGAGACGGCTTTTTTTTGTTTTAAGTCTCAATTATTCTAACCCCATTCCAGGACAAAAAACAGGACGAGACAGGGTTCTCGGAGCCTCTAGCCTTATTGCACCCTTATTGCACCCTTATATCCACTCCTATAATGATGGGAGTGGGTATAAGGATACTATTAACTTAGAATATAAGAAGAGCTTCCTAATAGAGGCAAAAATCCTGTAAATCTGAGACAGTCTCTTTTTCCATTCTGTTTGCATCTGTTAAATGAACTTCAAGAAAAAACAATCTATCTTTGTGGGGTGTTTATGCAGGGAACGAAGATCAAATAATGGACAATAAAAAGATCAACATTGCCGTCGACGGTTTCTCCTCGTGTGGAAAGAGCACCATTGCCAAAGGTCTGGCAAGAGAGCTGGGATACACCTATATCGACAGTGGCGCCATGTATCGCGCCGTAGCTCTCCATGCCCTCCGCAACGGCTGGATCACGGCTGAGGATATGAATCAGGAACAGTTGGAAAAACATATCTCCGGCATGGTGATCACCTTCCACAAAAACGCCCAAGGGGAACAGGAAACCTACCTTAACGGTGAGAATGTTGAGCGTAAGATTCGCACCCTGGAGGCGGCCAACGGTGCCAGCCGTATCAGCACCCTTTCTTTCGTGCGGCGCGAACTGGTACGCCAACAACAGCTGATGGGCAAAGAAAAAGGTGTGGTAATGGATGGACGCGACATCGGCACGGTAGTCTTTCCGGATGCAGAGCTGAAACTCTTTCTTACCGCCTCACCCGAGGTACGCGCCCGGCGCCGTTTTGACGAGATGAAGGTGAAGGGAGAAAATCCCGTTTTTGCCGAAGTACTTGCCAATGTGAAAGAGCGGGACCTACGGGACACCACACGTGCTGAGAGCCCTCTGCACAAGGCAGACGATGCCCTGGAACTGGATAACTCTCATATCGGCATTGATGAACAGTTGCAATGGGCACTGGATATGTATCACAAAATCACAGCAAACAATGAACAAAATTGAAATAGATCGACAGTCAGGGTGCTGCTTTGGCGTTGCCAAAGCGATTACCCGAGCTGAAGAGGAGTTGAAAAAAGATGGATTCCTCTACTGCCTGGGGGATATCGTCCACAACAGTATCGAAGTAGAACGACTGGAAAAGATGGGGATGATCACCATCGATCATGAGCAGTTGAAGGAACTGAAAAATGTAAAGGTGCTGCTGCGTGCGCACGGCGAACCGCCCAGCACCTATGAAATTGCGAAACAGAACAACATTGAGCTGATCGATGCCTCCTGTCCAGTGGTTTTGGGACTACAGAAGAAGATCAGAAAAAAATATGAACTTGGAGTTGACAACGGTATCCAGATTGTAATTTACGGGAAGAGAGGACATGCCGAGGTGAAAGGGTTGATGGGTCAAACCCGGGAATCAGCCATCATCATTGAAAGCAAGGAAGAGATCAACAAACTCGACTTCACAAGAGATATCAGCCTCTTTTCGCAGACCACAAAGCCGCTGGATGGCTTTTATGAAATCGGTGAATTGATCAAATCCAGGATGACGGAAGGAGCATCCTTCTTTTTCAATGACTCCATCTGCCGGCAGGTATCCAACCGGGTACCCAATATCCGGGAGTTTGCAGAGAAACATGACCTGGTCATCTTTATAGCCGGCGAGAAAAGTTCAAACGGAAAGGTGCTGTTTGACGAGTGCAAGAGCAGGAACTCAAACTCCTACCTGATTCACACTCCTGAAGAGGTGGACCCGAAATGGCTCAGTGAAGAGATGAGCATCGGTATATGTGGTGCTACCTCCACTCCACAGTGGCAGATGGAAGCGGTTGCCGATATTATCAAGAAACTGATGCCTCAATCAGAACCTGAAAGAGCTGCTTTTTAAAGCAGCTTTTTTTGTGTCATCACTAAAAAAATGTATCTTTGCGGCTTATTGATTTGAGGGTTATCACGCAGGTAACCTGTAATCTTACGAATAGATACAATCATTATGGAGTCACATATCAAAAGCGTAGGAGTCCTTACTTCAGGAGGGGATGCTCCGGGCATGAACGCAGCCATTCGCGCGGTAACCCGTGCCGGCATTTCAAACGGGATGCGTGTATTCGGCATCTATAGAGGCTACAAAGGACTCATCACAGATGAGATCGTTGAATTCAAGACCAACAGTGTCAGCAACATTATCCAACAGGGTGGCACCATTCTGAAAACAGCTCGTTCTCTCGAGTTCATGACCGAGGAGGGACGAAAGATCGCTTATGAGAACATGCAGAAGCATGGCATTGATGCCCTTGTGGTAATTGGTGGTGACGGATCGCTCACCGGTGCCAGTATCTTTGCAAACGAGTTCAATATCCCGGTGGTTGGTCTCCCCGGTACCATCGACAATGACCTTAATGGCACAGATACTACTATAGGCTATGACACAGCTCTGAACACCATCATGGAGTCGATGGACAAAATTCGTGACACTGCCACCTCACACGAACGACTCTTCTTCGTAGAAGTGATGGGCCGCAATTGTGGCTACCTGGCACTCAACAGTGCCATCGCCTCCGGTGCCGAGGCAGCCATCATCCCTGAGATCAGCATCGAGAAAGACCAGTTGGGTGAACTGATCGAGCAGGGTTTCCGCAAATCAAAAAGCAGCAGCATGGTTCTGGTTACCGAGAGCGAGGTGACCGGTGGTGCCATGAAACTTGCACAGCGGGTGAAGAAGGAGTATCCACAGTACGACGTACGTGTTTCTATCCTGGGGCACCTGCAACGTGGAGGATCACCTTCGGCGCAGGATCGCATTCTGGCCAGCCGCATGGGCATTGCCGCCATCCAAGCATTGCTGGAACACCAGCGCAATGTGATGATTGGCATCAGGGAGA
>Ga0209510_1001138_pt1 | contig 31397 bp, 27 predicted proteins | sample BiotimSIPDNA_FD_185749 | JGI IMG/M metagenome (GOLD analysis project Ga0209510, IMG submission 185749) | Anaerobic biogas reactor microbial communites from Washington, USA - Biogas_R1 time_0 SIP DNA (SPAdes) (version 2) | ecosystem: Engineered > Bioreactor > Anaerobic > Unclassified | place...
TCAATTCTCGCTTGCTACGTTTGCTCATCATTTTGCTCTATCTCCAGATACTTTTATCTGGTCTAGAGTAACATTCTTTTTGAGGCAACGTATATATCTAAAGTAAGATTATTTATGAGGCAATGCGGTCATAAGCTGGACGAAATAGAATCGGGTATAATCATTGCGTTTTGGAGCAAGATGATAAAATATGATTGATATGAATGAAAATGAAACTCAAAATGGAATTATTGCAAAGATCGAAGGATTGCTGTTCGTATCCTCTGGCTTGGTGAGTGTATACCAGCTTTCAAAGGCACTTGACATCTCGGAAGGCGAGGTTGAAGCCAATCTTGATAAGCTGCAAGAGCATTATAAACAAGCCTGCCATGGACTCAGGTTAATGCGGGTTAAATCAAAAGTACAATTGACCACATCGCCTGAGATCAGTCAAACCGTTGAGACATTTTTAGGCTTAGAAACGACAAGCAGTCTCACACATGCAGCGCTTGAGGCATTAGCTATTATTGCATATAAACAACCTGTCACAAGACCTGAAGTGGATGTTATTCGAGGTGTGAATAGTGACAGCGTTCTTCGCACACTACTCTCAAAGGGTCTCATTGAGGAACTCGGGCGTGCAGATGCACCTGGAAGACCTATTTATTATGGGACATCACCGGCATTTCTTCAGTATTTTGGATTAGAAACTTTAGACGCTCTCCCTTTTATTGATTTCGACGCTCTAGAAGAAAGCCAAAAGGACAACGGTTCAAAGGAACTGTTAAAAACATAATGACAGAAGATAGAGTACAGAAAATTTTAGCAAAAGCGGGTTTTGGTTCAAGAAGAGCCTGCGAAAAATTAATTGAAGCCAGGCGTGTGACTGTCAATGGGCAAATCATTACATTGGGTGCGAAGGCGGACCCTAAAGTTGATGATATCCGTTTAGATGGAAATCCTGTTGGGAAATCCGAAAAATTGGTTTATATTGCAGTCAATAAACCCAAGAATATGCTTTCATTAGACGCGCCTGATGATACACGACCATCAATTTTCGAACTCTTTACAGATGACCGCCATATTTTTCCTGTCGGGCGTCTTGATTTCGATAGTGAAGGATTGGTATTAATGACCAATGATGGTGAACTCGCGAACCGGTTATCGCATCCACGTTATGAGCACGATAAGGAATACGAAGTGCGAGTATCACGACGGCCTGATGATGAACAGTTGCAAATTTGGCGAAGAGGTGTTGTTCTTGAGGATGGTTACCGAACTTTACCCGCAGAAGTCGAAGTAAAGTCTTATACAAAATCGGGGGCATGGTTGAAGATCGTCTTACGCGAAGGCAAAAATCGGCAAATTCGCCGAACAGGTGTCCGGATTGGATTACCTGTTCAGCAGATTCGTCGTGTCCGTATTGGGCCTTTAGAGTTGGGTAAACTTCAACCCGGGAACTATCGCTATCTCAAACCTGATGAAATAAAAGCTTTAAGAGATTACACTGGATTGCCTTAAAATTTATTTACTAGTTTTTTCTCCGACGATATTGTTAATATTTTCTAGCAAATCTTGTGGAATTTGTTCTTCCACTTTTCGATCCACTCTTCGGATATGGCGTCTTAAGGCGTCTGGTGTGACGATGGCTGATGGCGCATTTTCAACATTGCCAATAGTTGATTTAGGATTTATGAGAACAAAAACACTTGTTATGGGTGGAATATTCTCTTCTTCTAAATGTTTGGCAAGCAAATCGTGAATTTTGTCCTCGTTTGCCTGCATATCGAGCGTCGGTTTTCCGATGCTTTCCTGCCCAAATAATTTCAGTAAGAACGAACCACCTCTTTGTTTCCACTTGTTATCGTAATAAATTTCACCGCTGGCGGTTAGTGGAATGGGTATCCACAATCCAGATGGACCGACCAACAGCATGGGAATGGGACTGTTATAGACATAGAATGTGTAATCATTATTGAGCTTGGAGAGATTTCTCGAAATCACCTCATCAAAACGTGGACTGCGACCAAATTTCGAGACGAAAAAAGTACTGATTTGGGCGACAACGAATCCTATAATGAGTGCAATAAATGATATCAATGTCTTGGTGGGTGTGGGATTAAAGTTTAAGACTAATCCAGCACCTAAAATAGCTAGACCTGCAATGGTTGTGACATTCCCGATGGTTTTATTGCGTTTAATAAGCTTTTCATTGGTAACTTGTTTCATTTTTTCCCTTATTCTTCATAGATATTAGCTTGAATCGCTTGACGAAGGTTTTCTAAAAGTTGATTGTCAATGGCGTGTTTTGCTGCCTTGATTGAACTGACGACAGCTCGAGCATCTGACCTTCCATGCCCGACAAAAACAGGTGCATCAATCCCCAAAAGGGGAGCAGCACCAACTTCAGCCGGATCCAACATTTTCTTGATTTTTCCAAAGGCTGGTTTTGCAAGCAGCGCTCCCATTTTCGTGCGAAAGGTCGCCATGAGTTCTTCTTTGAGGATGTCGATTATTAATTTTGCCACAGCCTCAGTGGATTTTAGCAAGACATTCCCTGTAAATCCATCCGTCACGACAACATCGGCAAAGCCACCAAACAATTCCTTACCCTCAACATTCCCAATAAAATTAAGGTCTGATTCTGCGAGCAACGGATAGGTTTCGCGAACAAGATCATTGCCTTTTCCTTCTTCCTCTCCATTGGAAAGTAATCCGATTCGGGGATTTTTGACACCCAGCATTGTTTCGGAATAGATTTTCCCCATAATGGCAAATTGAACCAGGAATTCGGGTCGGCACTCAGCATTGGCACCAATATCTAAAACAACAGCATGCCCATTTTTGACGGGAAACGCACCACAAAGACACGGGCGAATTACACCTTTGATATCCCCGAATGTCTTTTTCGCATAGTACATTGCCATACCTGTGTTGCCGGTAGTCACAAAGGCATCACCTTCACCAGATTTGACCAATTCCATGCCAATCCGCATGGTATTTTGCTTCTTTGCCCGTGCTTCCGCAATATGGTCACTCATATCCAATGCTTCAGGTGCATGGACAACCTTTACTTTGGTTTTATCACCTTGAAGAGACTCTAACTTCTCTCGTAGGACATTTTCATCGCCAACGATTAAAATCGTTTCATCCAACAGGTTGGATGCTGTGACGGCTGCTTGAACCTCTGGGTCTGGGCGTGTGTCACTTCCCATTGCATCTAAAACGATGGTCATAAGCACTCCTTTATGCTTTCAATTTTCGCTTGACAACCAATTTCATCAGGATATAATTACATCTGCTCAGGCGCTAGTGCTGGAACTGGCAGACAGGCGTGGTTGAGGGCCACGTGCCGCTGAGGCGTGAGGGTTCGACTCCCTCCTAGCGCATTGCAGGATAAGCACAATACTCATTGTGCTTTTTTGTTTAATTTGCCTCTTATGGTTATCAATTATTAAGGTGCCGGTAGGATAAATACCTGGTTAAGCCATGTTTCAGGATTTACTGGCGTACCTGTAATATCCATCTCAAAATGCAAATGCGGACCTGCTGACCGACCAGTGTCACCGATCTGACCGATGATATCGCCAGGTTGCACCACATCACCAACGCTGACGTTGAATTCCGAGAGATGCCAGTAACCTGAGAATACACCCCAACCATGATCCAATAGAACCGCTTTTCCTTTGATGGTCAATTCTTCAGCAAGTACTACCCTACCTCTGGCGGGTGCGTAGATATTTAAATTTTGGGCACAAACGGCGAAATCCAATCCAGTGTGATAAAAATATAAACCGCCGTTATTGTAATCTCTGCGTTGGCCAAAGACACTGTTGATGCAAGGTTCATCGACAGGATATCTAAATTGGCCGTCCCAAAAGCGTTCTGGTGTTGCCTGTTCCAAAATGGGTTGAAGATAGGCATCTTCCTCGGCAATCACACTCTCGTCGAGATATTCTTCAGGGACATTGACCCATTCATTGCCATAGCCACCTTCGATGAGCAGTACGTTTTGTGCAAACCTGTACTCATTTCCACCTTCATTGGTTATCCTTAATTCTAACGGATAAGATCCGGGTTCTGCCAGAGCATGGATCCCATGAAAGCTGTAATAGGTCCCGTTGTCCTCAGAAAAGAAATGGAGAGTCTCTCCATCAAAACTTCCCGTGATTTCCACAGCGGAGGAGGTTGAAATTTCGACTTGCAGGGTTTCGCCCTGGATAATTGGAAGGTTGTTAAAAGAAATGGATTCAATCCCGGGAAATGGCGATTGTTCAATTTCAGTATCTGACCTTCCGTATAATGCTTCTCCTGGAATGATGTCCCATGAAGCTTTGATTCGGTTATCAGCCATGATAATCCAGGGTGATGTGCTTTTTTTGATCGCTTCCTCAAGCAGGGTCGTATCTGTGGTGACTGAAACCACCGGCAGTAATGGGCTGCTTTCCTCATTGACCGGGATGATATAGCTCAATCCAGCAATGACTTCGGACGGGCTTGTGATCCGATTCAGATAGGCTAGGCCTGATGTGTCTATTTGATATTGACGGGTAAGACCGGTGAGTGAACTGCCGAAAAGGAGGGTCTCTGAAGCGAGAACTCCTGTCACACCTTCAAGACCAGGAATATTGAGCCTTTGACCAATATTCAATGCATTAGGATCGGCAATTGGATTTACGGAAATGATCTCATCAACGGTAACCCCAAACCGGAGTGCAATTGTCCCAAGGGTATCACCCTCCTGGACAACGTAAACGGGCAGTTCCTGGGTTTGTGCCTTCGCCTGGACACCTGGTGGGGTTGATGGCAAAAGAACCATCACCAGTGATAGTAAAATAGCTAATAGGAGCAATTTCTTATGTAAAAAGGTCATTGAATGATTTTTAACCCGTTATAATTATCTTATGTGGACCCTGAATTGGAATAATCCACAATCTATATTTGAATGATACAAGTTACAAGTTTACCATAGGCTGATTAAGAAGGGAAAGGCAGACAAATGAAGATTACAACGTGGAATGTGAACGGATACCGCGCAATTCTCAGGAAAGATGCTTTACAATGGGTGCCGGATGTCAATCCGGATGTTTTGTGCTTGCAAGAAACCAAACTTCAGATTGATCAAATCACTGAAGAGGAAGCCATCATTGATGGATATGAATCCGTTTGGCATTCAGCAGAGAGGAAAGGCTATAGCGGCGTGGCAACTTTCCATAAAAAGCCTCCAGTTGAGGTCGAAAAAGGAATGGGAATTGAGAAATTTGATACTGAAGGTCGCGTGATCCGGTCAAAATTTGATGATTTTTATCTCTATAACATCTATTTCCCGAATGGGGGGCAGAGCAATGATCGTGTGCCCTTCAAATTAGAATTCTATGATGAGCTTTTACAGATCTGTGACGATCTACACAGCAAAGGCAAAAAAGTGATCATAACGGGTGATTTCAATACCGCCCATAACGAAATTGATCTGGCAAATCCCAAATCTAATGAAAAGAACACAGGTTTCTTACCCGAGGAGAGAGTCTGGATAGACAAATATCTCGAGCATCAATTTGTGGATGCGTATCGAGAGCTTTACCCTGAACGGGTCCAGTATACCTGGTGGACCTATCGATTCAATGCCCGCACCAATAATGTGGGTTGGCGATTAGATTATTTTCTTGTCAGCGAGTCGTTGATGAATAATATTGATGATGTCTTAATCCATACCGATATCATGGGGTCAGATCACTGCCCGGTCACTCTTATTCTAAAGGATTAAACAAAAATAGCGTGGGGATCATTTCCCCACGCTATGCTCAAGCTTTTGATCAATCTTCCGGTATCCAGCAGCAAAGCACCAAATCTCTGGCAGCTTTGACCTCATCACATCGGCGCACTGGTGTTGTATGGGGGGCATTGTGAAGCAGCTCTGGTTGTTCCCGAGCTTCTTTAGCAATTGCTTTCATTGCCTTTACAAATGCATCCAGAGTTTGCTTTGATTCGGTTTCCGTAGGCTCAATCATCAGGGCTTCATGAACGATCAGCGGGAAATAGTTAGTGGGTGGATGGAATCCATAATCCATCAATCGTTTACTAATATCCAATGCATGCACATCTGGTGCGTCTGGGGGGATGCCCTCCACGACAAATTCATGCATGCAGGTGCGGTCATATGGCAGGATATAATCCTCCTTGATGTGCTTCATAAGATAATTCGCATTTAGCACTGCTTTTTCAGCAATATCACGCATTCCCTCAGGACCATGCATGGCGATGTAGGTGAAAGCCCGCACAAGCACGCCAAAATGGCCGTAGAACGCCTTCATACGGCCTATAGACTGTTCTGGCCAATAAAACCCATAAAATGGTGGATTATCATCATCACCCTCTTCAGCGATGGTTACGAAGGGTCCGGGAAGAAATTCTGCAAGTTCTTCTGACACACCGACTGGTCCAGATCCCGGTCCACCGCCACCATGCGGCGTTGAAAAGGTTTTATGGAGGTTAAAGTGCATGATATCGAAGCCCACATCACCCGGCTTGAGGATCCCCAGCAAAGCGTTGAGGTTTGCACCGTCGCCGTAAACCAGTCCACCTGCTTGATGGACCATTTGAATGACTTCCACAACATTTTCATCGAACAAGCCGAGTGTGTTGGGATTTGTCAGCATCAATCCGGCAAGTGTTTCATCACATTCAGCTCGGAGCAAAGCAAGATCTACATTCCCCCTTTCGTCAGAGGGAAGGGACTTTACTTCAAAACCGCTCATCGAGGAGGTAGCGGGATTGGTTCCATGGGCTGAATCTGGGATCAGGATTTTGACGCGTTTATCATGCTTATTGACCATATGATACTTCTTAATGATCATCGCACCAACCAATTCACCTTGAGCGCCAGCAGCGGGCGTCAGGCAAACACGATAAAATCCGCTGATTTCTTGTAGCCATTGCTGTAATTGATACATCACGTACAAATTCCCCTGGATCGTTTCCATGGGTTGCAAGGGGTGGGTATTGGCAAATCCCGGAAGTCTGGCAATTTCCTCGTTGATCTTTGGATTGTATTTCATCGTGCAGGAGCCCAATGGATAGAATCCGCCATCAATGCTGTAATTTAGCTTTGAGAGGTTGGTAAAATGCCGAATGGTATCCAGCTCAGATAATTCCGGCAAATGAATGTCTGTACGAACAAAATCCTCTGGAAGTGGGCTGGCTGGAACATCAACTTCAGGGAATTGAAAACCTTTGCGACCTGTTTGGGATAATTCGTAAATGGTTGGCTCAGTCATGGTTCACCTCCGAAAGCACTGAAACAAACTCGTCAATTTCTTCCTTTGATATCATTTCAGTGACGGCAATTAGCATATGATTTTCCAATTCGGGATAATCCTGACTGAGATCATACCCGCCAAGGATCCAGTGATCTTGCAGGTGCAGGTTGAGTTCATTGACAGGTCTGGGGGTTTTGATGACAAATTCATGGAAGAAGGGCTGGTCAGGAAATGCTAATTCATAACCTTCCAGTGCTGAGATTTGCTCAGCAGCATAATGTGCCTTTTGGAAGCACAGGTTTGAAACCTGTTTAAAACCATTTTTTCCCAGCACGGATAAATATATCGTGGCAGCTAATGCCATTAAACCCTGGTTGGTACAGATATTGGATGTCGATTTTTCTCGACGAATATGCTGCTCACGGGCTGTAAGTGTTAGCACATAGGCTCTTTGTCCATCAATGTCAACGGTCTCACCGACCAATCTTCCGGCTAATTTTCGAACGAATTTCTCTTTGATGGTAAAGATCCCGAGGTACGGTCCTCCATAAGAGAGGGGGATGCCTAAGGGTTGTCCGTCGCCAACAGCAATGTCGGCATCAAAGTCACCAGGCGGCTTGATCAACCCGAGGGCTGTGGGATTAAAAACGATGGCAACCAATACGCCCTGAGCATGCGCCAAATCTATTAATTTCGTGTAGTCATATATTCTACCAAAGAAATCAGGATATTGAACCATGACCAACGCTGTGTCATTGTCAACCATATTAAGTAAATATTCATCATTTGAAAGGCTTTCGTCACCAACTTCATCACCAAGAACATCTACATCCCCTAAGCCTTGCATATAGGTGCGGATGGTCTCACGATATTGGGGATTAACAGCTCTAGAGACGAGAATTTTCCTGCGTTTTCCACGGAAAAAATGGTAAGCGAGGTTGGCTGCTTCAGCAGCGGCAGTTGCACCATCATAATGGGAGGCATTGCTGACATCCATGCCCGTTAATTCGGTCATTAAGGATTGGAATTCGAATATTGCCTGGAGGGTACCTTGAGAAATCTCAGGTTGGTAAGGCGTATAGGCCGTATAAAACTCACCACGTCTGAGGATCATATCGACCGCAGCAGGAATGTAATGATGATAGGCACCTGCTCCTAGAAACGAGATAAAATCATCTGTTGAGGCATTTGCAGAACTTATTTCTTTGAGCTCAGAAGCAATTTCCATTTCGGTCATTGCTTCAGGGAGATCCAGCCTCGGAAATCGAAATTCTTTGGGGACTTTTAGGAATAAATCCTCTATGGAATCGACCCCAATGACCTTTACCATCTCCTCAATTTCCTGGGGGGTATGAGGTGTAAACATTATCACTCACGCTCCTGGTTATAGGCTTCGTAGCCGTCAGCATCCATTAGATCATCCAATTCTGATGGATCATCGAGTTTGATCTTGACCATCCACCCAGCCTCATAGGGATCACTGTTAAGAACCTCAGGTGCATCTGCAAGGTCTTCATTGATCGCGATAATGGTTCCCGAAACAGGAAAATTTACATCTGCCGCAGCTTTGACAGATTCCACGGTCGCCAAAATATCACCTATGCTAACTTCATCGTCTTCTTCAACCATCAATTCTACATAAACCACATCGGATAATTGGTCCTGTGCATAATCCGAAATGCCGATTGTTCCTTCATCGCCTTCAACCTTGATCCATTCATCAGTTTTTGCATATCTTAATTCTTTGGGTGTTTTCATTTTTCGACTCCTATTTTTTCTATTAACTTGTTTGTTGGGGGGACCTCTGTCAAGTTGTTAACGCAAAAATGACGCGATGGAGTTTCAGAGGTGTCTGTTTAATGGGTCTTTGCTACCTGAGAGATTCGGTCAAACGCCTTGCCCCTTCGGTGCCGTCCTGAAAACGGTCTCTTCCCATTAACATGCGACTTCTACACCCTGATTCTAAAAGCACCCCCTGAATATGTCAAGCAAAGGGTAGTTTTGGCTGAATATAAAACGATATATCCTTGTTACAGCTCACAGGTTATAAGATTTCAAGAATTGATTATTTTTTGACGTATTTCTTTGCTTCTTCGATGTATTCCAATGATTGATGGCGAAAATAAGTATTATACAATTCAGCGTAATGTTGACCTTGGGCGATCAAATCAGTATGATTGCCTTCTTCAATGATCTCTCCATTTCTCATCACGAGAATTCGGTCTGAAGACCTAACAGTCGAAAGTCGATGGGCGATTAAAATGCTGGTTGTTTCGGATAAGATCAAATCCAATGCGGATTGGATTTGCTTTTCGGTAAAGGGATCAATACTAGCAGTTGCTTCGTCCAGAATAAAGATGCTGGGTTTTTGAATAAGAACGCGCATTAAAGCCACCAATTGCCGCTGTCCCATCGAAAGTTGTGACCCTCGTTCTCCCACTTGGGTATCAAGACCATTGGGGAGAGTTTCAAGCCATTCGCCATCTCCGATTTTATTGCCAATCTCTAGAATTTCACGCCGATCACAAACGGGACAGCCGTACTGGATGTTTTCCTGAATAGTTCCTGAGAACAGGAAGGGAACCTGGGAGACAATCCCCATATGTTGACGCAGCGCAATCAGGTCAAATTGGCGAATATCCATTCCATCAATCAGGATCTCACCCTCTTGGAATTCGTAAAATCGGGCAATTAAGCGGCCGATGGATGTTTTTCCTGCACCGGTATGACCCACAAGGGCTAAGGTCTCTCCGGGATCAACGTACAGTGAAAAGTTTTGCAGGACAGGTTCATCAGGTGTGTATTGGAAGCAGACATCGATCATGTCAATTTTTCCTGATAAAGCAGGTGGTGCAATTGAACCCTGTTGAATCACGGAATGTTCCGCATCGATCAAAGCGAAGATCCTTTCTGCTGCTGATAGTCCAGTTTGCACATTTGTCCAGAAGGATGAGATGCTCATCACGGGGAATAAGAAGCGATCCAGGGTTGAGAGGAATAGGTACCAGGCACCTGCTGAAACAAACCCCTCCAAAACGGTGATTGCTCCATAGTAAACCATCAACGCGGTTGCTATACCGCCGATTGTACGCATCATGGGAAATACGATCGCAAGGACAAGCCCTCGTTTTACATTGACTTCAAAAGATGTCTGGTTCGCTTCCTGGAACTCTTCATAAATGGTTTCTTCTTGCCTGAAATTCTTAGCAATGGCAATACCGCTGATGGTTTCTTTGATTGTGGAGTTGACGTTTGCCATAGCGCGCATGCCTTCACGTGTGATCTTTCTTGCCACATGTCGATAACGCATCACCAATAGGAACATTAATGGCACCAGCATAAACACTGCCAATGCCAATCGCCATTCTGTCTGGATCAATATGATGGCAAGGACAATCGATGTTATCAATTGCATAATGACATCCGTTGCCAACGTGATCAATTGGCTGAATTCTCTCGTGTCAGATGTGATCCTTGAGACAATTTTTCCAGAATCAAAGCTGTCGTGAAAGGACATTTCCTGTTTTGCTGATGCTTCAAAAGCATCCGTTGCCAATTGCTGGATCAATGTTGCGATAGCCCTGGCACCATAACGCCGGAAAAGTACATTTGCCACCCAGCTGAGAATTCCCAACCCGAGAACGATCCCGGAAAGGAGCAGTACAAAATCCATCGTGATCGGTTTTGTGGTCACCTCATCAAGTCCACGAGCAACAATAACAGGGTTGATTGCTTCAATGATGGATCGCAAGATGAGTGCGATTGTAACAACGATCAGTTTTTTCGATTGTTTTTTGATATAGTCAAAGATCCGACCAAAAAGTTTTTTATCGGAATATTGGCGATCATATTTTTCTGCGGATAATCCTGAAAAGAAACCCATACTTACTCGCTAAAGATCTTTTGATAAGAAATTGATTTTTCCATCAGCTCCTCGTGGGAGCCTACAGCAACTATTTCACCTTGCTTCAGAACAACAATTTGGTTTGCCCAACGTATCTGGGATAGTCTGTGGGTAATGATGAGGGTCGTTCGTCCTTCGGCAGCCCTGAAAATCGCTTGTTGGATATGGTCTTCCGTTTCACTGTCAATTGCACTGGTGGAATCGTCTAGTATAAGAATTTTTGGTGAGGTTAGAAAAGCTCGCGCCAGGGCAATACGCTGACGCTGTCCACCTGAAAGCGTTGTGCCACGTTCTCCAATAACCGTATCATATCCATTTTCAAAGCTCATGATGAAATCATGGGCTTGTGCCTCTTTAGCTGCTTGAACAATTTCCTCATGAGATGCGTCCTGTTTACCAAAAGAGATATTTTCCGAAATAGATCGTGAAAAAAGGAAGACGTCTTGTTCAATGATAGATATTTGGTTTCGTAAGGACTCGAGGTACCAATCCCGCACATCGATGCCATCCACAAGAACTACACCATTTTGAACGTCAAATGTACGGTTGATCAACTTGACCAAGGATGTTTTGCCTGATCCAGTCTGACCGACAATCGCAACCGTCTGTCCAGGGTGGATTTCAATGTTGATGTGATTAAGAATGGGCTCATTTTCTTCATATCCAAAGTCAACGTTTTTAAACTGAATGCTTCCTTTTATTGTTCCTGAATACCCTTCTTTATTCTGATCTAAATTATTTTCTTGTTTGAATAAATCAAGAATACGTATTGCTCCTGCAAAACCCAGAGAAATCTGTGAATATGCAAATAAGGAGGTGAATGTTGGAAACCCTAACAGGGATAACGTGCCGAAATAGGCAATCACATCCCCAATATCAATCTGACCTTGCTTTAGTAGAAGCAAAGCATGAAATAAACCAACACCCATCGTAATCCCTAAAAGCAGCATTGGTAAAAATCTGCTTTCAACGTCGCCCTGTTTGATGGATGCGTCACGATAATTGATCGCATTGGTACGGAATCTTTCGATTTCTCCATCTTCCTGGGCTGATCCTTTTACAATTTCAATCCCGTCAATTGCTTCAGCCAACCGACTGTTCATTTCCCCGAATGTCTGACGAACTTCCCTTGTTATTGGATTTAAAACCTTCAGATAATGCCATAATGCAAGGATATAGAGGATGATAAAAGCAGCAGGCGTTGCGATTAAGGCTGGATGATAGGTGGGTCCGACGACCAGGGGGATCAGGAGGAAGTTCAAAGACCCGATGACCATATTGAACCCCGGGCTGAACATATAATTGACTTCACGTACATCATTGGTTGCCCGAGCCATCAGGTCACCAACCGATTGCAAATTGTGAAACGTCATGCTTTTACCAAGCAAGTTGACATAAAGCTCCTGCCGAACAAATCGTTCGATATTCTGTGCAGTAACCTCAAAACCGAAATTTCGGCAAAACTGTAAAATGCCGCGAATGATTTGCGAAACAAATATGATGATGGCAAAGCGCCCAATCAGATCTATTGATGGGGAAGGTGTGATGATTTCATTGAACGCACGTCCGATGTAAACCGGTACGACGCTGGCTAAAGCAGCATTGCTTATCGCACCAATCAGAGCCAAAAGGATCCACGGCCACTGATGGATCGCATGTGAAAGAATCCAAAGAATTGGGTTATTTTGGTTAGATCGGTATTTTGTATCAAAGCTAAATTCTGTTTTGTTCTCTATGATTTGGGTTGTCATGCTTGCGTGCTTTCTGTCATGCCCAGGCTGATTCGACCGCGATCCTTTTCAATTTCTAATATGATGACTTTGATATTTTCACCAACATTCAATCGGATGCCTTTTTGGATTTTTGATTGATGAAGCAATCCATCGGTCTTGACGCCGATATCGATGAATGCACCAAAATCAACGACATTACGAATTGTACCCATTAATTCCATTCCCTGCGTAAGATCATCGATTTTTAGAATATCTTTTCGCAGCAAAGGTTTTGGCAATTTTTCCCTAGGATCTCTTCCAGGTCTTGCAATTTCTTCTAAAATGTCCTGCAAAGTAATTATGCCAATATCTAATTTTTCACTGAGTTCAGAGAGGTTGTGGCTTAGGCTGAATGTCTCTACGACTTTGATGCGATCACTTATATTCGTTTTCAATGAAAGTTTCATTACTTCCAGAATTTTTTCTGCGGCCGGATAACTTTCCGGGTGGATGGCAGTTGCATCCAGGGGATTTGTGCTGTGACGGATTCGCAAGAAACCTGCACTTTGCTCAAAACTTTTGCTTCCCATATAGGGCACATCTTTGAGCGTTTCTCTGTTTCTAAAAGGCCCATTTTCCTCCCGAAATGTGACCAGTTTATCGGCCAGACTTGGACCAATACCTGCGACAAAAGTAAGTAAAGCCGCTGATGCTGTATTTACATCTACCCCAACCTCATTAACCACCGATTCAACGACCTGGTCCAGTGATTCTGATAATTTTATTTGGTTAACATCATGTTGGTATAATCCAACACCAATCGCCTTTGGATCGATCTTTACCAATTCAGCCAATGGATCCTGCACCCGCCGGGCAATTGAAACAGCCCCGCGCATACTGACATCAAGGTTTGGGAATTCCTTTCGTGCCAAGTCACTGGCACTATAGACACTTGCACCAGCTTCACTGGTGATGAGGTAATGGATTCCATCTTTTTCTTTGATCAATTCGGCAATAAATAATTCCGTTTCACGCGATGCTGTCCCGTTGCCAATGACGATCAAATCAACTTGGTATTTCTCAATTAACTTCTGGATGATTTGCCCAGATCCTTGAAGCTGGTTTTGTTGTGGATGTGGATAGATGGTTGCTGTATTGATTAGCTTTCCGGTTTTATCGACGATAGCGACCTTTGAACCCGTTCGGAATCCCGGATCAATCCCCATAACTGTGAAACCTGCCAGCGGAGGTTGTGTGAGCAACGCTTTTAGGTTTTTTGCGAAGACATTAATGGCATGGTCTTCTGCTTGTTCTGTGACCATTCGACGAGTGTCCCGCTCAATGGCAGGGAGAAGCAGTCGTTGCGCTCCATCCCTAATTGCATCATCAAGCGCCTGGTAGAAAATTGAGCGTTCATTTTTTGGATATTGAGCATCGATCGGTTTGTGCCAATCTGGCTCGTTGACCTGGAGATTGACTTGAAGAACGCCTTCTTTTTCTCCCCGGTTGATTGCCAATACCTGGTGGTGTTTCAGATGTCTTACTGGCAATGTAAATTGATAGTAAAGCTTATAGCGTCCTTGTGTGTCTTTACTTCCTGCTCGCTGGGTGCTTGATAGAACCCCATATCTACCGGCAATTTCCCTTACTGCTTGTCGGATCAGTGCATGTTCACTGATCACTTCTGCCGTAATAACCTCAGCGCCCTGGAGTGCAGCTTGAAAATCCGGGACGTCATCATTTATGAAGGGAGATAGGATGGCTTCAAGAGATTTATCTGTAACGATTTGCTCAAGAATCATTTGACCAAGCGGTTCTAAACCCCTTTCTTTGGCAATGCTTGCGCGCGTTCGACGTTTTGGACGGTAAGGCTGATAGAGATCCTCGAGCTCCGTTTGTGTGTTTGCTTTCAGAATGGCAGTTTGGAGTTGTTCAGTCAGCAGACCCTGAGATTGAATGCTTTTAAGAACAGTTTCACGCCGGTTTTCAATTGCGACGGCTTTTATCCATTCTTGATGGATTAGCCTGATTTGAACTTCATCGAGATTGCCAGTCATTTCCTTTCTGTAACGAGCAATAAAGGGGATCGTATTTTCGTTTTCGAGAAGTTCTATTGAATTTTTTACGCTCTGATAAGGTAAGTTGAGGCTATCTGATAATTTTTGGCTAAAATCCATAATCAATCCAGGTTGTTATTTTGGTTTGATAAAATCCGCAAATGGGCGGTAGGAAATTGTAACACCAATCAAGGTCTTTACGAAAAGATAGTGATTTAGATAAGTCACTCAGGAGTTGACGACAATTTTTTTATGTGATAAACTTGGGTTAATTATAGGATTAATCAGATTAATAACTTATTTGATCATGCCTTCACCAATTATTTCCAATCAATTATCTAAATTTCTCACATATCTTGCTGCGAAAGCAACTGCAGGCGAGGAAAGTCTGCCAAGTCTGAATGACATTAGCCAGGAGCTCTGTATGAGTGTGGCATCATTGAGGGAGGAAGTCCAGGTGGCTCGGGCATTGGGGCTGGTGGAGGTAAAACCCCGAACCGGGATAAAAGTTCTACCTTACTCGTTTACATCTTCTGTCAAAAATAGCCTTGCTTATGGGGTAAGTGTTGATCGACAAATGTTTCGTCAATTCTCAGATTTGAGAAATCACATTGAAACATCCTATTGGTACCAGGCGGTAAGCAGCCTGATACCTGAAGATATTAAAGAACTTCAAAGCATTATTAGAGACGCCAATCGGAAATTAGCTGCTGAACGGATCCAAATTCCCCACGAAGAACATCGACGATTACATCTGACGATTTATAAACGCCTAGAAAACCCTTTTGTCCAGGGAATTTTGGAATCCTATTGGGACATTTATGAAGCTGTGGGATTGAGCGTGTACGAGGATCGTAAATACCTTGAGCGGGTTTGGTCTTATCATCGGCAAATGGTAGATGCCATATCTCAGGGTGATTTTCTATCTGGATACCAGATTCTGGTTGCCCACATGGATCTCTTATTCCAGCGGGAACACACAAATTCAAAAATTCCTTTTGAATAGAAATTTATGAGGAGCCTGATGATTACCAATCATTCTAATCCATCACACAATAACCATTCTGAAATGAAAGTTAATGATTTTTGTATGACAATTTGTACTGTGAATGGTTCTGGGAGTGCCACAGCAAATACAACTTTGCTGCGTTCACTTTTTCGAATGGGAATTCCAGTTTCAGGCAAGAACATTTTCCCATCGAATATTAAGGGACTGCCAACCTGGTTTTCGATCCGTGTTTCTGGCGAAGGTTACCTTGGTCGGGTTGCCCATGATGACATCATCATCCAGATGAATCCCCAGACTTTTCACGAGGATATCAATTACAATGTTCCGGGCGGTGTTGTTTTCTATGCTGACCATATCAAATTACCGATTTCCCGGGATGATGTGGTAGTTTACCCGATGCCAGTTAAGTCTTTGATAGAAGAAGCAGGTGTTTCACGCGATTTACGGGACTACATGGAGAATATGGTTTATGTCGGGATTGTTGCCCAAATGTTGGGGATCGAGCTGCCGTATGTCAAAAATGCGCTTTTGAAACAATTTAATCAAAAACATTCTGTTGCCGAATCAAATTTTGCGATTGTCAAACTGGCAGCAGATTGGGCAAAGGACAATTTGGAAAAAAAGGATCGCTATTGGGTTGAAAAAATGGATCCCTTAGATGATTACATCATGTCAGATGGAAACACAGCAGCAGCGTTGGGATCAATTTATGGTGGTTTTCAGTTCTGTGGGTGGTATCCGATCACACCAGCAACCAGCCTCGCCGAATCATTAGGTGAGTTTGCACCTCAACTGCGCAAAGATCCAGTATCCGGGAAAAATAACTTTGCCATTGTTCAGGCCGAAGATGAGCTTGCGGCGATAGGTATGGCAGTTGGGGCAGGGTGGGCAGGCCTTCGGTCTATGACTTCCACATCCGGTCCAGGCGTTAGCTTGATGACGGAATATATGAGTATGGCTTATTTCGCTGAGGTCCCATTGGTGTTATGGGATGTGCAAAGGGTTGGACCCAGCACAGGTTTACCAACACGGACGGCTCAGGGAGATCTCAACTTGACGTATTATTTAGGGCATGGTGATACGCAGCACATTGTTCTTATCCCTTCTTCAGTCAACGAATGCTTTGAATTTGGCTGGAAGTCTTTTGATTATGCAGAAAAATTTCAAACACCGGTTATAGTCCTCAGTGATCTGGATTTGGGCATGAATCTTTGGATAACTAAAAAATTTGCGTATCCAGATAAACCAATGGATCGCGGTAAGGTACTCTGGGAAGAGGATTTGGAAGCAATGTCGAAAGAATGGGGACGCTACCTTGATTTGGATGGGGATGGCGTACCTTATCGTACAATCATGGGAAACAAGCATAAAAATGCCCCGTATTTTGCACGCGGCACAGGGCACGATGAGTTTGGGAATTACAGCGAAAATCCCGATGTTTGGCGTCGTGTTATGGATAGGATCAAACGAAAGTTTGAAACAATCAAAGAACAATTACCAGAACCGCAATACCGTGTGATTGAAGGCGCTGAAATTGGGTTAATTGGTATGGGTTCCACAGAACCTGCGTTAATTGAAGCCCAGGATCGACTTGAAGATATGGGGATCAAAACGGATTATATGCGGGTGCGCTCACTGCCTTTTTCAGAAGAAGTTGGCGGATTTATTCAATCCCATGCCCAAAATTATGTTGTGGAACTCAATCGAGATGGGCAGTTACATAAGATCCTTACGACAGAATTTTGCAAAAAGGCTGACCGTTTGACATCATTATCTTATATTGATGGTTTACCGATTACTGCAGCCTGGATCGTTGATTCTGTTGCGGAAAAGGAGAATGAAAGAAATGGCTGAAAAACAAGAAGAAACCAATATCATTGGTCTGACCCGTTCTGATTACCGTGGTGAACGTTCAACGCTTTGCCCGGGGTGCGGCCACAATACCATTTCTGCCCAAATTTTGCGATCTTGTTACGAATTGGGTATTCACCCTTCCGATATTGTTAAATTCAGTGGGATTGGGTGTTCCAGCAAGAGCATAACCTATATTCTCAATCAGTCTTTTGGGTTTAATGGTCTTCATGGGCGGATGCCCTCCATGGCGCTTGGTGCTGCGTTTGGCAACACGCAAATGAAGGTGATCGGTGTATCAGGTGATGGTGATTCAGCTAGCATCGGTTTAGGGCAGTTTAAGCATCTTATCCGGCGGAATCTGCCGATGGTCTATATCATCGAAAACAATGGCGTCTACGGCCTTACAAAAGGTCAATTTTCAGCCACAGCTGAAAAGGGACTTTCTTTAAAGCATCAGGGGACAAATCCATTCTTGCCGATCGATATTGCGAAGGAGGCTTTAATCGGGAATGCGAGTTTTGTGGCACGATCCTTTGCTGGTGATCCTGAACAGGTTAGATCCCTCATAAAAGTTGCCCTAAGTCATCATGGCACCTCGGTTTTGGATATTATCAGTCCATGTGTCAGTTTCAATAACCGGGAAGATACCTTGCATTCCTATAACTGGGGACGTCAGCATCAATCACCGCTTCACGATATTGCTTATGTTCCAACCAGAAAAGCGATCATTTTGGATGAGTTTAAGGAAGGTGAGATCAAAGAGGTAACCTTGCACGACGGTTCAGTGGTCATCCTAAAAAAGTTGGAAAAGGATTTCGATCCAACAGATAAATGGCAGGCTTTGAAAATTTTGGAAGAAGCAGAAAGGAACAGGTGGCTTATCACTGGATTGATCTACATCAACCCTGATCAGCCTTCACTCTATGACTACCTTGATGTTGTGGAAGAACCTTTTAACCGCATTCCAAACGAAAAACTTCGTCCTTCGCCTGAAAGTCTTGAAACAATCAATCAAGCAATGTTTTGATTTCAAATAAATAAAAAAATACCGGTGCTTTCACAACAGCACCGGTATTTTCGTTAATAAAGAAATTAAATATCACCTATCGTATGCAGCAATGCAAGGTTCGTTTGTCGGTATGCGCCAACCGGGAAGCCTGAAATCAGAATGACCTGCTGACCTTGCTCAAGATCGGTCATAGTTGTGATTGCGGTTTCAACATGCTTAATCATTGTTTCAAGCGTATCCGCAAAAGGTACAAGCATGGGTGTGACTCCCCAGTAGATGCCCATTTGCTCGAAGGTTTCCAATTCTGGTGTAAAGGCATAAATGGGCACATCAGGCCTGGTTTTTGACATCAGGCGAGCCGTTTTTCCTGATTGTGTGAAAACGACAATTGCTACCACATTCCGGTCGTTTGCCAATTCTTTTGCCGCTTTTGTTATGGAGACCGGGTCACTTTGCTGTGTGTGATGAATGTCAAACCCTGATTTTCCCCATTTTTTCTGATTCTGTTCTGCTTTTTGGATGATTGAATCCATCATCCGAACGCTTTCCACAGGATACTTACCAGCAGCAGTCTCTCCGGAGAGCATCAATGCGTCTGTTCCGTCAAAAACAGCATTTGCGACATCCGTTGCTTCTGCTCGAGTAGGACGAGGGTTGCTGATCATTGAGTCGAGCATTTGCGTAGCTGTGATCACAAGTTTGGCATGATTGTTAGCGCAGGCAATGATCTCTTTTTGGGCTATGGGCACGGATGCTGGTGACATCTCGACACCCAGATCACCACGAGCGACCATGACGCCATCAGTAACATCCATGATCTCCTCAAGTTCATTAAGAGCTTCAGGGCGTTCAAGCTTGGCAATAATCGGCGTTTTGGCGGCTTTCGGATTTGTTGAAAGTTCTTGAATGGCTTTTCGGACTGTTAAAACGTCGTTGGCGCATCTCACAAATGAAATCGCTACATAATCGACCCCCTTTTCTAATCCAAACCTTAGATCCTCACGATCTTTCTCTGTGAATATCGGGATGGTCAGGTTAGCACCGGGGAGATTGACGCCTTTGTTGGATTTCAATACCCCTCCAAGCGTTACCTCAGCTTCAATGCGTTCCCCATTGACCGATTGAACTTCCATTTCCAGGTTGCCATCATCCAAAAGGATATGATTGCCTGGCTTGAGGGCTTTGTGTAAGTCTGGGATCTCGAAAGGAATAAAGATATCCTTTTTATCTGCAACAAAGTTTTCGGATGAGCTAAGGGTTACCTGGTCACCAGCTTTTAGTTCCAGACTGTGACCAGGTAACACCCCAATTCTGAGTTTTGGTCCCTGTAAATCTTGCAAAACCGTGATGGGGAGTCCGCGTTCGTCGGAAATCTCCCTGATCATATCAATCAGCAAGCCGTGGGATTCATGAGTGCCATGTGAAAAATTCAGCCTTGCTACATTCATTCCTGCATTAAACAGGTGTTGAATGGTCTTTTTATCTTCGCTGCTTGGTCCTAAGGTACATACAATCTTTGCAAACCGTTCCACAAGCACTCCTTTTTCATTCTCTTAATCCATCAAGAGCACATCTCGAAGGATGGGAAGCATCCAATCCACAGTTTCTTTGTCGATAACCAGCGGTGGTGCAAGCCTGAGCGTATGGTCATGGGTTTCTTTGATTAGAATACCCTTCTTCTGCAAGACCTCCGCAAATCTTCGCGCGCCACCCAATTCATGTTTGAGCTCGACGCCAATAAACAGACCTTTACCACGGATATCGTGGATATTTTTCTTGGGGATCTCTTCCAAATAATCAAGGATGTATTGGCCTAATTCTTTTGAATTCTCAATCAGGTTTTCTTCCTCGATCACTTCCAATGCTGCTATGGCGACAGCAGCCCCCAAGGGGTTGCCACCAAACGTTGAGCCGTGTTCTCCAGGTTGAATGAGTCCCAATATGGGCTTATCTGCCAATACAGCTGAAACCGGGTAAAAACCACCAGAGAGGGCTTTTCCAATGATCATCATATCCGGTCTGACATTTTCATGTTCAGACGCAAATAACGCACCAGTCCGACCGAGTCCAGTTTGGATTTCATCTGCAATAAATAGAATATTATTTTCCTTACAGAGCTGTGCAACCGCCTTATAATATCCTTTCGGGGGAATGATGATCCCATTTTCACCCTGGATCGGTTCGAGCATAATTGCTGCCGTGTTTTCTGAAATCTGAGCTTTGATCGCATCAACGTCACCGTAATCCACCATGATAAATCCAGGCGTAAACGGGCCAAAATCATATTTGTATTCATCTGTTGATGTAAACGAGATGATGGTCGTTGTTCGACCGTGGAAATTACCATTGGCAACAATGATCTCTGCATCGTAACGCGGGATCCCTTTGACCAAGTATGCCCATTTACGGGCGACTTTTATGGCTGTTTCAACAGCCTCTGCGCCGCTGTTCATAGGCAATGACATCTCGTAACCTGTCATATCTGATAGTTTTTTGTAAAACAAACCCAGCTTGTCATTTCTGAATGCTCGTGAAGTGAGTGTGAGACTATCAAGTTGGTCAATCATCGCTTTTCTGATTTTTGGGTGGTTATGACCTTGATTGAGCGCTGAATAAGCACTGAGACAATCTAAGTATTTGTTCCCATCAACATCATAAACCCAAACCCCTTCACCCTTTGTAAGAACAACATCCAACGGGTGATAATTGTGCGCACCATATTCTTCTTCAAGATTGATAAAATATTGACTATTTGTCATCAGGATCTCCTCCTATTAAAAGATCTACTAAAATGGCTTTTTGGGCGTGCATCCGGTTTTCAGCTTCTACAAAGATCCGAGAATGCGAACCATCTGCAACTTCATCGGTGATTTCCTCGCCTCGATGAGCTGGGAGACAGTGCAAAACGATAGCATTGGGTTTCGCCAATTCAACCAGGCTCTGATTTACCTGGTAAGGTGGGAAAACCTTTCTTCGTTTATCAGTTTCTTCTTCTTGCCCCATGCTGGTCCATGTGTCAGTATAAATTACATCTGCATTTTCGACGGCTTCTTGAGGTTTACGGAAAAGCGTTACTGAGCCGCCTGTTGATTTTGCAAATCCTCTGGCTTTCTGGACAGCAGAATCAGGCATATCATAACCTTCTGGATTGGCAATGGTGAAAAGTGCACCAAGTTTAGTGGCAACCTGCATAAGTGAAACAGCGACATTGTTGCCATCACCTATGTAGGAAATCTTCAAACCTTTTAAGGACCCAAACTCCTCCATGATGGTCAGGGCATCAGCCATTGCCTGGCATGGATGGTTATAATCGCTTAAACCATTGATGATTGGTACAGATGACCATTTTGCCAGTTCCACAATGTGTTCGTGGTCAAAAACCCTTGCCATAATGACCTGGACAAAACTGGATAGGACACGAGATACATCTGCAATGGATTCGCGTTTACCCAATCCAATTTCTTGGGGCGAAAGATAAAGTGCATCACCGCCTAATGAGCGCATGGCCATATCAAAGGACACTCTTGTGCGTAGGCTTGGCTTTTGGAAAACCATTGCAAGAACCTTATTCTTCAGTAAGGGTCTCCATTGGCCATTTTTGTATTCTTTCTTTAGCTTGAGAGCTAAATTTAATAGGTTGCTGATTTCCTCCGGGGAATAATCAGCAATGTCGAGAAAATGTTTCATAGCACCTCCATGTTAAGTAACGTTTTCTTTGGATGATAGGTCATCCTCATTCTTCATTATGATACCATCTTGTTGGGTATCAATGTTTTCTGATAATATTTGATGATCATTGTCATTCTCTCGTTTAACTTCGCTTACCCCTTTTTTTACATCAACAAGCTCATGACGAAGGTCTGCCACATTCACAATTTGTTGGGGTCCCTTAAGGTAAGAAATGCCCTGCAGTAATAAGTTAATCTGCGTCAATCCTAACCAGAATAGGATCCCAGAAATTAGTAAACTGAGTCCAGTCAAATAAACTGGAAAATTATCTTGAAATCTATTAATTTGATCGTTGATTTCAATAACAATTGTGTTGTAATCGCTCATAACCTTTTGAGCATCCTTAAGATCACCATTGAGTGCCTGGATGTTACCGGAAAGCTCGGTAAGTTCTGTATTTAAAATCTCAATCCCATCTGTCGTTTTATCGAGATTCTCCTCAATTAAATTCAATGATTCCGGCACATCAGATAAGTTGTCTGCGATTTGAGTCAGGCTGATGTGAAGCGGTACTTCAGGTGCATAGTCTAGCCCGAGTATACGAATTTTTGAGATATTGGACAGTGTATTGTGGATCACTTCAGCGGCGACTGATGATGCATACAAAGCATCCTGGCTGTTATCAGCGATTAAACGAAGATCGTCACCGATCAATGCACCTGAAAGTTCCAACGAGCTGTTTATGCTTTCAAAAGTTAAGTGGAGTCCATCAAGGGATGAATCAATGATGTCCAGGTCATCTTTGGCGTTCTCAATGGTGCTGTCCATTACCTGGAGACCTTCTCCCGTTGTTGTTAAAATGGATTCCAAAGTTGACATACTGAGCAATGCAACTTCCTGAACACGTGGCTTTACGATCCATATGATGCCTATACCAGCTAGTGAAAATAACAACCCAAGTAAAGAAAAGATGACGAAGAAGAAACCTAAAGTCCGAATCCCGAATTTATATTTCATTGTTTTTTTTCCAATAATGTCTTTTTCACGTTGATAAAAATTTCTTCCTGATTTGCCCACATTTCCGTTTTTCCCTCTGGATCGATATGATCAAAACCCAAAAGGTGGAGTGTGCCGTGGATGGCTAAAAATGCACACTCTTGAGATAAAGTCTGTTGATTTTCTGATGCTTGCTCAAGCGCTTTATCGACAGAAATGATGATATCGCCCAAATAAAATCGATGGGTATCCGGATCCATATAGTCCTGGTTGAATGAAAGCACATCTGTTGTGGCATCAATGCCGCGATAAGCCAGATTCAATTGGCGCATCTCTTCATCACCTGTAAGACGGAGGGTGATATCACAATCGGCTTTATCAAACCTTTTCAGCGTGGTATTAATGGCATTTCGCAAGAGTTTTAGATTAAATTCTGACGATACGGAAATATCCTTTTGAATGGTGATCATTTAATCATTCCCCATTAGGAAGCGCGTTTGAACTCGGTTTTGTTTTTACGTTGATCAACGCCGGATATTTTATGCGTGGATGGTAGCTTCCTTTTAAAGTTCTGAAAAAGGAATTCTTAATGACCTGCAAGTCTTTTAGAGTGAGATCCGTATCTTCCAACTGACCATTTTGCTGGTAAAAATCCACAACCGTCTCAATCAATGACATGAGATCTTCTTCAACCTTAGGCACCTCGGCCCTTGCTCGAGCCTCTGTCCCGTCTGCCAGCATCAGAAGGGCTGTTTCTCGAGATTGGGGACGGGGACCCGGGTATGTGAACATCGATTTATCGATATCATCGGGATCGTATGCCTGTTCGACGGCTTGCGAATACTGGTAATGAGTATGCATTGTGCCGTGGTGTTCTTTGATAAAATCAATGATTCTGGGTGGCAAATGATATTTCTTCGCCATTTCGACGCCGTCGGTAACATGGTTAATGATCGTTTGTGCACTGACGGCAGGATCGATTTCATTGTGCGGATTCAATTCTCCCTGCACCTGGTTCTCAATAAAGAACTGAGGATTACGTGTTTTTCCGCAATCATGAAAAATTGCGCCAACCCGCACCAAAAGACCATCTGCGCCTATGGCTTCAGCTGCTTGTTCAGCGAGATTTGCCACTTGTAAGGAATGCTGATAACTGCCGGGTGCATATCTTAACATCCGTTGAAGGAGTGGGTGATCAGGGCGGGATGTTTCCAGCAGCTGTAATGCTGTGGTCATACCCAGAAAATGTGAAAAAATGAATTGCAGCAGCAAAGTTACGCCTGCCGCGGCAATACCGTTGATGAGGGATGCACCTGATAATGTGGCAATCCCAATCCAATCGGTAAGCGAACCAGGTAAGCGATAGCCCAAAACGATGGCAACGCCTGCAAGTCCAATTGTGATGCCTGATATGAAAAAAGCAGCGATCCTTCTTGCCTTTCCCAGGGCAAGGATGCCCATGATTGCAGGTAGGATATAGTACACGGTCAAATCAAATCCATTTGACATACCATAAGCCGTCATGACACCGATGATCAGTGAGAACATAGCTGCAATTTCAAAGTTGAATATTGCAGCAAGGGTCAGCCCAAAAGCTGCCAAAGGATAAACATAGGGCAATACGGTTCGATCGATGATAAAAAATCTAGCCACGCTCAGGAAGACCAAAAAGGACACCGCGATCAGTATCACTGCTTTGACGGAATATTGCTCTTGTTTCTGCTGTTTCCTGAAGTAAACGCCGATGATGATGCAGACAAGCAGTGTTAGGATAGCTGCACCAACAAGATCCTTGGTTGGATCGCTTTGTTTAATGAGGCCGTAGCGGTGAAGGCCTTCCCAATCGACATCTCGGATAATTTGTCCACGTCTGACCAGGGTTTCACCTGCAATAAATGAACGAACAACGGGATCAACAGATTGTTTTGCTTCTTCAACAGCCGCTTCAGTCAATTCTTCACTCAATAGGCTGTTTGCAGTGATAAAAGGTTCAACGATTTCAACCACTACGTTCGCCTGATCCTCAGGAAAAGAAAAATCGATGAGTGAGGGGATATTGCGTTTTGCTGAATAAATATCTCCGTCCCTTAAGGTGTTTTGCATAATTTGCTCTAAGACACGTGTTGCCTCAAATTCGATAGCCTCCCACCTTTGGTCGCTGATCTGAAGCAGGTTTAGGATCGTATCTTCAGAAAGGGAGACATATTCTATTGCACTGATGTCAGAATATTTTTCGTCCCTTGTCGCATAGTCATCGAAGCGAATCGATGTGATGTAATACAATACGGTTCGCAGTTGTTCAACCTGGCGTCTCCCTATACTGGGATCAGCAGGTAAGAAGATAGGTGATACTGATTTGGCTGCGTTTTGCCGAGCCTGGTCAGTGAGCACCTCGCTTTCATATGTCAGGGAATAGGGGGCGGGAATATCCTGATTGGAGACATCGCCAATTTCCATTGGCAATTTAGACTGACTGAAAGTATCGGGCAGGACAAGAGCAAAGAAAGCAAGAATTCCTGAGATCAATAAAATAATTATTTTAAAGACCTCAGGGCTGACGAGATGTTTTTTCTTAGCAGCTTTGATTGTCATTAGATCATTTTTCTTGAAGCAGATCGCGAACGACTTTGCTCGCTTCCTGACCTGAAGCTCGACCTTCCAGTTTGGCTAACAGGGATTTCATAACGTCTCCCAAATCTCGCAGACTGGACGCGCCTAACTCCTGGATGACTTGCTGCGCTAAAAGGATTAGTTCACTATGGTCCATCTGTTTTGGAAGGAATTTGTTTAAAATCGCCATTTCCCTTTTAGCAGAATCAACAAGGTCCTGACGATTAGCTGATTGAGCTTCTTGGATGGTATCCACGCGAGTCTTGACTTCCTTTTGAAGGATATTCAACACACGTTGGTCGTCAAGCTCTATTCCTTCTTCAACCTCAGCAAACCGGATAGCTGTGATCAACAGGCGAAGTGTCCGCTTTGTATCTTCATCTCGCGCCTTCATGGCAGCTGTGAGTGAATTTTGAATGTCATTTTTTAGAGTCATAGGTTTGATTATACCTTTACTTACCGAATTTATTTTCCCGTGAACAAACGGATTTTACCCTGACCGACATTATTTTTAACAAGGTTCCCAAGAATCTCATGGGCAACCTGCTGTGTCTGTTTGAGGGCAGCCCAATAAGCATATTCAAATAATGGACTGATATCAGGTCCATCAAGATTCATTTTTGCATGGGAATCAGGGGGAATGAGTGGAAAAAATATTTTTGACAAACCTTTCGTTGTTGCCATAAGCTCCAATAAACCGTAGTTTTTACCTGATCGCAGATCTGGATGATTCATGATGACATTATCTTGATGGTTGATTTCCTCTGGTTTGACCTGACCATATCTATCTAACCAGAGCTTGATGTAATTGCTGTGGCTGTAATAGTCTTGCCATGAATGGGTCATGCGCCCTAAAGCTTCCCAAGCTGAAGGATACTGCTCACCTTGAACATTTTCGAGGACAAGTCTGTTTTGTTCACCAATGTATTCAAATCCTTCTTTGAATGCATTCCCATCAAAATGAATGTAATCATGCCAAATCTGGTACGTTAATCGATCCTGAGAGATGTTTGATTTGATGATTAACATAAGCGCGGTTTTTGAAAACAGCTCCTGTAGGGCATTTGTTGTGATTTCGATATGATACTCAGTTCTCATTCTAAGGCTCTACAAAAATCAGATCTTTCAAAGATTCAAGTGTTTTTTCGCCAACACCAGGGACTTCCAATAGGTCTTCAATCGATGAAAAACTGCCAATTTGTTCTCGATGAGAGATGATGTCTTCTGCTTTTGAGGGACCAATTCCCGGCAAAGCCTCAAGGTCTTCTGCAGTTGCGAGGTTCAAATCAATCGGAAAATTGATTTGGATTCCTCGAGAATTCTGGATGCTTGTAAAAGAATTATTCGCTGTTCCGGGAATTTCCTCATCAAGACGTGGAATATAGAAGTAATCCCCATCCTGAAGAAAGGCAGCTGCGTTTACACGGGCATTGTCAGCTAAGTCTGTCAACCCACCAGCCGCTGAAATTAAATCACCTAAACGATCCTCAGTTCCCATCGAATAAATTCCTGGATTTACAATTTGTCCGCCGATTTGAACAATGATCGGAGAACGGGTTGGTGTGGGTTTTGGAATGGCGGTGTGTGTGGATGTCGGCGCAGGTATAAGCGTGATAGGGACACCCTCATTGCGCTGTGCAATAAGTAGAATCGCACCTGTTGCCAATAATCCGATCAATATTCCGTACAAGACCGGATAAATTTTTTTCATGTTCACTCTCCATACCAAATTTCAGGCAGGTGGTTTTACGGCAGCACTTCCTTCTTCCATCGTTCTCATTTCATTAAACGCACGGATGGCAACTTCGATCATTTCCAAAGAGGGTTCGCGAGTGGTCATCTTTTGTAAGGCAAGGTTAGGTTTAACAATCCATTTCACAACATGTGAATCCATGAATTTTGATAGAAGGTGAATGTATTCGTAAGATAACCCTGCCAAAACAGGAATCATCAATATTCGTGAGATCAAACGCCAATGCAAGGGAAGCGGACCCAGTAATGAAAACAGGATGATCGATAAGAGTACCAAGGTCAGGATGAATGATGTACCGCAGCGTGTGTGTTCAACGGAGTAAGGTGCAACGTTCTCAGGTGTCAGTGTCACACCATCTTCAAAAGCATTGATCGTTTTGTGTTCTGCCCCGTGATACATGAATACACGTTTGATATCGGGAATCTTTCCGATGGCTGCAAGATAAACCAGCAGTAAGATCAACCTTAGAATACCTTCAAATAAGTTGATAACCCATGGGCTCAGGTCAACAAAACGATCCAGCAATCCTGAAATAAGAGCCGGAGTCAGAAAGAACAGACCCACTGCTAATAAGATCGAAATAGTGAGTGTGAGATACAATGCAGGACCTTCGAGTTTCTCATCCTCACCGGTTTGAACATTGGCTGACATCGTAAGGAAACGCATTCCCAGTCCTAATGAATCCCAAAGCACAATCAGACCGCGCAGAAATGGAATTTTGCTCAGTTTACTGGTGTAGATCCCGGTTAATTTTTCTTTGTAAACAACGATTTCACTTGTCGGTGCCCTGTTTGCCATGGCAATGGAGGTTTTACCTCTCATCAGCACACCCTCAATAACAGCTTGTCCACCATAAGACGGAAGTTTATTTTCCACGATTATTCCTTTTACCACTAAAAGCCTGAGAAAAAACGGATCAATGCCTCAACACCCTTTTTATGTGTTGGGATATGCAACCGTTCGTTCGGCGAGTGAATTTGATCATCAGGAAGCCCAAAACCGGTGATAATTGAATCGACACCAAGAATAGCCTTCATCGACGTGGCAACAGGGATGGACCCACCCTCACGTTTCTTTAAGGGCTTGATACCCCAGGTCGTTTCCAGGGCATTTTCAAATAGTTTCAGCCCGGGGACCTTTTCTTCGGTTATGTAGGCTGGCGCACCTGATAAGTAATCCAGTTCCCATTCAACCGTATTGGGCACATGATCTTGCAAGAATTTGATCATGCTGTTATGAATTTCATCCGGATCCTGGTCTGGTACAAGACGGCATGAAATCTTTGCCAGTGCATAGGAAGGAATAATGGTCTTAGCACCTTCAGAAATGTATCCAGAATAGATCCCGTTAACATCCAGTGTGGGACGAGCCCCGGCTTGTTCTATTGGTGTAAATCCTTCCTCACCTGATAAATTGGGCACACCGCTAATATTCTTGTAAAATGCTTCATCCATTCCTAACAGCGATAAATCTTTAGCTTCTGCTTCGGACAGCGATCTCACCCGATCATAGAAACCCGGGAGTGTGATCCGCCCGTTTGTGTCGTGCATCTCAGCAATAACCCGGGAGAGGACATTTGCAGGATTGTCCACAACACCGCCAAATATACCTGAATGGAGGTCTGCTTTGGGTCCTTTGATACGCAATTCAAAATAGGCTAAACCGCGTAGGGCATAAATGATCGTTGGTTTGTCAGGTCCGATCATCCCACCGTCTGTATTCAAGACAAGGTCACATTTAAGTAGATCCTTGTGACTTTCAAGGAATTTATCCAGGCTGGGTGAGCCTATTTCCTCTTCTCCTTCAAACAATATTTTAATATTTACAGGTAAATCAGCAGAATGAAGGATGGACTGTAGGGCTGAGATCAGCGCCCAAACCTGGCCTTTCATGTCTGATGCCCCTCTAGCGTAAAGGTACTCGCCGCGTAATTGGGGTTCAAATGGGGCAGTTACCCATTGTGAGAGTGGGTCAGGTGGTTGGACATCATAATGACCATACAAAAGGACAATTGGTTTTTGTGCGTTTGTGAAATGTTCAGCAAAAACAATTGGATGACCATCTGTTTGAATTACTTCAACACGGTCAAAGCCAATTTTTGATAATTTCCTGGCTAGAAAATGTGAAGCATTTGTAATATCTTCTTTATGATTATCGGATGCCGAAATTGAAGGGATTTTTAAGAAGTTCAAGAATTCTTGAAAAAGGTTTTCAGCTTGGGACTGGTAGTATTCTAATGCGCCATTGATAAGATCTTTTTGCATGTTTTTCCTTTCTAGAAGAAATCCCTATTGATTATAGGCTAAGTTGAGATATTTTGTGAATGTTTTTGGAATATTTGGACTTCTTATAATACAATGTTAATACGCGATCGCAAGAATCAATGCCGTAAGCTTTGAATTTTATTTATATTGAGGTCTCTTATTAACAGAAATGTAACCTTTTTAACAGCGATAGAATCATAGTAAATAGAAATTATTTAAGGAGTGAATATTAGATGACCCAAAGTGATGATAACAACATTATAGAAAGAGACTTAATCGTTGTAGGTTCTGGCCCAGCAGGCCTCTCTGCAGCACTTTATGCGGCAAGAGCAGATTTGCATCCCCTTGTGCTAACCGGAATGACCCTCCACGGGCAAGCATCAACAACAGACATTATTGAGAATTATCCTGGTTTTCCGGATGGAATTGGCGGAATTGAATTAGGTCAGCTGTTTCAAACCCAGGCTGAACGATTTGGCGCGGACATTATGATGGACCAGGTTACTGCCGTTGAACTCAACCAATATCCTTTTCTGGTGGAAACCTACGGTCAAAAATTCAAAGCGAAATCTTTGATCATAACCACGGGAGCAACCCACAGGAAATTGAATGTCCCCGGTGAAAGAGAGTTCACAGGTAAAGGTGTTTCGTATTGTGGAACCTGTGATGGATGGTTTTTTAAAGACAAGGATATCAGTGTTATTGGGGGTGGCGACAGCGCACTTGAAGAAAGCTTATTCCTCACACGCTTTGCCAAATCGGTCACCATCATCCATCGGCGTGACGAGCTCCGCGCTGGTGCCATTTTGCAAAAGAGGGCATTTGCCAATCCAAAAATTAATTTCATCTGGGATACGGTTGTAACTGAAATCAGAGGAAACGATGGTGTAGAGGTGGTTCGATTGCACAATGTGCAAACAGGCGAAGAATTGGAGTTTCCAACCCAGGGTGTATTTATATTCATTGGTCACACCCCAAATTCAGAACTCTTTAGAGGTCAAATCGAAGTAAATGAAGAAGGCTATATTCTGACAAATAAGAAATATGAGACATCCATTCCAGGCGTATTTGCAGCAGGAGAAGTAGCAGATCCGGATTTTCGCCAGGTTGTTACATCCGCTGGAATGGGTGCTGCAGCTGCGATCCAGGCAACCCGGTATTTAGAAAATTTAGATGAGGTTGAATGACCTTTTGAGGGAAGTCAAGACCACCCGCATAGCGGGTGGCTTGACCTGACCCTATAAGGGTCTTTTACTTGCTGCACCTCAAGGTGCCGCTTTCACTTCGTTCAAGCCCGGTGCATCGATTACCTAGCTAACCCCTAA
>Ga0209510_1001139_pt1 | contig 31393 bp, 28 predicted proteins | sample BiotimSIPDNA_FD_185749 | JGI IMG/M metagenome (GOLD analysis project Ga0209510, IMG submission 185749) | Anaerobic biogas reactor microbial communites from Washington, USA - Biogas_R1 time_0 SIP DNA (SPAdes) (version 2) | ecosystem: Engineered > Bioreactor > Anaerobic > Unclassified | place...
GTTATTTTGTGATCGTAAACATCCGGACTGGTGCTCTATCAATGCCAAGAGGAGGCGTGGGTTGACCGATTGTTCATTCGCAACCCGTCGTACGATTTCTGTTCCGGTCATTTCCGCCCCGTCATCCAGTTCCTCTTTATATCCATTCAGTTTCCCGTTGAATTGCCAGATTATTGACTCAATGTCAAAATCCTTTACTGATGGACCATAATAAATCTCTGAATCGGGTATGATCCTAAAATTCGAAGCTAATTCATTCGCACTGGCAGGTGGAATGATGATTACCTCACCAGGGTTGATCAGGTCGGGATTTTCAATATTATTGGCATCAACGATTTGACGAACAGATACCTGCTTGTTCAACGCGATGCCAGCCAACGAGTCGCCTGATTGGATAGTGTAGAGTTCTTCGTCAATACGCAAAGTCGGCAGTATTTGTGGTGTAATAGGTGTCGGTGTAGCATATAACGGAGCAGGGGTTATCGTCAGCCGTGGTCCCTCGTAGGTTGTCGCAGAGGTTCCCTCACCCTGGTTTCCCTGAAGTGTTGCTGCAAAAAAAGCCAGATTACCGTCATTAGTTGGAACAATGAAGGGTTCAAAATCTTTGGAGCGCTGATTGCAGCCTGCAAACAGCAGTGCGATCATCACTGTAAATATAAAGAGAACGATCAATCTCGGGCTCGGTAGGTTCGATTTCGAAGAAAATTTCTTTAGGTTCATTCTCAGAAGGTATACAAAATTCGTGCCAAAATTGATTGGAGTTGAAAGTGACCATTCTACCAGGGCACAAAATTCTGATTTTTTGTACTTCGAATTGATTGACAAATCGGTCCTTTGCGATAAAATAAACACTCATCCAAGCCGAAGTGGCGGAACTGGCAGACGCGCTACGTTCAGGGCGTAGTGGGCAACGAGCTCGTGAGAGTTCAAATCTCTCCTTCGGCACCTAAACCTCCCGATTTCCGGGAGGTTTTTTATTGTATCTCATCAGGTGAATAGCAAAAGGTTTCCCTGTTGGCAGCAAGATTCAAGAATAAATTCAGGAGTACAAAATCCACAATGCTTCTCCTCAAAATGGTACAATTGTTGCACAAGGTGAGGTGCAGGAAACTGCAGGAAAACAACATGAACGATCTTTGGGAAAAAATTAAGAAAATCAATTGGGCTGACCGACGTTTGATAACGATCATTGTTATCGTGGTTCTCGTCTTCCTGATGATGGATTTCAATAACCGAATGACCACGATGATCCGTCTCAACAATGAGGAAGCCGGGCTTCAGACACGAATTGCCAGGCTTGAGGCAACCCAGTTGAAACTCGAAGACCAAATTGCCTATGCCACCTCCGAAATCGCCCTTGAAGAATGGGCTCGCGAAAGCAACCGCATGATCGAAGAAGGCGATCATCCTATCATCCTCCTTCAGCCCGGCGATTACACACCTCAACTCACTCCAACGCCTCAGCCCGAAACCGTCACCCGCAGTCGCCTCGATATCTGGATAGAACTCCTTTTCGGCACATCTGAAGCAAAACCATAACCATTTCTGTTCACAACAAACCCAGAAAAGCCTCTCACAGCCTCTTCTCGGGTATAATTATCAGGTTATGGACATTAAGCAACTGACCGCAAAAATGAATCAACTGGTCGACCATCACGGTTGGTATGACCCCGCCTCTCCAAAAGCACAAACCCCGCGCAACCTGGCGATCTCGCTTTGCCTTGAAGCTGCCGAGGTGTTGGAGCATTTTCAATGGTCGGACGAACCTAAAAACAAATCGGACTTTGAAGGCGAACTTGCTGATGTAGCGCTTTATTTGTTTCAACTCGCCAGCGTCAGCGGAATTAACCTTGAAGAAGCCGTTTTAACAAAAATTGAACAAAATTGGGATCGTGTCTGGAATGAAGGTCACAAATTGGAGAGCGAATGACCCTTGTCTCAGTATTTGGATCTGCCCTCCCTACTCCCGGACAGAGTTCATACCAAAATGCCCTTGAATTGGGGCGTTTGTTAGGAAAAAACGGCTTTTCAGTCATGACCGGCGGCTATTGCGGCACAATGGAGGCAGTTTCACGCGGTGCCAATGAGGCTGGCGAAAACGTCATCGGGGTAACCTGCAAGCAGATTGAAGATTATCGACCTGCCGGTGCAAATGATTGGGTCACGCAGGTTCATCCCACCGATTTGCTGTCCGAACGTATTGAAGTGCTCACATCCCAGGCAGATGCTTTCATAGCGTTGCCAGGTGGGATCGGCACACTTACCGAAGTGGCGATGGTCTTCAATAAAATGGCCATTTCTTCAATCCCTTCCAGGATTTTGATCCTGATTGGAGATGGTTGGGAGCAGACTTTTGAAGCGTTTTTCAACGGACAGGCTGAAAATGTAAGCGACCACCTTCGGGACATACCAAAATTCGCTAAAGATCCGCAGGAAGCGGTAATGTTGTTAATTAAATCACTCCAGGAGATTCAAAATGGATGAGAATAAACTTCCCACTCAAGAAGAAAACTTTTCCGAATGGTACAACCAATTGGTTTTACGTGCTGAGTTAGCCGATTATTCCCCTGTTCGTGGATGCATGGTTGTGCGCCCATATGGCTGGGCACTTTGGGAAAATATCCAAAAAGCACTTGATAAGCGCTTCAAAGACACCGGGCATGTCAACGCTGCCTTTCCCATGCTCATCCCCCAGTCCTACATGACCAAAGAAAAGGAACACGTTGAGGGTTTCTCGCCAGAACTGGCAGTGGTAACCCACGGAGGCGGAAAGGAGCTTGAAGAACCGCTTGTTGTTCGCCCAACTTCCGAAACCATTATTGGCACTATGTATGCCAAATGGATCCAGAGCTATCGCGATTTGCCTGTGCTGATCAACCAATGGGCAAATGTTGTTCGCTGGGAGATGCGCACCAAGCTGTTTTTGCGCACACTCGAGTTCTATTGGCAGGAAGGCCACACCGCTCACGCGACTGAACAGGAAGCAGTAGAAGAAACTGAGCGCATGCTGAACGTTTATGCCGACTTTGCCATCAACGAAGCTGCTGTGCCGGTCTTACCCGGGCAAAAATCGGAATCAGAGAAGTTTGCCGGTGCAAAGGCAACTTATGCTATCGAAGCAATGATGAAAGATACCAAAGCACTTCAATCCGGCACTTCGCACTTTTTGGGGCAAAATTTTGCAACCGCCTTTGATATCAAGTTCCTCGACGAAAACAACCAGCTTCAATACTGCTGGACCACTTCCTGGGGCGTTTCAACCCGTTTCATTGGCGCGATCATCATGACCCACGGCGACGACCAGGGTTTGATTCTGCCGCCAAACCTCGCACCTTACCAGGTGGTGATTATTCCAATCTACCGCAAAGACGAAGAAAAAGCTGCGGTAATGGAAGTAGTGGGTAAAGTCGCAAAAGAATTGGGAGAGAACGATTTCCGGGTTAAGGTTGATGATCGTGACGGTGTTACACCAGGTTTCAAGTTTAATGACTGGGAGTTAAAAGGTGTCCCGCTCCGCATTGAGATCGGTCCCAAAGATGTCGAAAAAGGCAGCCTTGCCCTTGCAAGACGTGATATTCTGGGCAAATCTGGCAAGAGCTTTATTCCCATGGAAGGCTATGTTCAAACTGTCGGTGACACGCTCAAGCAGATTCAGGATAACCTGCTTGCAAAAGCAACTGCATTCCGCGACGATCACATTTTTGAGGTTTCAGATTACGAGACATTCAAAGACGTAGTAGAAAACAAAGGCTGGGTGGTTGGCTGGTGGTATGACGATGCTGAAAACGAAGCTCAAGTTAAGGAAGACACCAAGGCGACCCTTCGGATCTTTGCCCCTGCTAAAGGCGAAGGAACCTGTTTTTACTCTGGCAAAAAGACAAACAAGCGCGCATACTTCGCGAAGTCATATTAAAACTTGGCATAAATTGCTTTTCAATAAAGACCTTTCCCTGGGGAAGGTCTTTTGTAATCCGCTTATAATTACCGTATGGCAGCGATTGATTTAACAAAGCTCGACCAACAGATCAGGGAACTGCTCGAATCAGCCGAAGATCCCTTGGTTTTTCAGCGTAAATTCCATTCCATCCTGGAGTTTTATCACCGCTACTCGCACAGAAAACAAAAAGATGCTATGCCAATCAGTTTCATGCGTCACTATGAACTGCCAGGCAAAGTGTTGCCATACATACAGGGGCAGCTCCGACCGTTTGCCCACACTGATCCTGAAAACACGCTGAAAATCGTTCAACAGTTATGGCAGGATGATTATTTCGAAGCCAGAGATACCGCCGCAAGTCTGTTGGGGCAGATCCCGGTCGACTACAAAGAACAGGTGCTTGGTCTTATTTTTCAATGGATCAATATGCCGCTTGACCGGGCTGTAGTTGAATCGGTTTTCACAAAAACAAACAAAACCATCCTTGAAAAAGCTCCCCAGGAATGGAAAAATCTTATAGAAAAACTTCTGCACGGTAAGGGAATTCAGGAGAAAAGGATGGGTCTAAACGCACTTGCCAGGTTGATTCCCACCAGCCCTTCAGATGAACTCCCCGAGATTTTTAGCTGGGTTCGTACATTTCTAATCGACCCAGATCAAACACTGGATGCAAACCTGCGCTATGTCGTCGCAGCCTTGACATATCGTTCAAGCAATGAAACCGCCTATTTACTCCGCGAAGTCCTTGCAGACAGCAGCGATCTCTACGTTGGGCGGCGATTCAGGCAATACCTCGAGTTCTTTGATGAACCAGCTCAAAAGCGTCTCCTGGATGCCATCAAGCGGCAGGTTATTTTGCCCGAATAGTGGAATTTAATTGAACAAATGATACGTAAAGTCGTTTCTTTTAATTACATCCCGATATTTTTACTCCTCATCATATTGACAGCTTGCACTAAAACATCTGATCGCAGACAATCAGACCCACTCCCAACCGTTGATGCAGGCGAAAGCATCCTGCTACCTGCCACCAGCAGCCCGTCAGCACTGCCGACCCATATCCTTGCAGCAACTACTACACCAACCAAACTTCCTCCAACCGACAAGTCTGCAACAACAGTCGCTACTTTAACACCCACACCCACCTACCCTGAAAGTCACTTTATCTATCCTATCGTCGGTCATAAACAAGAGTATCCGCTCAGCTGCGAAGCCAGCGCCGCTTCCGATTGGGCAAACTTTTTTGGTGTATCAATTTATGAATCAAGCATACAATTTGCCCTGCCAAGCTCTGATAATCCTGATTATGGCTTTGTCGGTCAGGTTTTAACAGATGCCTGGGGTCAGATTCCACCCTATGCCTATGGTGTTCATGCCGGACCAATCGCAGACGTTCTGGTTGAAATGGGTTTACCAGCCAAAGCAGTAAAGAATTATTCTCTCGAAGAAGTCAAACAAAAGCTTTCAGAGAACAAACCAATCATCGTCTGGGTGATTGGTAACATGGTGTACAGCGAACCGGTTGAATATATCGACAGCCAGGGCAGGAGCGTGATAGTGGCTCCCTATGAGCATGTGGTCATTCTGACCGGTTACAATCAAACACACCTGCGCTATATGAATAACGGCCGGTTTATTGATACTCCTGTAGATGTTTTCCTTAATTCCTGGGGAGTGCTTGGGAATATGGCGGTGATCTATGAATGAAGATTATGATGGACTATTAATCGTAGAAACCTACGAAGACCTCAACAAACCCGAACCAGGAAACAAGAGGGGCTGTATGACTGTTGTGGCTGCCTTGTTGGCGCTTATCCTCGTCTTTTCAGCTTCTGTCCCACTCCTGCGCTTCATTATCCGGAATAGTTATGATCAAAAGGTTGAAAACTTTACAGCAGCAGTTTGCGAGAATCTATCAGACGCTGATTTTAATGACCTGACATGCGACCCTTCGCTGGGGATTGCTGAATTTGTTCCAATGGTCTTCTCAATTGGTGATTCAGAGGGTCGGGTCGCAGCGGCAATGAAGGGATACAACCTTAAGAAACAAATCGCGGCAAGTCAACCAGGCTGCCTGAATCCCTCCCTCTTGACCTATTTGATAGCTAAGTCGTTTATTGGATGGAAAACCGAGGTGGCATTCCTGTTTTGTTCGGATCTGCTGGTAGAAAGAACTGTGCTTGTCGATGGTGCCCCAATCAGGAGACCGACCTATGACTTTTAACGGACAAATAGCACAGAGTTGAATTTATTGGTATATTTTTCCAATGATTTCAACACCAAGTCACACAGGTGTTTTGTCTCGCTAATAATTCTTTCACCTCGCAAAGATTGAAACGTTTAATAATCGGTCGTCCCAAACAAAAACGTGAGCGGAATATGAACCCGACCTGCCCAGGCTTTGGGTGTGTGATCTTCGCCTGGGAAACTCCAGCTGGCAAAATCCTTACCCTCCCGCCAGCCCTTCTCTCGTAGAAGTGCATCAACCTTTTCCTGCCATGGGGCATATTCTCTGTCGAGCCCCTCACTTCCATAGTCGAAATAAAGCTTGTGGTTCCCTGGTTCAGGCAGCTCTTCATTTAGGTATGCAGTCATCCCATTACCAACAACCGGCCAGTGTGTCGAGAGACAAGCCGCTTTGCCAAACACATTTGGATATTCACACAACATATAAAGTGAAAGCAGACCCCCCAGACTCGACCCCATCAGGGCGGTATTTTCAGCATCGGAGAGTGTGCGGTATCGTTCGTCTATTGCAGGCTTAACAATCTCCACCATCCATTTGATCAAAAGAGTTGACATCTGCCGATTTTCTGTGCTTATCCGACCTTCTTCCGAAGTTTTGATGGTATCCATCCCTCCAGGATAATCCAAAACTTTTTCTGGCATATATTCGTAATGACGTTTAATAGTGCTTGGAATCGCCACAACAATCGGAGGGTCGATCTTATGTTGTTCTGCTAAACTTGTAATTGCCCGGTTAACTTTCCAGCCACCGCTCGATGCATGCGAAGATTCGAAGACCATTTGACCATCGTGCATATAAAGGACCGGGAACCTCTGTTCAGGGTACTTTTTATAAGCATCCGGCAGCCAGACATCCACTCTCCGTCGCAGCAGCCCGGGAATATTCAAATCACGATAAGTATCAAGCTCTGTTTCTTTCATCCATTACCTGAGGTTTGCCCATAAGCCACCAGTATTGCTCCTCTACAAGGCAATGATGACGCATTCAAGTAAATCCTAACGAATTTACCAAAATTCGCTTACATGTTTGCCGATCTAAACCAGCGATAATTATTTGTGCGGATCTCTTCTGCGGAAGGCATGGGGAAATATCGCAGCTGTTTATCATTACCTACAAAAAAACCATTTTTTATTGTCCGATATTGGACATTGGGGGAATGAGAACGGTTCACCATTTTTGTTGTAGCAAATTTGGTTTTGATGTCGGTAAGACATTGTCTGAGGTGATCCTGGTTATCGTAAGGTAAGTTTTCCATCAAGCCCATTTCCGGGTCTTCTGCCAATTCGCCTAACTGAAGTTCAGTAAATGCGATAGCGGGCACCGTGATTAACGAAACAGGATTGCGGACGAGTTGATCAAGAAATTGCAGCGGTCCCAAGCGGCTGACAACTAACGGGGTAACAGGGGCTATTTCATGATAAAGGTGAAGCTGACCGGTGCCATCAGGGATCTGGTTATCAGGGCTCAGCTCCAGGGTTCTCCCGTCCATCGTCGCCAAATAAAGATGCTGTAAGGCATCGAGATCGATATGTTCAAGCACGCGGTACACAGAAACATAAACCGAAGCCTTAAGACTGCCGTCTTCGTGGGGCACACAGCGGGCAAAAGCTTCTTCTGTGCGGAAATATGGATGTCGGTATCGCGGATCGACTTCAAAAAACATTGCTTGCCCACGCGCCTTTTTCACAGATCCGACTGAATAATAAGTGCCAAATTCCTCAGGTCCAAGCATTGAGGCAATCAGCGCTTCAGGCATAAGAGATAAATACAGGTGTATAGCCAATGGAAGCTCCTTAACATAGATGTATGGAAAGATGGTCTCGCGACCATTTTCCACCATTATTATTGTACCTGCAAATTTGCTGTTTTACGGAATTCGTTTTAATTGAATTGCCAGTTATTATTTTGAAATCAGCCAATCTATAATAGCCTGCATCGCACCTTCGGTCAGTTGTAAGTGCGTGTGATTAACATTGAGCAGAATTTCACGCCATTGGTCCGCAGTCAAATTCTTGCCAAGCAGGAATTGAAGATCGTGCTTTTCTCCTACCAGGCTTTTCAGATATGCTTCCATCTCAGAATCATATGTCGGACTGGCAGGGTTGATGGGATATGCCATCGCCGGGTCAAAGGTTGATTGTTGAGTTTCAACCGGATATGCTTCCAGCGCTGGAGCAGCCGGAACATCTTGATTTCCTGTTGTATCGCCACCACCTGCATCGACGATAGGGATGCTGATCGTGTTATTTTCATCAGTTTTATCAGATTTGGATTTTCCACAGGCTGAAAGAGCAAATGTGAAAACCAGGACCAGGGCAATCAAAATTGTGATTTGTTTTTTCATAATTACCTTTCTGCTGGAATTCCAGCCACCCCACTATTATACCTTCCCACAATTTCTTTACGATGAACTGCTGATTTGTGCGTCAACACTGGAAAAGAATTTTTCTTCCAAATCCTGGCTGGTCAAGCTTGAGTTTGGCAAGATTTTGTCACCAAAGAGAGGCAAATGGGGCTGAATCTGTTCCAGCATTCCATAGGCGAGCCTTCGAATCGAAAAATGGGCATTTTCAGCGCTGCGAAGCCTGATGAAATGATATAACGAGCGCAAATTCACCTGACACAGCACCCTCCGATTGAAAGCATTTGGCAATACGTAGGCTGCCACCTGTGGGTTCCAATTCGCGATTTTTTGATACAGGACCGCAATTTCATCCATGGTCCGCTTATATTTTTCTTCCACCCCGGCTTCAGTGATTGCCCGTGGAATGGCATAACCATGCTGGATGCCAAAATCCTGAACGGTCTGGGTCATCATACGATGTCGTTTGAATTCAAAATAAGCACCTTGATCCATGATCAAATCAAAGGTGAAATTGGCATATTCCAGTTCACGAACCGGGCTGTCAAACTTAGCCACTCCTTCAAAGAGCCGGTCTGCCAGATTCTTCTTTTCAGCATCTTGCAAACCATTCAGATAAGTAAGACAAGCATCAAAACTACCTTTACCAAAACGGTAGAGCAGCGCTGCAAGCACACGCGCTTCACCATCAGAATCGCTCGAGATCAACTGGAACGGGGTCTCACCCCCGGTTGAAACGGTTTCAGCCTTTTGACGGGAAAACAGGGTTAACTCCGGCAGGTAACCAATTGGGTCGGCATATTTTACCAATGTAGGCAGTTCCTGGGTGGCAACCTGCTTAATTTCTTCTCCGATCAAACGCACTTCCATCAGCTCTGACGAGAGCATTTTTTGGATTGCATATTCTAAAGCGCGCGCATTGATTGTCAAACCAAGATTTGCCATTGATGCTGCCGGCAAAACGAATCGGGCAACATCCACAGCCTTTAACCGCGCCCGGTTTAACCAGCCTTTTTCTGATTCGGCATCCTTACGTGGTGTTTGGCTCTTCCCCCAGGGCAGTAAAGCTTCCAGTATCTCTGCATAGGTTTCAAAGAGACGGGTCAACGTTTCCTGGTACTCTTTTGCAAATGGACTGTGAAGAATCTCTGGTGGGGTCACAAAAGCAGTCGAATCCCATTGCTGATATCGCGTGGATTTTTCAGTGTAAGAAGCCAGTCGATTGCCCTCAATCGTCTCAATTGCCAGGCGAGAAACATTTTCGAGTGCCAGGTGCAGCACAGCATGTTCCGCAACACTCGAGTGCCCGTACCCAACAATCCATTTTTCGCTGAATTCAGTGCTTTTAGCTTCATCCAGCTCCGCGGCAATCTGATCAAAAGGTTCCGGCGAGCGTGAAGTCTTCGCAAAAGTTACCGCGATTGTCTCTGCGCTCAGGTCTCGGGGGCTCAAACGGTAAATACGGCGTTCAAATTCCATTATTCAGGATCCTCCGGGCATCATCTTTGTCTTTTTCGATTTGATCAATCAGGTCAGAAATCTGTTCATACTTCTCTTCATCCCGCATATACTGGATGAATTTGACATGAATAACCTTGCCATAAATGTTACCATCAAAATCAAGCATAAGCGTTTCTACGCTGGGTAATTTGCCATCGTCAAAGGTGGGACGGATGCCAACATTTGTCACACCCATATATTCGCTTCCATCCAGCTCCACTATTGTTGCATAGACTCCATAACGCGGGAGTTTTCGGTCAGGATCGAAATAGATATTGGCGGTTGGAAAACCAAGTTTGGACCCGATTTTATTACCGTGGGCAACTACCCCGGAGAGTTCGTAGGTTCTCCCAAGTAAACATGCAGTCAACTCCACGTCACCTTCATCAAGCGCCTTTCGAATGCGCTGCGATGAGACTACCTCACCGTCCAGTTTGAGCGGCTCGACATATTCGATCGCAATACCCATTCGGTTGCAGATCTCCCTGAGAACTTCCTCCGTGCCTTGCCGGTTTTTGCCCAAAACAAACCCTTTTCCAACGATCAATCCCCTCAAAGGGGCAAACCGGTTGAGTTTTTGGAGAAATTCCTCGGGAGACAAATTGGCAAGGTCTTTATTAAATTCAAGAGTGAGGATGCTATCCAAACCTGCTTTCTCAAGCAGAGAATATCTTTCTTGTCTGCTGATCAGGTAAAAACCTTTGGATTCCTGGGTCGAAAACACCCGGGGGTGAGGCCATAATGTGATTGCGAGCGAATCAACCTGGTCTGCATTTGCTTTGTCGATCACTTGAGAGATCAGCGCCTGATGACCCAAATGCACGCTGTCAAAATTCCCAATCGTAGCCCAGACAGGATCAATCGGTTCACTGTTCCAATCAAAGTATAAATTGCTCAAAGTTTCCGTCCTGTCAAAAAAACACCCTGTTGGCACGCCAGGCAGGGTGTCTGAAAAATTTTTCTAATTTCCAAAGACTTTACGCGGTTTCCATTCGGATGTTTCGCTGTCATATTCCATCAAGGCTACCAATTCACCGTCTTCACTGACAGCACGTGCCATGAGACCCTGCTCGAGACCTTCTTCCCCAGCTATGCGATGACCATGTATTACATCATTAACCGCTTCTACTTCGAGGGTCAGTGTATACCAGTCGTTTAACGCTTCGGCTGCAGGGATGAGATATTTATACCAATCACCGTTTTCAAAAGCTTCTTCCAGCCGTCGCAAAGAGACCGCCTCCCGCAAACCAAACTGCCCATTCTTGGTACGGCGTAACCCTGCAAGGGTTGCTCCAGATCCAAGCATTTCTCCCAGGTCGGAAGCAAGGGAGCGGATGTATGTTCCAGAAGAGCACTGGATATCTATTACCGCCTCGGGGGGATCCCAATCCAACAACTCCAGGCTGTGGACCGTAATCATTCTCGGTTCCAATTCAACTTCTTTGCCCTGCCTTGCCAGTTCGTAGGCTCGTTTACCCTTAACTTTCAAAGCAGAAAATGCAGGCGGGGTTTGTTCAACCTCACCGATGAATTTTTTTAATGCTTCTTCCAGTTCTTCATAACTAATATCAACCGGTCGACGGCTGGTAATTTCGCCTTCAGAGTCATAAGTACTGGTGGTAACCCCAAATTTAATCACTGCCTGATAACGCTTATCTGATGCAGAGACAAATTCACTTAAGCGCACAGCTGGTCCAATTAATACAACCAATACACCTGACGCGCGGGGATCGAGAGTGCCTGTGTGACCGGCACGGTTTATCCTGGTGCCCTTGCGAACAAACTGCACTACGTCATGTGAGGTCATTCCGACAGGTTTATCTACGACCAGAACTCCGGAGACCTTATCTATAAATTTCTGGTGGTCAGTTTCCATATTTATACTACCTTCTGTTCAGTCTTTTTGAGTTGGACTGTGTTTTTTGTTGCGGTAAGGACGGCATCTTTTATTTCTTCCAGCGAGGCTGGAATATCAGCTCCAGCTGCAGATTCGTGACCGCCTCCGCCAAACATTCTTGCTATCTCTGACACATCAATTCCTTTAACCGACCTCCAGCTTACTTTGACGCTATTATTTTCTTGCTCAACAAAGAGCACAGAAACAAGCGCTTCCGGTATTGTAGTAAGTGTGTTAATCAAATCGGCATCGTCGTTTTCAGGATAGCCTGCAATAATTCTATCATCAAGTGTTAGTGTTGTCGTCAATATACTGTCAGAATATATAAGCTTTGTCAAACCTTGTCCCCAATATCGAATTTCTGGCAGCGTGCGTAAAAGCAATACCTGGTTGTAAACCTGGACCAGGTCAACATCTTTTTCCATCAGGTCTGCAGCAGTCCGCAATGCCCTCGGTGTGGTGTTGTTCGTGCGAAAACCCAAGGTGTCTGCCAATATTCCAGCCAGCAAACAGGCAGCCACATCCCTGGTAACTTCCAACCCCCATTCGGGCAGTTTTTCTGCCAGCATTAAGGCAGTTGCTTCGGTTTCAGGTTCGATGTAATCAATGACCCCAAAGTCGATATGGGTCTTATGATGATCAACCACAAGGTCTGGCTTGACACCGCCATCTAAAACAGTGCCAACACGCTGACTGTCTGCGCTGTCGACAACGATCAGATAGTCATAGGAATTTGGCAGCGAACGCCCCACTTCTTTTGCCCCCGGTAAAAACCAGTAACGTTCAGCAACCGCATCCTGCAAAACACAATCAACCTGTTTCCCGGCAGCCTTTAAAGCATTTGCAAAGCCAAGCATGCTGCCGATTGCATCGCCATCCGGACGGATATGAGACGTGATCACAAAATGATTTGAGCCGGATATCCGATTCCTGATTGTTTCACTGACTGATAGATCAGTTTTCATACTTATTAAAAATCCTCTTCGTCAATATCGTCCGATTCGTCCAAAAGGTCAAACTCATTGTCCTCCTGGTCTGGATCTACGGGATGATCTTCACGCTGCCATTCAAGAAGGAGCGAATCGATCCTGGCTGCTTTTTCGGGAGTTGGGTCCCAAAAAAAGCGCAGCCGGGGCGTTACCCGCAAGTCAATCTCTTGTGAAATTTCATAGCGCAAAAAACCGGAGGCGTGTTTCAAAGCGTCCAACACCTCTTCAGTACGGGATTGCCCTTCAAGAGCAGAAACGTAAATATTGGCATAATCCAATTCACGATCGACTTTTACGTCAGTAACCATCACACCAGAAAGGCGGGGATCGTCAATTTTTGCTAACAGAACCAAGGATAGGATTTCCTTAATCCTGTCATTAATTCTTTTCAATCTCAATTGAGAAGGCATAATTTCTTGTCACCTCTGATTAGTTTATCCACCAAATTTTTCTATTACGTAACATTCCAGGATATCCCCTACCTCGAATTCTTCGAAATTCCTCAGGGTTATCCCACACTCCATTCCTTCCCGAACTTCACGCACGTCTTCTTTCTCGCGACGCAAAGAGGATATTTCTGTATTCGCAATTTCGCTGCCGTTACGCATCACACGAGCTGAAGTGTTTCGCCTGAATTCGCCGCTGAGAATACGACAACCTGCTGCTGTCCCGCCTTTGGAGACTTTAAACGTTGCCAAAATGGCTGCTTTTCCGATGACACGTTCGACCATTTCAGGTTCGAGCAAGCCGCTCAACGCTTTTTCGACATCTTCAACTAATCGATAAATAATATTGTAGAGACGGATTGAAACACCTTCGGTGTCTGCCAGCCGACGTGCGCCTTGATCGATACTAACATCAAAGCCCATCACAACCGCGTTGGATGCCGCAGCAAGCATAATATCACTTTCAGTAATATTTCCGGTTTCGGCGTGTAAGATCTTAATCGAGATGTCCTTTTGCGCACTGCTGAGCTTTTCGAGTTCGTTTATGATCGGTTCAAGTGACCCCTGAACATCGGACTTCAAAATCAGGCGCAGCTCTTTTGCTTCACCGGATTTGTATCGTTTGAACAACTCTTCGAGAGTAGCACGCTTTACATTCTTTTTGGCTTCTCTTTCAGCTTTACGTGCTGCTACCATTGCCCGACCCTCACGGTCGCTTTCAACCACCTGGAAGAGATCACCGGCTTCTGGCAGAGCATTAAGCCCCATCACTAATACCGGGGTGCTCGGACCAGCTTTGGTTACTCGTTTGCCGCGTTGGTCAAACATTGCTTTCACCTTGCCCGTGCCTTCACCCGCAACCACCACGTCTCCAACCTTCAGGGTTCCGTTCTGAACCAATAAAGTCGCCAAAGGACCGCGAGCTTTTTCCAAGCGAGCTTCAACCACGGTTCCGATGGTGCTACCTTTGGCATTGGCTTTGATTGTCAGGTTATCGGCAACCAACAAAATTGTCTCCAGGAGGTCTTCCAGACCGATCCGGTTTTTCGCCGAAACAGGCATGACGAAGGTATCGCCTTCCCATTCATCGGGCTGAAGCCCAATATCAGAAAGCTGTCGTTTTACCTTGTCAAGGTTGGCATCGGTTTTATCAATTTTGTTCAAAGCGACAATGATCGGCACCTGGGCTGCCTTGGCATGATTGGCAGCTTCCCGCGTTTGCGGCTGAACGCCATCATCAGCGGCAACTACCAACACGACAATATCTGCACCCTGGGCTCCCCGCGCTCTCATTGATGAAAATGCAGCATGTCCTGGTGTGTCCAAAAAAGTAATCAGACGATCTTTGTGGGTAATTTGATGAGCACCAATGTGTTGGGTGATTCCACCAACTTCACCACCTGCTACATTCGTGTTGCGAATTGCATCAAGCAATGTCGTTTTTCCGTGATCCACGTGCCCCAGAATGGTGATGACCGGAGGACGGGGCGAGAGCCTTTCGGGAGCTTCGTTTAAAATCACACGCCGCCACAAAGGCATTTCGCCGGTTTCTTCTTCTACAACATCTTCTTGTTCGAGCTGGGGTTCAAATCCAAGTTCAGTAGCAACGACTGCAGCTGTGTCAAAGTCGATGGTCTGATTAATACTCGCCATGACACCATTCGACATCAGGATTTTAATCACCTGAACTGCGCTGTTGTTTAGCAGACCTGCCAGGTCCCGCACAGTAATACTATAAGGGAGTTGGATAATCTTTTCTTCATTTTTGCTCATAATTACCTCCGTCTACATGTATAGCAACCCCACTGCTTAACGGCATTGGCATTCAAAAGCAAAACTGTCGAAAAGACATTAAGCCATCGGGCTGTCCTCGTCCTCGGGGGCTGCTGGTTGTATTTCTACATCTGGCAGCTTCTGCATGAACTCGTTCAACATAGCCTGGTCTTGCTCCGGAATTACGATCCGTAAAGCTTTTGCCAATGATCCTTTTAACCCATTAACCCAGCAGCTCTTCTGGTCGTGCAAATAAGCACCTCGACCGGGTAGCTTGCCGCTCAGGTCAATCTTCACGCCGTCTTCGCTTCGAACAATGCGGATCAGGCTTCGCTTGGGTAATACTTCGCGACAGCCTACGCATGTGCGTTGTGGGACGTGTTTGGGTTTTGGTTTCTTTTTTTGTGCCACCTTTTTTGCTTTCTCTCAAAAGCTTTTAATTATTACCGGATTCTTCCGGGGTTTTTGCACTATTTGCACTTTTTGCAGTGTTTTTTGATAGTGCATAATTTGCATTTACCATTCTTCCCAATCATCTTCTCCCTTGCGGTGAGAATATCGAACTACATCGGTATCCTGATCGGGATCATATTCAACTGTAAAACCACGGCGTTTCTTGCCCTTCTTTTTCTTATCAGACGCCATCTGTCGGTATTCGTCGTCCTCTTCATTGCTGGCTTTTTCCCTGCGCATCGAATCCAGGCGGAAGAGTTCTTCAAAGCTCTTTTCTTCACCGGCTTCAACTGGTTCGACCTCAGGAGCTGGCTCTGTCGTTTCTTCCTCTGCGGCTGTTTCGGTTTCGACCTCAACAACTGTTGGGACCTCTTCGACCATTTCCTCTACCGCCAGTTCTTCAACGGGTTCGCTGACCTCTTTAACTGGTTCCACGATTTCTTCAACTTCCATGGGCGGGAATTCGTAAGTATTAATCGCTTCAAGGATTTCCTCGTGGTTTTTAGGACCAATTCCATTGAACGACAGAATGGCATCAGCATCAGAAATATTGGTGAAGATCAAATCGCCCAAGGTTTCGATGCCGTTTTCCTGCAAAATTACCTGTATGTGTTCCTTGATTCCAGGGACGTCGTAAATACTAAGCTCAAAGGCTCGGGGATCAATACCATCTCTGATTTCCTTCAGCTCAGCCATGCGGGCATCGACCTCTTCTTTTCGGTCGGCTTCACCGCGGCGTTCCACACGGTCAACAAAGCGAGAGATAAATGTGCTGTCGTCCATACTGAGCACCCGGCCATCGGATTTCATTTGAAGCAGTTCCTCTATCCGGGACATATTTTCTGCTTCGGTGAGCGCTAATTCTGCCAAAGACTCGTCTTCACGCAGCTTGACAAGCGCCCTGGCTGCGGCTTCTGACACGCTCATGATGTCGATGCGCCAACCGGTCAGCTTGGCAGCCAAGCGGGCGTTTTGACCTTCACGTCCAATCGCGAGACTGAGCTGATCTTCCGGAACCACAACCGTAGCGGTTTTGTGTTCATAGATTGAGGGGTTCAGGTACACACCGGATACGCGGGCAGGGCTGATAGCTTTGCTTATGTAGACAGCCGCATCAGCGCTCCACTCAATAACATCGATTTTTTCGTCGTGCAATTCACGGACAATGGCTTGAATTCGAACACCACGCTGACCAACACAAGCGCCTACAGGGTCAATCCCCTGTTGGGTCGCTGAAACGGCGACTTTAGCACGCTGACCGGGCTCACGGGCAATTGATCGAATCTCAACGATACCGTGATAGATTTCGGGCACTTCGTTTTCGAGCAGGCGTCGCAAAAAGTTGCGGTGTCCGCGCGAAAGTACAATCTGCAACCCTTTGGGAGAATCAGTTACTTCAACGACATAGGCTCGTATGCGGTCATGAATGCGAAAGCGCTCATTCGGAATCATATCTTTGCGCAGCATGGTGCCTTCTGCCTTAAGGTCAAGACCAATGGTAGCCTGGCGGGAATTGACTGCCTGAACAATACCGCTGGTGATTTCTCCTACCTGTTTGCTAAAGTGATCAAACTGACGTTGTTTTTCAGCATCACGGATGCGCTGCTGGATCGCCTGGCGGGCTGTCTGAGCAGCGATGCGACCAAAATCCTTGGGGGTCGATTCAACCATGACCAAATCGCCGAGCTGAGCATCGGGGTGAAGTTTACGCGCCTCTTCCAGGAGAACTTCTGTTCGGTCGTCAAAAATATCACCAGTAACTTCTTTTTCGGCGAAGACACTGACGCTACCGCTTTCAAAGTCGAGTTCGACTTTAACCTCCTGAGCGGAAGAGGACCCAACAGCCTTGCGATAGGCAGATACTATGGCAGACTCAAGCGCTGCGAGGATAACATCCTTTGGCAGCCCTTTTTCTTCCAAGACTTCATTGAAGGCTAACGTAAATTCGCTTTTCATGGCTTTCTTTCTCCAACTAAATAACCCAATCTCAGTTCTAACAAAAAAGTGGACTTTCTGTCCACTTTTCAAGTCGAAAAGTATTGAACTGACTAACATAGAGATATTACCATATTCCAGGTCGAAAATCAAGCTTTCCACTTTTTGTTCATACCTGGAAGGCAAACAAAAAGACACCCAAATTCCGGGTGTCTTTTTGTTTGCTTCACAGCGTTTACTCGTCAGGATGGTCTTTTGGGTTCAGAAAGATATTATCTTTCGCTTTTTCCTTATCAAGGCGCACTTTAACAATGCTAAACGTGCCCAGCATTGCGGATACCATTCCAACCAGCTGACAGCCATAACTCAAAAAATTGAGAAAATAGGTCGAAGGCAAGATCTTTATCACCATTAGCAGCGGCAAAACAAAACCAACCACGAGCAATAAACCCCCGACCCATATGAGCGTCTTAGGATCTGTCTTCGGCAATCGCATGTTCTCTAAACAACCAGCAAGATGTTAAATGATTATTACCGAGATCAAATTCTGGCGGTACTTCAACTTCGCATAACCCAGCGATCATCTGGGGACAGCGCGGATGAAACCGGCAACCCTGGGGTGGGTTGACCAGGCTGGGCGGTTCTCCAGGTGGGACATCCTGCATTTCATCCACATTTTTTGGATCGGGATCTGATGTCGCAGCCAGCAGCGCGTGGGTATACGGATGGGCTGTGTTATTGATCAGGTCTGACTCTGGTGCCTTTTCGATGATCTGACCGGCATACATCACGTAAATGTATTCCGAGAAGTATCTGACTGTCGCCAGGTCATGCGTGATGTAGATAACTGCCAGGTTGTGTGTTGTCTGTAAATTACGCAGCAGTTTCAAAATCTCAACACGAACAGAGGCATCCAGCATGGAAACCGGTTCGTCTGCAACCAGCAGCACCGGATCGAGGATCATTGCCCGCGCGATTACGATGCGCTGCTGCTGCCCACCGGACAGTTGATGAGGAAACTTGGTTAAAAAGTCCTCAACCGGAGTCATCTTGACTTCTTCCATCACCTGGATAACGCGTCGACGACGTTCGTCTTTGTCTTTGATTCCAGCAATTTTCAACGGTTCTTCAAGAATAGTCTGGACATTCATAAATGGCGGCATTGCGCCGTAGGGATCCTGCTGGACATAACCAACTTTATGACGGAAAGCCTTTAGCTTTTCAGGGGTCAAATCATTGACAACATCACCGTCAAAAATGACCGTGCCGCCAGTGGGAACGTTGAGGCGGAGGATGGTCCTCATCAGGCTGGTTTTTCCGCTGCCGCTCTCACCCACAATCGCGATGGTTTCGCCGCGCTTCAAATGCAGATCTACCCCGTCGACTGCATGAACATAACCAGCGTGTTGAAAACCAAATTTCTTCAGTGCGAAATAGACCTTCAGGTCATCGAGCTCAAGGATATTTTCAGATGAACCTGTTGTATTCTTGTTTGTCAGTTCTTCTTGTGTCATTTGATTTCACCTTTACCTTCGTAAAGCCAACATTTCACCCAATCTTCCCCAAACCGATAGATAGGTGGTTCGTTGACACATTTTTCAAACCTGGATGGACAGCGGTCTGCAAACCGACAGCCTGTCGGTGGGTTGATCAATGAGGGGGGTCTCCCTATAATGAAATCGGGTTCTTCGCGTGAACGTAACCTGGGCACACTTGCCATGAGCTTAATTGAATAGGGATGTCTTGGTACACTGAAGAAGCGGTGAGATTCACTCACTTCAACAATTTGTCCCGCATACATAACGGCTACAATATCTGCCAGCTCTGATGAAGTGGAAATATCATGGGTAATCAGAATAAAACTGGTTTCCAATCCATTCTTAATACCCTTCAGCAGGTTAAAAATGTTTGCCTGGGTCAAAACATCCAGGGCGGAGGTTGGCTCATCGAGAATAACCAACTCTGGTGCTGTAACCAACGCCATAGCTATGGCTACACGTTGACGCATCCCACCCGAAAGCTCAAAGGGATAACGATTTAAGAAATCCACAGGCACGCCGACATTCTGGAACATCTTTCCAGCCTGCTCCATCGCCTCTTCTTTACTGACGCCTGCGTGGACAAGCATGGGCTCCGCAACCTGTTCTCCTACACGCAAGACGGGGTTCAGGGAGTTCATCGCAGCCTGGGGAACCATCGACATTTTGACCCAGCGGATTCGCTTTCTATATTCCTCATCCGACAGCCCCATTGTTTCGATATCCCGAAGCCAGACTTTTCCTGAATATTCTCCTGTATTCCTGGGCAGCAAGCGTAATACTGCTTTTGCCAGCGAGGTTTTTCCACAGCCAGATTCGCCAACTACCACAACCGCTTTGTTGGGTTTCAGGTCAAAATTAACGCCATCCACAGCCTGAACCGTACCCTTGGTTGTTGTGAAGTGTAGTTTGAGATCTTGAATTCTGATTACATTTTCCTCAGTCATTTTTACATACCTCTCAATCTTGGGTTAAATATCCGATCGAGTGCGAATCCTAACATTGCAAATCCCAGACCAGTGATCATCAATAGTACTGCTGGTTCGAGTATCCAATAAAACTGACCACGATACAATGCGCCATTTGCGTATGCATCATTAATCACTTTTCCCCATGTGGGCAAGGTCGGATCACCCAAACCAAGTAATGCCAGTGAAGCTTCGAGAAATACGTAACTGGGTACAGAAGAAACAAGTCCAGGGATAAGCAAGGGGATGATCCTGGGAACCAAATATCTCACGATTATCCGCGAGTCGCTCGCCCCATAGGCTTTGGCTGCTTCTATATATGTGGATTCCTTTACTTGCAGGAAGATAGCCCGATTCGTCTTGATCGCCCCCGTAAAGATTGAGAGTGCAATCGTCACTCCAAGAATTATCCAAATACTACGCGAATAAAACGTGCCTACCATGATCAAAATTGACAGGAATGGAAGCACCAGGTTCACCTCAGTGATCCTTTGGATTAATTCATCGACCCAACCTCCAAACCAGGCTCCAATAGCCGCAATTAACATGGACAGGACCGAGGTCGTGGCTGCTGCCAGCAAACCAAAAGCCAGTGCAATTGGGGCGCCCCACAATATCGCAGTAGTCAGGTCACGGCGCATATGATCTGTGCCAAACAAGCCAAAAACGAGACCATGACTGACAAACTCGATGCGTACATCCGAATCTTTCTCGAATGTTGACGCCAAAATCTTCAGGGTGTAAGGACCTTTGTTTATCTTTAATGGTTCCGACTTCGGCTCAGAGAATAACCCATGCATTGCCTGAATTTCACCACCATGAATACGCTTTAACCGTGTTAATAACTTATCATCTTGTGAAAAACGATAGGTTTGTCTGTTCGATACGCCAAAATCAGTGATTTTGATCTCTTCTCCACCAGGAGTTTCGAGCACTACTGAGATAAATGGGTTTTTTACCTCAAAATCTGCCTGGATATAAAGAAAAAGTTCCTGCGGATAATCGTCATACTGGAAATCGAAGGTGTATTCATATTCAATCGATGAACCTTCCGCCCCAGGAGTGACCACCTTTGAGAATTCCTCATCCTCACCGGCAACCACTGCAAATGATATTGGCAAGGCTTTGTCTGTAAAATTATTAAACCAGGAAGGCGGTACATTTTTGGGATTACGGTAAACAGTATCCTCTCCACCTCTCCATAGTCTTATCGCTTCGCCGTAAGGAATGGAAAATACAGCATAAATTGCCAGCGCTACCAACAATAAAATGATAATCGCACCGAATATTGCTGAGGGATATTTTGAAATTTCTTTAAGAGTATTCTTAATATTTTTCATTTTAACTGTTCCCTCCGCCTACCTTAACTCTTGGATCGACAATTGCATATACAAAATCGAGGAAAAATACAGTTATGGCAAGCAAGTATGCAAAAATGATAGTTGTGCCAACAATCACCGGGGTGTCATATAGGCTCACGGCGCGGTAAATAGTTCTCCCCAACCCAGGCCAGAGGAATATCGTCTCGGTAATGGTTGCTCCGGTAAACAAATTGATGATAACCAGCGCGAAATTTGTGATGATCGTTGGTAAGGTAGGACGCAAGATATAACGTCGTTCAATTTCTCGTGATGGCAGTCCTTTTGCCTTTGCCATATCCACGTAATCTTCGCTTGAATAAATCAGAAAAAAAGTTCTCCAGTTATAGATACTAATAAAGAATGAAGATATGATCAGCGAACTTGCTGGAAGAATCAAGTGCTTCAAAACATCAAGGATATAAGCGCCTGTTTCTTTAGGTGGTGGCGCAGAAACCATGCCGCTGAACGGTAGTATTTTTAGTACGGCTGAGAATAACAGAATTAAGAAGATACCATAGAACCACGGCGGGACTGATGACGTGGGCGAAAGCGTGATGATCAATTTGTCCCAAAAACTTCCATAGGCTCTCGAAAGCATCAAAGCTAAGAATACTGTGGAAAAGAACAGGAACAACTGTGAAACCCCCATCAATAAGAGCGTCGCTGGCAGTCGCTCGAGAATAATATTTTTTACAGCCCTGGAACCATGATCACTCACCATGTGAACCGCACGGCCCAGGTTCAATGTAAGGGCGTTCCTCAGATATCGGAATGATCGAACGATACGCGGGGTATTCAGACCCAATCGTTCTTCTTCCAGCGCGATCATTTGGTTAACCAGTTCAGCCCGGTTTTCAGTGCTCATCGGCTTGCTCGCCGTCATCGCAGATACTTCCTGGTTGACTCTTTCGCGGATGTCGTTGCGCATCATCGTATCAACATATCCACCCATGTTGGCAATAAGAATGGTGATGTAGATGCCCACAACAACGGTAATGAAAAGCATCACAACCTTTAATGCCAAAAACTTAGCCAGTCGCTTTACGGTATTTATTCTTGCTGTTCTATTGATATTTGCAATTTCGATGTTTGTCTCAGTGGTCATAGCATCGCTCTCTTTTTTGTAAAAGGGGCAAGTTAGTGTTAACTTGCCCCTCCTTACTAATTGTTCAAATCAAAATTATTGGGTGACCACAAACTCGACCGAAGTGAAGGTCGGTTGGCTAACTGTGATCGGGACAACAGCGATCTCAAGCTTGCTTGCGCCAGCTCCGAGAGCAGTAATGTCATCACCGGTCAGTTCGACAACATAGTAACCATCTTCAACCAGCGTAGCCTCACCGATTACAACCAGTTCGTTTGCTGCATTGTATAGCAGGAATTTCACGATCTTAATGTCATGGGCGGGATAAGCTTCATCTTCGAAGGTTACATACACATCGAAGGTGGCGTCTTCGCCAAGTTTCACCTGTCCGGGACCATCGATTTCAGCAGTCGCAATCATGGGTGTTGCAAACATATCCCAGCGATCGGCAAGATCGACATAGTCGGCATTCTGGCGAACAACAGCTGATTTCTCAGTCATAAAGACCTGATCAAGATAGTAGGCACCGGTGCCAAGCCAGAAGTGACCTTTGTCTTCGTACCATGCTTTCAGGGATTCGTAGCGTGCAACAGCTTCTTCGGGTGTAATGTACTGTCCGAGGGTAGCTTCGTAAGGAACGGTCTGATCAGCGATCAATTGATCCAGGTGCTTCAGCAGAATTTCAAGGCTTGGTCCACCGATGAAACTGGTTTGTTCAATTTCAGCTGCAGTGGCTTTATTTGATGAGTAAGCCAATTCACCAGCGGCTTCTGCTGCATTCGCAACAGCTGCTACGGCGAAGGACAATTCACCTGAAGTCCATGTGGGCCAGAGTCCGAATGCATTCAGTTCAGCATCCTGAGAGTAGCTGTCGCTATAGTATTCGACGGTCAGGGGATCAGTGGATAAAATCTTGAAGCCCTTGAAACTATCTCTGAACACTGTGTAAATCGGAACTGCCTGCGCGTCATAGATGGCGCTATCTTCATTTGCGCGATCAAAGTTGAGAATCCAGGTCATCATCATGTCAGCCATGGAGATAGTTGTTCCATCGTGCCATTTGACGGTTTCAAACATATCGGCAGGATAGACGGCAACTGACTTACGTTTGGCGGTCAGTCCGGTGAGCTCTGCTTCTTCAGCGGTCAGGAAGACCTGGTTGACACCATCCCAATCCACAAAAGCGTCATCAGGAACCACAATTTCGTCTGCGAAATCAAGGTTGACCCAATCAAGGGATTTGCCAACGGGTAAACCGGTTTGCATTGTAATGTCAGCGCTTTCGAGGCGAAGTCCGTGCACAAGACCGGTATAGGGGTCATACAGTACATCGCCCGACTGGGTGGCGCGAATAACAGCCTGGTCAAAGGTCCAGTTGGTACCAGCGATCGGGTTGTAAGGTTCAGCAAAGAGATCTTGCTGTGCCCATTTGACTGATCCACCTTCAACGCCTTCATAGCGAAGGGTGTGAGGTGCAACCTGGGCGCCCTGAACTCCAGCAGCAAGGTCTGCGACTGCTACCAGGTCAGTGCGGTAGGGTGTGAACTCAGAAGAGTCGATCCACCACATGTGGAAGGAGTCTTGCAAAGAAAGCTCAAGTGCGCGAGCCATCATCTCTTTGCGTTCTTCGACTGTGGAGTAGTCAGCATTGTAGAGACGATCGCCAAGTGTCTGGAATTCCGGATCGGCTTCGTTTTCAAACCAAACCGTAATACCTTGTTGTGAAGTGGGCAGGTACATTTCCTGGAAGATGTTGCCCTGATCTCGGTCGATTACAGAGGCACCCCAGCCAGCAGTGTAAAGGTCCCAGAGCCCTTCTTTCGGATCTGAACCAATCCAGACCGCGGATGCTTCAGAACCATTCTTGTATTGACGATCAATCGTCGTGAAACCAAGTTCTTCCAGGCGGTCAGCAGTCCAGTCGCCCATGGCGGTACGGGCTGCGTCGTCACGGATAAGGAAGGTAATCGTTACCGGGTCACCTTCATAAGTCCATGCGCCGTCAACAAGCTCGGCACCCATGCCTTCCATCTCTTCGGTGATAACTTCTCGTGCCTTTTCAAGATCAAAAGCATAGTAGCTTTCCAGCTTGCGAACCGTGTCTGCCAAATCAGCATAATCGGGCCATTCGGTTGTGATGGCGAAGAACTTAGCCTTACCGCCACCATTGAAAATCTCCTGTGCAAAATAATTACGATCAGTCAGCCAGTTGAATGCTTCGCGGATCTTGCGATTCGAGAAGGGGTTGAAACGACCGTCGTTAAATACAGCAGGATTGAACAGAACGCCGTAGTAGGTTCCCTGTGATGTGGAGTATTTTAACCCAGAGTCCCTGACTTCCTGTGCGAATGCTGGTGCGAGACCTTCAGCGTAGATGTCAATATCTCCTGCCTGAATTTGGGTCAATACTGCAGCGGGATCAGCCACGGTATAGACAATCTCATCCAGCCAGCCGCCCTTGCGTTCGGTCCTGACTACAGGCACTTCCTCAGGTTCTTCTTCTGTCTCTTCCACCTCAGGTTCTTCAGGTGTATCCACCGGTGCTTCGGTTTCGACAACCGGTTCGTCGGTGGGTTCGACGGGTGCAGGTGTACCGCAGGCGGCAAGCGCCATTGATAACACCAGGACCATGCTTATCAAAAACAATAACTTTCTCTTCATAACAAACAGCCTCCTAATTTATTTTCTAATTGGGTTTGGTTGTTGGCGTGCTTGCATATCAACATTTTCGGTCACTCCACAAGTCCGTTGCGTTGAATTTGCAGCATCCTTCTCCAGTACGAGTTAATCACAATTTGTGATTGGGGTATTTTGATATTAACACACACAGTTTTTTTAGTCAAGTTTTTAAATGTCAGGATTTGTGGTTTAGACTGGTTTTATTTTGAAGTTGGTGGTAAGAATTTTAATTTCTTTTCATCCATGAAACTATGCGAAAAATGTGACCAAGTCAGCAGAAACAGCCGTTAGTTAAGGTAGAATACGGATAAAGACTGATTCTCAAACCATATACACCCTTTCCGTTAAGGAGGATTTGATGACAACTAACAAACTTTGGTGGAAAAATGGCATCATTTACCAAATTTACCCACGTTCCTTCCAGGATACCAATGGTGACGGAATTGGCGATTTGGCGGGCATCATCCAGCACCTTGATTATTTACAGGATCTTGGGGTCGATGGAATCTGGCTTTCACCGATCAATCCCTCTCCGGATGCCGATTTTGGTTACGATGTGTCTGACTATCACACGATCGATACGAAATATGGCAATTTGCAGGATTTTGACCGGCTGCTAAACGAAGCACATAAACGTGACATCCATATCATTATGGACCTGGTGTTGAACCATACCTCTGATCAACACCGATGGTTCCAGGAATCGAAAAAATCGGTCACCAACCCCTACCATAACTGGTATATCTGGCGTGAGGGTAAACCCGACGGAGGTAAACCCAATAACTGGCTTTCACATTTTGGTGGGTCCGGCTGGGAGTTTGACCAAAACCTGGGGAAGTATTATTACCATATGTTCAACAAGCGCCAGCCTGACCTGAACTGGCGCAACCCGGAAGTGCGATCGACCATGCTGGATATCTTCCGCTATTGGCTCGACAGGGGTGTTGATGGTTTCAGGTTGGACGTTTTCAATAATTTTTACAAAGATTCGGATTTCAAAGATAACCCAAAACGCTCCGGTATTTATTTGCGCAAATTTAATACCTATGAACATTTATATGACACTTCACAACCTGAGATGATCGATGTGGTCAAGGATATCCGTAAGATCATGGATGACTACCCTGAGCGTTACGTGGTCGGGGAGACATTTTTGGCTGATTCAGCGCATGCCCGCACCTATATTGGCGAAGACCGTTTGCACGCCGGATTTGACTATGCTTATACCGAAACCAAATTCAGCGCAAGAGCTTTCGGAAAGGCGATCCAATTTTGGGATGCCCTGCACGGCGAGGAAGCCTGGCCTAATTATTTCTTTAACAACCACGACACGAAACGTTCATCGACCAAGTTTGCCAAAGGTGAAGATGATGCAATTCTCAAACTTTTGGCAGCCATGCACCTGACTGTCCGCGGGACGCCATATCTTTATTATGGAGAAGAAATCGGGATGCGGGATGTAAGCCTGACCCGCTCTCAAATCCAGGACCCGGTTGGTAAGCATTACTGGCCATTTTATCAGGGCAGAGATGGCTGCCGCTCGCCAATGCAGTGGAGCGGCTGGGAAAACGCTGGCTTTACCACGGGAACAGCCTGGCTGCACCTGAACAAGGATTATAAGGTTCGGAACGTAGAAAACCAGGCACGTTCAAAGGCATCTCTGCTCACTTTTTACAAGGAGCTGATTCAGCTGAGGCGTAAGTTTGGAGCGCTGAATGCAGGATCTTTGGAATTGGTTCCGAATGAAGATGCGGATATCCTCTCTTATGAACGAAAATTGGAGAGTGAGCGTATTCTGGTTCTGCTGAACTTCTCGGAAAAGATCAAAACCTATGAGCTTCCGACCGATGACTTTAACAAGTGGGAGTTGCTGTATGCCGGGAACGAAGCCGTTATCAGTTTTATGGTTGAAAACCAGCTTCATTTGCCCCGATATGGGTTTGGGATTTTGATTTCCCGATCCGAATGAGCTGAAAGCGAGGATACGCTGGATCACTCACACCTGCCAGGCTTTACATCCAGCCCCTGGGTTCCAGGTGAGATGACTTTGCCTGGCTCAAACCAGGTGTATCCTCTGGAACGCTACTTCCCCCCGGTTCCTCGTGGGATGGTCACCAATTGGGTGAAGAAATTTGCCTCGCCCGGCGCATATATCCTCGACCCGTTTGGTCAGAATCCTTTTACCAATCTGGAATTAGCGCGTGCTGGTTACCGTGTGTTGGTTTCTGCCAATAACCCAATCGCAGCATTTGTGATGGATGTGCTTTCCACTGCACCCACCGCCCAGGACTTCGGCCAGGCGCTTGCTGCTCTGATCCAAAACCGGATGCGCGATGGAAGCACGATCGAAGACTATATCCAGGCTTTTTATAAATTGGATTGCCCGGGACCGCTGTGTAAAGACCGTTTGGAACCAGGCAAGTTTGAAGTTGACACTTTCATCTGGAGCGAAGAATCAGAGCAACCTGTGATCGCAGTTGGTGCCTGCACAGTTTGCGGGCTGGAAGGTGAAATTGAACTTACAGCGGCTACCCTCCAAACCCAGGGGAAGACACCTTCCTACTCCTTGATACGCTCTCAAATTTTGGAACGTATTGCAGCTCAGGACCCACATCTGAGACGTGTGATCGAAGAGGTGGTCGGATTCTATTCACCCCGGGCACTCATATCCCTTCAGCTGCTGCTGAACAAGATTGAAACCAGCAACCTCGACGAAAAACAGACCAGATTGCTGAAAGCACTCTGGCTGAGTGCCGCAGATCAATGTAACCAGTTGTGGATTTGGCCACGAGCACGCAACCGACCCAGGCAGTTGTTGAGACCACCCATGTACCAGGAAGCAAACGTATGGCAAGCGTTTGTCCGGGGAGTGAATACCTGGGTTCATCCTGACCCGGCTGTAAAACTGCGTGAATGGCCCAGGAGGGTCCCTCCATCTGGCGGCATAAGCTTGTTTGAAGGACGTTTGCGCGAATTGGATCAAAAACCGGAAATGGGGTTGATCAACCTGGTACAGACCTCGCTTCCACGCCGAAACCAGGCTTTTTGGAACCTTTCTGGCTTATGGAGCGGTTGGTTGTGGGGCAAAGATGGCATTAAAACCATCCGAAACAGCTTGTTGAGGCAGCGTTATGACTGGACCTGGCATTCAGTCGCGCTGAAAAAAGTGTTGAGCCAACTGCCAGGGTTGATAGGGGCGGATGTGCCGGTTATGCTGCTCACGAGTGAATTGGACAGCCTCTTCCTGTTGGCTGGCACTTTGGGCGCACAGGCTGCCGGTCTTGAGTTGAAATCTGCCAGCATTGACGGTGAAAACGAAACGCTGCAGACCGTCTGGAAACTGCCTAATCGACTCAACACCTCCATACAAAAATCTCAAAATCGCCGTTCATTCAAAGAAAGCGGCAGATTCTTTCTCGCTCAAACAGGAGAACCAGCTCATTGGCTGCGTTTGCTCAGCTTCACAGTCGCAGACCAATTGGTAAGCGGAGGTCTGCTCAACCGACCACGTGAAAATGAGACTTTAAATGAGGTTGAAACAGAATTTGCGATCGCTCTAAATGATGTCAGTCAGTTTCGACGGTTTAACCCGGGTGCGACGCCCGAATCTGGTTCATATTGGCTTGCCAGGTCTGGCAGTTATTCCCAAAGCCTGGCAGACCGAACCGAAGCTGTGATTGTTCAGGTTTTACAGAGCCACACAAAAATTGGGTTCGATGAATTGCTTTCTCATGTTTATTCAAGCCTTCCCGGCTTTTCCACCCCGCCCGATGAACTGGTAGGGGAAATTTTAGAGTCGTATTCCCAGACGATAGATGAAGATAACAGGGCGGTTTACCAGATTAATGCTCACGAAACTGCCGTCGGGCGCAGTGAAGATCTAAAAGAAATCCAGGGTTTGATTGAGCAAATGGCTGACAAACTTGGATACAGGAGAGAAACCCAACCTGACCAAATCGCCTGGTTGGATGATCAGGGCGAAGTTGAATTTGTTTTCTTCCCGATTACTACTGCCAGGTTTTCCAATATTTTGGTCAGCAACCAACACGTTGGAGGTCAGAAGCTGGTAGTCATTCCGGGAAGTCGTTCAAACCTGGTCGCCTATAAACTGAAACGAGACCCTAACCTGCGGTTTCTTGGTGGGGAGAATTGGCAGCTGGTTAAATATCGCCAGATACGCAACCTCGCCGGCAACCCCCTGTTAAGCCGGGAGCTCTTCGCCTCACAACTCAGCTCCGATCCGCCTGAATTTCACAGTGCACAATTGGCGTTGTTTTAATTTGCCACACCGTACGGGCGAAAGCATTTCACCCGTTTTGTCATCCTGAGCTTGCGAAGGATGACGACACTCAGGGAGATCGCGTCGCAAAAGAAGCTCGCGATGACGGGTTCTCCAGGCAGTTGTGGGCGGAATACACCTCTTTTGTGCACTCCGCCGTTTACATTTTTTGAATAATCGTCCAAGGATATACAATAAAGACACGGCAAATCGACCGTCACTGCGAACCCCCGTTACATGAATAACAGGAACTTTTGAATCACAATAAGGGGGCGTGGCAGTCTGCCTTTAGTCCTTTGTCAATGCCAATACCGTACGGGCAGGTCCCAATCACGAACGCTCGATATTAACATCGGTAGGGAAGGAGCCCTGTGCCTGCGCAGCAAGGTATGACTCCTTCCGCAAATTCACACAAATATCGGGAAACGGAACGGGACAAGTACTGCTCGCTTCGCTCCCAGCATCATGACCACGTTCCCTACAACACGATCGCCTCGTCGGATTGGGATTTTGGGTCGTGTGCTATGGGCGGGTGTGACGGATTGGTTGAGGTTACGAAGCTCTCATATTGAACCCGCCCGTACATTTGTATTGGGCAATGGCAAAACGCTCACATCCTGAACTCGCCAGTACATTTATCATAGGCAATGGGGGCTCTTGTCTCAATCTGATGTTGTTGAAATCTTTAATCTGTGATTGCCAACGAAGCGCGGCAATTTGTCTTTTTCTTTCACAGGGGAGATGATAACTACTCCAGTAAAAACAATGCTTAATCGCCTGCCCTCAATTTGAGCAAGCTAATTGTTTCTTCTTTTAATTTTGCTTTTGCCCAGTCTTTTTGGCTGCCGGACAACAACTCTCCGACCCCATCCAGGATACGTCGGTTACTCAACCCTTCAAGCTTCTGCACGCAGCTGTCGACAAATTTATCGAAAGGCATTTCTGATCTCTGTTGAACAATTTCTTTGTTTACAGGAAATCTCTCCGACAAAAAGAACCAGACATCGTATATATCGCGGCTGGTCTTGCCAATCCTTTCGTGCATGGCAACCAATTTATGGGCAAACATATCTTCCCTGACCATAACCGTCATTGGAACCCCAAGATAGTTTTTAATCTCATAAGATGAACCAAACTGCCTTAGATTGACCTCAATCTTAATATTGTGGGTTTTAGCCTCGTAAGATAACAACCAAAAAAGTGTGAAACGCTTCTTTTGTGCGAGCCGAACAGTGCCATAACGGGCAATCAGCTTCGACATCCCTGTAAAAACAAGTTCCTCTTTTGATGGGTTAAGCAGATCAAAATCAAGATCGACAGAGAAGCGATTCAGACCATAAAACATAAGAGCCGCAGTTCCGCCTTTGAACCCGAGATAAGGGGCAAGCTCAGCATCTGTGTAGATATCTTTTAAAATTTGGAACAAAATTGTTCGGTGCGTTGCAATATCCAGCGGCATGGTGTTAAACGAGGTCCTTTTCACGAAATATTTTATTTATCTCTTTTTCCAATCTCTTGTTCCTGTAAATTGTTAAGATATCAAAAACCTTATCCCAATCCAAACCGGACAAACTATCAAAATAGAAACCTGGTGAGCTATAGAGCATATCTAAAAATGCTCTTTCTCTGCTGGCAATACTGAATGCATCATTAATCATCAGACCATCCGGAGCCAACAGGATGGATTCTTTAATTCTTCTGTATGAATACTGCTGCCCTTCGACTCTGACTGTCCTGGAAAGATAAGCTGCAACAGTAATTACAGAGGAATATTGAAAAACCATTCCTTCGCGTGCAAGAACTGTTTCAAAGCTGATGTATGAGGGGGAATACAGACGATTAGCCAATTCCATCCTGTCGTAATTTTCGTCTTTCGAATAGAAATTTTTCCGGATTCGATACAGGTCGCCGTTTCGAACATAATAGTTCAGTCTGACACGGATT
>Ga0209510_1001143_pt1 | contig 31339 bp, 29 predicted proteins | sample BiotimSIPDNA_FD_185749 | JGI IMG/M metagenome (GOLD analysis project Ga0209510, IMG submission 185749) | Anaerobic biogas reactor microbial communites from Washington, USA - Biogas_R1 time_0 SIP DNA (SPAdes) (version 2) | ecosystem: Engineered > Bioreactor > Anaerobic > Unclassified | place...
ATACTCACAGTGTATCACAACCGTCGTTTTACAAGCGACACACGGACGGTGAAAAAACTGCTCGACAGCGGACTACTGGGAGAGATAGTGGATTATGAGTCCCACTTCGACCGCTACCGCACCGATCCCCGCCCCAACGGTGCCTGGCGCGAGCAACCGCTGCCCGGATCGGGGATCTTCTACGACTTGGGCTCTCATCTGATCGACCAGGCATTGTGGTTCTTCGGCATGCCGGAGGCGGTGACGGCTGAGATCAACCACCAGCGTGCGTGGGCAAAAGCTGATGATCATTTCGATGTCCGCCTTCACTACCCCGCTTTTACCGCTACCCTGAAGTCAGGCATGATCTGCCGCATACCGGGACCCACCTATATGCTGCACGGAACGAACGGATCATTCGTGAAGTATGGTCTTGACATACAGGAGGCAACCATCGACGGGGGTGCCATCCCGCAGGGGAAAGATTGGGGACGTGAACCGGAGAGCATCTGGGGCACAATCAACGCCGAATACAGGGGGGTGAAGATGCAGGGGAAGCTGGAGAGTGAGCAGGGTGATTACCGCGACTACTTCATCAACTTGCGTGATGCCATCAACGGTAAGGCAGAACTGACTGTCAAGCCGGAAGAGGCACGCAACGTGATGCGGATCATTAAGTTGGCGTTTCAGAGCAGCAGGGAGAGAAGGACTATTGAAGTCGTATAAAGGTTTACACAACAATAATTGCAATAGAATCTGATTGTGAGCTGTGAGATGAGTTGGTCAATCAACAAAATAGATCTTCAGGCTTCTCACAATCTCGTTTAATCTCTTTCCCCGTGAACTCTTGAAAATAGAGATTACGGGATGTCTTCTCCTGCCTCTCAAAATGGCTTTTTTCCATAAAGATAATATGACTGATGGTCAGATCACATAAGCCGTCTTTAAAGAGAAGTTTCATATCATAGGTCATATACATGCCGAAAACGTGAAGAAGAGTAGATTCAATCTCCAAATAATCAATTATCTTACACACCACCGAATCCTGGGTGTTCTTTAAAAAAGCACCGGAATAGGGATCTAACTCATGATCTAAATAATAGTGCGTTCGTTTTTGAATCTCCTCTTTATTTAAATTTCCCGTAAAGCGATAGGTAAACACAACTTCATCTTCCACAACTGGAATAGAATCTGTGGTGAACGGTCCAAATTGTGCATACCCTGTAGCTGTTATAAGCCACAGCACCAATATGTAAAGTGTAACAAAACTTCTTTTTTTGGTAGAAATTGAAAATCATTGTCAAACATGAATGTAACAAATTAAATGTTTTCTATCAGTTACTTCAATGGCTCAGTACCATTGGATGAAAAATGTTCTTCTCTTTTTTAGCAAACCACGCAGGTTTTCTATTTACGCATGGGCGTTTTTAAAGAAAGTGCAACGCATTACCCGCTCCATAATGCGAAATTACAAAATTGGTATAAGCGCTTAGACCGCCCAATAAATAATGCTACTTTTGTAGCATGGAGAAGGATAATAGATTTAAGGGCGTGAATTCAATCAAGTTCTATCAGCACTTTCAATCAGATGAAGATTGCAACAAGTATTTGTCTGAGATAAAATGGACAGAGGGTTACATTTGCAGGAAATGTGGTAACAGCACATACTGCAAAGGTCATAGGCTTTATTCAAGACGATGTAACCGATGTAAATACGACGAAAGTCCTACAGCAGGAACTATGTTTGATAAACTTAAATTTTCGCTATTAATTGCGTTTCACATAGTATTCAAAATATGTACAAAAAAGAAAGGAATGTCTTCTTTGGAATTATCGGAGGAGTTCGAAATAAGGCAGATGACCGCATGGCAATTTAAATGGAAAATACAGCAAGCAATGCACAGCAGTGGTCGGTTTCCATTACAAGGTGTTGTTCACGTAGATGAATTCCTTATAGGTGAATACGAAGAAGGTAAAAAAGGACGCAGTGGTGATAGCAAAAAGAAATTGGTAGTCGTTGCTTTAGAAATCTTGAGAGAGGAAGGTGTTGGTAGAGCGTATGCCCAAGTTATCAGCAATGCTTCAGCAAAGCAGTTTGAACCTTTTTTCGAAGCCCATATTAGCAAAGAGGCGGAAGTCGTTACAGATGCATGGAAAGGATATTTACCGTTAAGAAAAGAGTATCCATTACTGAAACAGATGCCTTCAAACAAGGGAGCCAACTTTAAGCAACTGCATATTCACATTATGAATATTCAAGGGTGGTTACGGGGGATACACCATCATTGCACGAAAGAACGTCTACAGGGTTATCTGGATGAATACCATTACAGATATAACAGACGGGAATTTATGGGGTCAATCTTTGATTTGACCATACGTAGAATGATGAAAAATGAACCAATTAGATTATATACAGTGTTTTAGACTACGTGGTCTAAACGCTTATACCAATTACAAAAATAACCCAACTCTCTTCACTGTTTCAAGATAAATTTAATTGAAATATGATTGTTCCAGAACAGAAGTTAACCTGCACAAAGGAATCGGGATGGCAGCTACAGTGTCTACTGCGTAAATAGTATTCCTCTTCAGTCATTAATGTGTCGTCTTTTTCAATGGGTGTCAGTTTATATGACACTCCTTTACGGCGCAGGATAACCTATTCGCCTTTTTCTATGAGGCCGAAATAATAACCTTGCTTGTCCCGGAATTGTCTGCTACTGATAATAGTTGCTATATTTTTTATTCTTTTGTTACGCATTATTTGTTTCTACAAAGATAGCTCTTTTTTCAAAAACGGCTACATTTTAAGCATTACACTTTCTCCACCTCTCACAGACAAAGTTAGAAACTGTTTTAAATTTTACGAGTGATTATTATATGCTTAATTATATGCACCAAAGATTGGGTAAAATCGTTTAGAGGGTATTACTTTTGCAATTTACTCTATTGTTGATAGCAAATGAAGGTTTTAGAAAAAAAGTTTTCCGGATATTTCCATGCCTATTACCGTCAGCTTTGCCTGCACGCCCTGCACTTCATGGGCAGCGCTGAGGAAGCCGAAGACGTAGTGCAGGAGACATTCGTGAGCCTCTGGGATAAAAAAGAGCAAATAGAAACGATCAAATCGGTAAAATCGTATTTATACACAGCCGTCCGGAATAACTGCCTAACACTCATTCGCGACGCGAAACCCACCACTCCGCTCGATATGCTCCCTCCCGATGCACTGCTTCCAGAAGAGGAACAGATGAACCGTGCCGAAATGGAAGCACGTATCTGGAAAATGATCGACGAACTGCCCGAACGCCGCCGTGAGATCTTCCTGATGGCAAAACGTGACGGGATGAGTTATAACGAAATTGCCAGACAAACCGGGTTGACCGTCAAGACCGTTGAAAACCATGTATTTCGTGCCATGCAATCACTCCGCACCAAAGACATTAAAGCCTGGCTTTTCTTTTTTGCGTAAAATTTCACACTTCCGGATGAGGGATTTTCCACTTTCCTGCATCATATAATCATAATACTAACAAATATTTATTCATTCTCCCGAATTCCTGAATAAAAAAAGAAATGAGGGCCTCAAAACTTTAAAATTATGAAAAAAAATGAAAGTATCTCTTATCAACTTGTACCCTTTGCGTTGGATTAGCATTGGCATTTGTTATTACAAGTTGCAGTAGTGATGAATCTATTGTAGAACAAGTCGGTAGTGTAACACATGTGGAGGTTATGGGTATTAGTGTGGAATTAAAAAATAATACATTAGCACTGAACAATGAGAGTGAATTGCAAAACTTAGTATCTAAGTTGAAAGCCCCTCAATCTGTTTCAACAAGTGTTTCAACAAGACAGAGTAGTGAAGACGTTTTCAATAATGAAGTAAGCATTGATGGCTTTAAATCGCTTTATGATATTTTTGTAGATGCGATGAAAAATGCAGAGTCGTACTATGACAGAGAAGGCGGATATGAGGAATTTAAGGAAAAATATGCTTCTCTTTATTTCCCTGAATATGGGGATGACTATTCTGCTTACCTTCCCGTAAGCGATCCAGCTTTATCTAAATTCCTTAATAGTGATGGAGAAATAATTATAGACGGGGAAACAGTCAACATGAAAGACATTTCTACCTATGAACAGTTACGAGAACTTGGTTTAACACCACCAGAGGAAGTCGTGATTATATCAGACGAGGGTGCCCCTTCAAATACTCGAGTAGGAAATATTTTCTTCCCTGGTACGCCATTTCAGTTGTTACCGAACAAAACATTTCAAATGAACAATAGGCGCATATGGGTTACTCTCGATGATGTGACTGTGGATAATATTGCCAGAACGAAAGCTGGTTTTGATATATGTTTCAGAAAAAAAGGATTTCTTGGAGCGTGGTATAACCATTGGGCGCTTACGAAAACTTATGCTCATATTGGGCCTCAAGGGCTGAGGGTCGTCGATAATAAAACGATAGACGGTTATTCCTCACATGATCATTCGTTTTTTTTAGTAAACGGTACTGAAATATCCACTCCAACTCCTACACCTGGCTATTATCAGAAAGATGTTTATGGAGAGGCTCAGATTTACTACGACGCTTTGAGAGCTTATACTTTTATAGTACCATTGCATTATAGATTTTTCCGATGGTGGTAATTACTAAAGTAAAAATAAAGTGTGTTTTATTAAGATATTAATTATGGAAAACAAATTTATGAGGAAAACAATCTTACTAAGTTTATCTGTTTTATTCCTATTTTCTTTCCCCGCCATAATGGCACAGGACAGAAAAATAGGATTGCAACTGGAAGCAGGATATGGAACAATAAGCAATAAAGACAATGCCAGTGCGTATCAAATTTTTCTCTCACCTTATTATCGAATCAATGACAACTTCGCAATAGGGATTGGAGGAGGTCTTATGCAACACAAAAGTACTTATCCGGAAAGGAGTTATCCGGTATATATTCATTCTAAATACAGATTGAAACCTAATTGGCTGTTAAAACCATTCTTTAACATAAAAATTGGATATGGCTTTGGCTCTACTGACATGGGAATAGCTGGCATAGATATCAACGACCTTAAATACTCCGGTGAAATTAAGTACAGTGCTGACTTTTTCATTTCTCCGTCAATTGGAGTAAGCTATGATATAACAAAGCAACGTTCACTTTTCCTTGCTATTTCGTATGATTTATTGAAAGTTAAAACTGAGAATATTATTCATCCAGAAAATGCTGTAGTAGATTTAAAATCATATGCTGAAAAAAACAGTTCAATAATTGGATTGAGAGTGGGATACGAGTTTTAGAATTATTATCACCCCCGAATCTTGGACAACTCATATCATTAAAAAATAATATTAATTTTGTTGACCAATATTCGGGGTAATTTATCTAAAATAGAAGATCGCTATGCGACCGTTAAAGGTCTATAAAACAGAAGAATCCGTACGTTTTGTAGCCCACCACTATCAACCCGGCAGGTTCGATAGCCGTAAAACCTGGGCACAAGTAGGGAAACGTTTAGGCATCGCTCCGAGAAGACGGTCATTTCCTCTGCTCCGGCGCGCCGCAGCAGTGGCAGTGGTAATCATTATCATCACGGCGGGAATATGGTATCTCACCACCGAAAGTGGGGATACATTTATCGCCGGACAGGATCGCACACAATTCACCCTTCCGGACGATTCCCGCATTGAAATGCAGAAAGGAGCAATATTGGAATACGACAAACATTTCGACAAGGAAGAACGGCGTGTCACAATACAAGGAGAGATCGCCTTCGCCGTCGCCCGCGACGAAGCAAAACCGTTTATCGTATCCACGCCAGCGGCACAAATAGAAGTGCTCGGCACGGAATTTACCGTCAGGGCCGATGATGACGAGACCCGTCTCTCCGTCGCATCAGGGATAGTACGGTTCACACCCTATGATCCGGTGATCCCACTATTATGTACTGCCGGCATGACCGTGTATTACAACGCCGAAACCAGAATCATAAACGTCTCTTCCCCCGGCAGCGAAATGGAAATCAACAGTAAAACGCGATCATTCACTTTCAACAACATGGGGCTGGGAGAGATCGTGATGGTGCTGTCGCGCTTTTATAACGTCCAAATAGAGCTGCCGGAGAGTGAATCGCACCTGACGTTCAGTTCCTCTTTCACAAAGGGCAACATTAATGAGATCATCAATATCATTAATTTCACACTCGATACACACATTACTATTATACCACCACGATGAGACAAGCTATTCTTTTGTTACTACTGACCACCTTCTTCACGGCGGCGGTCAGCCAGGAAAAAATCACCCTGAATGTAGAAAACAAGCCGGTCACAGAGGCCCTTCGGGAAATAGAGAAACAGACGGGTTACACATTCTCGTACAGCCCCTCACTATTAAAGGATTTTCCCCGGATCACCATCCGGATTGCGGACGGACCGCTCGAAAAAGTATTACAGGCACTCTTCGATAAAACCGATATTCAATATATCATGCGGGGAAAATATATCATCCTGAAAAAACGCCCGAAAGAGGTCACTGTCAGCGGATTTATTTACGACCGGGAATCGCACGAATCGCTGATCGCCGCTAATATCTATGACCTGACCTCGGGGCAAGGTGCTGTCAGCAATAATTTCGGATTTTACAGCCTCTCCGTTCAGCCGGGAGAAATTGAGTTGTGTCCCAGTTACGTAGGATATACCTCAGAGAACCACCCCCTCACTGTATCACAAGACACTGTGATCCATTTTTTTCTACCACCGTCCGCACTGCTGAAAGAAGTGGTGGTGGACGGAGAACTGAAAAACCCGGTGCTACACGCAGAGACAGGCAAGATAAGCCTTAACGCCGCGACACTGAAAGCCGTCCCTGCATTGATGGGCGAAAGCGACGTGATCAAGACCTTGCAGCAGATGCCCGGCGTGGCTGTAGGCACCGACGGTATGGCCGGGCTCTATGTGCGGGGCGGAAATGCCGATGAGAACCTGTACCTTGTGGACGGGAACCCCCTCTACCACGTCCATCACCTACTTGGCCTTTTCTCCACCTTCAATCCCGAAGCGGTGAAAACGATGGACTTCTACAAGGGTAGTTTTCCCGCCCGCTACGGAGGGCGCCTCTCTTCAGTAGTGGATGTACGGATGAACGATGGCGACATGAAAAAATTCTCCGGCACGGCCTCCATAGGACTGATCTCATCCCATTTGAACCTACAGGGGCCACTCGCCAAAGACAAAACATCGTTCTCGGTCTCCCTCCGCCGCACCTATCTCGACCTGATTGCCCGTCCGGCAATGTACTTTATCAACAGGAGAAATAAGAAGAAAAACCCGGCAGACTATGATAAGGTTGACTTTGCCTATTATTTTTATGATTTCAATGCGAAGATCAACCACAAATTCTCTGAGAAAAGCCGGCTTTACCTGAGCCTGTACGACGGAAAAGACAAATTATTCTTCCACAGCAACAGCATTAGGAAATACGAAATAAATGGGGACCCCGTGTATTCCTACGAAACAGACTACCCTGACGACAACCCCATCCAATACGAATACAAAAGAAATGCTGACGAAACTTCAAAAATCGATATAGGCTGGGGAACACGCATGGCCTCCCTCAATTGGGCGTATGCCGTCAACAGCAAACTGTTCTCAAATGCTACGTTGGTGTATAGCCGCTACAACTCGGATATTTCGGTCTCGTATGAAAATAAAGAGACCTCCTCTTTGAAAAATATGGAAACCCAGGAAGAAGAATCAGGGAGCATTTATCAATTTTTTAAGCCGATATACCGGTCTGGCATCGAAGACATGGGCTACCGCCTCAATTTTGATTACGCATACAACAATTGCCACCTGATCCGCTTTGGAACCGCATTCCTGCATCACAATTTCCGCCCTGAGGAGAGCCGGTTCTTCAGGCAGGACGAAGACGGGGAAAGAAAAAATAATGATACCATTACCTATGCAGACGACCGGGTCAGGGTGCAGGAACTATCCCTCTATGTCGAAGACGAAATGGATTTCGGCAAACGCCTGAAAATAAACGCCGGTATTCATCTGTCGGGGTTCTTTGTGCAGGGGAAATCCTACCTGAGCGCCCAGCCCCGCCTGTCGGCCCGTTATCTTTTGTCCGAAGGTCTCTCCCTGAAAGCCTCCTACGCCAGGATGAGCCAGTATGTGCACCTGCTGCAAAGCAGCTACATAAGCTCGCCCAACGATTTATGGATACCCATCACCCAGAATGTGAAACCGCTGTCGTCCCACCAGTTTTCGGCCGGGATCTTCGGGCGGTACCGCGGCTTTGACCTCTCGGCAGAGACATATTACAAAAGATCGGCCAACCAGGTCGAATACAAAGACGGAGCAGGCATCCTTGCCAGCAATACCAACTGGGAAGAACGCATTGCCCAGGGAATCGGGACATCCTACGGATTGGAATTGATGGCGAAAAGGAGCTTCGGCAAGACATCGGGGTGGGTGGGCTACACCCTCTCGTGGGCCGACAGGCAGTTCCCCAACGGCGAGATCAACCAGGGAAAAGTGTATCCGGCGAAATATGATAACCGGCATAAGATCAATGCCGTGCTTTTACATCAATTCAACCGCAAATTCGACCTGAATATTTCATGGGTCTACGCCACCGGAAACTGGACAACCCTCCCGATAGAAGAATATATTGATATGGATGGAAATAAAAGGCAATACATCCATCAACGGAATAACTATAAGATGCCGGATTACCAGCGACTCGACCTTAGTTTCAATTATTACCGACACAAGAAGAATGGCAGGAGGGGTATCTGGAATTTCAGCATCTACAATGTATATGCACACCATAACTCATTCATGGTATTGCCATCTGAAGAATTTGCCCCTGATCCCAATACAGTGAATGGTAACCCGCAGCAGAGTTATCCCACATACCACAGCTATCCCCTTTTACCTTTTATCCCTTCATTTTCCTACACTTACCAATTTTAAAGAGATGACAAAAACAATACATACCTATTTATCGATTTTACTGGCCGGCATATTGCTCTCCTTACCTGCCTGCGAAAAAGAGATCAAACTCGACACGGGCAATTACACACCTAGGATCGTGATGAACGGGATCATCTCGCCCGACTCACTCATTGAAATAAGCCTCAGCAAGAGTTTTTTATATACCGATACGCTTTTGGACAGGAGCCTGCTGGAGGATGCCTCACTGACCTTGTTCATCAACGGTGAGAAGCGGGAAACGATGAGGATGGTAAGGGTGGATACCGTGCACGGCCGGGACAGACTATTTGGATACACTGCATTGAAAAGTATATACCGTTCCACCCTACGTCCAGAAACAGGTGACAAGATACGCATAGAAGCGTCTGCCGAAAAACTTTATCCCGTCTGGGCGGAGACCACTATACCGACACCACCGCAAATCCACCGGGTCGACACAGCCACTTTCTTTACCTACAACCCAATTATCAATAACGACGACCATTCCTATTCCGGTAACACTTCAGGAGAGCCCTTATTCCGGAATATGCGCATTAAAATGACCGTGAGTGAGAGTTCTACCGGCACAAACCGTTATTTCCGGCTCCGACTCAGGCTGATGAGTGAAAAAATCGAAGAGTACCCCGACCTGCCGGAGCGCTACCTTTTTATATACACGAACGACGATCCGATTTTTGAAGAGGGTTATCGGAACAGCCTGTTGGAGGATCTAATATCGGGAAATTCGTCGCTTGAAGGGATAAAACATTTCAATTCGGCACTTTTTTCCAATAAACTATTCCGTGATAACAACTATACACTCGATTTCTCCATCACCGATTATTACTATTTCCATACCACCTACGAGGAAAAAGATAATGACCCCGGATGGGTTTACCCTATCTATGTCCCCGTCAAAACGGAAGTATTCAACCCGCCCATTGAAGTGATGTTTACTGCCATATCGCCGGAATTGTATTCCTATTTCCGTGAAGGGGACTACGATCCCTCCAGTGATGAAGAAGCGTTCAAAATAATTTCCGAGCCGGAGATCACATTCAGCAACGTACACAATGGCATCGGGGTTGTCGGATCGGTATCAACTGCGAAAGCATATATCAATCTCCCGCCTCCACCGGAAGAAGAAAACAGCATTCCCTGATAATAGCGCACCCCGGCATTATCCTATAAAAAGAAAATCGTCGCTCCCGCGATGCTGATCACCGCTCCCATCACCTGTTGGACGGTGATTTTTTCTTTGAACATAATCGCTGTGGGCAGGATAATAAAAATGGGCACCAGCGCCATCAGTGCCGACGCGATCCCTGTCTCGGTATGCTGCACCGCATAAAGTGAGAGGGAGACGCCAATAAAGGGACCGAAGATGGTACCAATGGTTATTGCCTTCATACCCGTTTTATCTCCCAAGGTCATGAAGACCCGCCTCCAGCGACCGGCAAAGGTGACAAGCAATGCAAATGCAAAGAAGCCGAAGATGGCCCTGATTTGGGTGGATGCCACCGGGTCATAATCGCCCATCCCCTTCTTACTCAGAATCAGCCCCACCGCCTGGCCCAGTGCACCACCCAATGCGTAGAGAAAGCCTCGCAGGGGTATGTTCAATTTCAGTTTCCTGCCTGCTACGGCAATCATGATGCCTGCAACACTCACAACGATGCCCGCAATGCTCTTAAGTGAGAGGATCTCCTGTAGAAAGAACCAGCCGATGACGGCGGTAATCATCGGTGCGAGGCTCATCACCAGCTGCGAGGTACGGGAGCCGATCAGAGTGTAGGACTTGAAGAGGAAGAGATCACCCAGAAAGAAACCGACGATGCCCGAGAGACCCAACCATATCCAGTTGTATGCACTAGCATCCATCGGGAAGAACATCCCGCGGGTGAAAAGAGTGGTGATACCCAGGAATATTACTCCTAGGAAGATGCGAATGATGTTCACCGTGAGGGAGCCGGTACGGCGACCAGCTTTCTCGAAGAAGATGGCGCTGAGAGTCCAGCAGACGGCTGTTAAGAGTGAGGCTATCTCACCGATATGCGATTGAAACGGCATGCAAATGATCCCTTAATGCTGTAACCAGGAATAAAGTGGCAGCAAATGTACGGGATTTTTATGAATATGAAGGATCAGCGAATCGCTTCCCTTAATTTTTTTGCAGCTGCCTCCACAGAAGATTCACTCTCAAGTAGGGAGATAAAACGGCTACCGATGATGGCTCCGGCTGCTGCCTCGCAAGCTGCCTCGAATGTCTCCCTGTTAGAGATCCCAAAGCCGATCAGTCGCGGGTTCTTTAGACCCATCGCATTCACCCGCTTGAAATACGACAGGTTCTGCTCACCAAAACTCTTCCTGGCACCCGTGACCGATGCAGAGGAGACCATGTAGATAAATCCAGATGTTTGGTCATCTATCAGTCTGATCCGCTCTTCCGAGGTCTCGGGGGTGATCAGCATGATCATATGGAGCCCATGGCGATCAGCTATCGGTTTATAATTCTCCAGATATTCGGCAAATGGGAGATCGGGTATGATCAACCCGTCGATGCCGCAGGAAGCTGCTCTTTGGCAGTATGCTTCGAACCCGAACTGCAAGATAGGATTCAGATAACCCATAAGTATCAGAGGGATAGTGACCGTGGTCCGCACATCTTCCAGTTGGCTGAAGAGCGTCTTCACACTCATTCCATTGAGCAGCGCCTGTGTGCCGGAGGCCTGGATTACAGGCCCGTCAGCCATCGGGTCGCTGAAAGGGACACCAATCTCCAGCATCTCCACTCCTTCCTTTTCAAGCGCCTGCATCACCCGGATTGTATCATCCAGTTGCGGGTAGCCAGCGGTAAAATAGACCGATAAAATATTCTCTTTCTTCTGTTGAAACAACTGATCAATCCTGTTCATATCTGATTGTTTTGATGAAATTCTGTAAACTTGTGCACTCCTTTATCGCTGGAGAAGTCTCAAAGCCACTGTTGAGGTCTATCCCCATAAACTGCGGGTGAGTAAACTCCCTGATGGCTGCTGCATCATCCGGACCGATTCCTCCACTCAGCAGGAAGGGTGTTTCTCCCCTGTATGATGAGAGTAGCTCCCAGTGAAACTTCTTACCTGATCCACCATGTAGCGCTGTCCGGGTATCGAATATGAAGTAGTCGCAACTCCCTATATATTGTTCCACCAAACTGGCAGGAAACGGTTTATCACTTTCCATCCCGAAGGCTTTTACCACTGTAAAACCGGCATCCTGCATGGTACGGCATGTTGCAGGTGACTCACTGCCATGCAACTGGATAATTTGCAGACGGTTCTTTGATGCAATCTCCCCAATCCTCTCCGGCAACTCATCCACAAACACCCCCACCCGTTTAACTTTCTCCGGAATATAATTTAGTTCTTTTCCCACATAACGCGACGAGCCAGGATAGAAGATAAATCCCATCCAGTCAACACCCAGCTGTTCCACAGCCTGGATGTTCTCCGCATCACGCATACCGCATATCTTGATGAGCATACTGTTAGCTTTTAGATGTAAGCAATTGACTTAAATCAACTGGTTCCTGGTTCACAACCTTTCTATATCTTTCAAAAATGCACCGAGTGATTCGCCCGGATCATCGCTCTTCATGAAGTTTTCACCAATCAGAAAGCCCCGGTAGCCGGCATCACGCAATTCACGCACGACCTGCGGGTCAGAGATGCCACTCTCGGAAATCAGTAGCGCCTCCCGCGGGAGCAGGTCGATCATTCGGAACGACTTCTGTATGTCGGTGACGAAGCTGCCCAGGTTGCGATTGTTGATACCGATCAGTCGGTTGTGCTCGGTGATGTATTCCGTCTCCCGCTCATCGTGCAGCTCCAGCAATACCTCCAAATGCAGCTCTCCTGCCAGCTCGGTAAATCGTTTCGACTCCTCCTTCGTGATGGCTGCAGCGATCAACAGGATCGCACTGGCCCCCGAGAGCTTTGCATCGTAGATCTGGTACTCATCCACAATGAATTCCTTGCGCATCACCGGAATTGAAACACTCTTGGTCGCTGCCCGCAAGTCGGTTAACGTCCCGCCGAAGTAGGGTTCGTCAGTCAGCACCGACAGGGCCGCAGCACCGGCAAGCTCATATGCTTGAACCACCGTTGTTGCTTCCGCCGACCGATTAATCCACCCTTTGCTGGGGGAGCGCCGCTTGAACTCGGCGATGATTCCGGTAGATGATTTTTCCAGGGCCGTTTTCAGTGAATAAAAAGGAACACTTTCTACCGATAGTCGTTGCTTCAGCATTGATAAGGGGTGCTCCTCTATCTGTCGTGCCACCTCCCTTTTTTTATGTGTAATGATCTCGTTCAGTATATCTTGCATAATGATTTGCTCTCAGCTTTTAGCTTTGAAAAATTAACTATTGACATTCTGTCTTATTGATCGCTATGAACTTCTCCAGCGTCCGCAACGCCTTCAAACCATAGAGGGCATCCTTTGCCATCTCCAAACATTCGCCAATAGGCTTATGCTGCTCGATGGTTTGTATCCCGAAGGCGGCGTTGGCCAACACCGCGTTCATCTGGGCCTGCGTACCTTCGGCAGCCAGCACTCTGCGGAAGATCTGAGAGGCCTCTTCGGGAGTGTCCCCACCATAGAGAGCCTCCTGCGGAATAACATCAAACCCGAGATCGGCAGGTGAAAAGAGCTGTTCTCCCCTGTTGGAAACAACCTTGAAGGAGTCGGTGAGGGAAATCTCATCATAACCGTCGAGGCTGTGCACGATGCTGAAACGTTTGTTTTCCGCCTGATAGATGTAGCTGTAAAGCCTCGACATGGCGAGGTTGTAAACGCCCAACATTTGGTGACGCGGCTGCACCGGATTCACCAGCGGTCCCAACACATTGAAAAAGTTCCGCACTCCCAGGCTTTTGCGCACCGGTGCCACGGCTTTGAGGGCGGGACTAAAGAGCGGGGCATGGAGGTAAGCCAGCCCACAGGCATCGAGGCTGCGACGCAACTGGTCTCTATCAGTGGTAAACCGCACCCCCAGGCTTTCAATCACGTTACTCGCACCACTGATGGAGGTAGCACCATAGTTGCCGTGCTTCACTACCGGATAACCTGCACCGGCTACTACAAAGCAAGCGGTGGTGGAGATGTTGAAAGTGTTCTTGCCGTCACCGCCTGTGCCCACAATGTCGAGCGGGTCATAATCGGTGAGGTCCACCTGTACCCGCATCTCGAGAAGTGCGTCGCGAAAACCGAGAATCTCATCGACCGAGATGCTGCGCATCAGGAAGGAGGTGATCAGTGAGGCAATCTGCGTTTCGGGCACATCGCCCTTCACAATGGTGAACAATACCTCACGAGCTTGTTCGCGGGAGAGGTACTGATAGTCGAAAAGTTGGTATAGGATCTCTTTCATATTCATTCACTTTTAGATCTCGACAAAACGGGATGATTGAGAAAGTTGCGGATGATGGCTGTTCCCTCCGGGGTGAGAATTGACTCGGGATGGAATTGCACACCGTGCAGGTCGAGCGAGCGGTGTCGCATGGCCATGATGGCTCCCTCCCTATCCAGGGCAGTTACTTCCAACTCAACCGGGAAATTCTCATGATCGACAATCCAAGAGTGGTATCTCCCCACAGCAATCTCCTCAGGGAGACCGGTAAAGAGATAATCATCAGCAACAATTTGCACCGGCGTCTGCACCCCGTGAAACACGAAAGGAATATTCTCCAACTTCGCACCAAACACCTGTCCGATGGCCTGATGCCCAAGACATACACCCAGAATACTCTTGCTGGTTGCGTACCGCTCGATGAGGGGCAGCAGCAATCCAGCCTCTTCCGGGAGACCGGGGCCGGGTGAGAGAATGATCTTGTCGTACCGCTCCACCTCTTCCAGTGTCATCCTGTTGTTGCGAATCACGTCCACATCGGTGTGGCCGAGCGACCGCACCGTGTGCAGCAGGTTGTAGGTGAAGGAGTCGTAGTTGTCGAATAGCAATATCTTTTTCATCTGCTTGCAATTAACTGTTATATAGTGTAGATGCTTTGTCGATGGCACGTTTCAGGGCTCCCAGCTTGCTGTTCACCTCCCGCAGTTCATACTCGTCGTTACTCTGTGAGACTACACCGGCACCGGCTTGGAACCACAGCTCGTTGTTGCGGCTCACGAAGGTACGAATGGTGATTGCCTGGTTGATGTCACCGTTGAATCCGATGAAACCGATGCAGCCACCGTATGCACCTCTATTGTGCGACTCGATCTCGGAGATCAGCTGCATTGCCCGCACCTTTGGAGCACCCGAGAGGGTGCCGGCCGGGAAGGTATCGAAGAATGCCTTGAGAGGATCGGCCGTGACATTGAGGGTTCCGGTAACACGCGACACCAGGTGGATCACATGCGAATAGAACTGGGGCTCCTTGAAGAAAGCAACCTCCACATTATGTGCATTGCGGCTCAGGTCGTTCCGTGCCAGGTCGACAAGCATCACATGCTCCGCATTCTCCTTCGGATCGTTCAGCAGGAATTCCACAGCCTTCATATCTTCTTGGTTGTCACCAGACCGTTTCGTTGTTCCCGCAATGGGATCAATGCTGATCTGTCGTCCGCTGATCTTACAGTGAGTTTCGGGCGAAGAACCGAAGATTCGGAATCCGCCGAAGTCGAAATAAAAGAGGTATGGCGACGGGTTAATGGAACGCAGTGCACGGTAGACCTTGAAGTCATCACCCGTAAAAGGTTGGATGAAGCGTCGGGAGAGTACGATCTGAAAAACATCACCTCGCAGGCAGTGATGCACACCCCGGCGCACATATTCTTTATACTCCTCATCGGTGATGGTACTTCGCTCCTCTCCCTCGGTGAAGAAGTTGTAGGTGGCGAAGTTGCGCTGATTGATGAGCGATTCCACCTTCATCATGCTGCTCACCTCCTGCTGGCCCTGTAATTCCAGCAACTGAATTTCATCGGTGAAGTGATTGAACACCAACAAGTATTTGAAGAGAATGTAAAGCATGTCGGGAGCATCGTTGCGCTCCTCCTTGCTTTCACGGATTGCAATCTGCTCGGTGTATTTCACACAGTTGAAGGTAGTGTACCCGAAGAGGCCACACTGCTGCAATTCATCTCCTTCCACCTCGAAATGTGAAATATAGCGGTTGAGCGCATCGGAAATGGTGAAGCTGTTGGAGAGGGTCTCTTGCGTCTCCGTGCCATCGGGAAACAGTGAAGTGCAAACGCCACGGTTCACCTCTATGCGGGAAATCGGTTTCAGTCCGAGATAGGAGATGCTATTCTGTCCGGCATGGAAGTCAGAGCTCTCCAACAGGGCTGACTGTGGGTAACTGTCCCTCACTTTGAGATAAACGCTCACCGGAGTATGGAGATCGCCCATCAATGTTTTCCGGTTAATTGTATATTTGTATTGCATAGGATTTGTTTTTTGCTATCAACTCATTAATAATCATACTTTTCTTCATACTTGAAATAGGTCTCCAGATCCTTGTCACCCCGACCGGATAGGGTGAGAACCACCAACTCGTCTGGAGCAAAGGTCACCTTCTCCAACGCAGCCAGGGCATGAGCTGACTCCAACGCAGGGATGATTCCCTCATGGCGGGTAAGCTCATAGGCAGCACGGAGCGCCTCATCGTCTGTAATCGCAACTACCTGAGCCCGTCCTGTCTCAGCCAAGTGGGCATGGATGGGTCCGATACCGGGATAATCCAGCCCCGCAGAGATGGAATAGGGCTCTGTAATCTGTCCATCTTCTGTTTGCATTAGCAGTGTGCGGCAGCCGTGCAGCACACCCACACTCCCTAGATGGATGGTGGCGGCCGATTCACCGCTATCCACCCCCTTGCCTCCGGCCTCGGCCAGCACAATCTTCACATGTTCATTGTCAAGATATTCATAAATGGTGCCGGCGGCATTGCTACCTCCTCCCACACAGGCTACCAGTAGATCGGGATAGTCGCGTCCCTCCTTCTCCTGCAACTGAAGTTTGATCTCCTTGCTGATCACCGACTGCAGGCGGGCAACCAGATCGGGATAGGGATGGGGGCCGATGGTGGAGCCGATGATGTAGTGGGTATCGGAGGGATGGCTGCACCAATCGCGGATTGCCTCGTTGGTAGCATCTTTCAGCGTCATGTTGCCCGAGGTGACCGGCACTACCGTAGCACCCATCATCTCCATCTTCTTTACGTTCACCTGTTGCCGTTCCACATCGGTCTTCCCCATGTAGACAGTACAGGGCATCTGCATCAGTGCGCAGACAGTTGCGGTGGCAACACCATGTTGACCGGCACCGGTTTCGGCGATGATCCGTGTCTTACCCATCTCCCGGGCAATCAGAATCTGCCCGATAGTGTTGTTGATCTTATGCGCACCGGTATGATTGAGATCCTCCCGCTTCAAGTAGATCTTCGCTCCATAACGTTCCGACAGCTGGCGGGAGTAGTAGAGCGGTGACGGGCGCCCCACATAGTCGCGCAACAGCTGATCGAAATCCTGTTTGAAGCTGGAGCTCTCCATGATCCGCAGATAGGCTTCACGCAGTTCGGTTACGCACCGGTGAAGGATCTCAGGGATATAGGCACCCCCGAACTGACCATAATACCCATTCTCATTTACTTTGAATTGCTGCATAATCTTATGTTGTTTATCTCTTAACTTTGATTCTCTTGTTTCTGAAACTAAAAAAGCCCGTCGCAGGATTGCGACAGGCTTTATATATATCATGTGATGAATTATAAATGCACGATGCTACTCCTTACGACCTTATGAGTTGTAAGCAGCGCCACCAATATCCGTTCATTAATAAATTTGTCATAATTCTTTCAATTGTCTGCAAAGAAATAGTATTTGAAATAAATTTGCAACTCTTTCTCTGTTTTTAACACAATTATTTTCGATTAAGATCCGAATGATCCTCCTTTGTTCTTTCATTTTTACTTCTTCCATATCGTCCGATACCGAAGCCGTATAAAAATGCACCAACTGAAAATCCGACCAACAGAAAGAAAATATACCTGTTCCATACAGATTTGGGGTTGAAATAAAGTACGATTGCACCTACCAACCAAACGAGAATGGACAATATGAGTACTTTCCTGTTGATCATATTTCTTCCGCTTCAAAACCGGTACGTTTGATGGTTTTGACGATATCTTCTGCATCCAGCAGCTCCGTCTCCACTGTCAATATTTTTTCGGGGTTGTCTATATCAACTCTCCACGACTGAATACCCTCTTTCCTGTCGAGGAAAGGAGTCACCTTAGCCAGGCAATTGCTGCAATTGATATTTGTTTTAAACTGTATCGTTTTCATAATTCTTTTCATTCATTCATCTGCTGGTTGAAGGTTGTTGGATAACTGTTGCACCCGGCCTTTCATTAATTACAAATTTCAGGCTGTTTTGTTCATTTTAAGAATCTCCGAAATTGAACATAGCAAGGGAATAAGTGACCCAACAGTGATAAATATTGGAAGATATCTTCCTGACGATCAATTATTTTTTTTAATTTTACAGGTGAATACAAAAGCCTTTCAATTAGATCATATGCTTGGAGCGATTCTTGGCGATATCGTGGGAAGCACCTACGAGTTTGCCAACACCAAAGATTACAATTTTGACCTTTTTCCTGCCGGAAGTATTTATACAGATGACACCGTGCTGACTGTTGCCGTGGCAGATGCTATTTTGAATAAATGCGATTACGGAGAAACGATTCGCAAATGGGCGCTTCGTTACCCACATCCCAAAGGCGCTTACGGCAGTTCTTTCACACGTTGGATGCACGCAGATGAGATCAAGCCCTATGGCAGCTACGGCAATGGCTCGGCCATGCGTGTTAGCCCCGTAGGGTGGTTATTTGATACGGAGCAGGTTGTGCTCGACGAGGCACGCAAGAGTGCTGCATGCACCCACAATCATCCCGAAGGTATCAAGGGAGCTCAGGCCACGGCTATCGCTCTCTATTTTGCCCGGAAAGGGAAAGAGAAACTGTTTATCAGGCAGTACATCGCTGCTGAATTCGGATACGATTTGCATAAAACGGTGGATGAGATCCGTAAGACATACCTCTATAATGAATCATGTCAGGGCACTGTGCCTGAAGCATTGATCTGCTTTTTAGAGAGTGATTCGTTTGAAGATGCCATACGAAAGGCGATCTCCATAGGAGGTGACAGCGATACCATCGGAGCAATCACAGGTGCCATTGCAGAAGCGTTCTATGATATCCCTGTTGAGTTGGCGAATAAAGCCAGGAGTTATTTGCCCAATGATATGCTGGATACCCTGAAACTATTTGGTGAGAAGGCGCATCCAATGGCGATAGATCTGAATGACGACACCAAGCAGTTACGTGAACGCTTTCGGAAACTGAAAAAGATATTTTCGGAGCTTTTCATGCAAAAGCAAAACATGTTGTTGCACGAACAACCACTTTTAACAGCACTTTATCTGCAAAAAATCGGATCCATACAGTATAAATCCTATTGCCTGGAGGTGGAACTGGCACAACTGAAACAGCGGCTATCGCTGTTGCAGATTTTTGTTAACCGGAATGAAAAACCAGATTTGAATGCGGTTGACAAAGAAATTGAAATTCGATTTTCTGAGTATCAACAAAAAATTGAATTCGACGCCAAACAACTGGCAGCTGCACGTGATTTTTTGAAGGGATCGTTTCTTTCACCCGAAGAATCGAAGAGAATTAAAGAGGTCTACTATATCATTGTCAAACGTTTACACCCTGACATCAATCCCGATTCGGACGAAAGAATGAATGAGCTTTTTGTAAAAGCACAAACAGCTTACGAGTTGAGTGATCTGCCCACACTGCAACAAATTCTTGTTCTGCTCGATAATAAAGAATCAGATCTTGAGGTTTTATTACCTGATCTGCAAATCAATGTAAACCGGCTGGCAGAAAACATCAGCACACTGGAGCATCAGATTGAACAGCTGTATCAATCATTTCCGTTTATTTACGAGGAAAAGTTACGGGACGAAGAATGGGTGAAGAACGAATGTGAAGAAATGAGCATAAAGATTGATACGATAAAACAGGAAATTGAAAAATACAAAAAATACATCACATTGTTGGAAGAATGGAAACCGGTATCGTAAAACTTACACCCGAATTGCTCGCACTTATCGGCACAGGCGGTGTGAAAGCCATTGCGCCATTTACACGCGAGATATTTTTACTGAATATCGTTGTCGCGGGAACAACATTCTGCGAACAAATGAATGAGCTGGAGCTGGATCTCGTCCCCGGGAGCGTACTGAAAATGATTCGACATCCCAAAAACGAATATGATGAACTTGCCATCGGCATCTATATCAACGACAATCGCATCGGATGGGTTCCACAGGAGTTCAATGAAGTCATTTCCCGCCTGATGGATGCGGGAAAAGCATTTTTTTGCCGTGTAGAAAATACAAGACGAATAAACAAATGGCTGAAAATCGACGTTAAAATTTATATGGTTGAATAAAAAACAGGAAGAACTAAATCATTTGTATCGCATGAAAAAGTTATTTTTTTTATTCGCTGTCGTATCATTCCTGGCAGCCTGCTCTGGTCCAAAGGGGATGGTCAAAATTGAACCGAATGGAAGAGAAGCGGCAGAGGAAGATTCTGTTGCATATGAACTGATTGTCTTCGATACAGGATTTGAGACCTGGTACTTGCTTCAAAACTCTCCGGCCAGATACCGCTCCCAACAGTATTATGAGAACTGGAACAGGCAGTATGTGTCAGAATGGAATCATCTGGCAACGCAGTCCAGCAGAAGATCATTTTTTCAGACCATTATGGGATATGAACCAGGTGTGGATTATGGATTTGAGCTGAATCACAAGCTGTTCTACTATTTCCAGTATGTTGAGCATGTGCTGCGGATACCTATTCTGCCTAACCCCCCTGTAGGGGTGGTTTATTAGTTTACTGGTTAAAAATGCAACTTGTCGGTCGAAGTGAAATAACATTATCCCGTTTGATAGATAATAACTATTTTTGGCTATGATTCAAACAGACAGGGAACATACTTCTTTGAAAAAATCCAATAAGCAAAAATGGATACGCCTGATTGTTGTTGGCGGTATACTACTGGCAGTCATCTTTATCTTCAGCCGAAGCCCTATGCTTTCCGAGGCATATATGCGAAACGTTTACCCCGCCATTGCGACACTCTTCTCCTTTATCTCAGGCATTTTTCCTTTTTCACTATACGACCTTTTTATCGTGGCGGCATTGATATGGTTCACCGGTATGATCCTGCGGGTTATATTGCGTAAAATCACCCTCTCAACTTTCCTTTATTCAATGCTTAGATTCACGTTGATCGTTGTCGCCTGGTTCTATCTTGGTTGGGGAGTGGCCTACTTCCGGGGGGACTTCTACGCAAGAAGCGAAGTGACGAAAGCTACTTTCGACCGGGAGAAACTGATGAGGCTCACAGAGACAATCATTGAACAGGCTAATTACAACTACCTCGATTGCCGTTCGATGGACAAGGAGAAGGTACACCTGGAGATTGAACAATCGTATGCCGCTCTGCAGGACCCACTCCGCCTCTCCTATCCGAACGGTAAACGAAGGATGAAACCGATGCTCTTCGAACCAATCTATAGCGGAATGGGGGTATCAGGCTATTTCGGTCCCTTCTTCAACGAAATACACGTGAACCATTTCGGACTCCCTTTCACATACCCCTTCACGCTGGCACACGAGATGTCGCACCAGTTCGGCATCGCTGCCGAGTCGGAAGCAAACCTCTATGGCTTCGCAGCCTGCGTAAACAGCAACCACCCGATGGTACGCTACAGCGGTTACGCCTCACTACTGGGTTACCTGTTAGGCGATGCACGACGGTTGCTGCCCGATGCATATGATTCACTGGTACAATCAATACGTCCGGAGGTCCTTGCCGATCTGCAACGAAACAGTGCACACTGGATGGCAGCAAGGAACAGCATCCTCTCCGGTGCACAGAACTGGATGTACGATGCCTACCTGAAGACCAACCGGGTGAGCTCGGGACGTGAAAATTACTCCGAGGTCGTAGGACTGCTGCTATCTTGTGATTTTGAACAAATCATCACTCAGAATGGTGAATAACAGGATTGTTTAAACAAATCTGCTCAAAAGAAGTGTCGCTTCAGACGAAGGCTATTGGTCACAACACTGACCGAGCTCAGCGCCATGGCAGCACCGGCAATCATCGGGTTGAGCAGGAAGCCGGTGAAGGGAAAGAGCACTCCCGCGGCAATGGGGATACCGATCACGTTGTAGAAAAAGGCCCAGAAAAGATTCTGGCGGATGGTACGTACCGTGGCTTGTGAGAGTCGAATTGCACGGGGGATTCGTTTAAGGTCGGAGGAAATAATGGTCATGCTGGCCACATCCATCGCAATATCACTGCCGCTGCCCATGGCGATGCTCACATCGGCCTGTGCGAGCGCCCCGCTGTCGTTGATGCCATCTCCCACCATCGCCACCGTATGGCCCTGTTGTTGCAGTTTCTTCACCAACTCCACCTTCTCTTCAGGCAACACTCCCCCCCGGTAATCGGTGATTCCCAAGTCAGCTGCCAGGGCTGCAGCCACTTTTTCGTTGTCACCGGTATAGATCGCTACATCGATACCCATGCTGTGCAACTGTGCGATCGCCTCTTTTGAGGTAGGCTTCATCTTGTCGGTGATACCAATCACACCCAGCGCTTTCTCTCTGTCGGAAAACAATGAAACAGTGTGCGCCGCATCCATCTCCAGGTAAGCCTGCTGCTTCAGGTCGGCAGGAATCACAACTCCTCTCGAAGCCAGGTAATCCATGTTACCGATGTAATAAGTCTCATCGTCGTAAGTCCCTTCGATTCCCTTACCGCTCACCTGTGAAACGGTCACATCGTCAAGAAGAGTGCTTACCTCCTTTAGTTCGGCAGTAATGGCTTCTGCCAGTGGATGTTCAGAACGCTGTTCGATGCTGTAGAGGATATCGCGATGCAGGGGGGTGGCATCGAGCGACCAGGTGATGGAGGTCACCTGGGGTTTCCCCTCGGTAATGGTACCGGTCTTGTCGAGCACCACCACATCCACTTTTTTCGCTCTCTCCAGGCTTCCGGCATCCTTGATCAGGATACCCTCATCAGCACCTTTGCCAATGCCTACCATGATGGCGGTGGGTGTAGCGAGACCCAATGCACAGGGACAGGCGATCACCAGCACCGTCACCATGGTCAGTAGGCCGTAGACAAATCCATTCTCACCCCCAAAGAACAGCCATACCACGAAGCTGAGCAGCGCAATGCCGATCACCACCGGCACGAAGACCGCTGCGATGCGATCCACCAATCCCTGTACGGGAGCCTTGCTGCCCTGTGCTTCATCCACCGTGCGGATGATCTGTGCAAGAAGTGTATCTTTCCCCACCTTGTCTGCCCGGAAGAGAAAGCTCCCCTTCTGGTTGATGGTTCCGGCAAACACTTTCGTGCCGTTTTTCTTCTCCACATGAAGCGGCTCTCCGGAGATCATGCTTTCATCCACAAACGAGCTTCCCTCTGTCACCTCTCCATCGACAGCGATCTTCTCGCCTGGTTTCACCATTACAATATCTCCCACCAACACATCGGCAATCGGAATCACACTGGGTTCTCCATCACGAAGTACCGTCACTGTGGAGGGCTGTAGCCCCATAAGCTTGCGGATGGCATCGGAGGTGTGCCCTTTGGCACGCGCCTCCAGCATCTTACCCAGAAGGATGAAGGCGATAATCACGCCGGCCGCCTCAAAATAGACATGCGCCTCCAGTCCGCGGCTCTCCCAGAACTCCGGCCAGAGCATGTTGAAGAGGCTGAAAAGATAAGCGATGCCGGTACTGAGTGCCACCAGCGTATCCATGTTGGCAGAGCGGTGGCGTGCCTGCTTCCAGGCACCCACAAAAAAGCGGCGTCCGAAGAGGAAGAGAATGGGTGTGGCCAGAAGCCACATTGCGATATTGGCAAAGGGGGCATGCATGAAGAACATACCAATCACCACCAGCGGGATGGCCAGCGCCACGGCCAGAATGGTATGACGACGGAGTGTCCTGTAGTTCTCTTTCTGCAGCTCCTCCACCTTCTCTAAAGAACTCTCCTCCTCTTCCGTCAGCAGGTCATAACCCATCTCCTGTAGCGCCTGCTTCATCGCATCAGGGGTGGCAATGCCTGGCAGGTATTCGATCTGTCCCTTGCCGTTGCCATAATTCACTGAGGCATTCAACACACCGGGCACGAAGGAGAGAATATTCTGCGAGCTTGAGGCACAGGCCGCACATGTCATGTGCAACACGGGGTGAGTCGCTTTCTCCGTACGCACCTCCCCACCTGCTTGTCGAATCCGCTCCACCACCTCCTGCAGGATCTCCGCGGCGTCATCAATCCTGCGCTCATCAATGGTAACAAGCAAAGTTCCCTCTTGAGGGTCATGCTGTAGCGATGACACTCCCTTTACTTCCCGCACTGCATCCTCAGACAGGGTTTCCTTTCCAACGAGGATTATCTGATAACTATTTGCTTTCTTCATACTGGTATAGGAACAATTGAAGAAGGAGAGATGTTCATAATGAGCTGTTCTGACCCATACGTGCAAAATATTTACTAATTTTGTTCCAACGCATGCATGAACCTGCACTCCAGGGATCTTCGCTTAACTGAAAAATGTACATTATGATTCGATTCATATCGCTAACCATCGTCGGCATTCTGTTTGCCTTCCCACTCTTCACCCAGAAGAAACCCCTCGACCACTCTGTCTATGACAGCTGGGAGAGCCTCAGCGGTACAAGCCTCAGCAATGATGGGAGGATGATGGCAACAATGATCGCACCACAGGAGGGAGATACCACCCTTTATCTGAGAGACCTCACCAATAACCGTTCCCTCAAGCTGGAGAGGATTACCCGCTTCACCCTCTCTCCCGATGGTGTATATACGGTGGGACTGCTCAAGGCACCTTTTAGGGAGCGACGACAGGCCTGGATCGACAAGAAAAAAGCGGATGAGATGCCTGACGATTCTTTGCTGATCATTCATAACCACACGTTCGAGGTAAAGAAAATTGCCAATGTGCGATCATTCAAAACGGCAGAGAAGGCCTTGAGACATATCGCCTACACCACAACCCTGCCGAAAGACACGACAAAAAAAGCGGCAAAAAAGGAAAAAAAGAAAGAGCTGGTGATATTGCGGAATCTTTTGACACAGGAAGAAGATACCATCCGCAATGCAAAAGAACATCTCTTTAGTAAATACGGAAATGCATTTGCTGTTGTGATTCAACCGGAGAAAAAAGATAGCACCGATGCACCGGGAGTGCTCTTTGTAGATCTTGACAAGAAGACAAATAAAAGGATCTCCAGTGAAAAGAGAGAGTACAAATCGCTCTCGTTCGATGAGGTGGGGGCCCAATTGGTTTATCTTTCCACGGGGGATACTTCTAAAGTGGAACAGAAGGTGTTCGACCTGCACTATTTTGAAAACGGGGCCGACTCAGCTCATATCATTGCCGACAGAAACGCCACCGGCTTGCCAGAGGGATGGATCTTCAACGAACATGCATCCCCCTCCTTCAGCAAAGATGGCAGCAGGATCCTGGTTGGCACCGCTCCCCGTCAAGAGCCCAAGGACACAACGCTGGTCGACTTCGAGATGGCAAGCCTTGATATCTGGCACTGGAAGGACCCACTCATACAACCCCAGCAGCTGGCAGAGCTCAGTCGTAAAAAACGACGCACCTACAGCGGGATCATCGATCCGGATCACCCCGGTCACTACCTTCCGATTGCCACCGAAGAGATGCCCCATGCCGCCATCGCTGACGAGGGCAACGGCCGCTACGCACTGCTCTGGTCCGACCTGCCCTATCAGCTGGAGAGCCAGTGGGACATCTCCTCCCGGTATGATGTCTGGGTGATGGACCTTCAGGAGCAGCGCTTGCACGAGGTTGGCTCCCCGGTAGCGGGACGACCGATGCTCTCGCCTGCGGGCCATTACACGCTCTGGTGGGACGGAACGGAACTGCAGTGGTTCGTCCACGACAACCGGGAGCAGACCACCCGCAACCTCACCGGCGCCATACCAGTGAACTTCTGGAACGAAAAAAACGATGTTCCCATGGAACCGGGCCCTTATGGAATGGCAGCATGGGGTGCTGAAGACGATTATCTTTTGCTCTACGATGCATTCGATATCTGGAAGGTAGACCCAAGCGGCAAGACAAAAGCGGTCAACATAACCCGCGGTGTAGGGCGCAGCGACTCGATCACCTTCCGTTATGTGAACACCGACCGTGAGAAACGTTTCATCGGGAAGGAGGAGCAGCTGCTACTCTCCGCCTTTGACAACAAAAGCAAGGAAAATGGCTGGTACACGCTGGCACAAAAGGGGAGAAAACCATTGCAGAAGAAGGTGATGGAGGGGTTCACCTTCAGCTCGCTGATTAAGGCGAAAGAGAAGGAGCTCTACCTCTACCAGAAAAGCAACTTCCACACGACCCCAGACCTCTACGTCACTGCAGACCTTTGGAAAACATCAGACAAACTGACCAATATCAACCCGCAGATGGAGCATTACAACTGGGGAACGGCGGAGCTCTTCTCCTGGACATCCTTCAGTGGTGATTTGCTACAGGGAATCCTCTACAAGCCGGAGGATTTTGATCCGGCGAAGCGCTACCCGATGATGATCTACTTCTACGAGCAACACTCAGACGACCTCTACAGCTGGTTCACACCGGCACCCAGCCGTTCAGTAATCAACATTCCCTTCTTCGTGAGCCGCGGCTACCTGGTCTTCACGCCTGATATCCGCTACAGCGTGGGACAACCGGGAATGGATGCCTACAACGCCGTGGTATCGGGTGCCGAGGCACTGGCCAAGAACGATTGGGTGGATGCGACGAAAATGGCGATACAGGGACAGAGCTGGGGCGGCTACCAGGTGGCTTACCTGATTACAAAGACCAACCTTTTCAGGGCTGCGGGCGCTGGGGCGCCTGTATCGAACATGACCAGCGCCTACGGGGGTATCCGTTGGGGCTCCGGTCGCAGTCGCCAGTTTCAGTATGAGCAAACGCAGTCCCGCATAGGCGTACCGATGCTGGACTCACTGGATCTCTACATCAACAACTCTCCCCTCTTCTTCGCCGACAGGGTGGAGACACCGCTGCTGATGATGCACAACGACAAGGATGGGGCGGTACCCTGGTATCAGGGCATCGAGTACTTCATGATGCTGCGCCGCCTGGGCAAGCCGGTATGGATGCTCCAGTACAACGGTGAGGACCACAACCTGACGCAGCGCCGCAACAGCAAGGACCTCTCCATCCGCCTGCAACAGTTCTTCGACCACTACCTGAAGGGTGATCCTGCACCGGCATGGATGACAAGGGGAGTCCCGGCCATTGAAAAAGGGAAAACCTGGGGTTATGAGGTGGAATAGCCGAAAGCAGACGGTTAAAATCCCCGCTGACGCATCGCTTCGAAGGTGAGGATGGCGGTGGAAACAGAGACATTGAGCGAATCAATTTTCCCGCGCATGGGGATCTTGATTCGCTTTGTGGCATTCTGCAGCCAGAAATCGGTCAGTCCTTCCGCTTCGGTACCCATCACGATGGCGGATGGCTTCCGGAAATCGATGTTCTGATAAAATTCAGCCGCCTGCAGCTCCGCGGCAAAAACATTGATGCCACGCTCTATCAACCATTGCAACGCCTCTGATGAAGTGCAGACCGCCGTGGGTACGGTAAAGAGCCCCCCCACACCCGAGCGGATTACGTTGGGGTTGTAGAGGTCGGTAAGCGGATCGCAGATGATCACCGCATCGGCCCCAGCGGCGTCGGCCGTACGGAGCACCGCCCCGAGGTTGCCGGGCTTCTCCACCGATTCGAGGATAATCAGAAACGGGTTTTCACTGAGGGCAAGATCCTCCAGTCTGTGGAATCTGGGCTTGGCCAGTGCCACCAAGCCGTCGGAGTTCTCCCGGTAGGCTATTTTCGCAAATACAGCCGGGGAGATCTCAGTGATGATTTCCGGGGGCAGGCTCTCCAGCACATCCGGGTACTTGCTCTGGGCAAACATCTCCCGGCAGAGATAAACCTCACTGATCTCATATCCCGCCTGCAGGGCCAGCGACAGCTCGCGGGCGCCCTCCAGCACGAAGAGCTGTTGCTCGCGGCGCTCCCTGCTCTTGGAGAGCTTCACGATCTGCTTGATGGAGGGGTTCTGCAGGCTGGTGATCATAAGAGATTGTTACAGGCCTGTTTTCTCTTCTTTCTCCAACAGGAAGGTGTCGATCGCCTCCCTGAATGATTCCTTCGGCAAGGCACCCATCGCCACCTGTGGATTCTCATTCATGGGGATGAAGAGAAACATGGGGATGCTTTGCACACCAAACATGGCAGCCAGTTCCGGTTCACGATCCACGTCAATCTTGTAAACGTAGATCTCCTCACCATACTCGGCTGCGAGATCCTTCAGGATGGGTGAAGTGATGCGGCAGGGACCGCACCAGGTTGCATAGAAGTCGACGATGGCCGGTTTGTCTCCGTTGTATTTCCACTCCTGAGGGTTCTCCTCATAGTTGAACACTTTTTCCAGAAAAGCGGTTTTGGTCAGTTCTATCGGTTTTGCTTTTTCTTTGCCTTGAGGCTCTGCAGCAGCGACGTGCATCAAAAAAAGAGCTGCCGCAAAAAGGGTGAATACTTTCTTCATCTAAATGGAAAAAAAAATGTGATTTTTTAGATTGTACCTGTTACAACAGCCTGAGTAGGTAAAATGTTCCAAACAGGCAAACAGGGTGCAGCATCAGAATTGCTGCCGATCCTTGTACCTGGCTGAATTCCGGCTGGGGACACCAAACTCCCGTGCGGAGAGATGCTCCACGTCCACTTTCCATATCTTCACGTTCCGCACCGCGGGTGCGGAATAACTGAAAGTGTGTCCGGAGTACTGACGCATGGTGCTGTCAAGAGCCCTCACCTTCACCTCATCCTCCTCCACGAACGCCACCCTGCCACTACAAACGATGCTGGCGGCCAACATCCGGTAGCTGCAGGCCACCTCCTCATCCTGCCACACCAGCTTCGGGTCGGTGCAGAAGGTGATACAAACTTTCGGGTTCTCCTCCAGGATCGAAATGGAATGTCCCTCCTGGGCGGAGTGGAGCCAGATCACCCCCTCCTCGTAGCCGAAGTTCATCGGCAACACATAGGGATTTCCCTCCTTGTCCGCCATTCCCACATAGCAAATCATGCAGGAGCGGATGATCTGCTCTATTCGCTCTTTCTCTTCTACCGGATAAGTTCTCATATCTCCTGGACTTGATGTTTCGTTTGTCAATGAATATGCTGCCTGCTTGCAGAAAAAATATGTACAAAGATAAGCAGTTTCTCAAACTAGAAATGCATCTTGATTCAAAAGAGGTTTTATCGACCTGTTTTTACTTATGGTTTGAGCAATCAAAAAGTAAGACGAGACAGGTGTCTCGGTGCCTCTAGCCTTACTGCACCCTTATGAGGCTGTCTCAATATACAAATGAGATGGCTTTTTTTCATTCCATACACGAAGATTCGCCTTATATGGCTTTTTACTGCGTATCAATTCAGTCGTAACTGACTCTAATCTGGTTCGAATCTATTAGAACCATATTAGAACCATATTAGAACGAGATTAGAACGAGATTAGAACGAGTAACGAAGAAAGTAGATTGTTTCTTCCTGAAACAGGGCTACTCAAACTGAAACGTATAAGCAGAAAAAGGCCGTCTCATGTAATATTATGAGACAGCCTCATAAGGGTACTATAACGTTAGAATAAAAGAATAAAAGCCATCGTGAAGCAAATAACAAGCGGTTTATCCAAGTACTGCAGTCATGATTACCCTGCATGGGGCAAAAAAAAGGGAAAAACCCCTGCGAGTCTTTCCCTTTCTATGGGTTGTCAACCGATGAATGTTACTTCACTTTGTCCACGATTGCCTTGAAAGCTTCGGGATGGTTCATTGCCAGGTCGGCAAGCACCTTGCGGTTGATGTCTATTTCATTTTTGTGCAGCGCACCCATCAAACGGGAGTATGACATACCGTTGTCGCGGGCAGCGGCATTGATACGCTGAATCCACAGTGCGCGGAAGTTGCGTTTTTTGTTTTTACGGTCACGATAGGCGTAGGTGAGACCCTTTTCCCACGTGTTCTTGGCTACGGTCCATACATTCTTGCGGGCACCGATGTAGCCTCTTGTAAGTTTCAGAACTTTTTTTCTGCGGTTGCGTGATGCAACATGATTGACTGATCTTGGCATAATGTTACTTGTTGTGAATGATAGCGTCTCTGTCGGGCAGAGCTCTTTGGTGCATACATCCTGTTACGAAATCTTTTTAGGGAAACCTTTGCGTGGGTTATTTCAATGCGAGCAGTGTCTTGATACTGTTCAGGTCAGACTTGTGAACAAGACCGGTCTGTGTCAGATTTCTCTTTTGCTTCTTGGTCTTTTTCGTCAAGATATGACTTTTGTACGCATGTTTCCGCTTGATTTTTCCTGTTCCGGTAAGGGCGAACCTCTTTTTGGCACCGGAATTAGTCTTCATTTTTGGCATTTTGCTGTCCTTGAATTAATGATTGTTTAAATTCTTTTGCTTTCGCAGTCAAGCGAAAAAGTGTGCAAAAGTAATGATAATATTTGGGTTATGCAAACCTTATTTGACAAAACATCCAAACTTTACTTGCATTCCTCCCTCGATTTCACGGAGATGAAACAACGGCATAGTGACAAGAAGAGCCGGTGATTGAATTTACCGGCCCTTTTCCTGCTGATACAGCCAGCAATGTGATGATGTTGTCACATTACTCTTCTTTCTTTTCCTTGTTCTCCTTTTTGGGGGCAGGGGTACTCTTCTTGGGGGAAAGCATGACCGACATGCGTTTGCCCTCCATGATAGGCATATGCTCTACCTTGGCATATTCCTCCAGGTCGTTGGCAAAGCGAAGCAGTAATACCTCTCCCTGTTCCTTGAACAAAATGGAACGGCCCCTGAAGAAGACGTAGGCTTTCACTTTTGATCCTTCGCCCAGAAAGTTCATCGCATGCTTGAGCTTGAAGTTGTAATCGTGATCATCTGTCTGTGGTCCGAAACGGATCTCCTTGACAGTAACCTTCACCGCTTTGGCTTTCTGTTCCTTCAGCTTTTTCTTCTGCTGATAAACAAACTTCTTGTAATCGATGATTCTGCACACAGGGGGTTTGGCTGTGGGGGCAATCTCAACAAGGTCCAGTTCCTTCTGTTCGGCAATCTTCAATGCCTCCCGGGTGGGATAGAT
>Ga0209510_1001145_pt1 | contig 31329 bp, 24 predicted proteins | sample BiotimSIPDNA_FD_185749 | JGI IMG/M metagenome (GOLD analysis project Ga0209510, IMG submission 185749) | Anaerobic biogas reactor microbial communites from Washington, USA - Biogas_R1 time_0 SIP DNA (SPAdes) (version 2) | ecosystem: Engineered > Bioreactor > Anaerobic > Unclassified | place...
CCTCACCGCCAATCAGGTCATGCAGGGATTATCCCAGCAGCAACTGCCATACGCCATTACCAACACAGTCGAATCGCGTCCGGTGGGAATCGTCAAAGGAGTTGACTATTTACACACAGGAATCTGCGAGAAAGTGGATCTCCCGAGGATTCACAAACTCCTGGATGACGGGGTGATACCGGTGTTTCCGCCGATTGCTTATACCCAGCACGGCGAAGCGTTGCGACTCAACTCCGACCAGCTTGCGGCCTCTCTCTCGGCAGAGCTTCAAGCATCCAAACTCATCTACCTGACCACTCGTCCGGGGTTGTCCATCGACGGCGAGCCGGTTCTTAACCTATCCGCCGAAGAGCTTGACCGCCAGATCGATTCCGCCCCTGAGCACATCGACCCCTTGCAGTTGAGCAAAGCCAAACAGGCTGTCAGAGTCCTCTCCGGCACGACTCAGCGTGTCCATATTCTTGATGGTCGGGTTGACGGAGGGTTACTGACTGAGATCTTCGACAAAGTCGGACTCGGAACGATGATCCACAGCAATGAGTACGACCGGATACGCACCGCGACCGAAGACGATGTGGCCGACATCTACTCCATCATCAAACAGGCATCCAAACAGGATTTCCTGAGATTCCGCAGTCTCGACAATATTCGTCGCCTGATTCGCGATTTCCTCGTATACGAAGTGGATGACAGCGTTCTCGGATGCACGAGCCTGATCCCCTATCCCGACGAAAACGTCGTGGAACTCGCGTCGGTGTGCGTTCAACCTTTCCATCAAGGAAAAGGGATCGGACAGAAACTGGTGGGATATGCTATCGCATCGGCAAAAGCCCGGCATTATTCGCGGATACTGGCACTCAGCACGCAGGCATTTGGATTCTTTGAAGAACATTTTGGATTCCGCGAAGGCGGAATTGAGGCGCTCCCCGCATCACGCCGGCAGGAACTGTCCTCCAGCAACCGGAATTCACGGATTCTGGTTTTGGATCTATGAATACCTTCGTTAAACCATTTTTGGCTTCTCATCGACAAATGCTCAGCCCGAATTCACTCGTAAACGCAAAAATGCTCAATCGGCCTAACATGAACTCTCAGCCCTGAGAATCGGGCTTCTGGTTACGCTGGTATATGGATCGCAAGGTGTGCATACCAGGCTTTGAAACTTCAGGTCTGACCACAGGCACGATGACCTTCAGCAGAAGTTGCTCGTTCTCCCGATCCAGAAGCAACATCTTCATAATAAGGTTTTGTGCGTTTTTTAGCTTTTCGCGAAGAGCCGGCAACATCTGGGGTTGCTCCTCCTGCAATGCACGCATGGCAGCCAGTGATGCATCAAAGGCAGGCAACAGCTCACGTTTGCGCTCCATTGTCTCCTCATCGGGAGATTCCCCCCGGTGCTTAAGTCTCCGGTTCTCCTCTTTTAGGATCGTTAGCAATTCCTCGCACAAACGCAGATGATCATCGACAACTTCGCTTCCCATGGTGATTGGGATAAACTAGCTGGAGAATACCGGGTGCTCAATTCAAAAATCCCTGTTTGCGGTGAACAAAACCCGGCATACACCCCACCTCGATTCCATCTCACTGCTCCCCTGCCACATGATCATAAGGCCGGATTTTCTGATAGATGTATCCGAGCACCAATAGAAGGACCGAAAGCGCCGCAAACGCTATAATACGGTGGAGTGTCTGCGTGACATCGTATACAAACAGTCGGGTGATCGGAAGCAACAGACCCGTGAGCGATACGATCCGAAGCGGACGACAGTTCATGAATACACCACCGATCACTCCCGAAAATGCGATCATAGCCCATAGAGGCGTGTAGTATGTATTCCATTCAAGTGGACGATAGCCGATCCATAACATTGATCCGCCAACAAGCAAAATGGAGTGAAACCAGATCAACGCCTGCCGCATAAATGGACCAACCCCGATGCGTTTCCAGCGCACGAGACAAAAAATGGAAACACAAGTCATCGCCGAAACCATCGCGGCCGCCCACAGGAATGAGACATTCCGAACCGGAGTATTCACTCCCTGATAATCCGCCGACACCCACTGGATAATGACGATACCCCACACCACAAGTTGAGCAAGAGTCCATCCCGCAACGGCCCATGGCACTCTTCTCCAACGTAAAACCGGTAGCATCAGCACAGCCCCGGCGATACTCCATACGACAAAATGCAACCAGATTGGCAAGACCGAACCCAACCAGTTCCACCAGATTATCCACGTCAGCGAGAGAACGAGAGTCCACAGTCTGTAGCGCCTGAAAAGCTGGAATGTCCGTATTCTCCGGGGATGGAACCATACCGTCCACGCCAAGAGGATCAGCAACATCCCGGGAATCATTACGTTCTGCCAAACAGCAACATGCGTTCCGGGATCGTTGAAACCAAACAAGACCAATGGCAGAAAGATCCAATCCGACAAAGCCCGGAAACGACAAAGAGATAATAACGCAAGCGAGAGGGCGAAACTGGATGCCCAGATCGCATGCCATGGCTCTGCCAGAATCTGAAGCATCATCAACTGAGAGCTTACAACGGCTAATCCATTGAGGACCCACTCTGCCCGCACCTGTTGCCAATTGGACATTGAGCCCTTGTAGAGCCGACACACAGCGATAGTCCCCGCACACACAGCCACCACAGCGGCGCCCCCGGGCACATGCTGAGGAAACGCCCAAAAGAGAATCGCGCTAAGAACCAACAATAAACCAAAGCCAACAAAAAGTGCCCATCGCTTCATCCCGGGGATGTAGGAAAGAAATGCGCTCAACACTCCGACAAGCAGCAACAATCGAATTTGCCACGCCACTTCCAACCCTGAATTCCGGATCAGGTAGAAGGTCACGCACACGACACATACTGCCAACACGCAGTAAACCCCTTTCCGGCGGTCATCCGCAGGCATCCCTCCCTGGAGCCACCCCAAGGTTCCCAAACCAAGCCACCCGTATCCAAGATAGAGCCAGGAGCGGAGCATCCCCAACGGAAGATTCAATGGCATTGCCCGGAGCATCCACAGCGTGGCATACGCAAATGTGCCCGCGGATATTGCTTCTATCCAGATCGACTTTCTGCGACGCGCGAGGAAAGCCAGTGAGGTCCCCTGGATCGCCACGAATAACCATCGGGCTTCGGTGTTGAGCGCCAATACAGCCCAGAGAGTCACGAGGAAACTCGCCTTGATCGCGTATACCGTAAATGCTCCGCGGGCATCCTCTCTTCGAAAGAACACGACCGCAATCAAGAGATAGGAACACGCCATCGCCCCATAAAAATCCTCAAGACCCTGGATCACCCATCGAAACCAGGCATAGCCCGAAACCAAGAGTATCGCTCCTGAAACCGAAGAAAGAGAACCGGACGACACAAAAGCCCTGAGTCTGGTCGCCTTTTCTGCGAAAAGAAGGGATGCACATGCGACTGCTATTGAAATCAGGTATCCCATAACCGCGACTTCGAAGGGAAGCTCCTTCACCATGGCCAAAGCATCCTGAAGCACCCATGTCCATATCGGAGATGATGATCCGGCCAGCGCAAAAATCAGACAGGGTTTCCAATCCCAACGCACAGCGAACACAAATCCCGTGGCAAAAACCAGGCCACCGGCCACAAGTGCAGCTTCCTGCAATCCGACCCATGCGGAAAACACTGAAGTCCCAATCCCGAGGAGCATTGAAAACAACACCATCCCCCTATTCGCCCATCGCATGGCCAACCAGCTGGACAACACCACGAGCGACATTTGGGTGAACATGCCTACCCAAGGGGATTCGATCACGCGAATCGCTGGAGCCGCATATCCTGCAATCACCGTGGTGTAGATCATACCGAGGCCGATAGTCGACAGGATGCTTCCATATCCCGGGTTTCGCCTCCTCATCCATAGGCCGCACCCGAAAACAGCTCCGCTGACTACGAACGCCTCCAGGAATCGCACCCACGGTTTCGCATTCTGAGCCACATAAACTCCGAAAAACAGTATTGCCATCACGGCAAAGACCCCACCCAGGCGGGGTGCCACCCACTGAATCCATCCGGACTCGATCCCAATCCCTTTATCAGGTGGGAGCATCCCGACCGACCGCAAAAAATCCGCAATGTTTCGTTTGCCAGGAGACGATTTTCCATACTGTCCGGATCCTGCGTCCAGACGATGGGCAAGACCACTCGCATCACTTGGTTCAAGGGTAGACTGCCGAATACCTTCTTGTATCACGGAAGGAGACACGGTTGGTTGTGAGAAAGAAGCTGTCGAAACATCCGGAATGCTACGCTTTTCAGAATGAACCGCCGGACTATCCACTGAACCCGCCGTTACAGATGCTTCAACACGCCCCACCTGCGCATGACCCATCGAAACTGGGCACGCCGCCCCGGAAACTCTAACGGAAGACTCAAGCGTACTGCCGGCAACCGGAGCCTCATGATGAAGGCCACCCATCTGTGTTTCCAAACGCCATATCCGCTCGCTCAGCTTTCTCTGACGCACCAGTAGGAAAATACATAAAGGAAACGGCAAAACGACAAATGCCAATGCCAGAAGAATTCCAAAGACTTCAAAATCCATCGCGAGAATCAGGGTTGAGGATCCCGGATTGATGGCACAATATGCAGCCTATTACAACTTGCAAAACAGGTAGTCAAACTGTGTTTTCTCAAGATCCCTGCCGGTAAACAGTATCTCTGCGTTCTTCCGCATCTCGGGCAAAACAACAAGCCGTTACTTTGAAGCAGTCTGCCCGCGCGTTTCGTTGCGTTGCGCATCGCCTTGTGAACCTAGATTTCTTACTTGGCACACCACGGACTTTCCCACATGGTTTCGCCCATGCGCCGTATCTGGCAATTCTCGCTTTTATCAGGGCTCGCAGCATTGGTGTATCTGGCCTTCCGGAACGGAACCCTGGATCGTGCCAGCATGAGTCTTTTCTTTGATTCGGGGAATCCAACCGACCACTGGCCTGCCGGCAGCGAGCCATGGTCCAGAATCCTTTATCACGCTGCTCCCATTATCACCGGAGCTATCGCAACGTTCTCCCTGTCATTAATTCTCTTCCCGAAACGCTTCAGGGGCTTCACCGATGCCCGCATGGCCGGGATCCTTTTGCTCGTCAGCACAGCATTAGGCCCGGGCCTTCTTGTCAATGCGGTATTCAAGGACAACTGGGGACGCCCCCGCCCACGAGAAACAGTCGATTTCGGAGGCACGCACTCCTATGTTCCAGCCTTCGTTTACAATTCTAAAGGAAACGGCAAGTCGTTTCCATGTGGTCATTGTTCGGTCGGTTTCGTAATCGCGGCCCCAGCCGTTCTACTGGCGTCACGCAGGGCCAGATATGCGCTGATCGGCATAGCGACGATCCTTGGCTTCTCATTGGGTATTGCGCGTATGGCGGCTGGCGGCCACTTCCTGTCAGATGTATTGGCAGCGGGACTGATCACCTTTGCCGGAGTCTGGATCGCGACCCTCATTTTGCCAATACGAAGTTCACGAAAAGACATGAGCATACCGGACGCATCACCCGCTTATTCATGGTGGAGACGTCATCCGGTTCTCGGCTCCACAATAGCAATTACTGCGACCATCGCCCTAGGAGTCGGCGCCTTATTTGCGGTTCCTTTCGAGAAGAAGCATCTGTTTATTCTCTTTGAATCCAGCATTTCCCCCATCCCCAAGGGAGTATCCCCGAACCTTGCGATCCAGTCCAACATTGAGGATCTACGGACAGAAGTCACTTCATTACCGGAAGGTGAGCTCTTCCGGCTTCATGGAGCATCCAGAGGATTTGGAACGCCTGGAAACCGTGTGGCAATCCAAGCCAGAGTCGTTTCACCACTCGCTGGCTACCATGCAGGTATCAGCCTCATTCTGGAGCAGTCTGGTCAGTTCACCGAACTGAGTCATGACATCACCATTCTAGTGCCACCTCACGTCAACTTACAGATTGAATATCGCCCTGACATCAGTCTGAACACCCGAAAAGCTTCGCCTCCACAATGAGGGTGGCTACCTTTTCCGGCACATACTGTTTCCATCTGACATCACCAGACCGGATCCATTCCAACAAACGGAAAGACGGTACCGAGGGAACCGCCTGCCCCGCGTCAACCGGAAGATCCACGATATGGCGGTTTTCCATTAGAAAAAGGTGCAGATGCCGCAGGTGGATCGGAATATCCAGATCCCGTGCCTGCTTTGTTCCACCTCCGTCTTCCGAAAAAGGATATACATACAGCCTCAGTCGGTTTTTGAAGAGTCTTCCGAATGCCTCCAGTATTCCACCCGCCAAGTCCTCGTAGTATTTCTCATCAAACAACTCCCGCAGCAAAGGCACACCTAAGACAATCCCGATCGCATTGGAAGTGTATCGGACAAGGTATTGCTGAAGCTTGTAGAATTCGCCAAGGTCCGAGACAAGAACATGCGAGCCAATCGCTCCAATAGCATCTATCCGGTTCAGGTAGTCTTCAAGGTCGATACTTCCATCCGCATCCAACAGATTGTGCATCGATATCTCCATGACACCTATTGGCTTGTCCTGCTCAGAGCCTGAAATCCCCGCAAACGCATCCTGTCCGCATTTCAACATATCCACGTGAAGCCGATTCACGGGCCTGAATGAGCCTCTTTCCAGTAGAATCGGCCTCTTGTAAAACACATCGCTCGGCTGAAGAACAGTTCCCTCCGGGGAAAACAAAACCGCCTTGCAGAGTCCTTTACGCACAAGGCTGAGACTTGCCACACGGTTATCGTGCATGGCCAGGTCCGGTCCACTCATCCGAAACATGTCAATCTCAAGACGATCCTGACCCAAACCGTCGAACAAAGATTCCAACATCGCATCCAAATCCCTCCACAATGCATAAACAGCGTAGATCAGGTTCACGCCAAGGATTCCGACCGCTTCCTGTTGCTGAACCGTTTCCCGATCCAGCAAATGGCAATGAATGACCACGTCATTTAGTGCTCCACCCGGTTCCATCTGAAGGCGGACACCAATCCACGCGTGGCATGCGCTTGATGTCCGGTATCCCCGGGCTGCAACTGTATCTGCAAAGACAAAAAAACGGGTATTATCGCCCCTTTTCCCATTCAAACGATCCAGCAATAACGAGTATTCATGGTCCAGCATCTCATTCAGACGATCTTCGCTCACATATCGCTTGGCCGTCCCATAGATTGCATCGCTGAACGTCATATCATAGGCCGACATGCTTTTGGCGACAGTTCCCGACGCGCCACCCACACGGAAAAACCAGCGAGCCACCTCCTGCCCTGCGCCGATCTCAGCAAGTGTGCCATAGAATCCGGGTTCCAGATTCATATGAAGCGTTTTCTCGTGGGGAGTCGTAGGGGATGCACTCATACCAAACAAAAAGACAATACATTCAACTCAGCCCGCAATACATTCATGTGTTAAGCACAAATCTATAAGGATGCAAAAAAGCTTAAAGAATACGCTTACGCCAAACCGATCTGTAAAATCATCAAGAGCCAACGAGACTGCCTAAGGCCACGAGATTAGAACAATTATCGTCATTGTAGAAATCACCTAATCCTCAGTATTTCACAGAGCATCCATAGGCTGTGGTCGTGGAGACAGCCACCGGTTTTCCTTCCCGATGGGCGGTGTAAGCTGAAACCAGATAATTCTCGGCTTTCTCGATGTCCTCAACACGGGCGGAGCTGACACTGTCGATGGCTCCCTGGTATATGACAATCCCGGTTGGATCGATCAGGAACATATGAGGAGTGGCCTTTGCCCCAAATAGCCTACCGATCGTCCCGTCCTCGTCCAGGATGAGCGCTGTGGATGAGGCACCAACAGAGGCTGCTTTCTCGATGGTTTCATCCGGCGACATGTGGCCTTGCTTGCCCTTCGCACCCGAATTGATCGAAAGCCAGATGGCACCTTCGTCAGTCAAACGCTTCTGCAGTTCCTGCATTGCATTTGACTTGTAATACTTTTGCACAAATGGACAACCGTGATTGTACCACTCCAGAACCACGTATTTACCAAGAAAATCTCCCAGGTTATGAACCTTACCATGAGCATCGGTTGCTTCGAAACCGGGAGCAGGTTCCCCACTAACGACAGATGCAGTTGCATAAAGAGGAAGGATGAGCATCGTAAGACCAGCAAGCAGCGTTTTCATCATATTTGACTATTGGGTTTGAACGGAATCCTATACGCCTAAGAACGAAAAGGGATGCTTCGCGATTTCAATGAACATGGAAAAGACTATCAACCAAACGGAGGTTGCATCTGCTCAGGGACTCTGGGATCTGCTGCGCAGCGAAGCTGAGGCTTCGATCAGCAGAGAACCCGTCTTGCGCACCTGGCTGCATGCCCGCCTGTTGCGCTACAGTTCACTCGCGGAAGCCGTCGCATGCAATCTGGCGGAAAAGCTCAACTTCCTAAGGGATCGGGAGTCCTACCTGCACGACGTCTTTCTGGAGACGCTGCACTCCCATCCGGAAATCATGGAATGCATCCGCGAGGACATCGTGGCTAACTACGAACGGGACCCGGCCTGCAGGAATCATTTCAATCCCCTGCTCAACTACAAAGGATTCAAGGCCATCACCGGACACCGGATCGCTCATCAGATCTGGCTTTCGGGACAGGAAGAGCTGGCGCTGCATCTTCAGAGTCTGATTTCCGAGTACTACGGGGTGGATATCCATCCGGCTGCCCGTTTCGGGAAGGGAATTCTACTCGACCACGCAACAGGATTCGTAGCTGGAGAGACGTCCCAGGTCGGAGACGATGTTTCGATTTTCCAAGGGGTTACACTGGGCGGCACTGGAAAAGAGTGCGGGGATCGCCATCCTAAGGTTGAATTTGGAGTCCTGATTGGTGCCGGTGCCAAAATTCTCGGAAATATCCGGATTGGAGAATGTGCGAAAATCGGGGCCAACAGTGTGGTGCTCGACGATGTCCCCCCTCATGCGACTGTCGTAGGAGTCCCGGGTCGAGTCATCGGCATGAACACCGAGTCCATCCCATCTCATGGAATGGACCACCGGGTTTGCTGATAACGCACATTCGACCCCTCAACGCATCCAATCCATGAATCCGCCCTCCCGAGTGCCCGCCAGCCCCCGAACAGGATCCTTGGATCTGACTTCGGTCGGTCAGGTTTAAGAGAACCGTCAGAATGAACGGATTCCGGATCCTCAGTATCCGCGGCGCTTCACTTTCTCAAAATCGGATCGGGCCATCATCTTCACAAGATCCTCGAATCGTGTTTTCGGCTCCCATCCAAGCTCATTCTTAGCGCGACTATAGTCTCCGATAAGAAGGTCGACCTCCGTCGGTCGATAATACTGAGGACTAATCCTCACCCTGACCTTACCGGTCTTCGGATCCACCCCGGTTTCCGTAGCCCCCTCACCCCTGAACTCGAGGGGGATTCCAACCTCGCGAAACGCCAGATCGACAAACTCCCTGACGGTGTGAGTTTCATTCGTCGCCAAAACGTAGTCGCGCGGGGAAGCCTGCTGCAACATAGCCCACATACCCTGCGTGTATTCCGGAGCATATCCCCAGTCACGCTTGGAGTTGAGGTTACCCAGCACAAGATCCTCCTGAAGTCCATGTGCAATTCGGGCCGCCGCACGTGTAATCTTGCGGGTCACAAAGGTCTCACCCCGTCGCGGAGATTCATGATTGAAAAGGATCCCGTTCACCGCATACAGCCCATATGCCTCACGGTAGTTCACGATGATCCAGTAGCCGTAAAGCTTAGCCACTCCGTAGGGTGATCGCGGGTAGAACGGGGTATCCTCATTCTGCGGCACGGACTGAACCTTGCCATACAACTCACTGGTCGACGCCTGATAGAAACGGGTTTTCTCCTTCAGGCCTACTTCCTTGATCGCGTCTAGAAAACGCAAGGTGCCTACTCCATCGACCTCGGCGGTGTATTCAGGAACCTCGAACGAAACCTTCACGTGACTTTGGGCAGCAAGGTTGTAGATTTCATCCGGAGCAACCTTCTCAAGCAAGCGGTTGAGATTACTGGAGTCAGTCAAATCACCGTAGTGTAAAAAAAGACGCTTACCCTGGACTTCAGCATTGTTGTAAAGGTGATCGATCCGTCCAGTGTTAAAGGAGCTTGAGCGCCGGATCATCCCGTGGACTTCATATCCTTTATCCAACAACTGCTCAGCAAGATAGGAGCCATCCTGTCCGGTTATTCCCGTGATGAGTGCTTTCTTCATATTCGAACGGAATGCTGGAGCAATATTCGATCAAATGCGAGCTTGAAAGCAGGCTCGAGCGTATTCAGCAACCATTCGAACATCACACATAAAAGGCGAACCCTGAGAGACTGACACGCGCTCAGATAACGGATAAAAACAGCGTGCAGCCTAGGCCTTAAAGTAACGGGAGGGAGGATGCTTCACACAATTGCGGGTATCCAGAAGCAGCGCGCTGAAGGATGAAAAATCGAACTCAACGTAATCCCGATGAGCCGTTGCCAAAAGGATGAGATCGTATTGATCCTCTACAGGGTAGGAACGGCGCCAAGCCAGATCACTGTGATTCCTGGTGGGCTCAATCTCAGGAATATGCGGATCATTGTAAGCGACAGTTGCACCCAACTGCTCCAGCTTTTTCATCAACACGTAGCTCACCGACTCTCTGTCGTCATCGACATCCGGCTTATAAGCCAATCCGAGAATCAGTATCCTGGACCCGTTCACCGACTTGCCAACCTGATTCAAGGATTCGATGACTTTGGATATGACGTAGTTTGGCATGGAGGTGTTGATCTCCCCCGCCAATTCAATGAATCGTGTGTGCTTCTCATATTCTCTGGCCTTCCATGTGAGGTAAAAAGGATCAATTGGAATACAGTGACCTCCCAACCCAGGGCCCGGATAGAAAGGCATATATCCAAAAGGTTTCGTTGAGGCGGCCTCAATCACCTCCCATACATCGATACCCATGGCCTCGTAGACAACTTTCAACTCATTGACCAAAGCGATGTTGACCGATCTGAAAATATTCTCAGTCAGTTTGGTAGCTTCTGCGGCCCGGCACGAACCGACCCGATGAACCTTATCGACAACCGATCCGTAAAGTGTCGCGGCACGCTCAAGACAAGCTTGGGTCAGACCGCCAACGACCTTAGGTATCGTCTTCACCGAAAAATCCCTGCGCCCCGGATCCTCGCGCTCAGGAGAATAGGCCAGATTGAAGCCAGCCCCGGCTTGAAGTCCTGATCCCTCCTCCAATATCTTGCGCAAATCCGTGTCGGTTGTTCCGGGATAGGTCGTGCTTTCAAGCACAACCAATTTGCACCTCGACGCAGAATACGTCGGGTCCGAATCCAACCACGACTGACAATCTCTGTCAGAACAACACGCATCATCGGTTTGTCCTGTTCCCGGGACCAAATAAGGCGCAATTGAATGTCCAGTCTGCACGATGTAGGACATATCAGGTTCCCGGTGACGGTTCAACGGAGTCGGAACGCAGATGATCACAGCATCAACACATCGAATCAGTGCAAAATCGGATGAGGCCCGAAACATTCCCGAGCCAACTACCGAACGAATCGCCTCCGCATCAATGTGTTTGATGTAGCTCGTTCCCGCATTGAGCATTGCCGGCTTCCTGGCATCAATGTCCAAACCAAGGACACGGATCCCGGATCGGGCAAATTGAATGGATAGGGGTAACCCCACATACCCAAGTCCAATGATCGCTACGCTGGTGTCCCTATGTTGATGGCCCATATGAAGGAAAGTCCGATTCTCTTCTTACTTACACATTGCCGTTTCCCCCACGGGAATCCGGATGAGCAAATGGTAGATACAGATGGTGGAGGATCCGGTTAATGAAGAAAAAACGAATCAATGGTGATGGATTTCCTGCATATCAGGAGCAACGGTAGCCAAAGCTTCTTCCATAGTGGAAGTCCCTTCTTTCACCTTCAACATACTATCCTGATGGAGCGTCTTCATTCCAGCATCCATCGCGAGTTTTTTGATGTCGTTGGTATCCTTGCCCGTATTGATTGCACGCACGAGATCTTCGTCAACCAGCATGAGCTCGTGAATCCCTACCCGTCCTTTGTATCCTCCCGATGCTTTGTTCGGTCCGGAGGTGGTGTTCGCCCGATAAATTTGCCCGGTCCAATTCAAAGCCCTTTTAAGGATTTCAGACTCATTTCCTTCAGGAATGTAGGGTTCGCGGGAAACCTTGCATACCCGCCGCATGAGTCGCTGGGCGCACACGCACAGGAGCGACGCCGACACCATGAAAGGCTCGATTTTCATATCCGTGAGTCGGGCAATGGAACTCGGCGCATCGTTGGTGTGAAGTGTGCTGAAAAGCAAGTGCCCCGTGAGTGCAGCCTCAACCGCGATTTGAGCCGTTTCGAGGTCTCGAATTTCCCCCACCAGAATGATATCAGGGTCCTGTCGCAAGAATGCCCTAAGGGCAGAAGCGAACGTGAGTCCGATCTTGCGGTGCATCTGCATCTGATTCAATCCCGCAAGCGTGTATTCGATCGGGTCTTCAGCCGTCCGAATATTCACCTCGACCCGATTGATCTCATTCAGCGCCGAATACAGCGTCATAGACTTACCGGAACCCGTTGGTCCGCAGTGCAGAATCATCCCATACGGGCGACGAATCACGCTCCTGTATCGGGCCAGATTTTCCTGGGAGAAACCAAGATCCGGAAGTGGCAGCGTACTTTTCTGCTTATCGAGAATACGCATCACACAACCTTCACCGTGATTCAGCGGCGCAGTCGCAATACGCAAGTCGATGTCAATGTTTCTACGATTGAACTGCTTGTAGACAATTCGACCGTCCTGCGGAATGCGTTTTTCGGCAATGTCCAGATTAGCCATCACCTTATATCGAGCCAAGAGAGACTGGGAGATCTTGGAAGGAATACGCAGCTTCTCCGAACACTGACCGTCCACCCGGACACGTACACGGGCATCCCGCTCAAACGGTTCAACGTGAATGTCACTGGCACCCGAAAAATAGGCATCCTCAATGATGCGGTTGGCAAGCTCAATGATAGGCGCTGATTCCTCGCTCGCCCCTCCATCTTCATCAATAGCTGATTCGTCGATATCGAGCCCCATGCCAAGACGCTCGACCACATCGCCGAAACCAATGGGCATCATCGCTTCTTCCGGACTCCTGAGCTTATCGGCCAAATCCTTCTCAAGCGAGAGCAAGACGACAACCTTCATCCGTGTCTTCTGCTGGATGGTGTTAGTAAGCTGCATCTTGAACGGACTATCGAGCGCAACCACCAGATGGTTCCCCACGATCCCTATCGGCAACACTTTGTGCTCCGAGCAGAAATCCTTGTCCAGATACTCAAAAGTCTGCTCATTGGGAACATACGCCTTGGCGTTGAAAGGATGCAAATCGAACGCCCGGGCCCGGGCAATGAGCAAGGTATTCTCGCTCACATTATGCTCTTCCATGAGAAGCTTCTCGATAGCCTCTCCGGTCAGCTCCTGATCCAATCCGAGAATCTCGGTAGCCGCCTCAGTCCCCAAGGCTTTGAGGGTCACCAACTCTCTGATGATACGAGATTGTATTCGTCCTAGTGCCACAGCAAACAAGCATCCGGTTGAGGCTCCGGATGTCAACAGTTCATTCGCGTATCCCCCACCCAAAAACCACGGTTTTTCTTGAATTGGCTTGCTTCCTGCCCACCGGATCATGCCAATCGACATCGGACTCATGATACTTGGAATTGAAAGCTCCTGTGATGAATCCGCGCTTGCGGTATTCGATCCGACATTCGGCATCCGATGGGAAAAAGTGTCCACGCAGATAGACCTCCATGCGATCTACGGGGGAGTTGTCCCCGATTTGGCAAGCCGCGAGCACCTTGCCGCCTTCGATCACCTTCTGGATGAATGGAGAATCCAACAGGATTATTGCAGCCTGACAAAAATAGCAGTCACGTGTGGACCGGGACTAGCCTCCTGCCTGGCGATCGGGCTTTCGCTTGCACAGGCCATTTCAAACGCACTCGGGAAACCACTCTGCGGGGTCAACCACCTCATGGGACATGCGTTTTCACCCTTCATTCCACTGCACCGCAGCTCTCCAGCTCAATTCCGGCAGGACTTCGAACGCCTTTTGCCTCATCTGGGACTCATCGTATCGGGTGGCAACACCATGCTGATCGAAGTTGCCGCCGATCGATCCATTCGCGTTATCGCGTCGACTGTAGACGATGCGGCAGGAGAGGCATTGGACAAAGGAGCCAAGCTACTCGGACTTGGATACCCTGGAGGGCCCAGAATTGAGGAACTGGCCTGCAAAGCCACCGAACCATTTGAGCATCCCTTTCCAGTTTCTTTTCCAAGCCCTGAAGACCTGAAATTCAGTTTTGCCGGACTCAAAACCAGCTTGCGCTACACTCTCGAAAAAATGAGCGACGACACACTCAAAGCCAAGCTGGCCTCAGTGTGTTTCTCATATCAGCAGGCGGTGGTTGATCAGCTCATACGGAAGACGCGTCAAGTGTTGAAAACCGGACGCTACCGCTCCATCGGTTTATCCGGCGGAGTCGCCAATAACACACCACTCAGAGAGTCATTTGTACAAACCGGAAGACGATCTGGAGTCCCCGCACTGGTGGCCGACAAACGGCACACAGGGGACAACGCTTCCATGATCGCCTTTGCGGCATGGATGGATGCACCTGGAATCCTGCACAATACGCCTGAAACGCCGCTGGGATTCCTTCCTTCCATGAGGCTTTGAAAACCCACTGATCAATTTCGGCTCAATCGGCACATTCAAGGGCTACAAGCCGGACAACACCGCGAACATCGAATCCCAAAGCTAGTCGGTCTTGATCAATTCGAGAAAACCGGACTCGTCCAACACGGGAACCCCAAGCTCCTGTGCCTTTGCGAGTTTGCTACCAGGAGAATCCCCGGCCACAACATAATCAGTTTTCCGACTCACGCTTCCAGATACTTTTCCACCGCTTTTCTCCACGATTGCCGTAAACTCGTCCCTTCCATAGTTTGGCAAGGTTCCAGTCAACACGATCGTTTTGCCACTGAGCGGGAGAACCGTTTTAACGCCGAGTGGACTTACTGAACGAACAGTCAATCCAAGGTCAGCCAGTTCAACCATCAACTCACGGTGAACCGGATCCGAGAAATACAGGGTCACACTCTCAGCGATTACCTCACCCACCCCGGATAAACGCATGAGATCCTCTTTCGAGGCATCCATCAGCCGGGTTAGATCCGGATAGGCCGAAGTCAATTCCTTCGCCATCGAAGCTCCCACTCGAAAAACACCCAACCCATGTAAAAGCCTCCATGTGGGCTGGTCTTTGCTTTGCCCGATTGCCGCCAACAGATTCCGCGCGGACTTTTCTCCAAAGCGTTCAAGGGACATCAGATCCTCCATACGGAGGCGGTAGAGATCCGCCACCCCTTTGATCATCCCTGCGGACACCAACTGATCGATCACGGACTCACCAAGTGAGTCAATGTCCATGGCTTGCTTACCTGCGAAGTGCTCCAGCCTCCGCCTTATCTGAGGCGGACACTCAGGATTATCACAACGCAAAACCGCTTCACCGGACAACCGCACAAGCATGCTTCCACACGCCGGGCAGTTCGCCGGAAATTCAAAAGGCCGCACCTCCGCACCTCTACGCTCAAGAACCGGACCGATCACCCGGGGAATGATCTCACCCGCCTTTTCGATCTCCACCCAGTCGCCAGGGCGCACATCCCTGCGCGCGATCTCGTCCGCATTGTGAAGCGTGGCACGCGAAACCGTCGATCCAGCGACCCGGACAGGGTCGAGCTCGGCGACAGGTGTAACCGCACCGGTACGTCCAACCTGCAGCGTTATCTCACGCAAACGGGTCACCGCCCTTTCGGCGGCATATTTGTACGCGATGGCCCATCGTGGAGCTTTCGATGTGCTTCCAGCCTCACGCTGCAACGCCATGTCATCCAATTTCACCACAGCTCCATCCGTGTCGTATGGTAATCCACGGGCATCTTCCCTCAAGGACACAATCCGCTCCCAAGCTGCATCAGCTCCTTGGCATATTGTCATCATTTCCACGACTGGCAGTCCCCATTCACGAAACAAAGCGTGCATACCCGATTGACTGGAAACGATCAATGGATCGCAGGCCCCCATGCCGTAGAGCCTGACGGCCAATCCACGCCCCTTCACGACCTCCGGATCCAGTTGCTTCATCGTGCCGGATGCAAGGTTGCGCGGATTGGCATAAAGCTCCAACCCCTCGAGCTCCCGAGTCTCATTGATCGCGCGGAACACCTCACGGGGCATAAAAACTTCTCCTCTAACCTCCACCAATTCCGGAATTCGATCCCCTTTCAATTGATGGGGAACTCCAGCCAATGTAGCGAAATTGCGGGTCACATCATCACCCTCCACGCCATTTCCCCGGGTCAGAGCACGCACCAGACGGCCCTTCTCAAAGGTGAGACTGATGGCAAGCCCATCTATCTTCGGCTCAACGGTAAACTGCAAATCGTTTCGTCCAAATCGCTCGCTCAGTCGATGTACAAACTGCCTGAACTCCTGCTCCGAATAGGTATTCTCCAGACTAGCCATCGGAACCCGATGGGGATAGGTTTGGAAACCACGGGCCCGATCGTCTCCAACCCGTTCGAGGACAGAAGCGTCAAAAGGAACCTCTGGATGCGCCTTCATCAACCCATCCAACTCGTGCTTGAGTGCATCATATTCCTGATCCGTCACTTCACTCCGGTTCTCCCTGTAGTAGAGCTCATCAAGGAACTCAATCTGAGATGCCAGCTTTTCGATACGCTTCTTGTCAGAGGTCTCTTTCATGGGATCAGTCGCACAACAAACACTTGTGGATGGTGACGAATGCAAATTGGATGGCAAGGATTCCTTTTCCCCGACCGTCCCGGATCCTCCATCGCCTTGGCATATGCCGGTGTAGCAAAATAGTGAGATGGCCCAAAAGGCTTTCAAGCTGCATCGTGAGGCAACAGCCAGCCCACCCTGCAAAAAATTGTTTTTCATAACCTAAATCCTGAATTTTGACATTGATACAAGATATAAAAACAACAAAAATACTCTATTCGACATTCCACACGCCTCTCAAGCACTAATTAATTAATTCAATAACACATCCAAGCACCTTCCTGTCGATTGGGCAGACTGCCCATAAACCAAATTCCAGTCTTGATTTTCGAGAGCAGGCTCCTATGAGCGAAAAATGGATGTATGTGGTTTCTGCCACATGCATCCCTCTCAAGTGGGATCACCGCGGGTTCCGTTCCCAACTGCCAAAGGACGCAAATCGCATTGGCAAAATTGGAACCCACAAGGGAGATCGCTTGCGTATTGTCTGATAAACCAAGAATAAATCTATCCATGACAAAAACCCATTCCTTTGCAGCCGACGTCAAGCAGATGCTCGATATCGTTGTCCACTCGCTTTACACGGACAAGGAGGTGTTCATCCGTGAACTCGTGTCGAACGCTTCTGACGCCCTTGAAAAACTCCGGCACATTCAGCTGAGGGGTGATAGCATCCTCGATGAAAACCTGCCTCTCGAAATCAACATCCAAACCGATGATCAGGCCGGAACTTTGACGATCCAGGACTTCGGAATCGGGATGGATGAGGCCGACCTGGTCGAAAATCTGGGAACCATCGCCCACTCAGGCTCTAAGGCTTTTGTGGCGGCGCTCAAGGAAAGCGGCAACGCGGCGGAAAACCTGATCGGTCAGTTCGGAGTCGGATTCTACAGTGCCTTCATGGTGGCCGAATCCGTTCAAGTCTACACCCGCTCGTGGCAACCTGATTCCAAGGGATATCTATGGGAATCGACCGGGACAGGTGAATACACGATTGAGGAGGTTGACGGTCAGCGTCGCGGAACCAAAATCGTGGTAAAACTCAAAGAAGACCAGAAGGACTTCTCGAAACCGGAAACCGTCAAATCCATCGCAAAGAGGTACTCCAGCTTCGTCCAGCACCCTCTCAATATTAACGGAGAAAAGCAGAATACAGTCCAGGCCATCTGGCTGCGCAACAAAGCTGAAATCAAGGAAGAGGAATACCGGGAATTCTATAAGTTCCAGGCGGATGCGTTCGATGAACCCAGGTTTTGGCTCCACTTCTCTTCAGATGCACCGATCAATCTGAACGCGTTGCTCTTTGTTCCAACCGAAAACCCGGAACGTTATGGGCTTGGGCGAACCGAATCTGACATCGCGCTGTATTGCAAAAAAGTGCTCATTGATGACAGCCCGCAAACCCTCCTGCCGGAATGGATGCGATTCGTGAAAGGGATCGTGGACAGTGCCGACATCCCACTTAACATCAGCCGTGAATCCATGCAGGATAGCCAGCTGCTTCAGAAGATCGGCAAGGTGCTCACCGGCAGGTTCATCAAGTTCCTGCAAGAGAAAAGGACGAAGGACACCGAAGCCTACGATGCATTCTGGAAGGACTTCGGGCACTACATCAAGGAGGGGGTGACCACCGACTGGGGCAACCGTGAAGCCCTTGGTAAACTCCTTCGTTATGAAACCTCCCTCACCGAGCCTGGCAAATACAGTTCGTTTGACGAAATTGTGGGCCGGATGAAAGAGGAGCAAAAGGAAATCTATTACCTGCTCGGAAGCTCCCGTGAAGCGATCGAAGCAGGACCCTACATCGAAGCATTCAAAGCCAATTCGATCGAAGTGGTTTACCTCTTCGAAGGAGTGGATGAATTTGTGATGAGTCATCTCCGTGAATTCGACCAGAAAAAGCTGGTGTCGGCAGACCAGGAAGGACTCAACCTCGAATCCGTGCTTCCAAAAGCAGACGCGGTCAAACTCACGGACTCCGAGGTGTCAGATCTCTGCGAGTGGCTCAAAGGCGTATTCGGCAGCCGGGTAAGCGATGTAAAAGCAAGTCAACGACTGGTGGAAAACCCGGCAGTCGTGCTTAGCAAAGACCGTATCATGAGCGCGAACATGCGCAGGATCATGAAAGCCATGCACCAAAGCGTACCAAACGAGATTCCGGTTCAATTGGAGATCAACCCCTCACATCCCCTGATGCACAGCCTGCTGAAACTCAAATCCGAAAATGACGATCTTGCCCGTCTGGTTGCCGAGCAGATTATTGACAACTGCATGCTCAACGCCGGGCTTCTCGACGAAACCAGGGTGATGGTTAACCGCATCTACAACCTGCTCGAGAAAGTCAGGTAGACTTCTAATCCAGCTATTCCCCGGCCCGCGAGATATCTCCGGGCCGGATGCGTCTTTAAGGAAGTCACGATGATTGGCGCACAATCAGCTTCGGATCATAAAGCCCATCCTTCATGGCGGCGGCGCCCATTGTGATTCCTTTGATGCATTCCAACAGGGCCCGCTTCCCCATTTCCCTCAGCGGCTGGGCAACTGTAGTCATGGACGGACTAAGGAGCCGGGCCGGATACCAATCATCGTAACCCACCAACGCGATGTCTTCAGGTATCCTTAATCCCTTTTCGCGGAATGCAGACATCAATCCCATGGCCGCAGCATCACCAGCCCCACAAAACACAGCATCATAGCCACCCTTCGCTACATCAGCTCCAAGCTCCAACCCAACGTGATAGTCGTAGTGAAAAACCTCATAAGAATGGGCCGGATTATAGGGAATACCCCATTCTCCAAGAGTCTCGATGTATCCGGTAAGCCGCTCCTCCGCAGTGGGGTGCGGATCCTCCCTTGAAGAATGCCCGTTTACGATGGCGAGATGCCGATACCCTCTTTGCAGCAGATGTGCGGTAGCCATTCGGGCCCCATATTCATTATCCGAAGTGATCGAACACGCCCCAGGCACCTTACCATCAATCACGACCAAAGGTCGTCCGCGCGCACGGAAGGCTGCCACCAAGTCATCCGGCGGTACAATACTCAACAGAATGAGACCATCTGCCGCATCGCCATAGAGGATCGACTCCATCGTCGTCCGGACCTTGGAATCACTCCCGCCGGTCGTAAACAGATTCATGGCCTTGCCCTCATTGCCGCCGCTCATCCCATCCTCTACCCCTTTTAGAATTTCCATCTCAAACGGACCGGAAAAAAATGCCGCCATCATCGCCACCGTGTCACTTCTACCACGAACGAGACGTCTGGCGCTGAGATTCGGATGATAATTCAACGCTCGTATGGAGGCGTGCACACGCTCCTTGGTCTCCGGTGTGATGCGGGGATCATCATGAATCACCCACGAGACAGTAGTGTGGGAGACTCCCGCATGGCGTGCGACATCAACTATGGTAACTTTGGAGCTTCTCTCTCCGTTCGCATTTCTATCCCGCTTTTTAACTGACATGGCTAACAGAGCTTTTACATTTTGCCGATGGCGTCATGTCAAGCAGACAGAATACCTCAACAAAGACATCACCATGATCGTGGATTTCGATCAGCCAACTGACAGAATCGAAACTCAAAAACGATCAATAGAGATCAGCTGTTGGATGAGCATCAACCGTGGGACTCCGCACCCACAGACGAGTCCTGATTTTCGTGGGGCCCAATGTGCTGACGCAGAGAAGCCTCAAAAACCTGAGATTCATTTGAATGCCCGGTCGCTCCGGAAAGCGGACACAGATACGATATAAAGCCGGGCCCAACACCCAGAAGCATTTTGCGATCCTGATGTTCCACAACCACCAGAAACTGCTTGTTTCCCAACATACGGGTTTCCTTGATGTGCAACACCCCACTGTCATGGATCCCTTTGATGGGCAACTTCCCCCTTTTTGCGAGATATCCAACGACCGCCATCACCACAAGAAACGCAAATATCAAGTAAACCGAGCGTGTCATCGAGACCGGCCGCCCGGAACCCGGAACAAACAAATCGTCTCCCATATTGCGGGGAACAATGGTTTTGCCCGGCGGTACCGCCACTGGAAGCGTTTCCGAAACAGGAGCCGATACGACTTCCGGACTGCCAGTGGATTCAACGGTGTCACCCACGGTTTCGGGAGAAGCCCACAGTCCTCCCGACAAAAACAGTCCCACAATCCCGATCCGCACATATATCGGCAATCGCCAGACACACGAGACAACCATTGAAACCATGCCGGGTGTGGAAAAACTAGGATTCATCCTGATTCTCCGTAACAATCTGAGTCACCTTGATGCCGAAATTGTCTTCCACGACCACCACTTCGCCATAGCCCACCAGTTTTTCGTTCACATACAATCCGACTGGATCAGTGGCCTGCTGCTTCAGCTGCAAAACCGTCCCCGGAGTCAACTCCATGAGCTCGCGCATCGGAAGGAAGCAGGATCCGAGCTTCACGCTCAACTGCACCTTCACGTCCATGATCATGTTAAGGTTTTCCTGATTCATACTGCACCTTTGTTTCCTGATCGATTCTCACGTTTCGCAACTGGATTCAGACTGATTTAGCCAGTCTGACAGCGACATTACCATCCTCAACTCCGATTTCGCCCCAAAACTTCTGCTTGCCTTCGCACTTGATCTCAGTCCGGTGAAGGATATCCGGATCAAGCTCAATAAGATCGCCTTCCTTCAATGACAATACTTCCGCAACGGTGATAGGTGGAAGTGTCCATTCAGCGGACACCTTCACGCCAATCTGGTTGAAACTGTCAAACCAGCGGGCCTCGCGGGAAAGCATCGAACCCTGATTGGTGTTCTGCTTGTTCTTGTCCTCCATCCGCTTGATGAGATCCTCAATCGAGTAGTAGGGAATACCCATCAACATGCTCTCAGAACAATCACCCAACATACACTCCATGCTCAGAATCAGCATGATCGCATCATGAGGAGAAGTCTGGAGAAAGCGTCCGTTGTTTTCCTTCCCGATCATCGTCGGGTTCATCTCCGGAGCATCTTTCCACTGGGTGCACCATTCGTTGAGAATGATCATGGTGATTTCATCCACCATGGTCATCTCGATCTCAGTCAGGTAACGTTCATCCTTAACCGAGTGCCCTTTTCCACCCAGCATGCGATCCACGATTGTCATCGCCAGGCGCGGGTTGGTCGCAAGAATTCCAATCCCATTCAAGGGCGACACCTTGAACATCGTGATGTAGGTCGGATTCGGAATCGACTCCACAAACTGGGAATACGGGGTCGTGGTCAATTGGGACATCTTGATCGAGACATCCATTTTCAGATACATGGACAACCTCGCACTCAGGTATCGGATAAACTCTTCGTGACTGATCCGGACATGCCGCAACTCATACTCGGTAAGGAATATCGGGTTACGGAAATCGTAGTTCTCGATAAAAAGGTTCGGCTTGGTTTCGATCCGCTTGCCTTCCCACGAATACACCGAACTCTGCTCGCTCGCCGCAGCTTCAGCCAGCAACGCATCAATACTGCTTTGGCTCAGTATCTCGTTGATATCGAAATCGTCATCTTTCTTCGCGGCCATGGTATCGTCCTTCCAAGAAATTCAGCCAGCCAAACACTGTATTGCGGCTATTGAACCACAAACTCCGAAAAATACAGTCCGGTGACGACCCGCTCCTTCAGCACGGTATCGTAAGCAGCAATAAGCTTGCCGCGCACTGTGTTTTTGATCCCCGGATTCTGAAGATCAGCTGAAGTGAGGGAAGACAATACACCGAGGGTCGCATCAATCATCTTGACCCGATTCGCCTCGGCGAGAGCCGCAAAATCGTTCCGACTGCCTTCCACAATAAAGCTCACCTTCACATAACGGTTGATCGATGTGCCCGAGAGGTTCGCTACGATGTTCTCAAATGGATAAGTGTTGGATGCGGCGGTGCTGGCCGCATCTGGGGCAGCCCCATGGCCCCCGCCTCCTCCATGCGAATCCGCACTTGCCGCTCCATGAGCGTCGGGTTTCGGGGTTGAATGCACGGCAGAACCAGATCCCCCACCCACATTGCTCCCGTCTCCGGCCGATACCTGATGGGCGGCGTCCACCACAGCGGACTGAATCTGCGGGATGAACACAAACTTTGTCATGGCAAAGGATATCACCGGCATCAAAACCAGCACTGCGATAGCGGGCATCATCCCACCACCGGACTTTCCTGCTTCTGCCGGAGCCGCATTCGGCGTGATCTCTTCCATCTTTTCCTTTGCCATGGTGTCCTTTCAACCAATCTATGCTGTCCTAAGAAAAATCACAACCATCCGACACAGCTCCTGGAAACCAACCCGATCTCACGGGATCGTCTATCAAAAGACTGTGCCAGACAATCGCATCACTCAATCACCGCTTCAAGTTAATAACTTCCTGAAGAATCGTATCCGCAGTCGTGATGATTCTCGAGCCGGCCTGAAACGCTCTTTGTACCGAGATCAACTCTGCGAACTCCTCAGTCATATCCACGTTGGAAAGCTCAAGGGATCCTTGCTGGAGGGTCCCCAAACCTGCTGTTCCAGGCACCCCGTTTTCAATCGTGATACCAGCCACAGCCGCACCCGAGTAGAGGTTATCCCCTTCCCGGATCAAAGCCTGAGGATCCGCCACGTTGGTCATAAGCACTTGGCCAACCGTAAAATAGTCACCATTGTCGAGAAGCAGTTGCACATCTCCAGTGGAGCTCACAGCAAAAGACTGAAGTCCCGGGAAGTGTTCCACCAGGAGCTCATTCGCAAACGGATTCCCCGGATTCAGCGCGTCATCGGTATTGTTGTTAAACTGGATACCATCGGCCACATTCAGGTCGGGCATCGAAATCCGGACATCACCATAGGTGTCGGGGAGATTCTGCTCCTGGAGCGAGAACGCGATATCACTGCCGGGAGGCTTCCCGATGATGATCGATGCACTTGTGTAGCCCCGGCCGCCGTTTGTCACCGTGATTCCGGTAACAACACCTGCCGCACTCACGACTGCAGTGGCCCGCGCCCCAAACCCGTCACCCTGAATCGTGATTTCGGGCGGATTTGCCGGATCATATCCAGTACCACCGCCTCCAAGCGGAACCAAGATTGTGTTTTGAATTTCGCCAGCAACAATGCTCACAGGATCCACGACAACCGCCGGAGCCTGCTCACCATTACCGAGCCTTGTGCCGGTTGCGATGAATGTTGCGGTTCCTCCCGTCAGCCCCTGCACACGTAACCCGCTCTGGGTGACAAGGTATCCAAGCGAATCCACCCGGAAATTCCCTGCCCGGGTAATGAAAGTTGAACCGTCATTTGGGTCAACCACCCGGAAATAGCCCTCCCCGGAAATCCCAATATCGGTAGCCAAGCCCGTATTGGTGAGCGTCCCCTGATTGAACAGACCTTGGGTCGTCACCACATTCACGCCTGACCCGATCTGACTCGCGCTTGAGCTTGCGCCACCAGCAGTGGACGAGCGTTGGAGAATGTTGTTGAACGATTCCCCATACTCAATCCGTTGTCCTTTGTAGCCAACAGTGCTTGAGTTCGCGATGTTATTCCCGATGACTTCGAGCCCTTTGGAAAAACTCTTCAGAGCCGCCACACCTGCTCCCAATGATCCTGATAGTGCCATAATGATTCCTTTCCTTGTAAGTATCTTGTTCCGGTTTGTTAGTCCCGCATCGTTTCCTCATTCAATCTCACTAAATACTAGTCCATGAAGGCATCGGTCACTGCCGAAACCGCCTCTCCTATGAACGACATACCCTCCGGCGCTTCTTCGATTCCCTTTACAGAGCTCAACGGATAGAGCTCATCCTGTATGACAAGAGCCACCTGACGCGTCGCCTTGCCCGTGGCATCCACTTTCTCAACTACCTCTACCCGATCCACGATGCCGGTGAAGTTTCCATAGACCTTGTCATCAATTGTCACCGTCTTGCCCAAATAACTCTGGGCGGTCAGCATGTCCTGAGTTTCCTGACTCTTCGCCATACTCGATGCAAGTTGAGTCAACACCTCAAGCGAGTTGCTGCTCATCTCACCCTGGCCCGTCGTGAAGGACTCAAAATTGGTCGATAGCTTTGTCATCGCTTCGAGAGAGGAGAAACTGCTCATTGAAGCGATGAAGTCCAAGTCGCTCATTGGAGACATTGGATCCTGATGCTGCAACTGAACCGTCAGCAGCTTGAGAAAATCATCCTGACCCAGGACCTTTTTAACATCACGGGTCGTCTTCTCGGAATACTCGTATACGGTCGGCTTCACCGACGGATCTGTTGTGCTGGGTATGCTTGGCATGGCGTTTTCAGGCGTAGACGTGGACCGGACCGCTGCTCCCGGTTGCAGCAGTCTTGTAAGCCGGTCTCACTGACTGATTGTTGTGTTGGATCACATGTGGATTCTCATCCCCTGACGGACCGGAAACCGGGAACAGAACTGAGTCCTCACCGGACCAGGGATCAGAAAGGTATTCGGGTTCATCAAGCGCCACGCCTAATTCACGGGCATGATCACGAATGAGATCCCACTCTTTGCGGATTTGCGCCATCGCGTCCGCATCGCCTTCGAAAGAAGCTTGTATTTTTCCACCCAACATGCGGATTTCAGCCGTGAGGCGGCTCTCGCCCTCATCCCCGAGCACCACGCGGACGTGGTTGCGCTCGGTCTGGCGCATCCGTTCCAAATGCTCGACGATCTGATTCACGATCTGCACCGAAACCTGGGAAGCGGCAGCACGATCAGATGTGGCTGCGGCGGGTTGGGAAGATGACTGGGGACGCATATCAGTCGACTCGACCGATGATGCCCCTTTTGCCACTTCTCGGTATGCGGAGGGTAGACTGTCCCGCAAATTTGATCCGGTCTCTGCATGAGAGCCTCCGGATTCATTTCCATCATTCCTTCCGAAAGATGAATCTCCCGACCAGCTGCCGCGGTCCGAAGAAAGAAATGGCTCCGATCCATCCAGACGCGACGACTGGGAAAACAGACTTCCCTTGGTCGGGTTCGGAACTTCTCGGCTGGACGTGGCGATCATACTGAATGACTCCAAAGCATCCTGCGTGCCATCAGCCATCAACCGGGATTCCAAACCTCTCGCGATGGCTTCATTTACATGGGTTTGACCATTATTCACAATAGGAACCATCGGTTGCAAAGACCTCTTCCCAGCCAACCGGGCAGTATTTGCCGCCGCTTCATTTGCCATATTTGGTCCGGACAGAACTGCATCCTTGAGAACATTTGCGGATACCGTCCCTTGTTTCTGAACACCGCTAGCGACACCGGAAGCATTGCCGGACACAGCTTTCATCCGCGGGAGTGCGTTGCCATTCGGACGCGACAGATCCGACCCGGACTGGTGCGCATTGATGACAGAAGACAGTTTTGCTTTCTGATCCAAGACTGAAGCGCCAGCTTTCCCTACCGGCTTAGCCTCAGAAACGACCTGGTTTCCATGACGCGATACCATAGCCGCCGCCAAGGCCACCCTGGATTTCTCCACCAAGCTGCGCTTGGATTTGTCGCTGATCTCAACAGCAGGCTTTCCAGACTCTACAGTCTCCACGGTTGTTTCATACTTCAGCTTACCTGACACCGGAGCGGATTTCGTATGTCCCACCGGAACAGGTGTATCCTTCGGATCCACGGCTGGTTTTGCGATACCGGTTTTGTCAGCTTTGGACCGGATGCCATCCTCAACGTTGACCGGATTCCGGTCGGGAGACTTGGATTGAAGGGATGGCGCATCCTTTTTTGATGCGGGTTCAGCTTTTGAGGGTTGACCCTTCAAGTTGGGCGCCTGGTCAGGAACCGGGGTTCCCGATTGGGAGACTTGGCGCACCAGCACGCGGGGTTGCCCCTGTGAAATCCCCACATTCGGATTGAGCGGACCCTTCGAATGATTGATCCGCATCGACGCACCCAACTCCGTCGACGGGCTGCCCCCTGTGGCAAAAGTCTTCCGGGTCTTGGTCGAATCCTCTGACCCTAAGAGACCGCTGACATCCTTGCGCGGTGGTTCCGCGCTCAAATGTGGGTCCTTCATCGCCGGACTACCGGATTCCCCACATTCAGAAGCAGTCGTGACCGCTTCCGAAAGCTGAGCAGACAACCCTGAACCGGAATCCGCAGGAGGATTCCCGGAGTCGGGGTGCACATCCTGATGCAATCCCTCTCCTGCACCAGCATCTCCATATTGGATAGAATCCTCAACGCCGGGCGTTTCATCCACTTCCGCTGACTCCTCGGACCGGGAAGGCTGTTCATTCCTCAACTCGTCTTGAGCAACGCTTTCTCCAGAATCCGCAGGGCCTGGCCCGGCTGCGGGATTCTGCTGAGAAGCTCCGTCGCGGCCCTTCTCGCCGGAATAACGATCAAGAAAACTGGAGAATCCTTCAGTCGCATCAGACGTTCCCCGCCCATTTCGGGTAGCGGATGGCATCGATGAGCTCATCATTGAAACACGGAGGTCTGCCGCCCCCGGGATACCTGGCTGTTGTGAATTCATTGAGGCTGCCTTTCCTTGTTATGCAAGCGCAGCTGCTCAGTAAGAACAGCGGCTCTACGGATCATGGCTTGATTTTCGGGACCAGTCCCGGGTTTTGACATCTCTCCAAAAATTGCCGCAACAATCTCCGGTTTCATCAGAGATAGGATTTTCACTACCAAAGCATTCTCCATGTGAGTGAAGATCCTGACCGTTGATGCGGGATCCATCTCGGAGTAGCTCTGAGCCAGAACACGCAGATTCGCCGCCTCATTTGCCCGGACCGTGATAATCTGTTGACTCAACAATTCATGACGTCGCTCGATTTCCTGCTTGAGCGTTTTCAGCTCCTCCTTTTCGGTCGCGATGTGAGCTTCAAGGTTCCGGAGCGAGAGCTCCTTCACTTCAATCGCTTTGCGGCGCTCATTCAACTCTTCAACAAAACGATCCAGCTCAGTCGTTTTGAGATACCAATCAATATCCCTGGTCTTGTTTTCGAGTATCTCCTCAATGCTCGGAGGAGCGACCTCGGGAGCTGGGAAAAGCGACGATGGGATCTCAAACGGATGAGTGATCAACGCAGCCAAATACCCGCCAAGGTGGAGCAACATGGCCATCACCATCCATATCCAGACTGACATACCGTTCTTCATATCGCGTCGCTTTCCTCCCATCCAACAGTGGAAGACTCATGGGCTGCCGCAGTCTGCTCGATTTGGCGGCGGGCATTAAACAAATCATCCATTTCACGCTGTTCGAGTTGATCCTGATGGTAAAAGTGCTGATGCCGCTGACGCTCCTTGAGATTGACCAAGGACTCATGATCACGCCGGGCGGCAATAAATGCCTTGCGGCATTTCGCCTCATACTGAAGAGAACGGGCCAAGGCGGTGCGCAATCCCTGCAGCTTCCGATCCTGCTCGCGGAGACTTTCGATATACGACGACTGAGTGGAAGGTGAGTATTTTCCACCGACTTCAGGAGTCATTTGGGCATTCATCGACTTCAGCCGGGTGTCTCCATCTGCCACCGCATTCTCCGCTCTGCGACGGTCCCGCACAGCACGACCATAACTCGACTCCGCCTCATTGAGAATGCGTTGACGGAGAATCCGCACACTTTCCAGTCTGAACTCGAAACGTTTCATCCTTGAGCGCCCATACAGTTACCATCAACTTCCACGCAGGATAACCCGAAGCTTCTTGAAAGCATCCGATCGCTGAACCGAGTCTGTGGGCACTTGACGAAGAAACTCCATGATTGGGGCATACTTCGATATGGCCTTGTCGATTTTTGGGTTACTGCGTGGGGTGTAGGCCCCGATGTTAATGAGGTCTTCATTCTTACGGTACAATGCAAGCAAGTCCCGTGCCTCTCCGATCAGAGCCACCTCTTCCTCAGAACACACATCCCGAACGAGTCGGCTGATGCTCTCGAGCACATCGATTGCAGGATACTGATTCGATGTGGCCAGCGAACGACTCAGGATCAAGTGACCATCCAGAATACCGCGAACCGCATCTGAAACGGGTTCATTCATGTCATCACCTTCCACTAGAACCGTGTAAAATGCCGTAATCGAACCTTGCTCGCCCATCCCGCTGCGTTCCAACAAACGAGGCAGGAGCGAAAACACGGATGGCGTGTATCCCCTCGTGGCGGGCGGCTCGCCCACGGCCAACCCTATCTCCCGCTGAGCCATGGCAAGTCGCGTGACCGAGTCCATGAGAAACAGGACATTCAATCCGGAGTCCCTGAAATGCTCAGCGATCCGGATTGCAAGCCGCGCAGCCCGAATCCGCATTGTGGCGGGCTGGTCCGAAGTGGACACCACCACCACACTCTTCGCCATCCCTTCGGGTCCAAGATCCTTTTCCACAAACTCGCGAAGCTCACGTCCACGTTCCCCAACCAGAGCGATCACGTTGACATCCGAGTCTCCGCCTCGCGCCAGCATCCCAAGCAGGGTTGACTTCCCAACCCCGCTCCCCGCAAAAACCCCGAGCCGCTGACCTACTCCAATGGGAACGAAAGTGTCCACCGCTTTCACTCCAGTCTCAAACGCCTTGAAGATACGCTGGCGTTTCAATGGGTTGAGGCGGTTGGCTGCCCCAAAAGGAACAATTTCGGCATTCAGCGGACCCTTGTCGTCCAGCGGATTACCGAGACCGTCGACGATACGCCCGAGCAGGCGCCGGCCAACTGGAATACTATTGCCCGCAGGGGAAGCCACAACCTGACATCCCGGATGCAATCCCTCAGTATCCTGAAGGGGCATGAGTAGCACCCGGTTGCCCCGAAACCCTACTACTTCGGCAGAAAAGACGTTGCCATGCCTCACGGATGAAACCTCACAGATCTGACCAATCGGAACATCCGGGCCTTCACTTTCAATCACCAAACCGGCAACATCCATCACCCGCCCAACCTTCTCAACCGGCTGAAAACGCTCCAGCCTTTGATTCATTTTCCGAAAATGATCCTGAACTGACCAATCCATGTTATCAAAATCTCTCCTGATTATTTCGCCTTTCAGGCCTTGAGTTGATCCTCAATGTGCCTGAGTTTTGTACTGAGCCGGGCATCAATCTCACCAAACCGGCTCTCCACGCGACAGTCGCCTGACTCCATCTTCGGATCCGCCATGAACTCAATCGACGGATAGTCTTTGTCCATGGTTTCCACATACCCCCGGAACAATTCGAGGTCACGCGGGCAAAGATAGACGGTCACTCCGTGCCGTTGGGTAGGCAAATCCTGCAGTACGTCATCCACCACCCCCCGGACCGTCGCCCCATCAAGATCGAGTTTCGAGAATACCTGTCGGCAGATCCCCACCACCAGCTCAGGTATTTCTTGCATGATCTCCCGAAGACAACGATCAATCTTGGTGTCCATGATCTCCAGAGTTTGCCCGATGAGCTGATGAACTTCCCTCCGGTTGTGAAGGATGTATTGATTGAGTTCATCCGTAGCTTCCTGGCGTCCCTTGGCGTAGGACTCGTCAGCCATCGATTCGGCGACTTCTTTCTCGATCGGTGGCGGACCAAACCGGCCAAGGCTGACCTTTTGGAGCGGACGATCCAGTGTGATCCTTTTAGACCAGGACACGATCGGCTCCTTCCTGATCGATGGTGATCTCGCCGTCTTCCTCGAGCTTCCTGACAATATTGATGATCTTGTCCTGAGCAGCCTCGACTTCCCTCAACCGCACGGGGCCCAGAAGCTCCATTTCCTCCTTGAGGGTTTCGGCAGCACGTTTCGAGATCGACCCGAGAATCGCATCGCGCAGGTTCGGGTTGGTCGACTTGAGAGCAATCGTGAGGTCGCCCATGTCGATTTCGCGGGTAACCCGCTGCAGGTCGCCGGGCTGCAGACGCAGCAGATCCTCGAAACTGAACATCTTTTTTCGAACCGCATTTCCAATAGCTGGATTCTTCTCCTCGAGACGGGCAAGAACCGCTTTGCTGGTGTCCTTGTCCAGCGAGTTCAGCAAATCCGCAACACGCCGCACACCACCACTCTGGTTGAAGGTCTGCTTCTCATCATACTCAAGATTCCGCGCCAGCGTCCGCACCACCTTATTGACCAATTCCAAAGCCGTGGACTCCATCGATCCGATGCGCTCCACCACTTCCTCCCGCATTTCCGAGCTGAGCATCTTTATCAGGGAGGACGCCTTCGATATGTGCAAATACGAGATAATGAAGGCAATCGTCTGAGGCTGTTCGTTCCGGATAAGGTTGAATATCTGCCTAGGCTCAAGGGCCGCGATTTCCTCAATGATCTGAACCGAGCTTCCGACCGGGGCGACACGCCCCAGAATACTGGATGCCCGGAAATCCCCTTTCGCCATCTCGAGCGTCTTCTGCGCATAAGAAGCCCCTCCCAGCGTCGCAATCGAACTCTGACTCACAATCCCGTAAAAATCCT
>Ga0209510_1001150_pt1 | contig 31221 bp, 27 predicted proteins | sample BiotimSIPDNA_FD_185749 | JGI IMG/M metagenome (GOLD analysis project Ga0209510, IMG submission 185749) | Anaerobic biogas reactor microbial communites from Washington, USA - Biogas_R1 time_0 SIP DNA (SPAdes) (version 2) | ecosystem: Engineered > Bioreactor > Anaerobic > Unclassified | place...
AAGGAGGCGGACAGCCGGGTTGCCGGCAGCAGCCCCTGGGGGCCGGAGTTCACGCTGGTTTCGCCGATGATGACCCGGCTGTTGAGGTAGACCCCGCTGGCGATGATGACAGCCTCGCAGGAAATGACGTCCTGGGTGGTGGTTTTGATGCCCCGGACCTTGCCGCCCCGGGTGATGATTTCGGCTGCTTCTCCCTGGCGCACCTCCAGGCCTTCCTGGGAGAAAACCACCTGCCTCATCAGGGCCTGGTACTGCAGCTTGTCCGCCTGGACGCGGAGGGAATGAACCGCAGGGCCCTTGGCGGTGTTCAAGGTTTTGCTTTGCAGGGTGCATTGGTCAATCACCAGGGCCATCTGTCCGCCCAGGGCATCCACCTCCCGCACCAGCTGGCTTTTGCCTGTCCCGCCCAGGGAGGGGTTGCAGGGCATCAGGGCGATGGCGTCCAGGTTGAGGGTGAGCAGGAGGGTGCGTATGTTCAGCCGTGCAGCAGCCAGCGCAGCTTCACAGCCCGCATGGCCCCCGCCGATGACAACCAGATCAAAGCCGTTCACAGCCATGTGTCCTGGTTTCGCTTCCGCATGAACCGTAGGCTGCGGGCGGTGGGCTTTTTGTTGAAGGTCGCAATCAGGTTTTCATAGCGTTCGCAGGCAGTTTTCAGCACTTCCTCCCAGGATACTGGAATGCTCGCATGGGCTGCGATGCCCAGGGCCCGGTTGCCCTCAGGATCCAGGATGGCCTGCTTCATCACCATGAAGAGGCTGTTGGCATCGTCCTCGCACAGATAGCCGTTGACACCATGGGTGATGCTTTCTGCGGCACAGCTTCCTGTGACGGCCACAGAAGGGGTGTCCATGGCCGCAGCCTCTCGGATCACCAGGGAAAAAGTGTCATACAGGGAGGGGAACACAAACAGGTCTGCGCGCTTGTAAAAAGCGTCCAGCACCCGCATGTCCTGCACCATGCCGGGCACGATCGTCTGTTGGCCAATTCCCAGCTCCTGGGCTTTTTTCATGATGTCCACAGCATCAGGCCCCTGCCCGACCAGTACCAGCCGGAAATCAGGATGCACATCCTTGAGCAGCGCGGCGGCTTCCAGGATGCGGAGGATGTTTTTTTTCCAGTTGATCTGACCGACAAACAGGAACACGGGAAAATCCTTAAGCTGGTAGCGATCCTCCACATCCCGCACGTCCTCATCCGTCACAAAGCGCTGCTCCGTGCCGTTTGTCATCACATGCAGGGGGCCCATATAACCGTATTCCCGCAGCACATCACAGCTGGTTCTGGACACGGCCCAGACCTCGTCGCATTTGTTGTAATAGCTCACAATGCCCTGGAGCATGGTTTTGGCGATGGTTTCGCTTTTGGTGGCCTTTAAAAAATCGTCGTAATATTTGGAGTGGAAGGTGCTCACCATGGGGATGTTGCGCTGGGCAGCCAGCCGCTGGGCTTCCCGCCCGGCGGAGAAAGGGCTGTGGGAGTGGACCAGGTCCAACTCAATCATGTCCATGCGCTTTCTGTAGTGGCTGTCCATATTGGCGGCGCCTGCCCGGTACTGGGGGGTAGTGGGCACCTTGAAGCCGCTGTAATCCACCAGTTCAAAAGGATATCCGCCCCGGTGGCCTGTGTCGTACAGGGGGCAGGAGACGGTCACCTCGTGCCCCAGCGCGGGCAGGGTGTTGGCATAGGCCACCACAACACGGCCCACCCCGTCCACAATGGGCAAAAAGGTGTCCGTCATCAAAGCAATTCGCATCACACAATCCTTTCCATCAGCTTGCGGGGGAAACAACGGCTTCATTATATTCATTCCTGTATAAAATGACAATCTTTGGATTGACAAGCCGGCATGGAAGGGCTATCCTCATACCATAAGGTTTCGGAGGCAAAAATATGGGAAAAACGTTGGTCCTTGGGGTCATCGGAGCGGATGTGCATGCGGTTGGAAATCAGATTCTCAACTACGCGTTCACGGAAGCCGGCTTTAACGTGGTCAATCTGGGGGTGATGGTATCCCAGGAAGAGTTTATCGAAGCGGCCATTGAATCCGCTGCCGATGCCATCATTGTGTCCTCCCTGTACGGGCACGGCGAGCTGGACTGCCAGGGCTTCCGGGAAAAATGCGATGAGGCAGGCTTAAAAGGCATCCTCCTGTATGTGGGGGGCAACATCGTGGTGGGCAAGCAGCCCTTTGAAGAGGTGGAAAAGCGCTTCAAAGCCATGGGATTTGACAGGGTCTTCGGCCCTGGAACACCGCCGGAGGTGGACATCGCCTGCCTGCATGAAGACCTGGCAGACAAATAAACATGCGCGCCATTCTCCTGATTGACTTCGGGTCAACCTATACCAAGCTGACGGCTGTGGATCTGGATGCGCCCCGGGTGCTGGGTCATTCCCAGGCGTTCACCACCGCATCCACAGACATCTCCATCGGCTTGCAAAACGCCATGGCTGCCCTTGAAGCGTCCTGTGGCGTTTTGGATTATCAGGCCAGGCTGGCCTGCTCCAGCGCTGCCGGCGGCCTGAACATGGTGGCCTGCGGCCTGGTGCCCAGCCTCACCAGCAAGGCGGCAAAACTGGCTGCCTTCGGGGCCGGGGCCAAGGTGATCAAAACCTTTGCCTACCAGCTGACCCTGGGGGACATTGACCACATCAATCAGATTAAGCCGGACATCCTGCTTTTATCCGGCGGCATCGATGGCGGCAACAGCGAGGTCATCATCCACAACGCGGGGATGCTGAAGGGCGCGAAGGGGGATTTCCCCGTTGTCCTGGCCGGCAACCGAAGCGCCCAGGACGAATGTGCGGACCTGCTCAAAGGCAGCGGCCACCCGGTGTACCGGGCAGACAACGTGATGCCGGCCATGAACCAGCTCAACATTGAGCCGGTGGCCAAGGTGATTAGGGAGATTTTCTTAAAGCGCATCATCCTGGCCAAGGGGTTGAACAAGGCCACCAACCTGGTGGACGGCATCCTGATGCCCACGCCTTCCGCCGTGCTGGACGCCCTGACGCTGCTGTCAAAGGGCGACAAAACCACCAAAGGCCTGGGGGAGATCCTGGCCGTGGATCTGGGGGGCGCCACCACCGATGTGTATTCCATCGCCAAGGGGCATCCCACCAACCCCACCACGGTGGTGCGCGGATTGCCTGAACCCTTTGTGAAGCGCACCGTGGAAGGGGACCTGGGCATGCGCTACAATGCCCTGGGCATCCTGGAAGCTGTAGGGGCAGACACCTTAAGCGAAATCAGCGGGCTGCCGGCAGAGGAAGTGGCGCAGACCGTGCAGGACTACCACGACAACCCCTCCGTTTTGCCGGACAGCGACAAGGCCTATGCGGTGGACAAGGCCCTGGCCTCCTCCGCCATTGCGGTGGCCCTGGCCCGGCACGCCGGTGTGCTGGAGCAGGTGTACACCCCCATCGGTCCCATCTACCAGCAAACCGGGAAGGACCTGACCCAGGTGGGCCGCCTGGTTGTGACCGGCGGCGCCCTGATTTATTCCAAACGCCTGGAAACCATCGTCACCGAAGCCCTGCGACTGCAGGAGCCTTTTGCCCTGACCCCCAAGGAGCTGCAGATATCTGCGGACAAGAACTACATCCTCTCTGCCCTGGGCCTGCTGGCAGGCTACGAACCGGCCACCGCCTTACATCTCCTCTTGGAATTTTTTGGAAGGGAAGAAGCATATGCAGTTGTCTAACAAAAAATGGGATCTGGATTTCTTCATGGAACAGCGCCAGGAGGTGCTCAAGGCATGGCCTACCGGCAACGATGTGGACCTGGGGGACGCGATTGCCTACCAGAAAAGCATCCCCAAGGAAAAGCGCTTCGTTGAGAAGCTCAACCAGGCGCTGAAGGCCGGGAAAACCCTGATTCAGCCCCGGGCCGGCGTGCCGCTGATCAACGAGCACATCGTGCTCCTCAGCCACCTGGAGACGGAAGGCGAGGCAGACCTGCTGCCCACCACCATCGACAGCTACACCCGTTTGAACCGCTATGAGGATGCCCAGCGGGGGATTGAAGAATCCAAAACCTCGGGCAAGGCCATGCTCAACGGCTTCCCGGCGGTGAACCACGGGGTCAGCGGCTGCAGGATGGTGACCAGTGCCCTGAAGGCCCCGGTGCAAGTGCGCCACGGCACGCCGGATGCGCGGCTGCTGTGCGAGATCACCATGGCAGGCGGCTTCACCAGCTATGAGGGCGGCGGCATCTCCTACAACATTCCCTATGCCAAAAACGCGACTTTGACGGATACGCTGCTGTTCTGGCAGTACGTGGACCGACTCATCGGTTTTTATGAGGACGCCGGCATCAGCATCAACCGGGAGCCCTTCGGGCCCCTCACCGGCACCCTGGTGCCGCCCTGCGTGTCCAATGCCGTGGCCATCCTGGAGGCGCTGCTGGCTGCGGAGCAGGGAGTCAAAAACATCACGGTGGGCTATGGCCAGTGCGGCAACCTGATTCAGGATGTGGCGGCCATCCGTACCTTGAAGCAGCAGACCAAGGAATACCTGGAGCGCTTTGGCTATCATGATGTGGTGGTTACTACCGTGCTGCACCAGTGGATGGGCGGCTTCCCGCCGGATGAGGCCAAGGCTTTTGCCGTCATCTGCTGGGGCAGCGCTGTCGCCGCCCTGGCCAACGCCACCAAGGTCATCGTGAAAACTCCCCATGAAGCCATGGGCGTGCCCACCAAGGAAGCCAATGCGGCCGGGCTCAGGGCCACCAAGCAGGTCATCATGATGCTGGCGGACCAGGCCATCGCGGACGGTGAAAAACTGGAACAGGAGATGGCTATCATCCACGAGGAAACAGCCTGCATCCTGGAGCGGACCCTGGAATTGGGCGATGGGGACGCCGCCCTTGGCACTGTGCGGGCCTTTGAAGCAGGCGTCATTGACGTGCCTTTTGCCCCCAGCCGCTTCAATGCCGGCAAAATCATGCCGGCCCGGGACAACCACGGGGCCATCCGCTTGCTGGATGCCGGACGGCTGCCCTTGAATGACAAGCTCATCGCCTTCCACCAGGACATGATCAAGCGCCGGGCCGATGCAGAGAACCGGGGCGTGTCCTTCCAGATGGTCATTGACGACATCTATGCGATTTCTAAAGGTCGCCTGGTTGGCAGACCGCATTAATATAAGAGAAATATTTGAGGAGGAATCAACACATGAAAATCACCAAGATCGTATGCAGCAAGGGCATGACCGGGTTCTATTTTGATGACCAGAAGGCCATCAAACAGGGGGCCCGGTCAGATGGCGCGATGTACATCGGCCAGCCGGCCACACCGGGCTTTTCCCGCATCCGTCAGGCAGGTGAGTCCATTTCCGTGATGATCTTCCTGGAGAACGGCCAGTATGGCTGGGGGGACTGCGCAGCCGTGCAGTACTCCGGCGCCGGCGGACGCGACCCCCTCTTTCTGGCAGACAGTTTCATCCCCGTGATTGAAAACGAGGTGGCCGCCCACCTGGTGGGCCAGGAAGCGGACAGCTTTAAACGCCTGGCAAAGGAAATCGATGAGCTGCATGGTGATGACGGCCGCAAGCTGCACACCGCCATCCGCTATGGCGTGTCCCAGGCCATCCTGGATGCCGTTGCCAAAGCCCAGGGCCTGAATATGTGCGACGTGGTGGCAAAGGAATACGGCACCAAAGTGTCCGAAAAAATCCTGCCCATCTTCACCCAGTCCGGCGATGACCGCCATGGCAATGCCGACAAGATGATCATGAAAGGTGCGCCGGTTCTGCCCCATGGCCTCTACAACAGCGTGGAGAAGCTGGGGGAGAAGGGTGAGCACCTCTTGGAGTATGCCAAATGGCTCAAGGAGCGGGTCCAGAAGTTTGCGCCCTATGAGGGCTACCATCCCGTGTTCCACTTTGACTGCTATGGCACCATCGGCCAGGTCTTTGGCCCCAGCAACTATGTGGCCATGGCAGACTTCATCGAAGAGGTGGAAAAGGTTGCGGCACCCTTCCACGTCCGTATCGAAGGGCCCATGGATTCAGACAACCGGGAAGCCCAGATGCAGGACATGCGCGGGCTGCGGGAAGAAATTGACAAGCGCAACATCAACGTGGAGCTGGTGGCGGACGAGTGGTGCAACACCCTGGAAGACATCATTTATTTTGCCGACAACAAGGCCGGCCACATGATTCAGATTAAGACCCCGGACCTGGGCTCTATCCACAACACCTGTGAAGCTGTGCTCTACTGCGAGAAGGTGGGCATCGGCGCCTACCAGGGCGGCACCTGCAACGAGACCGACCGCTCCACCCAGGTGTGCATGCACACTGCCATGGCCACCAATGCGGAACAGATCCTGGCCAAGCCCGGCATGGGTGTTGACGAGGCCTACATGATCTGCTTCAACGAGATGCAGCGGATCCTGGCCCTGCGCAAGGCCGGCATGGGCGTGTTCAAACAATAAAAGGAGGCATCCTGATGGATGAATTTCGGATTCTCTCAGCCACAGCCATCCTGGGCTACGGCTTCCCCATCAGCTCCTTTGAGGCCGGGCTTGCCCGCAAGCCCCACCTGATTGCAGTGGACGCCGGGTCTACGGACCCGGGTCCCTATTACCTGGGAGCTGGCGTTTCTTTCACAGACCGGGACGCTGTCAAGCGGGATTTGGAGCTGATGCTGAAGGCGGGGATTCCTGCCGGCATCCCCATTGTCATCGGCACAGCCGGCGGCAGCGGCGGGGATGCCCACCTTGCCTGGAACCAGGCCATCATCGAAGAGATAGCAAAAGAACAGGGCCTGCACTTCAACATGGCGGTAATCCATGCGGAAATCCCCAAGGATGACGTGCTAAAGAAATTGAAAGACGGCCATGTGCACCCCCTGCCGCCCGCCAAGCAACTGGAGGCGGAGGACCTGGAGCAGACCGTGAGCGTGGTGGCTCAGATGGGCATTGAGCCCATCATCAAGGCCCTGGACGCAGGCGCCCAGGTGGTGCTGGCCGGGCGCTGCTATGACCCGGCGGTTTTCGCAGCACCTGCAGTGCGCGCAGGCTTTGACAAAGGCCTTGCGGTGCACCTGGGCAAGATTCTGGAGTGCGCCTCCATTGCAGCCACCCCGGGTTCCGGCTCGGACTGCATGTTTGGCTACTTGAGAAGCGACCATTTTGATGTGGAGCCCCTCAATGACATCCGCCAGTGCACGCCGGTTTCCGTGGCTGCCCACACCCTCTACGAAAAAACGGACCCCTACATCCTGCCCGGCCCTGGTGGCCACCTTGACCTGCGCCAGTGCCGGTTTGAGCCTGTCACGGACCGCATCACCAGGGTGAGCGGCAGCAAATACGTCAATGCAGCCCAGTACACCGTCAAACTGGAAGGCGCCAAGCGCATCGGCTTCCGCACCGTGTCCATTGCCGGCGCCCGGGATCCCATCCTGCTGGAGCAGATTGACGAGATCATCGAAGGCGTCACCGAGCGGGTGAAGGACAACTTCAAGGACAGGGACATCAAGTACGAGCTGCTGTTCACCATCTACGGCAGGGACGGGGTCATGGGCAGCCTGGAACCCGTCCGCAAGGTGGCCGGGCATGAGATCGGCATCGTGATTGAAGCGGTGTCCGATACCCAGGCCCATGCAGATACCATCTGTGCTGCTGCCCGCTCCACCATGCTGCACTACGGCTACACAGGCCGCCGGGCCACAGCCGGCAACCTGGCCTTTCCCTACTCACCCAGCGATTTCCACGCAGGGGAGGTCTACGTGTTCAGAGTGTATCACCTGATGGATGTGGACGACCCCTGCGCCTGGTTCCCCATGGACATGGTGGAGGTCTGATATGACAAAAAACATCACCGAACTGACCAACATTATCCGCAGCAAAAACAGCGGGCCCTATGAACTCACCATGGACCTGATGTTCAATTCCGCGGAGAACTACCATTATGTCAGTGAAAACAACATCATCAACACCGACCTGATCTGCAAGCTCTACCGCATCACGCCGGACCAGGTGATTGGCATCGTGCACTTTGAACCGGCTTACGCCATCAAGGTCACCATTGTGCGCCCCATCTGCTCCGGCGATCTGGGGGAGACCGATGTCTACGGCGCCCAGCAGCACGCGCCGCTGCTGTCCATCCAGGTGGACATGCCGGATTAAGGGGACAAGATGAGCCAGTTGACCAGCCAGGAGCCGCTGTACAGCGTCTACTTCGCACCCCGGGGCTATGCCCGGATGATGCAGATCGGCCGGGACATCGCCCAGCGCCACCTGACCGCCTTTGACAAGCTCATCGGCATCATCGGGGACGCGGGCAGCGGCAAGAGCCTGATCATCCGGGGCATGTTCCCGGGCCTGGAGCTCACCAATGACGACAACGGGGTCAATGTGCGGCCCCTGCCCCTGCTGGACATCGATACCACGGGCTTTTACCAGGCCCATACCTACCACATGGACGTGCGCTTTGAATCAGCCTTTACCTCCCTGCCGCAACTGGCGGAGGCGGTGCTCCATGCCATTGAGCGGGGCAAGCGGGTGGTGATTGAGCATTTTGAACTGATCTATCCGCTGATTCATTTCAACGCCGCCCTCTTGATTGGCATCGGGGATGAAATCATCGTCTCCCGGCCCACGGTCTTCGGGCCGGAGCCAGACGACATTGCCAAGACCGTGTTCTCCTCCATTAAGTTCCGCCGGATGGCCCACACGGCAGAAGACCTCACCGAGCGCGCCCTCATGAGCCGCAACGTGGGCAAATACACCCACGGCGACGTGCGCCGGGGCTTCTTCCTGCGCTTTGACCGGGTGGAGAACATCGACATCCCCCAGGTGCTGGCAGAGGTCAACGACTTGATTGCCCAGGACCTGCCCATCACCTACAAAGACCCGCAGCACATCTACATCGGCAGCATGCTGCATTATTGCACCGGGCCCCGGATGCATGTCAATTCCACCGGACAGGTGCAGAACTTCCGTTTCCTGAAGGATTTGCAATATGATGCCCTGACGGACAGCTATATGCTGGTGGGGCTGGTGGGGGATCCCACCAATACCCTGGATTTGGACTTGAATCAGATCAACGTGGGCTAAACCAGGCGGTGCTCCAGCCACTTGTTGCCTTTGAAGCGCCACAGGAAGAAGACGGAGCGGCCCAGCCAGTCCAGGTACATGGCATACCAGATGCCATAGACTTGCAGGTTCATCAGGTTGCCCAGCACATAGGATCCCAATAGCCTGAATACCACCACACTCACAACCGCTGCGTACATCACGTAGCGGTTGTCGCCTGCTGCCCGCAGGGTGTTGGGCAGCCCAAAGGCTGGCGTGTGCAGGATGACTGCCACGGCGCAGTAGACGAACATCAGGTTCCGGGTGATTTGATGGGCTTCAGTGCCCAGCTTCAACATGCCCACAATGGGGCCCATGAACAGGGCCACCAGGCTGCCGGTGATGACCAGGGATGCGATGGTGCCCAGCTGCAGCAGCTTGCTGATGCGTTTTGCTTCCTGCCCCCTGCCTGCGCCCACACACTGGCTGATGACGGTGATGGTTACCAGGTTGATGGCATTGGCCGGTACGCTGATGTAGGTGGAGATGGTGTTGGCAGCGGCGTTGGCTGCAATCATGGCACCGGAATAGCTGGCAATCATCATGCCGATCAAGAGCTTGCAGGTGAGGAAAACGATGTTCTCAAAGCCGCTGGGCAGCGCTACGGTGAGGATGCGCTTGATGGTGAAGCGGTTATAGTGCAATTTGAAAGGACGGGTGTAATGGATGGGCGCGTGCTGGTCCAGCAAAAACAGGGTGACCATGAAGGCGCCGATGACCCTTGATAAAATGGTGGCCAGGCCTGCGCCTGCAATGTCCATCTTCCAGATGTTGATGAACAGGTAGTTCATCAGAATTTTTGCGGAATTCATGCCGATGGAGGTCATCATGGACAGCTTGCTGTGCCCCTGGGCGTAGAGCATGCTGGTGCCGCTGTTGTAGAGTGCAAAAAAGGGGTAGGAAATGGCGGACAGGAGCAGGTATTGCTCGGAAAAGCCGCGGATTTCCGGGTTGATCCTGGGATAGAGCAGGTGCAGGATGGGGCTTTTGAGCAGCATGACAGGAATCGCAATCAAGGCGGAGATGGACAGCACCATCAAGGCCGCCTGGTTGGCAGTCTGCTCTGCACCTTTTCTGTCCTCGCTGCCCAGGTATTGGGCTGCGATGATGGCGCCGCCAGCACCGATGGCCAGAAAAAACTGGGTGAGCAGCTGGTTGATGCTGTCCACAAGGGAAAAGGCAGCCAGGGAAGACTGGTTGATGCCGGACAGCAGGGCGGTGTCCACCAGACCCACCAGCACGATCATCAGTTGCTCAAACACCAAGGGGATGAGCATGCGGCGGATGGCCTTGGGTGAAAACAGCCTGCTGTTCATGGCCGGTTCCTTTCAAAGGTGATGACGTTTTCGATTTCTGCTGTCTGGGGGAACATGTCAAAGGGCTGTGCCAGGGTGGCGGTATAGCCTGCACTTGCAAGCACCGCCGCATCCCGGGCCTGGCTGGCCGGGTGGCAGCTGATGTAGACCACCCGTTCCGGCTGCGCTCCGGCAATGGCTTTCAGCACCTCCGGGTGGGCGCCTTTTCTGGGCGGGTCCATGATGACGGCATCCGGCTTGAAGCCTGCGGCCACCAACTCCGGCAGCACATTTTCCGCTTTCCCTGCGTGAAAGACCGCATTTTGAATGCCGTTGATCCGAGCATTTTCCTGTGCATCCTGCACTGCTTCTTCCGCGTATTCAATCCCCGCCACCTGCCTGCACCGCCTGGCCGCCGCCAGGCTGATGGTACCGGCGCCAGCGTACAGGTCCAATACCACATCCTCCGGGTTTTTCACAGCTTGTTGGAGGGCATGGGCGTACAGTAGTTCACAGACGGCGTGGTTCACTTGAAAGAAGGACAGGGGAGAGATCTGGAAATCAAGCCCCATGAGGGTCTCCCTCAGCAGCGGTGCACCATACACCACCTGGATGCTGCCGGTTTGCAGGGCTTCGTCATCTGCTTCTGCCTGGGCAGACAGACAGATGGAAACCAGGCCGGGCGCCGCTTTTTGGAGTTCGTTGATGAGCAGGTCCTGAAGGGGCAGGGGGGAGGACATGCCATGCAGAACCAGCATCAACTGGCCTGCCTGGTTGCTACGGGTGGTGAACTGGCGAAGGGGCAATGAAATGCCCTGTTCACGGCAGGCATTCAGCCAGCTGACAACGGCCGCCTTGGCCGCATTGGAGGGATGGGAGGCAATGGCGCAGCGTCCAACCGGGACCACCTCGTGGGTGCCGGCTTTGAAGAAGCCGGCGTGGTACCCATCCTGATCCAAAAGCACCTGCCAGGTGGTTTTGTTTCTGTAATAATAGGCTTCCCCCGCTGTGATGATGGGCTGAACATCAAGGGAGAGCCCCGAGATCCGGCGGAGGTTGTCCTTCACAGTCTGCTGTTTGAAGGCCTGCTGCAGCGCCTCATCCATGTGCTGGGCGGCACAGCCGCCGCAGGTTCCAACATGGGGGCACAGGGGCTGCACCCGATGCATTGACGGCGTAATCACCTGCATCAGGTCCGCAAAAGCCAGTTTTTTGCGAAACCTGTTGATTCTGATCTCAACCTGTTCTCCGGGCAGGGCATGGGGCACGAACACCACCCGGCCATCCAGCCTGCAAATGCCCTCGCCCTTGTAGCCCAGGCTGTCAATCTGGCATGTTAAAGAATGGCTGGGTTCTGTCAAGGAAGTCCTCCCTACCGATCAAGGTCCTTTTCGCGGTTGTTGTGATTAAAATTCCTTGCCTTCAAACTGCCGGCAGAGGGTGTATTTGGAAATGGCGCTGCGCTGGGACCAGCCCGCAGCCAGGCTGAGCACTTCCTTGAGGTAGGCGGGCAGGTGGTTGTTGAACTTGACTTCAAGAATCACCTGGTCTGCCTGCAAGGGGGGAACAGTGGGCAGGTTCGGATTGAACAGGTCAAAGGAGAACAAACCGGTGCGCAGCTGCTTGTCAAAGGTAATGCGCACATCCTCCACCGGGTGGAGGTAGGCTTCCCGGACATAGTCCACAATCACCACCGGTCGCAGCAGGTTCAGGCGCATCTCACGGAACACTTCCCGCAGCAGGCCGGAGGAGGTGTTTTCAAGGCCGGAGGGGTCGCCGGTTTTCAGCTGCTCGCACAGGTCCCTGCTGATGACTGCCTGGCGCTTTGCGATATAGTTGCCGTATTTGCTTTTGCATTCCATCCGGATGAAACTGTCTGAGCAGTTATAGATGCGGATGCGGTATTTGTTGCGGTTCTGGGTGCCGGCTACTTTTTCATGCAGCGCTTCATCAAAGATGCTGTCAAAATACAAGGAGCGGATGTGGTATTCGCCGTTTTCATCCGCGTGCTTGTCACGGTCCAGGAGCGCACGCAGCATCCGCGACAGCACCTGGTACTGCGCGGTACTGATGTAATACTTCAGCTCATGACGGACAGCGGGCGGCATGACGGTCAGACAGCGGTTTCGTTCTGAACAGCCACCAGGGTGGCGTCATAGACGCCGGGGATGTCCAGCATGTGGCTGACGATGTCTACCCGCTGGTTAAGCCGCATGTCAACAGTCATTTCAGCACCGGAACGGGTGATGGTCTTGCTGCGGATGCGGTAGTTCTTGACGCCCCGGTGCAATTCGGCGTCAATCTCCTGCTCGGCAGCGGGGTCGTAATGCAGCACCATCAGGTAGTTCTCATTGGTGCGCATCCGCACAAAGGACAGGCCGATCATCATGGCGGTGATGCAGGCCACTACGATCACGGAAATAATATACAGTTTTGAACCGATCAGAATGCCCATGGTGATGGACCAGAACATGTAGGCGGTGTCGATGGGGTCTTTCACAGCCGTTCTGAAACGGACGATGGACAGGGCGCCCACCATGCCCATGGACAGGGCCACGTTGGAACCGATGGCCATGACGACAGGGGAGGTGACCAGTGTCAGCAGAATCAGGGTGGTGGAAAAGGTGGGGTTGTACAGCACCCCGCGGTAAGTTTTACGGTATACCAGGGAAATGACGATGCTGCTGATCAGTGCGAACACCAGCACGGTGAGCACATCAATGGTGGTGATGCGGGAAAACTGATCCGACCACCAGGTGCCCAGCGCGATGTCTGACTTGCTAACGTTTCCAGGCTGTGCCACTTGCGCCAAAATGCCCATTCAAAGACCTCCATCAAACAAATCGTTTGCTCCACACATTATACATGAACGCAAGGGTTTGGCAAACATTGTGTGGGGATGGATCTGGCGGGATGCAAGACAAAGATTGTCTGGTGGGCTATAATTGCAACATCCCGCAGATGCCCCGAAGGAGGAGTGCCCATGCCCACATCCGAAGCTGCTATTGTAAACATGGTGGAAAACCAGCGCGCATATTTTGCTACCGGTGCCACCAGGCCGCTGGACAGCCGCCTCAACCTGCTGCGCCAGCTGCAGACATGCATCAGGGACAAGGAAGAGGACATCCATGAGGCCCTGTACAAAGACCTGCACAAGTCCCCCGGGGAGGCCTATCTGACGGAGACGGGTATCGTGCTGCATGAGCTGCGGCATATGATCAGGCACCTGCCTTCCTACGCAAAACCTACAAGGGTCAGGACGGGCCTGGGGCAGTTTCCAGGGAAATCCTTCCTATCGCCGGAGCCCTACGGCGTCACCCTCATCATGTCCCCCTGGAACTATCCGTTTCAACTAACCCTGGTGCCCCTGATTGGCGCCATTGCTGCCGGTAACTGTGCTGTCATCAAGCCCTCTGCGGATGCGAGGCACACAGCCGCCATCATCACGGACATCCTTCAGTCGGTGTTTCCAGCCGGCCATGTGGCGGTGGTGCAAGGGGGCAGGGCGGAAAACACGGCGCTGCTGGCCCAGCGGTTTGATTACATCTTCTTTACCGGATCCGTCCAGGTGGCAAGGTGGTGATGCGCGCGGCAGCCGACCACCTGACGCCTGTCACCCCTGGAACTGGGCGGCAAATCCCCGGTGATTGTAGACGAAACAGCGGACCTGGGCCTGGCTGCGCGGCGCATTGCCTTTGGCAAGCTGCTAAACGCCGGGCAAACCTGTGTGGCCCCCGACTACCTGCTGGTGCAGGACAGCGTGAAAGAGCGGCTGGTTTCCTTGTTGAAGCAGGAAATCAAGGCAATGACAGGCGATGGGGACCTGCTGGCCCATATTGTATCGGAAAAACACGCAGCCCGCCTGCATGCCTTGCTTGCTAACGAACAAAAGGTCTGGGGCGGGGGCATCCAGGGCCTGAGGATGGACCCCGCCATTGTGGAGCTGAACCATCTGGACAGCCCCCTGATGCAGGAGGAGATCTTTGGTCCCATCCTGCCGGTGCTGGCCGTGCGCAATCTGGATGAAGCAATCCAGGTGGTCACATCCTTTGAAAAGCCCCTGGCCCTGTATCTGTTCAGCAGGGAAAAAGCCCATCAGAAGAAGGTGCTGGACAGCCTGTCCTTCGGGGGTGGCTGCATCAATGACACGGTGCTTCATTACAGCAACATCCACCTGCCCTTTGGCGGCGTGGGCCATAGCGGCATGGGCAGCTACCACGGAAAGCGCAGTTTTGATACCTTCAGCCACAGCCGTGGCATCCTGAAACGCCATCCCTGGCCGGACATCCCGGCCCGTTATCTGCCCTACACCGCCCTCAAGAAAAAACTGACCCGGCTGATTCTGAGGTAGAAGAGGGGACAGGTTTTCGCCGCCAACAGCCACAAAATTTCGGAAACAGCAGGATTTCGGCTTGACGTCTGCGGCCTGGGGTGTTATCATCTGCAATGCACCCGGTCTGTTGGCTCAGTTGGTAGAGCACATCGTTCACATCGATGGGGTCACTGGTTCGAGTCCAGTACAGACCACCAAAAACCCGCCGACGGCGGGTTTTTTCATGGGACGAGATGGGTTCAGTCCAGGGCTTCCAGCTCTGTTGCGATGTCTGCTTCCACAGCTTTCATGGCATTCAGGGTGTCCTGCAGCAGCCGGTCCAGATCCCAGCCCAGTATGTCAGCGCCCCGCTGGATCACCTCCCGGGAACAGCCGGCGGCAAAGGACTTGTCCTTGTATTTTTTCTTCAGGCTTTTCAGCTCCATGTCCTGCACAGACTTTGAGGGGCGCATCAGGGCCGCGGCGCCGATGAGGCCGGTCAATTCATCCACTGCATACAGCACCTTTTCTATGGTATGAACCGGCGCCGGGCAGCCCGCGCAGGCCAGGTAGCCGTGGGAGAGGACGGAGGTGATGAATGCCTCGTCAAACCCTGCCTCCCGCAGGAGAACCGGGGTCAACTCACAATGCTGCTCAGGATGAGTCTCGTAATCCAGGTCATGGAGCAGGCCCACCATTTCCCAGTAGGGCTTCTCATCCTGAAAACCCAGTTGCTCAGCAAACCACCCCAGCACCTTTTCCACCGTGAATGCATGCTGGAGGTGAAAACGCTGTTTGTTGTACTGCCTTAACAGGTCGAGGGCTTCTGTGCGGTTCATAACAGCCTCCTGTTTCATTTGCTTCAGCATAAAGTGCGGCAGTGGCAGCGTCAAGCAGCGCCCTGTCCCTTTGATGTTTTATGCGGCAAGCCAGGGCCTTGACAAAAAGCCGTTTTCACAGCACAGTGTGTTCACAATCATGCCATCAGACGAGGTGAAGGATGCAGTACCTGAAGGAGTGGGACGGGGTTGTGGTGAAAGGCAAGCAGGTGGGGCGCAAACTGGGCGTTCCCACCGCCAATATTCCCTATGTGCCCGGTGAAACCAACATCGCGGACGGGGTGTATGTGGCAGACCTGGTGCTGCTGGACCAGGGGAACAGGGTGGTCAACGGTGTCCTGAACCAGGGCGACCACCCCACCGTGCCCGGCGGCCTGCCCACCATTGAAATCCATTTGTTTGATTTTGACGAGGAATTATACGGCCAGCGGGTCCGTGTGCGCTTTTTGCACTTTATCCGTCCGGAGTTGACCTTTGAAACCAAGGAAGACATGCGCATTGCTATGATAGAGGATATCCGGATTGCCAGGGAATGGTTTGTAAACCATCAGAACAAGTCCTGAGCAAGGGCCCACATCCGCTTCAGGTGACTGAGTTTCTCCTGGTTTCCGGTGCAAAGGATGGTGACAGCTCCTTCGCTGGGCCCGTCTGTCATCAAGTTCTTTTCCTCCAGGGTGCGGATCAGCTGGCGGGTCAGCCCGTCGTTGCTGTCCAACAGCCTGGTGCCCGGCATCAGATGCCGGGCCAGCGCTTTTTTCAGGAACAGATAATGTGTGCACCCCAGCACTATAGAATCAAGTTGTTCCCGGTCAAAGGGTGATAACAGACGGTCCAGGTAGGCATGCAGGTCCGGGCTGTCCAAATCTTCCCGCTCCACAAATTCCATGAGGCCGGGGCAGGGCAGGGAAATCGCATGCTGGCCAAAACGGCTGTGCAGCTCCCTGTAATTTTTGCTGTTGATGGTCAGCGGCGTTGCCATCACCAGGATCTGGCCTCCTGTATGGGTTTCTGCCGCTGTTTTCAGGGCGGGTTCAATGCCCAGGACAGGGAAATCACAGGCTTCCCGCAAGGCGCTGATGGCTGCGCCGGTAGCTGTGTTGCAAGCCACCACCAAGGCCTTGATGTTTCGATCTGCCAGCTGCCTGACTGCGGCGAGGACCAGCCTCCGTACCGTTTCATCATCCTTGGTGCCATAAGGCGCATTGGCGCTGTCACCCAGGTAAATGAAATCTTCCCCGGGCAGGCGTTTGCGCACAACGGCCAGCACGCTCAAGCCGCCGCTGCCGCTGTCAAAAAAGCCAATAGCCTGTTTCTTGCTCATGTTCGCCTCCTTGCGCAAGTATAGCACAGGAAAATCAGGCTTCTCAAGATGCGGTGTTTGACTGTGATACAATGGTGACGATATCAAGGAGGGCAGGCATGAAGGTTCACATCCCGGGTTTTGATTTGGCACTGACGGCTGCCAGCGGCCAGTCATTCAGGTTTCTGCCTGTCAGTGACGGGGAATTCCGCCTGATTGCAAGAGGAAGGCTGCTTATGATCCGAAGCCTGGGCGGGGATATGTTTGACCTGTCCTGCACGGAGGATGAATTTTTCGAGGTATGGCATGACTATTTTGACCTGGACAGGGACTACAACAGCCTTGCCGCCCTGGTTTCAGACAACGATTCCTACCTGGGCAGGGCATACGCATTTGCCAGGGGCGTGCGCATTTTGCGCCAGGAGCCTTTTGAAACCCTGATTGCCTTTATCATTTCACAGCGCAAATCCATCCCCGCCATCAAAACCTGCATGGCCGCCCTGTCCAGCCGCTTTGGAGAGGACATTGGCATGGGCCACAAAGCCTTCCCCAGCCCGGACGCCCTGGCCAGTGCTGATGATGAGGCCCTTGCAGCCTGCGGCCTGGGCTACCGCACCCCTTATGTGAAGGGCACAGCCCGGATGCTTGCCGGCGGTCAGATGGATCTGGATCATATGCGAACCCTGAATGACAGCCAGCTGGAAGCCGCCCTGATGCAGTTCCCGGGGGTGGGCAAGAAGGTGGCAGCCTGCGTGATGCTGTTTGCCTACCAGCGCATGGACGCCTTCCCGGTGGATGTGTGGATTCAGAAGGTGTTTGAACAGGAGTACCGGGAGGGCTTTCCCTTTGAACGTTTTCCCGGGGTGGCCGGCATTTTCCAGCAGTACCTGTTTTGTTTTGCCCGGCACCAGGCCGGCCGGGGCTAAGGGCGCGCAACTTGTAAACAGGGAAAAGCAAATGTATAATATGAACCTACACGTTGGCTGAAAGGGGATTTTCATGGGACAGGCCAGTCTGGCACAGGTGAGAAACCAGCGCATTCACATGGTGGGCATCGGCGGCGCCAGCATGTCCGGGCTTGCTGAAATGCTGCATCATGATGGCTATGTGGTGTCCGGCACCGATTCAGCAGACAGCTATGCCGTCAAGAAGCTGCAGCGGATGGGCCTGGACGTGCGTGCAGGCCACCATCCCGACATGGTGACAGGCGCTGGCCTGCTGGTGTACTCTGCTGCGATTTCCACTGAAGACCCTGAGCGCATGGAGGCAGCTCGCCTGGATGTTCCCCAGATGGAACGTGCCGTGCTGCTGGGTGCCATCATGCAGGAAGCACGGGAGCAGGTCTGCGTGTGCGGCACCCACGGGAAAACCACCACCACGGCCATGCTGGCCCAGGCCCTTACGGAAGCAGGCGCCGACCCCACCATCCACCTGGGGGGCAGCCTGGATGCCATCGGCGGCAGCATCCGCATCGGCCAAAGCGGCCTGTTTGTTGCGGAAGCCTGCGAGTTCAACCGCAGTTTTCTCCACATGCCTGTTACCCTGGTGGTGCTGTTGAACATCGAGGTGGACCACCTGGACTGCTATGGGGACATGGAGCAGGTGGAAGCTGCCTATGTTGCGTTTTTGGAACGGCTGCCGGAGGACGGCAGGGTCCTGGCCCTGGGCTGTGATGAACGGGTGGCCAGGGTGCTGGGCCGATTGCAGAAAAAGAACCGGCAAATATACACCTTTGGCGAACAGGGCGCATACGATTATTCCTTTGGCAACCTCAGCTATTCCGCCACCGGGATGTCCAGCTTCCAGGTGATGCACCGGGGCAGCAGCCTGTGCGACGTGAATCTCAGCGTTCCCGGCCGGTACAATGCCCTTCATGCTCTGGCTGCCATTGCAACGACGCATTTGATGGGGCAGGATCCCCGCCAGGCCGCCCGTTCCCTGAAGGGGTTCACCGGCGCCCATCGGCGCTTTGAGCACACAGGCGTCGTTCAGGGGATGGACCTGTACCATGACTACGGCCACAACCCAGCCGAAATGCAGGTGGCTGTGGAAATGGCCAAACTGCAAAACCGCCGCGTCATCGCCGTGATGCAGCCCCATACCTTCAGCCGGGTGAAAACCCTGTTTGAGGAATACCTCACCTGCACAAAGGACGCGGACATCACCCTGGTAACAGACATTTTCGGCGCCCGGGAAAAAGACCCCGGGGACATCAACACCCCCATGCTCATTGAGGGAATGCGGGCAAACGGCATCACAGCCCACCACACCCCCTCCTTTGATGACACGGAAGCCTGGCTGCTGCAGCATGGCCGGGCAGGGGACCTGATCCTCACCATGGGCTGCGGCAACATCAACCTGCTCAATGACCAGATGCAGCGGAACGAAGCGCTGCGCTTTACAACACCCTCGGAGGCAACATGACAGCGAAACGGCTTGAACGCATCAGGAATTTTTGTATCATCGCCCACATTGACCATGGTAAAAGCACCCTGGCAGACCGAATTCTGGAGAAAACCGGCGCTTTTGAGCTGCGCCAGATGACCGACCAGGTGCTGGACAGCATGGAGCTGGAAAAAGAACGCGGGATCACCATCAAGTCAAAAGCTGTCAACATGACCTACAAGGCAAAGGACGGGCATACCTATGTCCTCAACCTGATTGACACCCCCGGGCATGTGGACTTCACCTACGAGGTCAGCCGTGCCCTGGCTGCCTGTGAGGGCGCGCTGCTGGTGGTGGATGCCACCCAGGGCGTGGAAGCCCAGACCCTGGCCAATGTTTACCTTGCTCTGGAGCACGATCTGGAAACCATACCTGTCATCAACAAGATTGACCTGCCCAGCGCCCAGCCGGACGTGGCCAAAAAAGAAATTGAAGACCTGATTGGCCTGGCCACGGATGATGCGCCCCTGGTGTCCGCAAAACTGGGCCAGGGGATTGAAGACGTGCTGGAAGCTATCGTCACCCACGTGCCGCCGCCTGTGGGGGATGAGGATGCCCCCCTGCAGGCCCTGGTGTTTGACGCCATGTACGACAACTATAAAGGGGCCATCTGCTATGTGCGCATCATGAACGGCGTCATGTACCCGGGCATGCGCATGCGGCTGATGCAGACCGGCGCAGAGTTTGAGGTGGTGGAGGTGGGCAAACTCACCCCCGGGTTCTTGCCCTGCGACAGCCTCCGGGCCGGGGAAGTGGGCTATGTCAGCGCATCCATCAAGGAGGTGCGCGACACCCGGGTGGGGGATACCATCACCAATGCCGCAGACCCTGCCAAGGAGCCGCTGCCCGGCTACAAAAAAGCGGTGCCCATGGTGTATTGCGGCATCTACCCGGCAGACGGTGCCGATTATCCCGCCCTGCGGGATGCCCTGGACAAATTGCGCATGAACGACGCCTCCCTCACCTTCGAGCCGGAGACCAGTTCCGCCCTGGGCTATGGCTTCCGCTGCGGCTTTTTGGGGCTTCTTCACATGGAAATCATCCAGGAACGCCTGGAGCGGGAGTTTGACCTGGGGCTCATCACCACGGTGCCCAACGTCATCTATGAAATTGTCAAAACCAACGGGGAAACCATCAACGTAGACAACCCCAGCAACCTGCCGGACATCGGCGAAGTGGATGTGATGCGGGAGCCCTATGTGCTGTCCACCATTTTCACCCCCCAGGAATATGTGGGCACCCTGATGGAATTGTGCCGGGACAAGCGGGGGGTGTTCCGTGACATGCAGTACGAGGGTGAGCGGGTCAAACTCACCTATGACATGCCGTTGAACGAGGTCATCTACGACTTTTTTGACCAGCTCAAAAGCCGGAGCAGGGGCTATGCCTCCCTGGATTATGAGCTGAAAGGCTATCAGGACAGCGACCTGGTGAAACTGGACTTCCTGCTAAACGGCGAGATTTGCGACGCCTTCACCATGATTGTCCACCGGGAGAAAGCCTATGGCAGGGCCAGGAACATCGCTGAAAAGCTCAAGGATGTCATCCCGCGGCAGCAGTTTGAAATCCCCATCCAGGGGGCCATCGGCGGCAAGGTCATCGCCCGGGAAACCGTCAAGGCGGTGCGCAAGGACGTGCTGGCAAAATGCTATGGCGGCGACATCAGCCGGAAAAAGAAACTGCTGGAAAAGCAGAAGGAAGGCAAGAAGCGCATGCGCAAGTTCGGCAGCGTGGAACTGCCCAGCGAGGCCTTCATTGCCGTGTTGAAAATGGGGGATGACTGATCCGTGGATAATCATCTGGTTATACATTTCCAGGAGCTGCGGCCATGAAATGTCCTGCCTGCGGCCATTGGAACCGCGCCAGCTTCCCCAAGTGCTTCAAATGCGGCGAACCGCTGCACCGCCTGCATGACGAGGTGCCGGATACCCCCGCGGAGGAGCTGACCAAGACACAGCCCATCAGAACCGATGGGCCTACTGTGATTCAGTTCGACGAACAGGGCAACGAAACCGTCAAGACCGACAAGCTGGACAAGCTGGCTCAGGAAATGCTCAACCTGCACGAGCGCAAGCGCAGGGGAGAGCAGAAACAGCAGCAGCTGCGCACCCGGGGCGCGCAACGGGGGGTTGCACCCTCCGGCACCAGGGTATCCGGCGCAGCCCGCCGCAACCGCTTCTTTGCAGATCCCCAGGCCCAGCGCCTCAAGCAGGAGCAGCTGCTGGCCGAGGAAAACCGGGTGGATTATGACGGTTTTGTAGATCAGCCCTCCTATTATGCCATCGCAGGGGACGACGTCAATTTCAGCCACCGCAGCACCTCCACCAATGCCTACGGGAGCATAAACCTGCCCCTGCCCAAGACCAAGCGGAAGCGGGTGGTGGGCCGCCCCCGGATGCTGACCTATGCAGCCATCGTCCTGGTGATGATTGCAGGGCTTGTTATGCTGTACCAGTACGTTGTCGCTCCCTGGGTAATCAGCCGGACAGAAGCCAAGGATGTGCCCCAGCCTGTGATCAATGCTTCCATCCTGGATGACATGGCGGCGCACACCATTTCCATCCCGGCCCCGGAGGGCGCGCAGATTTATATCAAGGAGCTCCGGAAGTATTACATTGTCACCGGGGGCTACGCCACCTTCCAGGTTCCGGACTATTTCTGGTATGAGCTGATTGAGAACCTGACCGATGAGCGCATGGACGTGGAATTGACCCCCTTTATCCGCACCAGCTCAGGGGAGCAAAAGCAGATGGATCCTGTGCGCTATACGATTGAGATTCCCATCTCACCCATCACGCTGATTAACCCGGATGTCACCCACCTGGAAGTGAGCACACCGGTGTACAATGTGCGCTTCCAGGTGATGCAAAACAGCAGGGTACTCATCAACAACGAGGATTATTCCTCCTATGTGAACACGCAAAACGGCCTCATCAGCTACAACGCCGCGGTGCAGCCGGTGGGCAACAACGTGATTACCATCTCCGTCAGAAGCCAGTATTACAGGGAAAACACCATCACCCTCAACATCTACCGTGAGGTGCAGGACATCCCCCTGGACCTGGCCAGCACCCTGGATGACCGGAGTTCCGAGCCGGAAATGACCATCCATGCTACCACCCGGGCCGGTGCTGCCATCACCGTGGTGAGCCCCCACAAGGACCTGGACACCTCCCAGCTGGGCAGCACCGGCCAGTTCAGCTTCAAGGCAGTGTTCTCAAAAATCGGCACCAACACCGTGGAAATCCGCGCAGATTTCCCGGACAAGAAGCCCACCACGGTGAAATACGACGTGTACTATCTGCCGGTGCCGGACATCTACACCAAAAAAGCCTGGGGTTTGACGGCGGACTGGGGCTATCCGGACCTGCTGGCCAACATGAACACCCGGATTGCCAACACCCAGATTTACACCTTCACAGGCCCTGTGAAGGAGATCATCAGCACCAGGCCCCAGCTGGCCATTTTTGACGTCACCGACGGCGCCAACAACGAGCTGCTAGTGATGGCCGAAAACCAGACCAGAACCCCCTGGAAACTGGGGGAACGCTACTGGATTTTTGGGGATGTGTACGGCATGTACGGCAGCATGCCGCGCCTGATTGCCCGCTATACCTATCCGCCAAAGGAGAAAAAATAGCGCAATTCCCAAGGAGTTGCTGCTTTCTGGCAAGGTTTCATGCGGCATGCTTGATATTTGCTGGAAATGATGATACTATTCTCATGTTGATTTTACGTATGGAGGGTTCCTGATGACCGCTGTTCAGACTGTGATTACCATTCTTCTGCTGATTGCTTCCCTGTCGCTGATCGTATCCGTCCTGCTCCAGAAGGGCGATTCCGACGGCCTCAGCGCCCTGGGCGCCGGCAGCTCTAGCAGCAACTTCTTTGGCCGCAACAAGGGCAAGACCATTGAGGGCAAGCTGGCCCTGCTCACCAAAGGCAGCGCCATCGCGTTTGTGGTGCTGGCATTGGTGCTGATTCTCGTCTAAGACCGGATGAAGATGAAAGCTGGCGCGCCGCGCCGGCTTTTTTTATGAGTGGAAGAAAGATTTAAAGAGGAGACTCAACATACCAGGCGCCGGCCATCAGGCCTTGTTGATGGTGACTGCACGGATGCCTTGTATCTGCGGGGAAGAAAAACTTGATTGTTCTTGATGTTGCCCATGTCGCCAAAGCTTTCGGCACGGACCGCGTGCTGAAGGATGTTTCCCTGCGCATTCAGACCCGGGAGCGGATTGGCCTGGTCGGTGTCAACGGCAGCGGCAAGAGCACACTGCTGAAAATCATCAACCAGGACCTGCAGGCGGACGAAGGCAGCATCAATTTGCAGCGCGGGCTGAAAATCGGCTATATGACGCAGATATTCAAGCCAGCGCCCGGGGCCACAGTGCTGGAAGAAGCCCAAAGCGCCTTTTCCCACTTGGCCGGCACCGAGCAGAAGATGCGCAGCCTGGAGCAGCAGATGAGCGACCCGGCCCATGCGGAGCAGCTGGAAGACCTGCTGAAGGAATACGCCCGGCTGACGGATTTGTTTGAACAGGGCGGGGGATATGAGGTAGACTCCCAGGTGCAGGGGGTGCTCACCGGGTTGGGCTTTGACAGGGAGCAGTTTGATCAGGAAGCGGCCACCCTGTCCGGCGGCGAACTCACCAAGCTGGGCCTGGTCAAGCTGCTGCTTCAAAAGCCCGATCTGCTTTTGCTGGATGAGCCCACTAACCACCTGGACATGGCCACCATGGGCTGGCTGGAAGCCTTCCTGAAAGAGTATGAAGGTGCGGTCATCGCTGTCTCCCACGACCGGTATTTCCTGGACGCCATCTGCACCGGCATCGCAGAACTGCTGTTTGGCAGCATCGAGATGTATCATGGCAACTATACGGCCTATATGAAAGAGCGGGATGAACGGTTCAAAATCCGCAACAAGGCTTATCTCCTGCAGCAAAAAGAAATTGAGCGGCAGCGCGCCATCATCGCCCGCTTCCGCAGCTTCAACAGGGAAAAATCCATCAGGGCCGCAGAAAGCCGTGAGAAGGCCCTGGCCCGGATGGAACTGCTGGACAGACCTGAGGAAGAGAAGCAGGTGACCTTCCGATTTGAGACCAAGCGCTTAATCGGCGACATCGCGCTTGATGCCGATGGCCTGTCAAAAGCCTTCGGGGACCGCACCCTGTTTTCTGATATCTCCCTTCACATACGCGGCGGTGACCGGGTTGCCCTCATCGGTCCCAACGGCATCGGCAAGACCACGTTGATACGCTGCCTGACCGGCCGGGAAACCCTGGACCAGGGCGAGGTGCGCTTCGGCAACAAAGCCCAGGTGGGGTATTTTGACCAGAGGCAGCTTGATTTGAACCTGGAAAATGATGTGCTGGGCGAGGTATGGGATGCTTTTCCACGCCTGAACCAGAGCCAGGTGCGCTCTGCCCTAGGGCTGTTTTTGTTCCGCGGGGACGATGTTTTTGTGCCCATCTCCCTGCTGTCAGGCGGTGAGCGTGCCCGGGTCAGCCTGATGAAATTGATGCTGCACAAGGACAATTTCCTGATTCTGGACGAGCCAACCAACCACCTGGATGCAGACAGCCGGGAGGCCCTGGAGCATGCGCTGGATGGCTATGAAGGCACCATCCTGGCCGTTTCCCACGACCGGTATTTTATCAACCGTTTTGCCAACCGGATCCTTGTGCTGGATGAACAGGGCATCCAGTCCTACGAAGGAAACTATGACGACTACCAGGCCGAGTTGAACCGACAGCTGCAGGATCACCTGGGGGACAGCCCTGATAAAACCAGAACAGAGCTTGCCAAAGAGCGCAGGGCCAGCCGCCTTCTGGAGGAAGAGCGACAGGAGCTGCAGGCCGCAGTCAAGGATGCGGAAGCAGCTGTTCACCAGGCTGAACAGGTGTACAACCAGGCGCTGCTGGACCAGGCAGATCCAGACATCTATACAAACCCGGACAAGGCTGCCAGGCAGGGAGCCTTGTGCCTTCAGCTGCAATCGCAGGTGGAGCAACTGTTTCAGCATTGGGCAGAGGCCGAGCAAGCGCTGCATGATTTTGAACAGCAATACACGTCAAATGTGCAAAACGGTTGAATGCGAAACAATAACCACACAAAACACACCTTGATTGTTTTCGCACTGTATTTTATTAGGTTTTCCTTGACGGCTCACAGGGAGTGAGGGTATGCTGTTACACAAGCAAACTGGAAGGAGGGATCTGATGTACGCTGCGATGATGATGCGAATGTCCGAGATGTGCGTGATGAATGATCCCGTACTTTTGGTCTTGCGCTGAAAACTGGCTGTATGCCGTGCCGTCCGCTTGCCAAAGTGCGAAGCGGGCATTTTTTATTGAGGGGGTTTCATGTCTGGTCAGGTCTTGATTGAAGTCCAGGGGTTGCGGAAGGTGTTTCAGGATGCAGAGAACCGTGTTATTGCATTAAATGACATCAACCTGAAGGTCTATGAAGGGGAAATTTACGGTATTGTAGGAATGTCAGGCGCCGGGAAATCCACCCTCATCCGCTGCATCAACCGGCTGGATTTCCCCAATGAGGGGCAGATTCTCTACCGCGGACAGGATATTCTCACCATGGATCGGCAAACCCTGCTTCAAACCCGCAGGAAGATGGGGATGATTTTCCAGCAGTTCAACCTTTTTATGCAGCGCAGCATCGCAGAAAACGTCCGCTATCCCCTGGAAATTGCCGGCGTGCCCAGGAAACAGGCTGATAATAGGGTGCTGGAACTGCTTGAGATTGTGGGCTTGACGGACAAGGCTGCTGCCTATCCGGCCCAGCTGTCCGGCGGCCAGCGCCAGCGGGTGGGCATCGCAAGGGCCCTGGCTTCCAAACCGGATGTGCTGCTGTGCGACGAGGCTACCAGCGCCCTGGACCCCATGACCACCCAATCCATTTTGGACCTGCTGCAGGACATCAACCGCCGCCTGGGCATCACCATCCTGCTCATCACCCATGAAATGGCAGTCATCCGGCAGATTTGCCACCGGGTGGCCATCCTGGACGGGGGTAAAGTGGTGGAGGAAGGCAGTGTGGATGAAGTGTTCCTGAATACCAAGTCCGAGGCAGGCAAGCGTCTTTTCGGGGTGTTGCCGGAGCAGTCGGAGGAAGACCCGGGCGTCCCTTCCCTGCGCATCGTGTTTGACGGTGCAGCGGCAGAAAAGCCTGTCATTTCAACTTTATCCCAGGAGACCGGGGTGTTTGTGAACATCCTCTCCGCCAACATGAACCATCTGCAGGGAAAGATGTATGGCCAGATGATTATCCAGAAACCCGGGACCGAACAAGAAAACGAGGCTGTGATCAGCTACCTGGAAAAACAGGGGCTGACAGTCAGGGAGGTGAATAAACCATGAGCTGGGACCAATTGATGCCGCTGATTCTTGAAGGATTGTGGGACACTTTGTACATGACCATCCCTTCCACGCTGCTGTCCTATCTCATCGGTATGCCCCTGGGCCTGCTGCTGGTGGTCACCGGAAAAGGCGGGATTCGTCCCAAGCCGGTGTTCCAGTCAGCGCTGAGCGTCACCATCAACTTCCTCCGCTCTATCCCCTTTATCATCCTCCTGGTGTTGCTGTTTCCGGTGACCAGGGCTGTGATGGGGCGGGCGATTGGCACACAAGCCATCATCTTTCCCCTGGTGATCAGCGCCTTTCCCTATGTAGCCCGGATGGTGGAGAATGCCGTCAGGGAGGTGGACCACGGGGTCATTGAGGCCGCCTTGTCCATGGGAAGCACGGACTGGCAGGTCATCCGCAAGGTGATGATTCCCGAAGCCCTTCCCTCCCTGTTAAACGGCGCCGCCATCTGCATGGTGACCATCCTGGGCTACACCGCCATGGCCAGCGCCGCAGGCGGCGGCGGGCTGGGCGCCCTGGCCATCACCAAGGGGCTGAACATGCGCAAGTATGAAATTATGTACAGCGCCAGCCTGACCCTGGTGGCCCTGGTACAGTTTATGACACTCTTTGGCAACCAAATCAGCAAACGGCTGGATCACCGCATCAAAAACTGAGGTCCGGCAAAGAAAGGAAAACATCATGAAAAAGGTATTTGTTCTTTTATTGGCAACCGTCCTGGCCCTGAGCATCTTCAGCGCAGGCGCTGAAACCCAGGTCATCCGCGTCGCCGCCTCTGCCAACCCCCATGAGATCCTCTTAAACTTTGTGAAAGACGACCTGAAGGAATTGGGCTATGATCTTGAGGTCACCTGGATTGACGGCTATGTGCTGCAAAACCCGGCCACTTCTGCCGGTGAATACGAAGCCAACTTCTTCCAGCACCGGCCCTACCTGAACCAGTACAACGAAACCGTGGACGAAGCCGGGAAACTGGTAGCGGTCATCCCGGTGCACTATGAGCCCTTTGGCATTTATGCCGGCACCAAGAAATCCCTGGATGAGCTGGTGGATGGCGACAGCATCGCCGTGCCCAACGACCCCTCCAACGAAACCAGGGCGCTGCTGCTGCTCCAGGATGCCGGCCTCATTGTGCTGCCGGAAGGCACCGACGGCAACAGCACCGTCACCAAACTGGATGTGAAGCCAGGCTCTGTCAACCTGGAGATTGTGGAAGTGGATGCAGAGCGTCTGCCCGCCACCCTGGAGGACGTGGCCTTCGCCGTCATCAACGGCAACTACGCCATCCCTGCCGGCCTGTTCCCCACCCGGGATGCGGTGAAACTGGAGAGCACGGAAAGCGAAGCCGCCATCACCTACACCAACTACGTGGTGGTCCGGGCTGACAATGTCGATGCGCCCTTTGTGGAAGCCTTAAGGAAGGTGCTGCATGCTGACAAGGTGCGGGAATTCCTCCTGAACAACGAAGAATTTAAAGGCGGTGTTGTGCCCAATTTTGACGCTGCGCCTGCCGAGTAAATCGCGTATCCATTCCAACCGGGACCGCGGGAATCAACGCCCGCGGTCTTTTTCGTTGACAAACCTTAAAATATACAGATATAATGCATCACAGACGCTGAAGGGAATGTGCGGTAAACCTTTCCCAGAGAGAATGGAAACAGCTGCGAACCATTCAAAGCTCTTTGCCGCGTGACAACCCGGAGTCTCCTGTGAGAGCAGGCGTTTTCCGCGATAAGGAGCAAGAGAGGCACTTCGGTGCAAGCAGGGTGGCAACGCGTTCAATCGTCCCGCGCATACAGCGTGGGCGCATTTTTTTAGGAGGACAGGCATGCACATTCAAAGCCCCAAGGGAACCAGGGACATGCTGCCAAAGGACAGTTTCCTCTGGCAGTGGATCGAGCAGACCATGCGGGAAGAAGCGGCCCTGGCCGGCTATCTGGAGATCAGGACGCCGGTGTTTGAATACACGGAACTTTTTGAACGGGGCGTGGGGGATACCACGGACATCGTTCAAAAGGAGATGTACACCTTTCTGGACAAGGGGGGACGCTCCATCACCCTAAAGCCAGAGGGTACTGCCGGTGCGGTCCGGGCGCTGATTGAAAACAAGCTGTATGCCGAGCCCCTGCCTGTCAAGATGTACTACCTCAACAACCCCATCTTCCGCTACGAAAACCCCCAACACGGCAGGCTGCGGGAGCATCATCAGTTTGGGATGGAGTGCTTTGGCGTGAAAGGGCCCACAGCAGATGCCGAGGTCATCATGACGGTGCTGAAAATCTTGGGCCGTCTGGGCCTTGCGAACCTGTCCGTCAAAATTAACTCCATCGGCTGCCCTGTGTGCAGGCCTGGTTATCATGAGGCGCTCCGCAGCTACCTGAAGGCCCATTTTGATGCGCTGTGCCCGCAGTGCAAGGAGCGCTTCGAACGCAACCCCCTGCGGGTGCTGGACTGCAAGGAAACGGGCTGCCAGGCCATTGCCAGGGAAGCTCCCAGCATCCTGGACCATCTTTGTGAGGAATGTGACACGCATTTTGAGGGCCTGCAGGTGTTGCTCAAGGAGCGGCAGGTGCCCATCAGCATCGACCCGCAGATTGTTCGCGGTTTGGACTACTACACAAAAACCGTGTTTGAGATCATCATGCAATCCCCCAGGGGGGAAATGGCCCTGTGCGGGGGCGGCCGCTATGACGGCCTGGTGAAGGAAGTAGGCGGGCCTGACATGCCGGGCGTCGGCTTTGGCATCGGCACGGAACGCATCATCCTGGAGCTGCAAAACCAGGGGATTACACCGCCCAGCCGGGCTGCCACCCGGGTGTTTGCAGCCAGCCTGGGCCAGGATGGCCGTCTGCCTGCCTACCAGCTGTGCATGGCGATGCGGGATGCTGGCATCCCGGCAGATTTTGACCATATGGACCGGAGCCTCAAAGCCCAGTTCCGCTACGCGGACAAGCTGGGGGTGGAACTGATGGTCATCATGGGCGGGGACGAATTGGCCCGGGGCACCTGCAAAATCAAGGACATGCGCAACGGGGAAGAGACAGAGGTTTCGTTGGCTGACGCAGTATCCTTTGTGAAATCCACAATCAACTAAACCAGATACGGAGGGCATTATGGCTGAATTGATGGGAGACTGGAAACGCAACAAGCGCTGTGCGGAGGTGTCTGAGCAGGACATCGGCAAGGAGCTGACCCTGATGGGCTGGGTGGCCCGGGTGCGGAACATGGGGGGGATCCTCTTCGTTTGGCTGCGGGACCGCAGCGGCTTGATCCAGCTGGTGTTTGATGCCAATCACATGGAAGAGCGTGTGTTCCATTTGGCGGAATCCCTGCGCTCTGAATTTGTATTGGCTGTGAAGGGCACCGTCATCAAACGGGATCCTGCCGCCTTCAATGCCCAGATGAAAACGGGCACCATCGAAGTGCAGGTCAAGGATGCCAAACTGCTCAACGAGGCGGCCACACCGCCCATTTACACCGATGACGGCAGCCACGAAAACGAAGCCGTGCGGCTGAAATACCGCTATCTGGACTTGCGGCGGCCCAGCATGCAGAACATGTTGATGCTCAGATCCAGGACCATCAATGCTATCCGGCAGCGGATGATTGACAACGGTTTTGTGGAGGTGGAAACCCCCATCATGACCAAGTCCACCCCGGAAGGCGCCCGGGACTTTTTGGTGCCCAGCCGCCTGCACCCCGGCAAGTTTTATGCCCTGCCGCAAAGCCCCCAGATCTACAAGCAGCTGCTGATGCTGGCCGGGCTGGACCGCTATTTCCAGTTTGCCAAATGCTTCCGGGACGAGGATAGCCGGGCAGACCGGCAGCCGGAGTTCACACAGCTGGACCTGGAAATGTCCTTTGTGGAGCCGAAGGACGTCCAGAATGCTGTTGAAAGCGCCTTCCAGGCGGTCTTTCAGGAAATCAAGGGGGTGGAGTTGCCCCTGCCCCTGCCCCGGATGACCTGGAAGGAAGCCATGGAATCCTATGGCAGTGATAAGCCGGACCTGCGCTTTGGCATGAAAATCAGCCAGCACAACCAATGGGCATCAGACTGCGGATTTTCCATCTTTGAAAACGCGGTACAGAGCAAGGGCATCGTTTGCGCCATGAAGGCGGACGGCGCCGGCAGCGCCCTCTCCCGCAAGGACATGGACGCCTTGGGCGAATTCGTGAAAACCTACCACGTGAAAGGCTTGGCTTGGCTGGCCATCAATGAGGACGGCAGCCACCGCTCCAGTTTTGCAAAGTTTGTATCGGAAGAAAAACTGGATGCATTGCTCCAGGCGCTGGATGCCAGGGCTGGGGATGCGGTTTTCCTGATTGCCGACCAGAGATTGACCGCCCTGAACGCCATGGGGCAATTGCGGGTCAAACTGGGCAAACAGTTAAATCTTATTGATGAAAGCGTGGACAAGCTGCTGTGGATTACGGAGTTCCCTCTCCTGGAATGGAACGAGGACACAAAGCGCTACACCGCCGCTCACCACCCCTTCACCATGCCCATGGAGGAGGATTTCGACCTGCTGGAAACCCATCCGGAACAGGTGCGGGCCAAATCCTATGACCTG
>Ga0209510_1001151_pt1 | contig 31215 bp, 14 predicted proteins | sample BiotimSIPDNA_FD_185749 | JGI IMG/M metagenome (GOLD analysis project Ga0209510, IMG submission 185749) | Anaerobic biogas reactor microbial communites from Washington, USA - Biogas_R1 time_0 SIP DNA (SPAdes) (version 2) | ecosystem: Engineered > Bioreactor > Anaerobic > Unclassified | place...
CAGTACCTGTAGAACTTCCTCGTGCGTTAGTGTAAGATTGACCTGAGCCATTTCTCTTTCCTCCTGTTTTGTTTTTGTGTTGCAACAAACATTATACAGGTATAGGGTCTGAGATGTGGCTCATCTCATTTTTTGAATTTACACCATTATACGGACGTAACTCGGTAATTTCTTTTTCCGGTATTTTCTCGGTATTTTCTCGGTAGTTTCCCGGTAATTGGGTTGCACCGGAGCACGCCCGAAGGAGAATCTACCGGCAAAAATGCCCGATCCCCTAGGTTTTGCCGGCAAATTCTTGTCGCGGCAAACTCTCGGAGGAGGGTGAACGTCGATAAGTGTTATTCTATCGTGCAACATAACCGCTTTGCCTATTTATGCCAGCGCGAAACGTTTTGCCATATTCTAATACATACAAAACTGTTGTTAAAGTGCGGTTTCGTATGTACAATTTTTGCTATTCAGGCTAGCGCGAAACGTTTTGTTACATTTTAATACATACGAAATGGTTGAGTTTGAGTTGTTTCGTATGTAATTGTGATTTATTACAACATTGACCTCCCAATCCACTAGGTTTTGCCGGTATCTTTATATCGAGAGACGTTTCGCTCGACGTCATCCTTTTTGCGTCGCTCACGCCCGAAGGAGAACCTACCGGCAAAAATACTCGATCCACTAGGTTTTGCCGGTATCTTTATATCGAGAGACGTTTCGCTCGACGTCATCCTTTTCGCGTCGCTCACGCCCGAAGGAGAACCTACCGGCAAAAATACTCGATCCACTAGGTTTTGCCGGTATCTTTATATCGCGAGACGTTTCGCTCGACGTCATCCTTTTCGCGTCGCTCACGCCCGAAGGAGAATCTACCGGCAAGAATACTCAATCCACTAAGTTTTGCCGGTATCTTAATATCGAGAGACGTTTCGCTCGACGTCATCCTTTTCGCGTCGCTCACGCCCGAAGGAGAATCTACCGGCAAAAATACTCGATCCCCTAAGTTTTGCCGGTATCTCTATATCGCTAGATGTTTCGCTCAAAGCCATCCTCCTCGCCCCGCCTCGCCGAGAAGGTGAAAATACCGGCACGTAGGATCAATCCCGGTAGTTCTGCTGTATCGCTGATCCGCCGGTGCAGATTTTCATTTTTTTCGTAACGTTTCGTTCTGTTTTGAGAGAGAATTGGTCTGGACATTGAGTTGTCTCAGTAGTATTCTAGTAAAAAATTAAAAACAATTTACAACTCGACAGCTTACCCATTAGTATTTGGCTTATATTTCGATATGTAATTCTGTGGTATGGAGGGAAAAATGAAGAATTCTAGACTCATACGTATGTGGTGTGTCATCATGAGTTTGTGTGTTGCCATTGGAGTGGTTGCCATAAACAAGCAGAACGTATCAGCGGATACAGATTCGACGACGGGACTTATTTACAGCGTGGCTGACAGCAAGACGACGATTACCGGTTTTTCTGCGCCCGCAGGATTTAATGGGGCTCTGGATATTCCGTCTTGGCTGGGAGGTTATCCGGTAACGAGTATAGCGAGAATGGCCTTTCATCAGAACTCGAGTATTACGAGTGTGTCTGTTCCGAATATCGTAACAAGTATCGGTGATGGCGCTTTTCAGTTTTGTTCGTTGAGTAGCATTGAGCTTTCGGATTCAGTAACGAGCATCGGCAATTATGCGTTTAACGGTTGTGAGAATTTGTCCGGAATAACCATTCCTCAAGGTGTGACAAATATCGGAACCGGTGCGTTCGACAATTGCCCAAGTCTTTCTTCCATCAGTGTTCACGCTTCTAATTCGAGTTATAAGAGTGTCTCGGGAGTGCTTTATTCTAAGTCGGGGACACAACTAATCCGTTGCCCGGAAAATAAGTCCGGCGCAATCGACATACCTGCCGGCGTGACGGGTATGGATTCGGGCGCGCTTTCAAGATGCACGAAAATATCGAGCGTCAGTTTTCCGGTGGGCATGACGAGTATCCGCGGTTCTGCGTTTATGAATTGCAGCGAATTAAAGAGCATTTCGCTCCCACAAGGTTTGACTTTTATTGGGAATTATGCCTTTAAGAACTGTCACAGGATTTCGAATGTCAATATTCCAAGTACGGTTACATATGTGGGTGAAGAGGCTTTTCACGGTTGCTATAGTTTGAAGAACGCCTTTTTCTATGGTAATGCGCCAACAATGGGTGTAAGAGTTTTTGGTGGCGCTTCGGCTTCGTTTGAAGTGAAGTATTTAAGTGAGAAAACGGGCTTTACTAATCCTTGGAACGGCTATCATACGGCAACTTTTTCGCACGGTGTTTATTACCGGACGCATATTCAGGATATTGGCTGGCAAGCCTATGTGGGCAACGGAGCCTCTTCCGGCACGAGTGCACAATCGAAGCGACTTGAGGCGATTAACATCAAGCTTGAAGGTATTTCCGGCGGCATTGAGTACCGTACCCACGTCCAGGATATCGGATGGCAGGGTTGGGTGGCCAACGATGCCTTGAGCGGCACCAGTGCCCTAGGCAAAAGACTGGAGGCCATTGAAATTCGCTTGACCGGTGAAGCTGCGACACTTTACGATGTCTACTACCGTGTTCACGCGCAAGATACCGGCTGGCTCGATTGGGCAAAGAACGGAGAGCCGGCAGGAACTGCTGCATATTCCAGACGACTCGAGGCTATTGAGATTAAGCTCGTCGCTAAAGGCGGCGCGGCACCGGGCGCCACGGCGAGACCATTTATTCAGAACACGGCTCCGGTTTTACCTTCTGAAGTATTGTACAAGACCCACGTCCAGGACATCGGCTGGCAAGGATATGTCGGCAACGGTGCCGTTTCCGGCACGAGTGCACAGTCGAAGCGACTGGAGGGGATACAGATTAAGCTTCAGAATATTGCGGGCGGTATTGAGTACAGCACGCATATTCAGGATATCGGCTGGCAGGGTTTTGTCGCGAACGACGCGATGAGCGGGACGAGCGGACAGTCGAAGCGACTGGAGGCCATTAAGATTCGCTTGACCGGTGAAGCCGCGATACTTTACGATGTCTACTACTGCGTTCATGCACAGAACATCGGCTGGCTCGACTGGGCGCAAAACGGCGAATCCGCAGGTACCGCAGGTTTCAGTTATCGCCTGGAAGCCATCAAGATTGTGTTGGTCGCCAAGGGCGGACCGGCGCCGGGACCGACTGCGAGGGCCTTTGTTCAGGGCTAGGTTCCGTTTTCGATAGGAATCAACACTATGTGAGCTGGAATCAGCACTATCTGAGATCGGCGATATTTCAATGCAGCACAGGCGAATAACCTGTGCTGTTTTTTGCCGTTCAACTAGAAATACATCAATTAGGTGCGGATACAAAGAGATACTCTATTTCTTCCATATGCGCTGCAGATATACTTCCTTATGTCAATGCCGAAGCCACTGAGGTTATTGTATTCGGAAGACACTGTTTCCGACATATTCGGACGATCGAAATATCGAGTTATTGAGGATATAAGAGAAGTGATAATACGGTTACGATATGCATATGATTATGCTAAAATACGAAGACCATAAGACGTGTCGGATTTTCTGTACAATGAGGTAATAATGCGTAATAGATTTTACATAAAGCCATTAATTTCAATGCTCTTGGTGGTTGCAACAATTTTTGGGTTCTTGTCTTTACTTCGGATTCCGGTATTTGCTGCGGGCGCCAGTTATATGCCTTCGGCCGGTCAAGCGAATTATACTGTGGTCGATATTTCGCAGTGGAATGATTCGGTGACAACGAGTTCGGACGATATAAATTTTGAGCTTTTGAAAACGCAAGTGGATGCGGTGTACATTCGTTCTTATGGGCGCAATGATACTTCGGCATACGTGGACTATCAGGCGGTCAATTTTGCGCGGTCGGCACAGGAAGTGAATTTGAAGTATGGATTCTACTATTATTACATGCCGAAAAAGGATGATCTTGAAGATTCGAAGCAGCAAGCCAGAATGTTTTACGATTTTGTGAAAAATTATGCGTACAGTTGTGTTCCGGTTTTGGATGTTGAGTATAATCCGCCTGCTCTTGACGAGAATGGACAGCCTAATCCGGAGCATTTGAGTAAGGCACAGTTGGCGGCTTCCGTTAAGGCGTTTGCGGATGAGTTTAAGGCGCTCAGCGGATTTGATGTGATGATTTACAGTTTTCCGAATTTTATAAAGAATAACTTTGATACGTCTTTTCAATGGTCGCGGTATAAGTTGTGGATTGCGCATTACGATGTGCCTGCGCCGATGTCCGGCATTTCGTCGACATGGATGCCGGAGAGCTCGTGGTGCTGGCCGCGTTGGGATATGTGGCAATACACGTCGAAGGGCACTTTGTCGTCTGTTCCCAGTTCGGTGTCGGGACATCTGGATCTTAACACGGCGACGGATAATATTTTTCTGAGCACGCCGACGGCATTGTATTCACTGGATTCTCCGTCAAAAACAGAGACGATCGGTGGTGGTGTGTCAATCACCGGATGGGCGTTAAGCCATTCCGGAGTGTCGCGAGTCGACGTTTATGTTGATGATTTTGTATGGGTGGGCTCTACCGGCAATATTTTTGAACGTCCGGATGTGCAGGCGGCTATGAACGCCAATGGTCGTTATAATGACGGTTTGCACAGCGGTTTTTCGTTGAGTGTGCCCGGCGGGTTCTTTTCGAACGGGAAGCACACGTTGCGGGTGGCAGTGATTAACAGAAACGGCACGGTCAACTGGTATAACTCTGACTTTACTTATGGTCAAGTCGAATACCAGAGCCATGTCCAGGATATCGGTTGGCAAGGCTGGGTGAGAGACGGCGTCTCTTCCGGTACGAGTGGTGAATCGAAGCGCCTTGAGGCCATGCGTTTTCAACTTATTGACATGGATGGCAGCATTGAATATCGCACTCATGTCCAAGACATCGGATGGATGGATTGGGTTTCCGATGGTGCTTTGAGCGGCACGAGCGGTCAATCTAAGCGGCTTGAGGCGATTCAGATTCGCTTGACCGGAGCGGCCGCCGATGCATACGATGTCTATTATCGCGTGCATGCCGAGAATAACGGTTGGCTTGACTGGGCGAAAAACGGTGAATCTTCGGGCACCGCCGGCTATTCCTATCGCCTGGAGGCGATTGAGGTCAAGTTGGTTCTGAAGAATGGGCCGGCGCCGGGGCCGACATCAAGAACGTATGTAGAGTGCCCTGTGCCCACGCCGATTCCAACCCCGGTTCCGATTGACCCAAGCGCTCAGACGGTTGTATACGCGACGCATGTTCAAGACATTGGGTGGCAAGCGTATGTCGGCGGCGGAACTATTTCCGGCACCAGTGGCCAGTCCAAGCGGCTTGAGGGTATTAAGATCAATCTTCAAAACATTGACGGCGGTATCGAGTATAGCACGCATATTCAGGATATCGGTTGGCAAGAATTTGTCGCGAACGACGCGATGAGCGGTACAAGCGGTCAATCGAAGCGACTTGAGGCGATAAAGATTCGACTGACCGGCGCGGCGGCGGATGCCTATGACGTATACTACTGTGTTCATGCCCAGAATACGGGCTGGCTCGATTGGGCCAAGAACGGTGACTCCGCCGGGACGGCCGGATTCGGGTATCGGCTGGAAGCGATTAAGATTGTTCTGGTTCCCAAGGGTGGCGCTGCGCCCGGACCGATGGATATACCTTTTCGACAAGCATCAGCATAGATAATGAATTATCGGATCGTTTGAAGGGGAATTTATGATGAGAAATACAGGGACCGTAAATATTAAGCGAATCATTCTGGGTTTGGCGGCAGTTGTGGTATCCGCGAGTTTTCTCGTTTCGATTATTCCGGCTGAGCTGGTTTCTGCATACTATACCAAGGGGGCATTGGGACGAAGATTAGATGTCGCCCCCGGCTTTTCGCTGAACAGGGACTATTTGGCGCCGGCGGGGACTCTGTGTCGTTCCACGCAGATGCTCGACGATTTTGCCGGCGTGACGATTCATGAGACGTCGAATTGGGCCACCGGTTCCAATGCGCGAAGCCATGCGATGTATCTTCGGAATGCCGGTCAGAATTATGAAGTCAGCTGGCACTATAGTGTCGACAGTAAAATTGCTTACCAAAGCATTCCCGAGTCTGAGAAAGCGTGGCATGCCGGTGACAAGAATTATGGTACCGGTAACGCCCGAACCATTGCGATTGAGATATGTGATTACAATGATGATGGTAATTTCGATCAGGCGATGGCCAACGCGGAATACCTGGCGGCGGACATTTTATTCAGACATGGTGTCTATACGACGGAGAATTACCTTTTTCAACATCACAATTTTAGTTCCTTTGGGAAAAATTGCCCGATCACTATTCGCGATACGGACCGTTGGGCGGAATTTTGCACGCAGACGCAGATGTTTTTGGATCGCATGGTAGCGGAAAAAGGTACTGTTTCTCTCGACAGATCCAACACTACATTTGTACTCAGCGGTTCGGTTCCGGCCGGTTACGCTGCCACAAGAGTTGACATTTACAGGGAAGATTACACAGGGATGGGATCCGTGCCGGTTTTCAATAATTCGTTCACTTTTAGTTTTAATTCGTACGAATTCACTCCGGGTTGGCATACGCTTCGAATTGCGCGGGTTATTGCTAACGGTGTTGCGTCCTGGTCATTGCTCACATTTTTAGTCGGGCCGCCTTCCAAAATGATGCTTGATTATCCGTCCAGCCAGGAGAAAATATATGAGAATATACTCATTCAAGGCTGGGCGATCAGCCGCTCCGGTGTTTCGTGCGTGAATATCTATTTTGATGATGGACCTTTAGCGGCTTCTATAGACCAATTAACGCCAAGAGACGACGTCAATCAAGTATACAATGCTGACGGGAAGTATAGGAATGGTTTGAACAACGGGTTTTCATATACCTTTGATAAGGGTTATCTGAGTCCGGGGAGCCACACGGTCCGAATTGAAGCGGTCAGCGATGACGGTTCCATACAAAAACTGACCAGAACAATTTCGGTCGGTATTCCTTTGCCGCCGAAACCTGTCATGCCGGTTGATGAGACTGCGGTGGTCTATCAGACACACATCGAAAATACGGGTTGGCAGAACTGGATGACCAACGGCGAACAGTCCGGGACCAGCGGACAGTCCAAGCGTTTGGAGGCCATCCGCATATTTCTGAATAATGTTGCCGGTGGCATCGAATATCGCACACATGTGCAGGATTACGGTTGGCAGAACTGGGTTTCCGACAGCACACTCAGCGGGACGAGCGGAGAGTCAAAACGCGTGGAGGCCATTCAAATTCGACTGACCGGAGAAGCGTCGAATCTCTACGATATTTACTATCGCGTCCATGCCCAAAATAACGGCTGGATGGGCTGGGCGAAAAACGGGGAAGCCTCCGGAACCGCAGGGTATTCGTATCGACTCGAAGCCATTGAGATTCGATTGGTTACCAAAGGCGGACCGGCGCCGGGATCGACCACAGGAACTTTTATTGATCGCTACGCGCCAGAGCCGACGCCGACCCCAGTGCCCATCGCGACACCGACTCCGACTCCGACCCCGACGCTGCCGCCGATTCCGACACCTGCGCCTCTGGATCCCAACGCACAGGCGGTCGTATATAAGACGCATATTCAGGATATCGGCTGGCAACCTTATTATAGTAACGGAGAGTCGGCAGGTACGAGCGGACATTCCAAGCGCATGGAGAGCATTCAAATCAAGTTGCAGAATATTGACGGTGGCGTCGAGTACAGCACGCATGTCCAGGATATCGGATGGATGAACTATGTAGCCAACGATGCGATGAGCGGCACGAGCGCCCAATCCAAGCGCCTTGAAGCCATTCGCATCCGCCTGACAGGTGCCGCGGCGGATGCCTACGACATATACTATTGCGTTCATGCGCAGGATACCGGATGGCTCGACTGGGCCAAGAACGGTGGGTCTGCCGGAACCGCCGGATACAGTTACAGACTGGAATCCATTAAGATTGTCCTTGTGCCAAAGGGTGGGGAAGCGCCCGGCGCAACGATTCTGGCGTTTGTCCAGAAATAATTATTTGAATTGCGAACATGATAGGGCAGCACGAGACGTAATAATTTGTGCTGTTGCACGAGGAAATATTTAAGTTAGCCATTATTGAATCAGAACATTGTAAAGATTCCTTCAGAATCGCCAGTGAGAATTTTCTGATGTGATGAAGGCATTAAGAAATAACGTTCATATTTGATGTCTTTCGAAAGAAGTCGTTATACCTGCTCAGGTTAATTTTGTCTGCTTTCATCAACTTCAAAATTGATTCATTCGAATTTCTCAGAAATCTAGAGATCGAGAAAGTCATACTTCTGACGAAGTGGGGTATGAAAATGGTCATTTATCTATCAAAATATTGGATGTCTTCGGTTCTGCCCGATGGCATCCATTTGTTGTTGTATGCATTTTTTCACCAAATTAGAGAATAATTGTCGAGTCCAATCAAAATAATCAAAATAGCTGAAGAACCTTAACGTCAAAAACACATAATGTATTCTTGAAAATATTATTTAAATAATATAGTATGTAACGAAAATGCAATACTGGAGTTTTTATGGCAAGAAATTCATGTTTATTGAGATTCATTTCGTCACTATTGATCATCGTTGTTTTATCTCAGGCTGGATTTGCCCAAGGCAAAGTTAATCCGGGAAATAAATCCAATCCGAATAAGGACAACGGACCGGTCATTCAACACGTTTACTCGCCTAATGGTAATGAAAATACATTATGCGTCGCATTTGATCGACCGGTATTTGCCTCGAGTGATGTATCTGATACTGCAATCTATGTGACGAGCGATACGATTGAGGATCCCATCTACCTTGTCGAGGACAATGAGGCAATAAAGCCGATGAGTCCTGTTGAATTTGGAAATCGGGAATTTGCATATGTATATGAACTAAAATTTGCTGAATCTTTGCCGCAAGTGGGTGATTTGCATATTTTTTCTGATTCGACTGATAAAAAGAACAAAGACGTACCTGTTTTTTTTGACGGAGCAAACAAGGCACTTCAGAGGACGAATAAAAATAACGAGAGTCAAGCACAAGCCATTAAAGCGTATGAGATTCCGCTGTTACTTGTGGGTACTTCGGTTGTGTCGCCATATCAAGTGATGCTCTACTTCAATTATGAAGTCTCTGTATTAGCCCCTAATCCGGAGAAATATTTCTGGGTGGAAAATGAATATAATGCATCAGAAGAGATGGAATATGACGCTATTCCTGCATCATCGGTAGAAGTTGTTGACGGGGTTGGATGTCTTGTCACATTTGATCAACGGCTCCCTATTCTGGGCCGCCTGAAGATTGCTGATTCTAGTGTAGTTCGCAGCTCGGATAAATTGAACACAACGATTCAATCCAAGGACGGGGTTTCTCTGAGTGCTTTTAGTGTGTCTGACGATGGAAGAGACTATAACGAAGTATTAATCGAAAACGACTACCTTTACATTAATGAAGTTGAGACGGAAAGTACCAACACCGTTCGTGTTGAATTCTCTGAATCCGTAATTCTCAATAGGGACTTGGGCTATGACTCCATTTTCATATCGAATCTGGGTATGTCAGGTTCTGAGAATGGAATCTATGTCAATCCATCCATTAGTTGGGTTGCGTTGGATGATTCAAGTGAACCCGGATCGAGAGCGTATCTTATTGAGTTCTTGTATCCGATTATCGAGGATGGCAACCTGTGTTTCATGAGTGAACCGACGCCCGGAGATAGCCGGCTTCTGGGACTCATTTCTTCAAGCAGAGGTGCGTCTCTGTTCGCTACACACGGCATATCCGGATACGTTGACGAGATCATGGCCTCTTCAGATTCGGAGACACAAGCCATTCTGGGCCGATATGCCGAATCGGGTAGCGCAGTATTTGCGCTGGCGCCTGTTACGGCGGATTTTGCGGTAGAAGATGACAACACAGATGGAGCGATATCCCAGATACAGGGTACAAAAGCGACATTTGTCCGGGCAGAACTTCTCGACAGCCGTGAGGGTATTTTGCGACTGGTATTCTCGGAGCCGGTTCAACTTGTCGGAGATCTTCTGGTTACAGATGAAATGAACAATCAGACCTGGTCCGCTTCTCTCGATTCATCGTATGCCGCAATTTTCGAGAATCCGGTCCGTATCTCCGGGCAAGTCTATTCGGATTCGATTGTTATCAAAGTGAAACGCCCGGCTGAATTCAAGACGTATGAGTTATTTCCTTCAGCAGGATTTGTGCAGTTAAACAGCACATCCGTCCGTGACGCTTCGGGATTACCTGTCGTCACAAGCAGTTCAACGAAAACCATCACAAGAGAATATATTTCCGGCGTGTATGTATACATGACCAAAGCTGAAGCAATCGATTCGACCACTGCTCGCATCACCTTCAGTGAGCCGGTTACGTTCTCGACATCCACTCCTCAGAATTTTATTAAGATCGTTCAAAGTGTACAAGCAAACGTGCCACTGGTGAATTGTATTTCTATACGTGCCATTGACGGAAGTATGCAAGCAGGGGCTGCAGTATATGAAGTGAAATTCGATAAGCCCGTTATCATGCCCCTGAGTATTCGATTAATTGAAGATACAAGTGTATTAAGAGACGACGGTGATAGTTTTGCCATTGGCGGATTAGCGAGTTCATTTTCCGGCAAACGTGTGGTATCCAACGGCGTAGCGGATGGCTACAATATTTTGAGTTTGGCCTTTTCGGATTATTATGTCGGTGCTCGGCCGGGGCAAAACAATGGTAACGGCAACCAGGCTAACAACGGAAATGGCAACGGTAACGGTAACCAGGGAAATAACGGAAACAACGGTAATGGCAACGGCAATGGTAACGGTAACGGAAACGGAAACAACGGAAATGGAAACGGCAACGGCGGAAAAGTTACGCCTACACCTACCCCTACTGTAACTCCGGTACCCACAGTCACGCCTACACCGACAGTGACGCCTGTACCCACAGTCACACCGGAGCCTACCGTTACTCCGGAACCGACGGTGACGCCTGTACCCACAGTCACACCGGAGCCTACCGTTACTCCGGAACCGACGGTGACGCCTGTACCCACAGTCACACCGGAGCCTACCGTTACTCCGGAACCGACGGTGACGCCAGAACCCACAGTCACTCCGGAACCAACCGTCACACCGGAACCAACGGTGACACCAGAACCTACAGTCACTCCAGAGCCTACAGTGACACCGGAGCCTACCGTTACTCCGGAACCGACGGTGACGCCTGTACCCACAGTCACACCGGAGCCTACCGTTACTCCGGAACCGACGGTGACGCCTGTACCCACAGTCACACCGGAGCCTACCGTTACTCCGGAACCGACGGTGACGCCAGAACCCACAGTCACTCCGGAACCAACCGTCACACCGGAACCAACGGTGACACCAGAACCTACAGTCACTCCAGAGCCTACAGTGACACCGGAGCCGACGGTGACGCCGACACCGGACACAGAAGCGCCGACCGCGCCTTCGAATCTTTCCGGAACCGCATCAAGTGCGTCAACAATCGCACTTTCATGGAGCCCGTCGACCGATAATGTCGGGGTTTCCGGATACCGTGTTTATGTGGATGGAGAGTATTTCGCATCGGCAACGGATACAAGCTATGTCATTACCGGTTTAGATGCGAATACAAGTTATTGGATTCAATTAATTGCTTATGACGGAGAAGGGAACCAGTCCGGATATAGTTCAGGAATTACCGTTCGTACATATTCACGGGATAACATGTTTATTTCGTTTATTATAAACGGCGTAGAAGCTGAATTTGATCATGAAGAACAGCTAATCTCGATTACGCTTCCGATGGGAACGAATGTGGCGGAGCTATGCCCGATTTTCGAAGTATCGGATTATGCGAGCATATATATAGACGGCGTACTGCAGACCAGTGACTATAGCGTTGTCGACTTTTCTAGTCCGGTGATGTATACCGTTATTGCGGAGGATGGAACTGAGACGACATACGAAGTCCGAGTTTTTGTGGCGAACGATGAGACAGCTCCGATAATCGAAGCTGTCGCGCAGAACACCTGGGGACAGACCAACACGGTCACCACAGTCATTACGGACACTGGAAGCGGTGTAGCTGCAACCAAGTGGGCGGCCGGCGAGCAGACAAGGGATTACTTTGCAGGTGCCGGAACGCTTTTCGATGGAAGCAACTTTACGGTTTCTGAAAACGGGATGTATACCGTATATGCAATGGACGCAGCCGGAAACGAGGCGGTATCACACATCTTGGTTAGATTTATTGATTCTGAGGCGCCGAGCCAACCTGTTGGTGTAGAAGTAGTATCCATTACATCTGGTAGTGTGGAATTTACGTGGCAACCATCAACCGATAATGTTTCGGTAAGTTCATATAGTGTTCTCGTTAACGGTACTCTTTACGCAAGCGTTGTGCCAACTCAAACGACTGATGACGGGCGACTGTATTGCAATATTTCAGGGTTGGAATCATACACGGATTACACATTTCATATTGTTGCTACAGATGCTTCCGGAAATATTTCGGACTTATCTGATGCGATTTCTATTAAGACACTTATGGTAGCGCCCCAAAATTTAAGCTCGACCGGGTCGCTCTCTATGCTAGATATCGGATGGGACGAGTTAGCTAACGCGACGGCCTATGAGGTGGAGATCAATGGAATAATTGTCGCGCAAGTATCCGAATCTGAATACCAATTCGCGCCAAGCCTTGATGAAGGTGGTGAATACGATATTCGAGTTCGCGGATTGAATGGCACAGAATTCGGCGAGTGGTCGAGTATGTATTCAACAAAAATTTACCATGCCTTGCGCGGGGATGTGACGCAGGATACAGAACTAACTGAAACGGATTTACCTTATGTTGTTGAAGCGGATTTGACTGTTTCGGAGTACGTTGTGCTGACATTTGCTGCCGGCACAATCCTTTTGGTCAATCCGGGGATTAAGATTAACGTATCCGGACAGTTGTCGCTCGAAGGCACAGAAGATTCGGGTTGCGTCATATCGTCAACGCGTGACAGCTCCTTTGGAGGCACCGGCATTAACGGTGAGGCCGATTATTGGGGGGGGCTGAATATTAATCCGACAGGAGCTCTTAACGCATTGTTTACACACATTTATTTTGCTTACGATGCTGATACGAAAAGTGTCCTGTCGGATGCTGGGGTCATTGTTTTGACAGATTCTGTAATTCATAACTCACTTTCAAATTGTTATACTATCTATGCAAATATGAACGGCATGAATAATGAGCGTTTAGAAATGATTTATCAAGCGTTCTCTTCGAGCGTAAGCGGTTATAACAGAGATCGCATTGCGATTGGAGGAAGCTTAAATAATGACTTATCACTGAATAGTCAGGAATATCAGTATGTTCTTGTCAATAATTTTTCTAATGTTGCCGGAACTACGTTAAATTTTGGTCCCGGAACAAACATATTAGGTCAAAATGGTTTTTTTGATTTCTACGGATTGGTTCAAATCAATGGTGAAGAAGATAACAGAGTGGTCTTTACCAGTATTCATGACGTTAACTATGGTGGTGAAGGTGTGACGGAAACGAGTCATTATTGGCAAGGAATGGTGATTAATGCCGGCGCATCATTTATTGCGGAATATATGAACTTTTTCTATGCTTGTAACGACACGCATAAATATGGATTTTTTACAAAGGCGAATACGTCTATAGATCATTCAGAATTTAAGTATTCTCGAGGCGGACATATTTACTTGAGATCTAGCGTGAAAAACATTGTTTTAAATGTAACCAATTCTAAGTTTTCAGACAGTATAACGAACGGAATTCTCGCGACTAACATGCTGACGGAACTTGGGTCAGCTAAATTGATAGTGAGAGGGTGTGAATTCGTCAATAATTTGAATAGCGGAATCTATACACATTTCGTATCTTCTATAGAACACGTAATTGAAGATAATTCTTTTTCTGGAACTTCAGAATATGCGATATATTTAGGATCTGCTGGAGGAAATTACAATCATAGCATTACCGGCAATGTCATAGACAGTGAACTCATTCATACGGCGATTCGTATGAGCAGTACAAATAATACCTACCTAATAAAGAATAACCAAATCAACGTCAAAGAATATGCAATTCTCCTGGATGGCAAGTGTTTTATGAAAACATTGACCGTTCAAGGAAACGTTATTCAGGCAAAGAACGGTTTTGTGATTGATAATCCAAGATATACAAATGGAGCAATGGCAGAAATTCATTTTTTTGATAATGAATTGACATGCCAGAACAATGGTATTTCAATCTACGTTAATCACTATCAAAGTAAAAACATCAATGTCTACAACAATTATATTCGAGCGGGAAGTCGATGTATCACATTGCATAGTTTTGCACAATATGAACCTGTTTATACGATGTATATTGCGTATAATTATTTATTGAGTCTCAATGGATCTGAGGTGTATGGTGTATACAATGCATCAAGGGGAACCACTGTGATCGCAGAGAATAATTTTTGGGGGACGAGTTATGGGCCGTCAACGACAAATAGGAATACTGGCGGAACGAAAGTATATGGAGAAGTAGATTATTCGCCATGGATTGGACAAGAACTGGCGCAGGAGTACTTATATGGATCTTCGGGTGGCAATTCAGCGCTTGGCCTTTATTCTGAGAAATTTACGGACATATCTATAAATTCGCCTGGAATTAAAGTAGATTTTTCCAGGGTATATAATTCTTTAGGCGAAAAAGAAGGAGCATTTGGTCAGGGGTGGTCTTTCGGATTTGAAGGTCGATGTGAACCTTTCCGTTATGAACATGAAAAATCAGATGGTTCGTTTGAATTAGTTTCATTGACAGATGTTATGAAGGTGACTCTTCCGGATGGAAGCGCTCTTTCATTTACTAAGGTTGGCGGAGTATTTTTGTCTGATAACTCTAGTAACACCTTCGTCGAGAACGCGGACGGCTCGTTTACGCTGACGACCAAGAGCGGGTATGTGTACGAGTTCAACACGGCCGGGTACCTGGTCTCCGTGACCGATCATATCGGGAATACGCTTTCTATTGCGGTTGACGGGAACGGAAAAGTCCTTAGTGTGACCGACGCGGTGAACCGGGTATACGGCATCACATACAACGCAGAAGGATTTATTTCGAAAATCACCGACCCGATCGGACGAGAAGTCTCATACACATACACAAACGGACGTCTGGCGACCGTGACTGATCCGATGGGCTTGGTCAAGTACGCATACGAGTATGACGCTGAAGGATTCCTCAGTAAAGTCATTGACGCGACACATGCGCTTAGTCGAACCCTCGTCTACATTCATGACGGCGGTGAAAATGACGGCAAGGTTCAGTCTATCACCGATGCACTCGGCAACACGACCACGCTCACCTACGATAACATCAACAAGAAAACCACCAAAACCGACAGTATCGGTCGCCAAACGATTATCTGGTACAATGACTCATTCCAGACAATCAAATCTCAGGACGCGGACGGCTTGTTATCCCATACCGAATACCGCGATAATACGGGTAATCCAAGTCGGATTATCGATCGTGTTGGCAACACAACGCTTCTTGAGTATGACGAGAACAATAACATCACGAAAAAAACTAATCCTGACGGCAGTTTCAAGACATTTATATATGACCAATGGAACAATTTGATCCGGGAAACAGATGAACTCGGCAAGTCGGTCTATTATGTTTACGATGAACTTCGTCGGCTTATCCTTACGGCTCGTCCGTTGAATGGTACCGATGTGTATTCGTCGAATGCCAGTACGAGTGGCTTTGCAATCACCCAAAACGTTTACCATACGGACGAAGAAAACGCCGCACTCGGATATGTTGCTAAGGGACTTTTGAAATCCAGTACGGATGCCAACGGTGGTACGGTCTATTATGGCTATGACATATATGGCAACATGACTTCTCAGACCGATCCGCAGACCGGATTGGCAACGACATATGTCAATAATGCCATTGGTTGGATGTTACGGATGACTACGCCGATGGGCCATTCCGTTCAGTATGATTACGATAATAACGGCCGACTCCTCCGTGAGATTGCGCCGGACGGTGCGGTTAAGCGTATCATCTACAATGCTGCCGGACAGTTTGTTGCACAGATATCTCCGCTTCAGTACAGAGCGACGGATGACGGACTTAACGATGCGCAAAAGAGCTTCGAATACCGCGACACGTCTTCCGGAATCCGGATGACGTACAATGCGGCGGGTCTATTGTCATCCACGACGGACTTGATAGGACAAACAACCCGTTACGAGTATGATCTTTACGGCAACTTGGTTCGGACTATTTATCCGGACGGCACCGGTCATATAACGGATTTTGATGTGATGAATCGCCCGATCCATGTCTATTTCAGAGAAAGCGAGCAAACACAACCGATTCGTCTATCGTCAATAGAATATATTGTCGTCGGCGACGGTACGACACAGGTCGTAGAGACCTCTTACCTGAATTCAACAGATAAGCTTTCCATCAGAAAGACGATGGACTATGCAGGGCGCGAGATATCCGTATCCTATGACGGGTTTAATTATGCACCGACGACGACGCAGTACAATGCAAATGGTACAGTTGCCTCCGTAACAGCCAGTAACGGTGCAAAGGTTTACTACAAATACGACGGACTAAATCGTGTCACAGAGCAGTGGACGCAAATCGAAGAAAACGGGTTTTCGTACACGAAGACCATTTATGATAAGAATAGCAATGTGATTGAGACGCAATCGGGTGTCGATTTGGTCGCGCTGTGGTCGGTTCCAACGAACATCATCCAAGCGGGAGCCGGTTATCTGAAAAATGGACTCAAAGAAAAGATATTTGACACCAACGGTCGAATGACTCAGTTCTTCTATGACAGTGACAATCGTTTGGTTAAGACTATCACCAAGATTTCGCCGATCGAGGACCGCATCACCGAGATGGTTTATGATTCCTGTGGTCGAGTGGTTGAGACAAAGATTCACGCTCGAGCCGGAGATTTTGAGGGCAACGCATTTGATAATAACGAAGTCATCGTTCTATCTTCAAATCGCACCTTTGATATTGGTGGACGCCTGAGTAGTGAAACCAATGCTTCCGGTGTCACAACCAGATATACATATGACCTGTTGGATCGTGTCACAAAAGTTGAAGTCGAGAATATTGATGCCAACGGTAATCCGGTGATGGTCTCTACGTTGAGAACTTATCGCTGGGACGGTCAATTACTATCCACAACAGACGCGAACGGTAATACCACGCAGAATGTGTACGATGCTCGCGGTCGGGTGATTCAGACGATTGACCCATTGGGCGGCGTGACGGCACAGTATTACGATAATGCCGGGCGCGTGACCGCCATAGTTTCTCCGCGACACTTTGATGAGACCAAGGCGCTCAGCGAGATGACTCGCACAGAATACTTATATGACACATTGGGCCGTGTTTTGACTGTCACTCAAATCTATTTCGATCATCGCGATTCGACATGGAAATCTTTTGTCGAGCAAGCAAATGCTTATGATTGTATGAGTAATGTCACTAAGACCCTTGATGCGATGGGCTATGCTGCCGGAACCGGAAATACAATTGAACAGCGTATTCAAAGCGGATACGGAACGACTTATACTTACAATTTGGCCGGAATGGTAAAGACGGAATTAGACCCTGAATCTGCAGCGCGTGGCTATACGTATGCAGTCCGATACACCTACGATGCACTCGGTCGCCTCACATTGACCGAGACAGCCGAAGGTACCCTTGCGCGAACAGAATACGACCCAGCCGGCAACGTGATTCGTCAGACCGTTCAGGAGAACGTGTCGGCCCCTGTGCAGACAATCCTCACCGCGACCTACGACTTTGCACGTAACGTATTGACTCAAACGGATGCAAACGGATACACCATCACGAACACTTACAACGCATTGAATCAAATTCGCAGCACATTCATGCCGGGCGATTCAAGCATGCCGGGAGTAACCGTCTACAATCAATACAACCGCGCAGCCCTCGTATCCACAAGCTGGAGCACCGCAGGGGTCCTTCAGACCTACACCTACGACCATCTCGGTCACCTCTTGTCTCTCTCGAAAAGCGAGGCAGGCGGAGATCGTGCGATCACGAAATACTTCCGCTACGACCATAACGGAAACCTGGTCTACGGAACCGACGGTAACGGCAGCGTCACCGAGTATACCTACGATGCTATGAACCGGGTCATCTTTGTTACCCAAGGTGGTAAAACGGCCGGTACGACTTATGACGCCAACGGCAACCAACTGACCGCAACCGACTGGCTCGGAAACACAGTCACCAACGTTTATGATGACCTCAATCGCATCATCGAAAAGCGTGACGCCTATAACTTAGCTCAAGAGTCGTACTTCTACGATAACTCGAGTCGACAGGTAGCCGCTGAAGACGTATACGGAAGAAGAACCACTTACACATACGATCGCAATAACCGACTCATTCAATCCATTGCGCCGGATGGTTATTCCGTAACACAAACCTATGATCGACGCGGCAATCTTGTTTCGACCACCAACGCCATCGGTCAGACCAGCCTTTACGCGTTCGACTATTTGGGTCGTCTTATATCGGTGACCAACGCGATCGGCGAGACCACCTACTACACCTATGACCTCAAGGGTAACCTACTATCCCAAACCGACCCTTCCGGTAAGGCAACGCTTTTCGAGTACAACAATCGCGACTTGCTGACGAAGCGAATCGCTCCCGGTGGCAGAACCGGAACCCCCGGCGCGTACGTATACGACGCAACAAAAGTCATATCCTACACCTACGACGCGCTCGGAAACAATATCACCCGACGGGATCCCAACGGCAACACAGCCGTATTCGAGTGGGACATCCACGGCAATCTCCTGCGCGAGGCCATCGGCACGGAAGAAATCACCTATACCTACGACAAGAACGGCAACGTCCTTTCTATGACCGATGCACTCGGCACCACGACTCGCGTCTACGACGCATTTAACCGCTGCATCCAAAAGACCGTTCCGTTCATCGGAACCGGTATCTACACCTACGACCTCACTTCAAACCTCACCCCCGGCCACGTCGCCGAATCCACCACCGACCCCAGAGGCAACACGACCCTGCGCGAATACGACCGCGCCGGCCGCCTGATCCGCGTGACTGACACCGACACCAACGGCACAACCCACACCGTCACCTACACCTACAACGCCGACGGCAGCGTCGCCTCCGTCCTCTATCCGGACGGCGCCCGCGAAGACTACACCTACACCATCGGCCACCTGCTGGCGACCCTGACCAACACCTTGTCGGACGGCACGGTCCTCGAAACCTATACCTACACCTACGACCCGGCGCATAACCTGCTCGAAAAACAAGACGCCAAAGGCGTGACCGTCTACACCTACGACCCGCTCGGCCGCCTCCAAAGCGTCACCGAACCCTCGGGAAAAATCACGGTCTACACCTACGACCCCTCCGGCAACCGCGCCACCCAGACCGTCACCGAACCCGGCGAAAACGGCTCTGCCCCCACAATCCTTCGCACCACCTACACCTATGACCCAAGAAACCGCCTCGTCCGGCTCGAAAAACACGACCTCTCAGACGCCGCCCAGGCCCCGCAACTATTGGAAATCACGGACTACACCTACGATAACAACGGCAACCAACTGACCACCACACGCACTACTTATACCAACGGCATCGCCGGCACACCGGTCCTCGTCCAAAACAACACCTACGATGTATGGAACCAACTGATCCGTACCGAGACCGAAAACGGCACCGTGGTCGAAAACGCCTACAACGGCGACGGCCGCCGCGTCATAAAAACCGTCAACGGCGCATCCACCTACTACCTCTACGAATACGACAAGGTCGTCCTCGAAACCAACGTATTCGGCGACGTGACCGGTCGTAACGTCTATGGCCTAAACCTCCTGATCCGCACCGTCGGCGTCGACACCTTCTACTACATGTACAACGGCCACGCCGACGTCACAGCCTTGCTGACCCCATCCGGCCAAGTCGCAGCCTCGTACTACTACGACGCCTTCGGCAACGTCCTGGAGACGACCGGAAATGTTGACAACAGCATTCTTTTCGCGGGTTATCAGTATGATAAGGAGACGGGTCTTTACTACCTGAACGCGCGTATGTACGACCCGATCACGGCGCGCTTCATGCAGGAGGATACGTATCTCGGGCAGAAGAACGACCCGCTTTCCCTGAATCTTTACACGTACTGCCACAATAGTCCCTTGATGTACTGGGATCCGACGGGGCATAGTGCGGAAGCCACCTTCAGCGGGCAGAAGTTGGGCGCCAACGCCGCCGCCGACAACATGGCGCAGCGTGAGATGCGAAAAGTCCTCAACAAATGGAATCCCATCGCTTCGAGTGTCGGTGATGCCGCGAGGCGATCCGCCGCCGGCAACTCAAACAACGGCTATTCCTACTCGAAAAAGTTCGAAACCCTTTCGGTGACCGATCGGTTGACGATTGCGGAGGGGGCGAAGGATAGTGTTGATCTTGCAAAGCTCATGCTATCAGACGCGGAATATAACCGGCAACAAGCGAAAGATGCGATACGTAATGCACCATCCGTCCAACAATTAGAGGATTATCCTCTTATTTTGGAGGCATTGGATTCATTTTCGGTGAACAGTGAGGATTATTATGAACCGGCTCGTCAGAATTCGATAAACAGTTTAATCGCATCCGATAAGAGCCGTTTGACCATGGCCGGCATAGAGTATAAAACGCTGAGTTCACAAGTTTATGAATACGTTACCACTTATCGAAATGTGCAATCTTATGATAGTATTAAGCTGTCATTTATGAACACACTGAAAAACACAGAAATCGGAGAAAAAATCTACGAGGATTATATAAATTTCAACATGAAGAATGATGATGCCAAAGTTGTTCAAAACTCAAACTTTATATCTGCATATGAAGACGAATTGGTATTCAAAATACCAGGATTCGGAAGTAATGCTTTTTCTTTTAATGCGCTTTTCATAGGCGACGAGAATTATCTTGAATCTGAGAAACAATTCGAAAAATTAATCAAACACGAAAAGGGGCATTCAGAGCAGTATAATGAAGTAGGTGTCGTTGATTATGCATTGTATTACTTCGCACCTTCGGTATTTCATTTTTGGACTGAAGATTATTTACGGGAGCAGGGAATCATTCCATGGAATGATTACTATGAAATGCCCGTTGAATTTGACGCACAATTGCGAGGTGGAAATGTGCTTATAGGAGATAACCCTCAGGCAGAGATTTGGAGAGATAATTATTTTGATCTTGTAGAAGATATCAAAAGGCTTAGTCTAGAGATTCTTGTGAGTGGTACACCCTTGCCAATATATACTAAATAATTTAGGAGTAAAAAAATGAGAATTCGCTTCGGGCAGTATATATGTATAATCACATTAGTTTTTTTGATACTTATACCAGCCGGTTGTGGCCGACTTCATTCGATAGATAAAGTGCGCGTTGCCAGTGTGATATATTGTGCGGCACCGGGCGCAAAAGGTATGAATTATCTTGAACTATCCTATAAGTTTATTGAATCAGACCAGTTTGGAAGAAGACTATATGCTTTTCATACTACACGCGCTATATCGCTTTCCGGCATATTAATCATACAAAATGCAGATAGCAAAAATGTCTATTATTATGACAACTATTCGTATTTTATTACTTCTGAATATCTCCAATATTCAACAGAAGAGCTGGATAAGCTTAAGGAGATAAACGATTGGGACAATCCATTAGTAGCAGAAAAAATGGTCAAACGTAGACTAGTCAATAGATTCGATTTTTCAGATAATAGAGAATCAGCCATTGACATAAGTCTGGCAATAAACGCATTCAATTATTCAATTCAAGAAGTAGACAATGTATCCACAAGTATCAAGTTTTTCGATTATAGCCAAAGTAATCAAGAATTGTTCTTTATCTCTCGAGATGAGAAAAGAGTAACAGAAAATGATTCCCGCTGGTTCAATATCGATTACTACCTCATGATCCTCAACGCCGACGGCACCTATGATCCGGAGAACTACCTGATCAAAATCGACGACCTGAGCCAAAGTAACGAAGCTCTCGCAGAGATCAAGGAGAGAAACGGCTGGGTGGGGTGATGACCATAGAGCATTACATTTTCTGAAATACGAAAATATATATGAACCTTGAAAACCGAATAACTCCCCCAACCTCACCCCCGGCCACGTCGCCGAATCCACCACTGACCCCAAGGGGAACGTGACCTTACGCGAATACGACCGCGCCGGGCGCCTCGTGCGCGTGACCGACACCAACTGACCACCTACGCCAACGGCATCGCCGGCACACCGGTCCTCGTCCAAAACAACACCTACGACGTCTGGAACCAACTGATCCGCACCGAGACCGAAAACGGCACCGTGGTCGAAAACGCCTACAACGGCGACGGCCGCCGCGTCATAAAAACCGTCAACGGCGCATCCACCTACTACCTCTACGAATACGATAAAGTCATTCTCGAAACCAACGTATTCGGCGACGTGACCGGTCGTAACGTCTATGGCTTGAACCTCTTAATCCGCACCGTTGGCATCGACACCTTCTACTACATGTATAACGGCCACGCCGACGTCACGGCACTTCTGACACCTGCGGGCCAAGTCGCAGCCTCGTACTACTACGACGCGTTCGGCAACGTCCTGGAGACGACCGGAAATGCCGACAACAGCATTCTTTTCGCGGGTTATCAGTATGACAAAGAGACTGGGCTTTACTACCTCAACGCGCGCATGTACGATCCGGTCACGGCGCGCTTCATGCAGGAAGATACGTATCTCGGGCAGAAGAACGACCCGCTTTCCCTCAATCTTTACACATATTGCCACAATAGCCCCCTGATGTACTGGGATCCGACGGGGCATAGTGCGGAAGCCACCTTCAGCGGGCAGAAGTTGGGCGCCAACGCCGCCGCCGACAACATGGCGCAGCGTGAGATGCGAAAAGTCCTCAACAAATGGAATCCCATCGCTTCGAGTGTCGGCGATGCCGCGAAAAAAGCCGCCGCCGGTAGCTCAAACAACGGCTATTCCTACTCGAAAAGATTCGAAACCGCGGAGCTGGAGACGACGATTACGGAGGAGACAAAGTCAGAAACCATTATTGTTTCGGCAAGCGAGTATCAATCGTGGTTACAACAAGCGACGGATATGCAAGGAGTGGAGCCAGTATCTTGTGAATGGTGGTGGAGTTACAATCCTTTTGGAATCTACAATGTTGGAATCAGCATTCTGGACTTCGTCCATGATTACTCTGGTCCTATTGATCAAAGTGACAGGTTCAAATACAATTTTATCGAGCCTGCTATTCGGGATATTAGAAATGCGCAAGAACAGGGGCGAGAGAATATTACATGGCTGATTTCAAGTACGGGGTATTCAGAAATAGATATTACAAATTTTGAACAAACCGCTGAAGATTTTGGCGTGAATATAGTATTCTTTTCCAATGCTGATGAATTTATTAATTACATCAACACGGGAGACATCTTGAGAGAAGACGGTGATCGCGACACAAAAGTCGATTATTTGAGCGTCTTTTCGCACGGTGCGCCAGGAGAACTATGGCTGGGAATGCATCAAAAGAATGATAAAGAACTTGAGGTTTATTTGAAAGACATTAAGCGAATTGATCCCGAAGCGTTTACGGAGTCTTCTCGGACATTTTTCTACTCGTGCGGATCAGCTAGCTTTGATGTTTTGAATGATAAAGGTAATTTTGCTCAAAATTGGCACGAGAGAACCGGATCTGTAACAGTCGGATTTGATGGACGGACCAATTATAATCCGACCACAAACCTTGACGAAGATGCAAGAAGAGATGCGAGAAAAGCAACAGGGTATGATCAAAAAGGAGATTATGTGTTTCCGACAGAAGGATATAAATATTTCAGTGAACGGATAGAGAACCTGGAAGATAAAATAACTGCTCGCCTAACTTACCCGTAACTTCCTATTGGAATATTCGATGATATAGAAAGCGTGAGGTCAAATGAAAAAGAAATCATTAAGGATCGTAGTGAATATTTTAACCATCGTATTGCTCCCGATTTTGACGTTTCAGACAATAAAACTTGCGACTAAACCTAAAAGTATTTCGCCCGAGAATCTTCGAGGACTAACGCTTGAAGAAGGGCAAGAAATGTACGTCACAATGTATGACAAGAAAGTCGATGCGTGGCTTATTGGTGGAATATGTTTGGATTTAGATTGCAGGGATTCTGATTGGATTACGGGATATAGTTATGTGAATATTGAAAATGATTTCATGGTTCGCCAGTTTCAAAGCGTATATGAGTCCTATATCATAATTACAGATGAGACAGGAAGAAAAACTTATCCAGACGAAAGGTTTCGTGTTTTTTGGGTAGACAAGTGGTATGTGCTTGAGAAATAGTTTTTTAATGAAATTATTGAGCTTGGGAATGCGCTAATATTTCGGACAGGATGTTAAGTGCGTATTCCTGTCAATCCCCACTACAATATTTTTTCTCCTCGCGTGTTCATTCATTTGATGCGAGAGAAAGATAAATTCCTATTTCTTTTTTCGTATCTTCCGGAAACTATCGCACCTTGAAAAGCAGATATTTAATTGATTTATCGCCAACTTAACCTCCATCCGGCCAAGTCGCCGCCACATACTATTACGACGCCTTCGGCAACGTCCTGCAAGGTACTTCTTCATTTCAATCCGAACAGCAAAGAGTCGCCCAAGGAAAAGATTATAAGATTGATCAAGAATGATATTCAGATGGGATGCCTTGCTGAGTAAAAATGAAGCCCTTATTATCGCTTGTTTTCATTTTTAACGATAATAAGAGCAACAATTCAGTGCTTTTAGTTTTGGTGATCATTTTTATCGCTGGGTTTTACAGACGATTAAGAATGTCCTGAATAGTCTGTTGATCTTCAAGAAGTGTGATAGCAAAACACTTCTTGCCGGCATCTTTGATGGAGGCTCCAATGTGGTATCCAGTTGTGTGGTCTAAAATCAGGAAACGGTCATGGAAGTTGGATATGTAATTGGTGCTGAGAGATGGATACTGACCATTGAAGATTGTGATTTCGGCCTTAGTCAATCGACAACCTTTCTGGAAGGTATGGATTTCAGCAGCGACACCTGGCTGCTTCTTGCTGAGCAGATCCAATGTTTCGGTATCCACATATCCGTCAATCAGAATGATATCCGTAGTAGCCTTCTGTATCAGGCTGGATATCAAGCTGAAGGCATCATAAATCTGACCGTCAAAGAAAACCTTTTGAGTAGATTCTGCATGATCGGAGATGTACTCAAAGATCTTATCAAGTTTCTTGTCGGTTTCCTTCTCATATTCGAGCTGACGAAGTTCTACCTTACTGATACGTTCAAACATCATTGCATTGCTTGCGATAAATCGGCGCATTTCGCGAAATGCTCTCATTATTAAAATGGTTTGTTGTTCGGCAATATCACCTCTCAATACAGTTGCCAGCATATAGATTCCTTGCTCTGTAAATGCATATGGAGCTTTACGACGACCACCGGTCTGTCCGGCGAAGAAGGATGAGTCTGATGAAGTAACAATTTGTGACTTCACCAATTCAATTTCTTCTTTTGTGAGCTGGAACATAAAATCATCGGGGAATCGTCCGGAATTTCTTTTAACCTGCTGATTCAGAGCCTTGACTTCATAGCCATAGATTCGAGCAAGGTCGAAGTCCAGCATTACTTGCTGACCTCTTATGGTATAGATTATATTTTGAACGCTTGAGGCGGTAACCTCTATCAATTCAGGAGGCGTGCTCGCAGGAACAATTTTGGCAGCGGTATTATCCATTTCACAACCTTCTTTCTTGCTTTTGTTTCGTGAAGTCACATATTTTTACCTCACGAAACAGCATAGCAAAGGAAGGTCGGAAAACCAAGAAAAATAAGGATTGAGAGAGAAATTGAGGAGAGTGCGCTAAGATTTCGCCTAGGATCGTAAGAGAGCACTAAAGAAAAAATCGCATGCGAATACGACCGCGCCGGTCGCCTGAATCGCCTGCTCGAAAAACAAGACGCCAAAGGCACGACCGGCTACACCTAAGACCTATCCGGCAACCGCGCCACACAGACCGTCACCGAACCCGGCGAAAACGGCGCTGCCCCCACAGTCCTTCGCGCCACCTACACCTATGACCCAAGAAACCGCCTCGTCCGGCTCGAAAAACACGACCTCTCAGACGCCGCCCAGGCCCCGGTCCTTACGGAAGTCACAGACTACACCTACGATAACAACGGCAACCAACTGACCACCACACGCACCACCTACGCCAACGGCATCGCCGGCACACTGGTCCTCGTCCAAAACAACACCTACGATGTATGGAACCAACTGATCCGCACCGAGACCGAAAACGGCACCGTGGTCGAAAACGCCTACAACGGCGACGGCCGGCGCGTCATAAAAACCGTCAACGGCGCATCCACCTACTACCTCTACGAATACGATAAAGTCATTCTCGAAACCAACGTCTTCGGCGACGTGATCGGTCGCAACGTCTATGGCCTAAACCTCCTGATCCGCACCGTTGGCATCGATACCTTCTACTACATGTACAACGGCCACGCCGACGTTACGGCCTTGCTGACACCTGCGGGCCAAGTCGCAGCCTCGTACTACTACGACGCGTTCGGCAACGTCCTGGAGACGACCGGAAATGTTGACAACAGCATTCTTTTCGCGGGTTATCAGTATGACAAAGAGACGGGGCTCTACTACCTCAACGCGCGCATGTACGATCCGATCACGGCGCGCTTCATGCAGGAAGATACATATCTCGGGCAGAAGAACAACCCGCTTTCCCTGAATCTTTATACGTATTGCCACAACAGTCCCTTGATGTACTGGGATCCGACGGGGCATAGTGCGGAAGCCACCTTCGGCGGGCAGAAGCTGGGCGCCAACGCCGCCAACGACAACATGGCGCAGCGTGAGATGCGAAAAACGCTCAACCGCTGGAATCCCATCGCTTCGAGTGTCGGGGATGCCGCGAGACGATCTGCCGCCGGTAGCTCAAACAACGGCTATTCCTACTCGAAAAGATTCGAAACCGCGGAGCTGGAGACGACGATTACGGAGGTGGCGAAGGATGCCCACCCAAACAATAGTGCAACTGCAGATTCATTGGCAATTAGCAAACCTCCCACTTCTACTCCGTGTCCGACACCGACGCCAATGCCACTAGAAAATCCGAATATTATATATTATGAAAACGCTCATTTATTAAGCCCTGATGTTCGGACCGGTATGTTTTTTGCGCGTTACCCTATAATTGCTTTCGCAATAGGAACAGTTGAGACGGGTAAAACGAATATAAGTACAAATGCACATAGGTTTGCGTCAAATCATGTAGTACTTCCTCTCCAAAGAGATATATATTCGGGTGAATATATATCGGAAGGTACGCAAGAAAATGCAGTCAGACATGTATTATGGCAAGCCACTATAGCAGCTATCTATGGTGAGGAAATAGCTCGTTGGGTGGGAAGTGTACATGAGATAAATCCAGATGCTCTCAAGCGAATTGATGATGTAAACGCAGTCCAGTTTGCATCGCTTTCACTTGCCGATGAAGCAATTGATTTGTTAAACAATGAAATTGGCATTGAAATTGCTTCTAATAGTGACTATACGTCTATGAGAGATTTAGCATTTGAGACAATTGAATACTACCATCAAAATGGATTATGGGTTGCAGAGGAGTTGAATAATGGCTACTATAGCATAATTCAAGATAAATTAACTGAAGAGCAATATCAAGCCGCATTAAACAGATTGAATATACTTGACGATAATGGCTTTGAACCAGGGAACGAAAAATATAAACCTCCTTTGAAAATGGTAGCATAGGATGATTTTTTAGTTGCATAGCATAGTTTTGCATATATGTTGATTCATTCATATTGAAATTTCTGGGAGATTCAAGAAACTGTTTGAGAGGAGCATGGTCTTATGAAGAGAAAGTGGCTAATTATCATTGCTGCAATATTGATTGTATTAATCCCCGCGGTTATCATTTCGAAAAACCTCTATGAGCGAGGGAAACTGAGCAATCAGATTTGTAAAGTGATTGATGTGAAATGTGATGACAACGATGCAAATGAATGTGTAATAGATTTGAATGTTATCGCGGACTTTTCCTGGGATAAAATGTTGTTATATGAAGTTGGAATGACAAGTTCGGAGATCGGTGAAATTCTTGATGTTGATTTTTCCGATTATCTTGAATGGATGAGCGGAATGGTCTTTGTAAAGGACAACAAAGTGGTTTATCACGAAAGCATCTTTTATGACGGAGAAACGAGAGTGAAACTAAACATATATGTTGAAAGGGTTGATGGTGAGGGAAAATATTTCGTTTGTACTCCGGCTAACGCAGAATTCATTGGGATGAGATGGATTGGGGAAGATGGAAAGAAGTATTACACGATTAAAACTTACGAAAAACACTCCAATAATTGATTCTGTGTGAGTGCGCAAATATTTCGGACAGAACGTGAGCCTGTACATAATTTTGTTTAACCAGTCAAGTCCAGAAAGTTTGTGTAAATTCAGGGGAGTAAGCTAGAATAATAGACAATCTGCTAAGATGGAGAAGAGCTTAAAACGCTCAGAAATCGGAGGCGGAAAATGGGAATTAGGAAACAATACGACGAGGACTTCAAGAAAAACGCGGTGAAATTATCGCATGCCAGTCCGAAGCCGGTCCGAGAAATTGCAGAGGACCTGGGAATTCACGAAAACATATTATATAACTGGCGACGAAAGTATACCGCCGAAGGGGACAAGACGAGATATGCCACGCTAGAAGAAGAGAATCGAGATCTTCAGAGACAACTGGCTGAGGTCAAAATGGAGCGTGATATGCTAAAAAAAGCGGCGCTTTTGACTTAAGTTTTTCAATACAATACATGGCACCGATTGACACTTCGTCAAACTATCTTTTTTGCACATTGACAATTGAATAATCCAGTTCAATCTGATAACACGATCCCAAACCGACCCTTCCGGTCAGGCAACGCTTTTCGAGTACAACAACCGCGACTTGCTGACGAAGCGAATCGCTCCCGGTGGCAGAACCGGAACCCCCGGCGCGTACGTATACGACGCAACAAAAGTCATATCCTACACCTACGACGCGCTCGGAAACAATATCACCCGACTGGATCCTAACGGCAACACGGCCGTATTCGAGTGGGACATCCACGGCAATCTCCTGCGCCAGGCCATCGGCACGGAAGACATCTCCTACACCTACGACAACAACGGCAACGTCCTGACCATGACCGACGCCCTCGGCACCACGACTCGCGTCTACGACGCATTTAACCGCTGCATCCAAAAGACCGTTCCGTTCATCGGAACCGGTGTCTACACCTACGACCTCAATGCCAACCTCACCCCCGGCCACGTCGCCGAATCCACCACCGACCCCAGAGGCAACACGACCCTGCGCGAATACGACCGCGCCGGCCGCCTGATCCGCGTGACTGACACCGACACCAACGGCACAACCCACACCGTCACCTACACCTACAACGCCGACGGCAGCGTCGCCTCCGTCCTCTACCCGGACGGCGCCCGCGAAGACTACACCTACACCATCGGCCACCTGCTGGCGACCCTGACCAACACCCTTTCGGACGGCACGCACCTAGAGACCTACACCTACACCTACGACCCGGCGCGAAACCTGCTCGAAAAGCAAGACGCCAAAGGCACGACCCTCTACACCTACGACCCGCTCGGCCGCCTCCAAAGCGTCACCGAACCCTCGGGAAAAATCACGGTCTACACCTACGACCCATCCGGCAACCGCGCCACCCAAACCGTCACCGAACCCGGCGAAAACGGCTCCGCCCCCACAGTCCTTCGCACCACCTACACCTATGACCCAAGAAACCGCCTCGTCCGGCTCGAAAAACACGACCTCTCAGACGCCACCCAGGCACCGGTCCTGACCGAAGTCACAGACTACACCTACGATAACAACGGCAACCAACGGACCACCACACGCACCACTTACACCGACGGCATCGCCGGCACACCGGTCCTCGTCCAAAACAACACCTACGACGTCTGGAACCAGCTGGTCCGCACCGAGACCGAAAACGGCACCGTGGTCGAAAACGCCTACAACGGCGACGGCCGCCGCGTCATAAAAACCGTCAACGGCGCATCCACCTACTACCTCTACGAATACGACAAGGTCGTCCTCGAGACCAACGTCTTTGGCGACACCACCGGACGCAACGTCTACGGCCTAAACCTCCTGATCCGCACCGTCGGCGTCGACACCTTCTACTACATGTACAACGGCCACGCCGACGTCACCGCCTTACTGACCCCATCCGGCCAAGTCGCCGCCACATACTACTACGACGCCTTCGGCAACGTTCTGGAGACGACAGGAAATGTTGACAACAGCATTCTTTTCGCGGGTTATCAGTATGACAAAGAGACCGGCCTTTACTACCTCAACGCGCGCATGTACGATCCGATCACGGCGCGCTTCATGCAGGAAGATACATACCTCGGCCAGCAGAATGATCCGCTTTCCCTGAATCTTTACACGTATTGCCACAACAGTCCTTTGATGTACTGGGATCCGACGGGGCATAGTGCGGAGTATGCGGTCAACTACAATGGTCAGCAACTTAGCTCGAGTTCCGCAAATGATAATATGGCGCAGCGTGAGATACGAAAAGTATTAAATAAGAATATTGGTACGCCTAACAACCCGGCAGATCTTGCGAGAATCAATGCCGGAATATCGGACCCTTTGAAGAAGGCACCGACGGTAGTGTATAAGACGGTGAAGGTTGAAGAGGAGGTGAAGGACGAAAAGGGGTCATGGGGCACAGAGCCGATTTTTTCAGAGCCTTATATGAGCAGATCATATAACAATTTGTGGAATGATACTAGGGTTGAATCGTTTCGGAATTTTTTGGCTCCACTTGCTGCAATTGACCGAAATAACACACTCAATATGATATTGTCTGCAAAAGAACCGTATCGTACAGTTTATATGCAGAGTTTATTG
>Ga0209510_1001155_pt1 | contig 31179 bp, 13 predicted proteins | sample BiotimSIPDNA_FD_185749 | JGI IMG/M metagenome (GOLD analysis project Ga0209510, IMG submission 185749) | Anaerobic biogas reactor microbial communites from Washington, USA - Biogas_R1 time_0 SIP DNA (SPAdes) (version 2) | ecosystem: Engineered > Bioreactor > Anaerobic > Unclassified | place...
GATACTTTCCGATTACAAGATTGCACTTCCTGTTTTCAAGATTGCACTTCCTGTTTTCAAGATTGCACTTCCTGTTTTCAAGATTGCACTTCCTGTTTTCAAGATTGCACTTCCTGTTTTCAAGATTGCACTTCCTGTTTACAAGATTGCACTTCCTGTTTACAAGATTGCCTTTCCGGTTTACAAGATTGCCTTTCCGGTTTGCACGATGGATCTTTCTGTTTACACGATGAGCCTTCATGTTTACAGGATGAATCTTTTTCAATATTATCTAAGAAATTGATTTTATTGTAATTCCGATAATCCTTCCGAATCTCTTCACAACCTGTTTGTTTGCCGGGCAAATAATTTTTTTCAATTTATTAAAAAAACATTGCGCGAAGCTATATAAACAATTATCTTATTTATTCACTTTCACGTTTTTTCCGAAATTTCTATTCTCGTAAGTTTTTTCCTAAAAGCTTAAAGATAATTGTCTATAGAAGCTTTTGGAAGTTTTAATTTTTTTTTGCAGCTACACAGATCCTATATCGCTGCAATTTTGTTTCTTAAGTGTTAAGTTAGTTAAAATTTGAACGAATGACCCTGTAGACTTCAGGTGATTGATGCTGATACCAATGACCTGTTGCACATAAGTAATTATCCTGAAATCGCAGTAGATTGACGCGGATAACACGTTCCACCAATACGGGATTGCGCATAAAAGGTTTCAGTCCTTTCGGTCTTATCACCAGCAGATAAAAACTTCATGGGCTTTAAACCTTTCTGCATCAATATTTTACGGTTCGTCGTAGTCACTTGCTGCATTTTTAAGGATTATTACTTTGTTAAGATTGATAGTTTTTGTTCCGCCCCATCATTCTTGAAATCAAAGATGGGATCCTTCATCATTTTTTTCAAAGGAGTAGCTTTATGAGCAATTATAATCAGAATGAAATGGTAGCAGCAACACGCATCATTAAAGATTTAACCACCAAGACACCTACTCTTCAAGCGGTTTTCAACCAGGATGCAGTCAACATCTCTTCCGAGCTTGACAATTTGATCAAGGAAACTGACCGTCTGGAACATAGCTGGCATGCAGAGGTAGCAGATACGGATCCTATACTTGAAGAATCAAAAATTGTTTTTGCTAAATATAGAGATCTGGTAATAAAGAGACTTCCGGGAGCAGCAAAAATGGACTGGCAAGAGACCGATGTTAAACCGGATGTGTTTGCATTAAATCTTGAGAAGTTGATCGGGATTATTGAGGATAATGAAGACAAGCTTCCATTTGCCGAAACAGCACTCGCGGAGCTGGTACCAATAAGTAATAAACTCGATATGGAACTAACTGAAGACAGAGAAGCACGCAGGATCTATCGTAATAGTGTATTAGCAAAAAATGCAGCTCTGAAGAAAGCTGAAATTTTCTTTTATGAGACAAGACGCTTTATTCGCAGAGACTTAGGCCGAAAATCCCCTGAATACAGTCAGGTCAAAGATAAAGCCGTCAGAAAAGCAGCTAAGGAATTGGAACAACAAGGAAATGAGACATTAACAGAAAAGCAGGTTGTTACAGAAGAGAGCATTAATTCTTAACTGGTAGTGTATGAAGAATAGATGATCCTTTCGTTGATGGGAACAGGCCAGTCCCCTTGATAATGATATCAAGGGGACTGGTTTCAATTTCAAAGTACTTAACAGAAGTAAATAATCAAAGGATGGCTATTGTATATTTTTTGTTCATTACCATCCCATCGGATTTAATAAAAATTGACAAACAGAGTATGTGTTATGTTAAAAATTCATAGGGCCACAGGTGTTTGTTAGCAAAATCCCCCCGCTGGAAGCGCCCCCTTTATTAAAGGGGGGAAGGGGGGATTCCAAAATGGTAAAGGAAATGTGTGAACTCGTTATAGTAATAGCCTGTTAAAAAGTGTCTAAATTTAACCATTTAGGGCAATTGTTTGATGCTATTATTTTAATATGGGATGATAATATTTTTGGTTAATTCAATTTCCGGTTTCTTATTTGAAATTTTTTTTATTTCTATTTTTTGTTTTCTATTCTTAATTTTTTTCAGAGCCCCAGCAAAAATTGCAGGCATTCCCTTTATCAAAAGAAAAATGGATTCCTTGTAATGCCGCTTCTTTATACCTTTGATACTCCACAGAAAAATGTGCCCTCCTATTACTGCCATTCGTTCCATTTTTCTTTTGTGACCACCAGGGTATTCACCCTTTCGCTCTATGGACAGCATATTATTCAGTCTGATCAGGTTGATCAATATATCATGAATAGAATTACCCGGATGAAGCCTATAAGCGACAGTTGCAGGTGATTTTACAATCAGAACCGGACCTATTGTACCAATTCGCAGCATAAAATCAAGATCATCAACTGTGCCTTTTTGAAAACAGGTTTTTTCATTCCACAATGCTCTTTTAAAGACTAGGATACTGGTGCTAAGCCAAACCGTTTCAGTTTTCGAAAGATAATCTTTAACCGGTGTATAGCAGATAAGACTTTTATCTTCATTTTTTATTTCTGCGAGTTTTTTTTCATCCATAAAAGCGCAAGCTCTGGCAAAAATGAGTGCCGGGTTGCTCTCGCTTTGAATCATCTGGTGATAAATTGACAATGATTCCGGCAGTAAGATATCATCACTATCCAAAAAAACCAGATAGTCACCAACAGCATATTCCACTGCTTTGTTACGGGCGATTTCTGCACCCTGGTTTTGCTGATTTATAATTCTGACCGAGTCCTTGTATTGATTGAGTACCTGTAGAGAGTTATCTGTTGAACCATCATTAACAGCAATTATCTCGTAATCACTGAAATTCTGGTTCAGTACCGATTCGATAGTTTCTGCAACCAGACTTCCCCTGTTATAAACAGGTATAATTACACTGAAAACGACTTTTTTTTTATGCATGGCAACTTTCTATAAGTTGTAATGTAAACAAAAACGTCAGTAATAAATTCCAAAACTCAGATACTAAATTCTAAACGAATCCCAAGACCAATTATTTAAATTCCAAACACAGAAAAAACGGAAACTGAAAAAAGCCTGTGTCAAATTGTAAACAGGCACTAATGACATTAAATGATCCTATAAATAATTTCTCCCAGTATTCTGAACAGTGGCAAAGGTAGAGTAGGTGAAACTTTCTTCATGATTCTGAACAGATGTTTGTCTTCCCTATGTTTTTCTTCAATACCAGGATAGACCAGATCGTGATAGGGAACAACCCTGGTCCCCCAGCGACGTTTAAACAGATCCAAACCGGTATTTCTGGTGGATGTTCGGGAAAATGATACAACTGGAATGTTTCTGCTGATTGCTCTTTTTATTCCATGCCAGTAAAGAAAATGAGCACATCTCAATCTGTCATTTTTGCAGGCCCTGGCAAGGTATTCAAAAGAATAAAGCCATCGGTTCTTAAGTATCCACATGCCAGCAACCACTTTATTGTCATGTTCAGCCAGAAGGAGTTCAACATGGTTATGCGGATATAGTTCGTTCCACATATTTTTAAAGAAAATGAATGGTTGTGGTGGAAGATGAAGTTCCTTCCGCATTTGAATGTAAATTCGATAGAAATCCCCGACATCTTTTAAAGAAGTACCAGTCTTAATTGTTATTCCAGATTCGAGTGATTTCCGGATATGCACCTGCACTGCGGTTCTGTGAAAACGCCTGAAGATCTCATCTTCGCTGGCATCAAGATACAACAGGTGATTTAAGTAGCCATTACAAACAGCAAAATCATTAGTATTTTGTATTGCAGACAAGAACCGCAATTCGATTTTGCATTTTTGGGTCAAATTATGGTTGGTTAACAGATTTAAGAATTGTCCTGCTGAAGTTCCCTTATTCAACACAGGATCAGAGATTGTGGCATAAGGTATACTGAGCCAGGAGATTTTATTTAAAGGACGTTTTATCCGGTAAAGTGGCAGAAAAGAGGTCTCTGAATTAATAACCCTGTTATCTGATGCGATATAGGCTTTTATTTGAGGAAAACTCTTTTCTATTACTTTAGCCCATTGTTTTGAATGTGTTACCCAGAAAGGCTCATTTTCCGGTATTGCTGAGTATTCAAAGAATGAATTTTTTTCCAGAATTACTTCGGACATAAAACAATATTGACGTATTATACTTGGTAAATGCTTTATAAATAAAAGATTATCAAACGATTGTTGTAAAATATTTGTTATCAATAACGAAAAGAATAAAAATTATTGAAATGGAATTAAATTTTAAATCAAGCATACAAAAACCAAAGAAGCCCGATTCAGCACCTTTTGGTGATGTCATATAATCAGGGAGTTATAGTTTTAATGTTTCATTATCCTTTTTCTTGGATTATTTTATAAAAATTAACAGTTCAATTGAATTAAAAAAAGAATAGCTTATTGTTTGCAGCAGAATGGGAAAAATTCAAAAACAATATCCGATCATAATTTCTATTGCATTCATTGTAATGGCATCATTTCTTTATTTCATTCATAACAAATTGTTTGAATTGCTATACCAGTATCTGAATGTAACTTGTCCGGTTAGTGGAAATGTACTCGTAATAGAAGGATGGATAGAAAAAGAAATGCTCGTAGAGGCTGCCCAGGAGTTTAGTAAAAAAAAATACTCCTACTGTCTTTTAACCGGGAAAGCTAATTCACTGACTCAAACAAAAGAAATACTCCATAAAGCAGGGATCTGTATTGAAGATATCAGACATGTTGCAGTTGCAAATGAAGTCAGGCACAAAACATACCACATGGCTCTTGCCGCAAGAAATTGGCTGCAGCAAAAAGATCCTTCCATAAAAACAGTTAACGTATTTACTGGGGGCTTACATGGAAGAAAGACCTGGGCAGTATTTAAAAGAGTTTTTGGCAAAGATTACAGCATCGGGATCATTTCATCTAAAGCATGGTACTGTGATAAGCACAATTGGTGGAAATCGAAAAAAGGTATAAGGAGCATTATAAAAAGTATAACCGGATATATATATGGATTATTGTGGCCATTCGGTAATTAATCACTACCATTCCATGCAAAATTTTCCAAAATTATGCGTAATAATTTGCGGTAAGGAATCCCCCGCAATCCACATACCCCCTAATTCCCTTGCCCCCTAAATCCCATAGCCGTAAGGTTTAATTCCGATTGTTAACAAATTTCCCCCAATGTTCTCTAATCACTCGCCCCCTAATCCCCATAGCCGTAAGGCTTAATTCCTATTGTTAACAAATTCATTGGAAACATTTAAACAGAATATTGTCTTAATCATTTCCAAAGAGGCTTTTTTACCCTTTTTAACATTAATTATTAATGTGTGAATACAATTATCAAACGATTCCAATATTTCCTCAAAAGACATTTTTAACATCAACACCTTTGATAAATCCTGTATTCGCCTGTTAAAAGTTTTAAAAAATTTAAATTGACTCAGCATGCATTTAAATTTTTCATAATATGCAGCACTTAGTTTCCAGTATATTTTCCAACCCATCATTAATATTATAAGCTTAGCAAACACATAACACTCTAATCTTTGCTTTTTAACTGGTTTAACTCTATCAATTGAACAGAGTGATTTCCACGTTTTAAAGATCAGCTCTAATTGCCACCTAAGACGATATATTTCATATGCAGTATCCATAATGATAGCATCGCTTTGAACATTAGTTATGATGAGATTAAAATGTTGTCGAATCTTATATTCTTCTGAAGGCAATTTTCTACACTTTCGTTTCGCTTCTTCGTTCTTTTCTCGTAACCGTTTCTCCACTACATCTTCTGGAAGTAAGTATATAAAAAGGCGTAAAGGTAAATCGCTATCTGCAAGATAAATTTTCTTCTCCAGCTTTGAAATTCTGCATTTTCTCATATACTCCAAGATTTCTTTAAATTCAATTTTCTTTGATTTTTCATCATAAACTATTGTGTTATGCCCTAATCGGCAAAGAAATGCAGCTTTCCTTTGGGCTATACCTTCAAAAACATCCTTGTACATATAACCAAGATCGCGAACTATAAGATCACCTTCTGCAATATTGTCCAGGGTCATCTTAGAATCAGTTGAATCCTGCACATTAAATGCGGTCAAAGACAGATCTGTGACTGTACTATACAACAGATCAAATTCAAACTGGATACGCAGCGATGCCTTAGATCCTGTACCACCACTTCCAGGATAAGTTTCTGCAAGCGCATCGGAAATCTGAAAACATGTAGAATCCTTAATCAGTATTCTTTTAAATGGTAATTTGTGTTCTATAATTTTCGAATCAACTTGCTTGCATATAATCCTTTTAAGCACAGTCTTGAAAAAAGTAACAGATGCATCGTTGAAGCGCTCATTCATGCTCTGTGCTGCCATTCTAATTCCTTTTTTCCTCAACAATTCATCACGAAGATCATTAAGACTTTGATCGCTAAGTATATCACGGTTCATGACAATTAAATCAAAAAAAGTTGCTCCGGAAATCTTCGTTTTATTACCATTTCGCTTACAGAATCCAGTTTCACGAGCTAGTCGATCCAGCTCGCCTGGTGTAAAAAAACTCTGCCATTCAAAATTAATTGCCTTTGCTTCATTGCGAATAGTTTCTTTGTCTAACTTCACTTGTTTCAGAAGGAGGACAAATAAAACTTATCAGATGCATTTTCTAATAGCTTATATTTTAATCAGGTTATAAAAATCCTCGGCCCCAGACACGGGCCTTAACATAGGAGAAACAAGTGACCCTCCCTCCTCCGGTAGCGGTTGCTACCTTATCTATTTCTAAAAGTGTTAATCCTTTCAATTCAATGTGTTACAAATCTTAACCTTACGGCTATGCCCTAATCCCCCGAAGGGGGACTTTAAGATCTCATGATGTAACTGCTACTCTATGCATTCCCAAAGTCCCCCTTTGGGGGTCAGGTGGCTATGGGATTTAGGGGGCAGGCAGCGGTAATTAGTCCCTTACTCATTTCTCTGAAGCTTTTTTCAGACACTTATTTACTTCAGCGGCAAGCAATTTGACAAAAGGTTCAACAAGCATACCCCTGGGCAAGACTGGTATTACACTTACGTCAATCGAGCCGGTTGTCCAGTTTTTCCAGCCGGCATAATGGTCATTATATCCGGTGAATTGTCTTTGGGGTCGAAAGACAGCAATATCAAAACTGCAAATTCGAGGAGAATAAAGAAAGTAGGCATGATCATTGACTTTACTTAAAGCTTTATATACAGGTACTTTCTCTGAAGCACGATGAAAAATATTTTTTGTCTGAGTTGTAATACGTTTCATGGTAGCTGCCAATCTGAATTTTGCTATTGCAGCTTTTTCTCTAATAAATTCACTATTACCGTGTTTATAAGAAGAAATTAAATTACCACTGTGGTATAATATATTCTGAAATGCATGATAACCTGCAAGCCTGTTATGCATTTTTTCAGACATGTTGATTCCATGTGCATTATAGGATTCAAGGAGTAATACCAGGCCCACTTTGTGACCAGCGGATTCCAACTGTCTTCCAATCTCAAAAGCGACTACTCCTCCCATGCAATATCCGCCGATGTAATAGGGACCTTCAGGTTGCTGGGCGACTATTTCTTTCATGTACTTTTCAGCCATAATTTCAATATGTTCGATAAATTCCCCACTTCCGTCCAACCCCTGTGCCTGTAAGCCATACAGAGGTTGATCAGTATCAAGGTACCTGGAGAGTGGGCGATACAATAGAACATTCCCCTCTGCACCATGAACAAGATAAAGTGGCGGCTTTCCGCCGTTTTTCTTAATTGGTACAAGTGAAGACCAGGAAACATTTGAATCTCTCTCATCACAAAGATATTTGGTTATACCAGAAATCGTTGGTGATTTAATGAGAACAGATAAAGGAAGATTCTTTTCAAATTCAATCTTGATTCGCTCAAACAGGTGCGCTGCAAGAAGAGAGTGCCCCCCAAGATCAAAGAAAGATGCATCATAACTTACTGAATCAACTCCCAGTAGCTCCTTCCAAATATCAGCCAGACGTTCCTCAACTGTTTTCAGTTTTTTCTCTGCTTTTAATCCATTTTTACCGATGATATTTAACGGAAATAACTGTTTTCTTTTATTATTTTTCTTTTTATTAGTTTTTTCATGATCATCACTCAAAATGTTATACTGTTGTCGCTCAAAGGGATAAGTGGGAAGGGGGACTCTTGAGAGTGTTTCCCCAGCATGAAAACCCGACCAATCTATGTTCACACCATAAATCCATAGCTGACTCAAGTTTTTGAAAAGAAACGCAGTGTCATCAATTGTCTGTTTAGGATGACGCAATGAAACCGCTGACAAGACATCTTTACTATTATCCCATTGATGTTGTTTTAAAAGAGTTACCAGAGTATTACCTGGGCCTACTTCAAGAAAAATGTATGGTTTATGATTCGCAAGCGTAGTAAGACCTGCTGAAAATTTAACCGGCATACGAATATGGTTTGTCCAGTATGAAGGACTTACAGCTTCTTCTGCTGTCATCCAGGTTCCAGTAACATTTGAAATGCATGGCAATTTAGGAGCACTTAATTTGATTTGTTTTACAACAGAATCAAAGGATTCAAGAACCCCATCCATTAAACGGGAATGAAATGCTCGATTTGTATGTAAGCGGCGGCATTCGATTCCATGTGAGGCTGCAATACTTTCGAATTTTTCGATTTTCCCCGGTTCACCTGAAACCACCGTCACAGAAGGTGCATTTATCACAGATATATCAATATCATTTCCAATCAATTCGGTAACTTTTTTTTCCTCAGCCAATACAACTGTCATTGAACCAGACGGAGTTGATTGCATGAGCCGCCCCCGTGCTACAACCAGGTAACAGGCATCCGGTAAAGAAAGAACACCCGAAAACATTGCTGCTGTAATTTCACCCAGGCTGTGTCCAATAAACGCTACCGGTTGTACTCCCCACGATATCCACAACTTGGCAAGCGAATACTCCACCATAAATATCGCTGGTTGCGCTATTTCTGTATCATTAATGGAATCATCGCTTTCCGGAGACAATATGGAATTTTTGACTTTTTGATATTTATCGTTATCCATGTACTTTTTAAATTGTACCAGGCATTCATCTATCGACTGCCTGAATAATGGAATATCACTGTATAGTTTCAGCGCCATCCCATTATATTGAGCTCCCTGACCTGGAAAAAGAAACGCAACAGGACGAGAAGTCTTATCTGTTTTCCCCAGAACTTTTAAATATGTGTCTTGAGTACTTACTGCTTCAGCAAAACTTTGCTGATCTTTAACAATAACTGCAGCACGATTTGAAAACTGGTTGCGTCCTGTTTGCAAAGTATATGCAGCATCTGCAATTTCACAATCAGGATGATTCTGGAAATGATTCACCATTCTGGTTAGCATTAAATGAAGAGAAGACTCTGTTTTTGCGGAAAATGGCAAAATATACCATGAATGTTTTATATTGGATGGGACTCTTCGGGGTGCCTCCTGTAAAATTGCATGCGCATTTGTCCCACCGATTCCAAAAGAGCTGATTCCGGCAAACCGAGTTCCACATTCAGGATTCCATTCCATTAATTTATCACATATATAGAATGGTGTTTTTTCAATTCTGAGTTCCGGATTTGGTTCCGAAAAATGAAGTACAGGTATGAGTTTCTTATAATGAAGCATAAGTGCAACCTTGATTAACCCGGCGATCCCCGCAGCAACATCAAGATGCCCAATCTGCGTTTTCAGTGAACCAAGTGCACAGAACTGTTTTTTCTCTGTTGACCTGCCAAACGCTTCTGTTAACCCTGCCACTTCTATAGGGTCTCCAAGATGTGTACCTGTACCATGTGTTTCCACATAGGAAATTTGATCTGCATTAACATCTGATAGTAATTGAGCAAGTTCAATAACCGAAGATTGACCTTTGATACTTGGAGCAGTGTATCCGGTTTTTGCATTGCCATCATTATTAACAGCACAACCCCTGATAATAGCCCAGATAAAATCTCTGTCTGCAATTGCATCTTCAGCACGTTTTAGAAGCACAACACCGGCCCCTTCACCCAGTATAGTGCCATTTGCACTCCGGTCAAAAGTCCTGACTACACCGTCTGCTGAAAATATTTCACCTTCTTTATAAAGATATCCTCTTCCACGCGGCCATTGTAATGATACACCACCTGCAAGTGCAAGATCACACTGCCCTGTTAGCAATGATGAACAGGCGGATGCAACTGCCACCAGTGAAGATGAACATGCTGACTGCATAGTAATTGCCGGACCGGTCAAACCCATTTTATAGCTAACATGCGATGCAAGATAATCTTTATCATTTAAAATTATTGTCTGAAAATCGAGAAGGGATTCAATGTTTTTCCCTTTGTTTGAAATATATTTCAAAAGATAATTGTTGAGGCCGCAGCCACAATAAACGCCAGTATTTATGCTACTTTCACCAGGCTCACAACCAGCGTGTTCCATAGCTTCCCAGCAACACTCAAGAAATATCCGGTGTTGGGGATCTGAAAGTCGAGCTTCCTGTGGTGAATAATTAAAAAAACTGGCATCAAACCAATCTGGCTTTTCCAAAATGGCCGCTCGTCGGATAAAAGCTGGATTATTAACGATATTTTCTGGTTGACCAGATTTTTCACATTCTTCCTTCGATAATTCCTTGCAGCAGTCTATCCCATTCTCCAAATTATACCAGAGTTCATCGATTGTTGATGCTCCTGGAAAACGACAGGACATCCCGATTATTGCCACGCTGTTTGAAAGATATGATTGGTTTTCCATATTTACCTACCTTTGTTTCCTTCTTGCAGCAAGCATCCGGTTACGCTGCTGAAAAAGAGCACTTTTCGTATCGACCGAACTGGTAACAGGATTTACTGTTGAAACTGACATAGTATTATTATCCAGAACTTTTGCCTGACTGCTGATAGTGGTGTATCTAAAAAGGTCGATCAGATTTAAATCAGTACCCGTTTCCTTTTTCAGCTCAGCAAGCAATTCCGGCAACTGCAGAGAGCTGCCTCCCACATCAAAAAAGTTATCATTGCTGCCAATATTATCTTTGTGAAGAATCTTTCTCCATATAAGCAGCACTTTTTTCTCATTCTCAGTATAATCTTGCCCCGCTTTTTCCGGAGCATTTTCCTCAGGTTTCCCATATTTTCTCTGGAAAAACCGTTCTGCTTCATTAATAATCATCTCAACAGTTGCCAAATTAGCACATATATCTTCATGAAAACTTTTTTCCGTCTGAATATCATCAGCAACCTTTTGAACTGCATCTGCCGATCTTTTTGCAGTTTTTCCGTAAGCATCTGACAAATTATTCAAATCGGCAATAGCAGACAATTCAGCAGCATCTTTAGCATCAAAGTCCGTATCAACATTGTCTTTTTTCGAATTGCATTGTCGCCGAACATAACTTAAAAATTCAAGTGCAGGCCGGTTTCGTTCCAGTTCAATGAAATTGAAATGTAATTTGGATGAACCATTTTCTGATGCAATTTTAGCCAGTTCTCTTACCATTCTATGTTCAACTCCGCGCCCCAGAACCCTGCAGGAAAGAAGATAATTTTCTACAATAATCAGTTCATTTTTGATACGAAAGATCATCATTCCTACAATCCCGTAATCTCCGAAACGGTCTTTTACCGAAACAGCCAGGATGTTGTTGCCATCATTTTGCAATTTACAAAGTTCTTGATATGAATGCTTCAGGCCGGTAAAATTAAACTGGTTTGTCCGATAGGTTAGCTGTGAAAGGCGCTCACCATTATTTTCGTTCAAACTTTCAAATGATACTTCAAGATCGAGTTTGCGAAGAAAGTCTTCAAAAGACCGGGAATGAGACCGGATGAGAGTGCGTTGCTTTTCAATCTTGTAAAATTCCGCACGTTTGCGATCCTCATCTGTAGTTTTTAAAATATCAAGAATCCAGAGCGAATTAAGAAATGCATCTATGTTATCTGGATTTTTAGGAAACTGCACTACATTCACCTGTGGAAGCGCTGCTGAAACTTCAGCACATTCAACCGGATTGTCATCTATAAACATAAAAGAATCCAGCCCGACATTGATCTCTTCTGCAAGAGAACAAATGTTCTCGGATTTAGTCTGCCAGTTTATTCTTTTTGAACAGATATTTTCCATTGACAATATCATTGATTCGTTCTTATCAAAAACATCTTCAATATCCTCCTGCCGGTTTTTGCTGACAAGCACAATGAGACGTCCTGCAGCCTGCTGCTGTATCAGAAATCTATGAAATTTCTGGTATTCAGCATCAACCGAAACTCCGGAAGATCCGTCTTCAGCTGCAACACCATTCCAAAGAGTATTATCACAGTCAACAGCAATCACCTTTATCGGTTTATGCTTCATCACAAGTATGGAACGAATTATCATTGTGGAGATAATTGTAAAAAATCCCTGAGTATATGGTATGTGTCCGTGCTCCAGCCGTACAGGATCATGGTATTCCTGGTATGGATACAATGAAAATATTCTTTTAGTGTCAGAAGCATAAACGCCTGAAATCCCGTTGAACAGTTCAGTAAAATGGGACTGGATTTTATTTATGCATTCAGCATTTTCGGGATTGTTCATGATTGAAGGAGCAGAAGGGCAAAACAATACTATGTATTTTGCATTATGAGAAGCAGCAGCAACCGATAATGCATCAAAAATATCATTGCATCTTTCCAATAAATAATCATACAGATTCAATTCACTGCCAGTAAGCCGGTCACAAGATGAACCAGCATAAAACAGATCATCCAACCTCAGTAAAATGACATTGAAGCCAGTATTGTTCTGTCTAAATAGTGATGCCGGGTTCAGTAATTGCTGTAAAACCTGGCCGTAATCAGCAAATTCAATGGAGTAAACGGATTTTAATCGGTCACACCAGAAATCAAGACTTTCAGCAAGAGTATTAGCAGTAAAGCTCGCAGCAACAACGATTCTGTTCTTTTCCTCAACGCAGGACGAAATCATTTTTACCAAAGGTTCAGATATATTGTCTGAAATAGAATGAAGTATTTTCAAGTATTTCTGCACGTACTTCTCAATTCTTTCTTTTAAAAACAATGCAGTTGAATACTTCATTTGTCCACAGGCATAACCTTTTCGTTCAATAATCTCAAGAGTAAGATCATACTGACCCTCCTGCTGAGGAATAGGAAACGGCCTGAATTCAATACCCTCAATTTTGCTGGTGTTATCGTTCACAAACCCTTCATATAAAAAATCAGATGATGTTCCAAGCAATGAACGTGAAAGAAAATTGAATAATACCTGAAAAATCGGTGCTCTTGAGGTATCCCTTTGTGGATTCAGATGCTCGACCAAACAAGGAAAAGGTAGATCCTGATATTTCATGGATTCAGTTGTAAAAGCATGGACAGCTTTCACCAATTCGCCATAAGTTATTACTCCATCAATGCGAAATGGTATTACAATTGTATTTATAAAGTAACCGATAATATTATGAAAAGATGCGAGAGTCCTATTCGACACCGGCATTCCTACTGTAAATCGTTGCTGGCCCGTTTCAGAATAAAGCAGCATCATAAATGCCGTAAGCAGAACGGTGTTAATCGTTACGTCAATCGTTTGTGCCACAGCCACTGTTTTACTGTAAAGATCTGCCGGAATAATAAAAGAGATACTCTCTCCACGCAATTCTGCAAATTCAGGTCGCGGAAAATCAGTTTTTAAATTTAATGATTGAATACAACCATTCAAGCCCTCTTTGAAAAACCGTAAATGCTCATTAAAACTTCCATTTTTTAGCCGTTCCTGCTGATATAGTGCAAAATCGATATATCCAGATGATTGGTCAATAAACCCACTTTCTTCCGATCCCGGTTTTGACAACCTTTTGCTGTATTCTGCAAAAAACTCTTTTACCATTATTCTGATAGACCAGGCATCTATGATGCTATGGTGTATTGTTATCAGGACAACAGGTGATATGCTCGCTGCATTGAATACTGTCCAGCGAATCAATGGTCCTGTTTCCAGGTCAAATTGTCGTTTATATTCAGATATTACCGTATCTCGTAATATCTCATCACTTCCAGTTGTGCATTCAACAACCTTTATATCAGCAGGCAAGAAATCTTTTACTATTTGACATACTATGTGATCATTATTTTTATCATCATGAACATTAAGGAATGATGCTCTAAACTGCATATGGTGGCGATAAAGATTTTCGCATGCTGATTCAAACGCAGATAGTACAAAAGGGACAGAGAGACGAAAACTAACAGCAACATTATAGGCTGCTGTATCTGGAGTGAGTTTTTGGATAAATGCCAATGAGGATTGGTTAATTGTCGCAGGCGCAACAAGACAACGACTTGGTGAATATTTACTGACAATTTCAAGGAGCGAATTACGATATTCACTTATCATGTTTCGTGTATCTGAATCCATGGCACCTTTAATTGTGGCAAAGCATAATGCCCCATCTTTATTCCACAACCATATTTTTTTTGCCGCTATAACAGATACGACATCTCGCAAATTCATATTACGCCCTCTTCAAATTCAGTATTGATACTGTCTTTTCTGTTTTTTTGCGGATTATTAGAATTGATTCGTTCTTTTATGAAATCAGCGATATCATAGATTGAATGATCATTTAAGAAATCAAGAGAAGGCAGATTGATCTGTATTTCGTTTTCTATTTGGTTTCGAAGCATTACAGAAGCTACTGAATCCATTCCAATATCACCAAGTGCAATATCTGGAGAAACAATATCGGGTGAAATTTCCATTACTTCAGCAAATGCCTGAATAAGACCATTTACAATAGTTCCTTTTGATACATGATCAACAAGTGTGTGTTTACCGGCTGCAATTGTAACTCCAGAATCTTTTAGTTGCACAGGGATACTTGCACCTTCGGTATTTCCAATCACTTTTATATTTTTGATACCACTCCCTACAAAAAGCAGTCGAATAATCGAATGCCCAGGTGTTTTCAGCATTGTACTCCAGTTAACAGCAAGCCGATCATATATAACATTTGACAGGAAACCTTTACGGACCAACTGTAAAGCAATACCAGAACCCTCTGAATTATGAAATGCCTCATCTCCAGTAATTGCATTGTGAGCAGTAATTGTATTCACTGAGATATCAGCATAACCGGATTGTTCCAGAAATCTTGTTAGCTCCCTACCTATTCGCGGATTACCACCTTCCTGTATTCTGGCATCACAGTAACCTTTATACAGGTCTGCAAGCTCTGGAACATCAGGAAAGGTGCGTACATGAAAATCAAAGTCATTATCAATAAATACAGCGCGCCCTCCATCTTTTAATACACGAAAAACCTCGCGCATAGCTACAAGCGGATCAGGAAGATGCTCCAATACAAGTCGCACTATCACAAAATCAAATGAATCGGAGGGTAAATCAAGAGCTGTTACTGATTGCCGATAGATTTTACATCTTTCTAACTTTTTTAACCGTATTTCATTCTGTGCTACATCAAATAATCTATCCGAGATCTCAACTCCGCAACAATTCATAGTTGGATAACAGTTATGCAGTTTCTCAAGCAAATAGCCAGGTCCACAACCACAATCTAGTACACTCATACCATCTGCTAATCCCAGTTTTTTATATAACGCATGCTCCTGCTCCCAGAAAAGATCAAGTTGAGCATTTAGTCTCATTATCTCACGCTCTTGATCGATTGCGAATTCTTCAATATCATAAGAACAGTTTGAAGACATTTTCTATCTCCTGAATACATTGAAACTTCTATTATTTACCTAAACATACCTATAATTGTGTTGTACATCTTAAAACAAGCACTTTCCTTCTGAATTAATACAATCTCTCCAATCATTCCATCTTCATCTTACACTTTTTAACTATTTTCGTCGATTTCAAACCATATAAACATTGAATTACTACTTTAAACATGAAGAAAAGGAGCAATAAAGCCTTCCAGGCTTATCTATTATTATCTGGTGCATCAAATAAAATAGTCGAATTGTTGATACGAGTACGATGGAACCCATATGATACAGCCTTAATATTACCTCTTTTGACGCCCTCTTTTGTTCCATAAAAATAAAAGTTAGCGGTTATTGTGTATTCCGGTCTATTCGGCACCCCTGTTTCAGAGAGATGTGACGCGTTAGCTAAATTATAAATCAGGTGCCGGATCAGGTGCTACTTTTTCTCATAGGTTCCCTTCCAATTCTAATTTATAGACATTATGAAACAGGCGGTCGCAAATTGCATCCGCCGATGTCGAATCTCCAAAAACTGCATACAACTGGTCCAGTGATAGCTGACTAGTTATAATTGTTGAAGTAAGCATATATCTTTCCTCAATCATTTCCAGAAAATGATTTCTCTGGTTTCTAGTAATGACATCCAGACCAAGTTCATCGAACAAAAAAGTTGTGCTTTACTCATCTTGTCTATTGATTTAAGATAAATTCCTACTGCTTGTTCAGCATTCATGGCTTCCAGAAATTTTGTAATTCTGAAGTATTTAATACTGTAGAGCAGGCAAAGTGTTACGCCTGTTTTAGCAAGTTCAGAGTGAATGTAACTGAAGTCCATCTCTTTTGAATAATCTATTGAGATATCTTTCACTTTTCTGTAAAGTTTTCTTCGAGTTTCGCATCCATTAACGGTATGCTGTCTTCTGCGCTATACTCTTTAACGGAAAGTCCGTTTTTTTTCTGTTGCGCTATGTGGTGAGGCCAATCATATTTACTCTGGGTATGTGGTATAGGTCCTCCATATACGTTACTGTTTTAATTTCTTATAAACGCGAAGGATACAAAAAATTTGTTGGTCGAGCGATTACAGACGCATAGAGTTTCTCCCTGGCATATTCATTTCCTTTCAACCATTAAAAGGAAAATGAATCGGTTTAAGGGTCTATGCGTTATTTATCTCTGGTAGGGATTAATGGATTCAGCAGCCTCCGCCACTCGATTCCGGTTCTTTGACATCTTATCTTGTATTCGTACTAATAAATTTCAGGTTTGTTGTAATTTTTTTGATAATTGATCAGCAAGTTCTTTGACAAAAGGACTTATAAGAATACCATTTCGGTAGGCAGACAGTTGAACAAGATCAACTCCCCCTGTTTCTGCCTTTTTCCATCCAAGATAAGGATCAAATTTATCTGAAAGAGCCTTGGAGGTAAAGAGTGTTATTCTCCCATCGTATGGTTTAACCCTATAATTCATGGCTGCAGCATCATTAATTTTTTCCATAATTATCAATGGGCGTTCACTTTTTAAATTTAATTTGAATAAAATCTGACTTATGGTGACCTGATACTTACGATGAAAACGTCGTAACGCTTCAGAAGATCGCTCTTTCAAAAATAAATATTTGCCATTCATTGATGCCTGACAAATATTCTTCCAATGGAATGCGATATTTGCCATTAAATAGCTGAATTTTTGTTTTCTAGTAAACATGACCCATTCACGATTTGTGTCTAAAAGTGCGACTAATGCTACCGTTTTATTTAATCTTCTCATCTGACAGGCCATTTCGTAGGCAATTGTCCCCCCCATACAATACCCTCCCAGATAATAGGGTCCTTCAGGATCTATGGCAATGATCTCCTTTGCATATTTTGCAGCCATATCTTCAATTGACGTAAGTACATTATTTTTGCCATCAAGCCCCTGCGCCTGAATACCATAAACAGGCTGATCACCTGGTAAGTGATTCGCGAGTTCACGATACAATAGCACATTGCCACCACCACCATGAATCAAAAACAGCGGTTTTTTCTTACCTGTAGATCTGATAGGGACAATCAGCTCCCAATCGGCACTTTTTGATTCAGATTTATCTATAACTGAAGCAAGCAGTTGTGGTGTAGATGCTTTGAAGAGCGTTGCCAATGGAAGAGATACACCAAATGTTTTCTCTATTTTAGAAAACAATCTGGTTGCCAAAATGGATGTTCCGCCTAATTCGAAATAGTTATCGGTAATGGAAATACATTCTTTACCCAATAACTGCTGCCATAGTATAACCAGTTTTTTTTCGGCTTCTGTTACGGGTGGTTGAAAAACCCGGCTGTTTTCAACTGATACATATTGGGGCGATGGAAGACTTTTTCTATCTATTTTTCCATTAGATGTCAAAGGAAATTGTTCAAGTTGCAGAAAAAATCGGGGTACCATATAGTGTGGCAGTTTTTCCTGACAAAATAATCTAAGTTGTTCAGATTCTACTTTTTTTTCTTTGTCAAATATAAGGTAAGCCACAAGCGACCTGTCCTTATTCTCATCTTCAAACACAGTCACAATCGCATCGTTTATACCATTGTGTTCTTTGAGAACAGATTCAATCTCTCCCAATTCAATACGGAAGCCGTTTATTTTAACCTGAAAATCAATTCGTCCGCAGTATTCAAATTTCCCATCATGACGCTTCCTTGCCAGATCGCCCGTCTTATAAACCCTTCCGATACGATCAATTTCAATAAACCGTTCTTCCGTTAACTCACGGCGGTTAAGATATCCTTTGGCAAGACCATCACCGCCGATGGCTAATTCACCATAGAGGCCATCGGGAAGAGGCCTATTATCCTTGTCCAATATCACAAACCAGGTATTATCAATAGGTTGTCCAATATCCGGTGCTTCAGTCCCCTCAATGACTCTCCCAATTGATGACCAGACTGTTGTCTCTGTCGGCCCAAACATATTCCAGACCTGAGATTGTGTTTTAAGCAATCTGTCAGCAAGATCCCTTGTCATTTCTTCTCCTCCACAAAGGACCTTAAGATGCGGCGTTCTTTCCCATCCTGAATCAAGTAACAGTTTCCAGGTAACAGGCGTCGCCTGCATTACACTGATTTTATATTTTTCAATCATAGCAAGCAGTGCATTTCCATCTGAAGCACTTTTTTTTTCTGCAATGACAACACGTGCTCCACATATCAATGGTACAAAGATTTCAAGCACAGATATATCAAAAGATATTGTAGTAACTGCAAGCAGTATATCACTTGAAGTAAATCCCGGTTTGCGTGTCATTGACATTATTAAATTTGTCATAGCTTGATGAGGGATAACCACTCCTTTAGGCGTGCCAGTTGAACCAGAAGTATAAATTGCATAAGCCGGATCATCACCACTATTAACACTTATCAGATTGGTTACTTGTTCCTGCTTGATTACTGACCATTCTTTGTCGATTACAATCAATACAACCCTTTCTGGAATGGGCATATTTTCATACAATCCAGTTTGTGTAATCAAGACCTGCAATCCGGAATCTTCAATCATAAAAGCCAAACGATTTTCAGGGAAAGAAGGATCGAGCGGAACGTATGCTCCACCAGATTTCAAAACTGCCAGCATTGCTATTACCATGTCAATAGAACGATCAAGCATTATTCCTACCATTAAACCAGGACCGATCCCCTTTTTCCGGAGACAAGACCCTAACTGATTAGCAACCCTGTTCAAATCGCCATACGTTATAGAATCGGCACCAAATAAACAGGCAACCTTATTTTCTGACTGTAATACTTGAGATTCAAAAAACTGAATTACAGTTCGGTTTCTATCATAGGAAGTCTTGGTTTTCTCTTTCATCGAAGAAATACTCTCAAGTACATGAGATGTTACAAGTGGAATTTTTATTACCGGCATATCGAGATTTTCAGTTATACTGTCAATTATACGAGAGAATACATCAACCATCGTTTTCATTGTTCTTTCTGAGAATAATTCAGTACTATATTCAAAAACACCACTTATCATCTGATTCTCTTCACATAAATACAGGGAAAGATCATATTCCGAAATACCACGATCAAAGAACCGACGTTCAATGTTCAAACCATCTATTGCCTCAACACGATATGGATAGTTCTGGAATGCAAACATTACCTGGAAAATAGGAGTATGGTTTGTTGCACGTGGAGGATTGATTATTTCTACTAACTTTGCAAACGGGATATCCTGAAATGAAGAAATTTTATCCGTATAATCTATTAGTTGTTTTATAAGTTGCCTGAAGGTAGTTGTCTCATCAAAAACAATCTTATATGGAACCATATTTATAAAAAAACCTATAAGTTGTTCAAGACCACTATGTGACATTCTATTTGCATTGGGACAACCGACAATGATTTGTTTCTGATTTGAATACCGATATAATAATGTAGAAAACATACCCAGAAGAATGTGAAACAGATTTGACTTTTCACTACCTATAATAGCTTTGACTCTTTCATTTTGTTTAGCAGATAGTGAAAAAGGGATTAGTTTTCCCCTATATTTTGGCTTATCAGGACGTCTATTATCAGCAGGCAACTGCAAAACCTGCGGTGTCCTGCCAAGCATATCTATCCAGAATTCTTTGTAGTGTGTATCAAAGTAACGGGATTCCTCACCTTTTTGCCATGCAGCAAAATCGGCAAATTGAAATGGCAGGGATGGAAGTTGAGGTCTTTCGCATTTTGAATATGAAGCATAGAGCCTGGTCAATTCATCTATCCATATCGACATCGACCAACCATCAGAAATAATATGATGTATACAGACAATAAAATAGTATTCCGTGTTTGATAAGCGATAAACTGTAGTGCGAAATAATGGCCCTTTTGCAAGATCAAACGGTTCACAAGCACATGCTTTAATATGAGATTCAGCCTTACTGATGCTTTCCGTTTCTGAGGAAAGATCAATCTCTGTGACTTGATCAGCACTAATATCAATTAACCTGATAACAACTTCGTTATCAACCTCCAGAAAAACACTCCGAAGAATTTCATGGCGTTCAACTATTGCAGACCATGCTTTTTTCAAATACTCAACATTGACTTTTCCCCTGATTTGAATACCCTGAACAATATTATGCGAAATATTTTCCGGTTCAAGCTTTGATATAAACCACAACCGTTCTTGTGATTCGGAGATCGGAAGATATTGATTATGCTGTAAAACAGGTATTTGTATAGCTTGAGGCAGTCTATCTGATTTAAGTTTCCCTTCTATAATTTCAATTTGTGCTTTTAATGTGGAATTTTTCAAAAGCTCCTTCATCGTTATCAATTTCTTACCGGTTAAAGTATTCAGCCTGGAGAGTACCTGTGAAGCGATCAAGGAATTCCCTCCCAATTGGTAAAATTCATCATTGACTTTAACATCATTCAATCCGAGAGTTTCTTTCCAGATTTCTGAAATCACATGGTAAACATCTATTTCAGCATTGCCCTTTCCCGGTACATTATCCATATTTGTAACGATTTCTGATATACTGCCATTATTATTAGGTGATGTTTTTTCCTTTTCATGATTAGTATCTATCCAGTACCGTTTTCCTTCGAATGGGTATGTAGGCAGGCTGCATCTTTTTCCCGACTTTTTCTTCGTCAATTCATTCCAGTTAATCTCCAGCCCACATTCCCACAATCTAGCTATAGTTTTCAATAGAAATATATAATCCTTTCCTCCTTGTTTGGGACTAGGAAGAGAGGGTAAAATAATTGTCTGTTTCTTTTCAAATTTATGCATCATTGCTAAAGAACATAGCGTATTGCCAGGGCCAATTTCTATAAATATATGATTTTTCTTCATAGAAAGAAGTGTATCCATACCCGTTGAGAATCTAACAGTGTTTCTTATTTGATCTCCCCAATATACTGGAGATGCAGCTTCTTCACTGGTAATCCATGCTCCGCTTACATTTGAGATAAAAGGAATCTTAGGAGCATTAAGCGAAAATCTATAAAGTTTATTAACAAACGCTTTTGCCGCCGGCTCCATCATTTCCGTATGGAAAGCATGGGATGTTTTCAGAATGGATGTTTTTATTTCCAGAGAATTTAATTTCTTTTCAAGCAATGCAATCGCTTCGTTATTACCGCCAAGTACACAATGTTCAGGTGAGTTAATAACAGATAATGAAATTTCTTCATTGCAGTATTCCTGCATTGCCTCTGCTGAAGCTGCAACCGAGAGCATACGCCCTGAAGGCATATTTTGCATCAATTGACCTCGCATACAAACAATTTCAATTGCCTGCTCCAGAGTAAATACATCTGCAAGCGCAGCAGCAACATATTCGCCAAGACTATGACCTATAAAATTGTCAGGTTTAACTCCCCAGTTAATTAAAGTTTTTGCAAGAGAATATTCCAGTGTAAACAGAGTTGGTTGAGCAAATTCTGTTCGTGTAAGCAGATCCTGTTGTTTTTCTACATTGTTTTCACTGTCTTCAGAACAGATTACAGATACGATATTTAAATCTATATATTTTTCGATAATTTCGGCACATTTGCTGATATTCGATTGAAAAATCGGTTCATATTTGTATAACTGTTTTGCCATGTTAATATATTGCGAACCCTGACCACTAAACATAAATGTTATTTCGGGATTGGAAAACCATTGTGATCTATCATAAAAAAGATTTTCCTTTTCAAAAATGCTTTTTACATCCTGAAATGATTCAGCTACCGGAGCAACTCTTTCTCTAAAATGCGCCCTTCCATGCTGAAGAGTGTAAGCGATATCATTTAAGCAGTTCTGAGTCGGATTATTAATCAAATAATCCAAAAAATCAGAAATTTTCTTATTTAATGCATTTAAGGTTTTTGCAGAAAGCGGCAAAATATAAGCCGGTTTTTCCCCTGCTTCATATTTGTTTAATACAAAAGTTTCCAGAAGAATATGTGCATTTGTTCCTCCTATTCCAAATGAACTCACTCCTGCTCTAAATGGTTTGGAAAATAACAGACCCTGAGGTGGTTTTTTAATTTCAATACAGGAATTATTGATATAAAAAGGAGTCTGATCCAATCGAAGCTCGGGATTGGGTTCTTTAAAATGTAATATCGGTGGAATTATTCCATGTTTAAGAATAAGCACTGTTTTTATAAAAGATGCGACCCCTGCGGCTGCATCAAGATGACCGATATTAGTCTTTACCGATCCAAGTACGCAATGTTTTTTTTCTGATTTTTTAAAAACATCTGCAAGAGCTTCTATCTCGATCGGATCTCCAAGCAGTGTACCAGTACCATGTGTTTCAATATATGAAACAGATTGAGGGTCTACACCTGCAAAGGCATATGCAGATTCAATAGCTTCTTTTTGTCCATTTACACTGGGGGCGGTAAAGCCTACTTTTGATGCACCATCATTATTAATCGCTGAACCAAGGATAACCGCGTAAATCTGGTCGTTATCTGCGATAGCTTCTTCGTATCGTTTAAGAAGAACAATACCTGCTCCTTCACCAAATATCGTTCCTGATGCATTTTTGTCAAAGGCTCTGCAATGGCCATCATTTGAATAAATAAGACCATCCTGAAACAGATATCCTTGATTTCTTGGTATTTTAACAGTTGCCCCTCCAGCAAGCGCCATATCACAATCATAATTCAATAAATTCTGACAAGCTAAATGAATAGCAACCAGAGATGTTGAACACGCAGTTTGTACATTGATGCTTGGCCCTTTAAGATTAAACTGATAGGAAACTCTGGTTGTTAAATAATCTTTTTCATTACCTACCATGGTAGTAAAGATTTGTTGAGGAGAAGTCAAAGGAAACTTTTTGGCAATATTGTTTACAAGATATAAATTCATGCTGCATCCGCCAAAAACTCCGATTTTTCCTTGATATTTATAGGGATTATATCCGCCATCCTCTAAAGCATTCCAACAGCACTCAAGAAAGATTCTTTGTTGAGGATCTATAAAACGGGCTTCTTCAGGACTGTACCCGAAAAATGCTGCATCAAAGATTTCTGCATCATCAATTACAGGAGATGATTTTACGTAATCAGGATGATCGATAATGGCAGGATCAGCTCCAGACTGAATCAATTCCTCACGGGAGAATGTTTTAACAGATTCAACACCATTTATAAGATTATGCCAATACTGTTTAACATCCTTAGCACCAGGTAATTTGCATGAAATACCAATTACAGCTATTTTATTTATATTCTCTTCTTCCGTCATTATCATCCCTTTTTACTGTTACATGACGTTTCCTTGACAATGCCTGTTTTTTCAGATTAGCCCTTTTTTCAACTTTGTCTTGATCCTCATTTTCTTTTTCCTGTTCTTCAGGGCTAAGAAAACGTGAAAGCGTCTCGATCGTAGGAAACTGAAACAACCTCGTTAAAGGAATATTACTATGTAATTTTTCAGAGATTTTCTGATTGACAGTAAAAATCGACATTGAATTTCCACCAATATCAAAAAAATTATCCTGTATGCCAATCTCATCAATATTAAGAACTTCTTTCCAGATATCAGTCAATAGTTGTTCATATTTTGTAGAAGGTGCTACAAATTTTCTATCCAGAACTGGACGATGAGTGCCGGGATCAGGTAATGATTTTTTATCGACTTTTCCATTTGGTGTCAGAGGTATCTTATCCAATTTGATGAATTGAGCCGGGCACATGTAATCCGGTAATGTCAATCGTACGAAAGATCGTAAAACTTCATTATTTGGCATTTCATTTGTAGTTATTACAATATATGCGATTATCCTTGCCTGTTCCTGCTGCCCTTTGACAGCAACGGCAACATCTGAAATATCAGGATATTTTCGCAATACCGCTTCAATCTCTCCCAGTTCGATCCGATGCCCACGAATTTTTACCTGGTTATCGATTCTCCATCCATACTCGATATTTCCATCATTGCGGAACCTGCAGAAATCCCCGGTCCGATAAAGGTATTCTTTTGAATCTGGTTTGAAAGGATGAAGTATGATTTTCTTTTTTGTCATTTCTGGTAAATTAAGGTATTCAGTAGCAAGCCCTGCTCCTCCAATAAAAAGTTCGCCCCATACGCCAACAGGAACTACTTTGAATTTTTCATCAAGTATATAAATTTCTGTATTTGCTATTGGTTTTCCCAAAAGCACCAATTCATCCTCAGAAGAACATTTATGGCAGGCAGACCAGACAGTGGTTTCTGTCGGACCGTACATGTTCCATAATTCATCACACCTCTCAAGCAGATTTTGCATAATTGCGTAAGGCATTGCTTCACCGCCACATAATGCCTTAAATCTTCTCTGCGGTTTCCATCCACTTTCTATAAGAAGTTTCCATGTTACTGGAGTAGCCTGTAAAATTGTTCCCCTCACTTGCTCTATTAGATTTGAGAGCCGCTTTCCATCCCTGACCACATCGGTGTCAGCTATTACCACTTGAGCACCACAGATAAGCGGTAAAAAGAGCTCCAGAATAGAAATATCAAATGAAATAGTGGTAACTGCTACCAGTATATCTTCACTTTTTATGCCCGGGTTTATTGCCATACTCTGTAAAAAATTTACGAGAGCACTATGTGGAATAACAACACCTTTTGGATTGCCGGTCGAACCGGAAGTATACATTACATATGCAGTTTCTGACGGTGTCTTTCCCATAAAATTTATACAGGGAGATCTATCAAAATCTGATTTATCAACACAAATGATTCCATAGCTGTCATTTGTTATCGCATTTTTAAGCGCAGATTCCGTGATAATAAATCTTACCCCAGAATTGTTCATGCTATATTCAATCCTGCTTTGTGGAAAATTAGGATCAAGTGGAACATAACAACATTTTGCTTTCCATATTCCCAGAATAGAAATAATTATCCACTGATTTCTGTTTAAAAATATGCCTACAGGTTCACCCTCTCTAAGACCGCATTTACTCAACCTTTCAAAAACGGCATTTGAGAAATCAATAAGTTCTCCATAATTAAGAAATATATCATTGAATCGTATCGCGGTTCTCTCTTTAATACGTTCTGCAATAGAATAAATCATCTCCTGTGCATTATTAAATTCTGAAAGATGTTGGGTTGTTTCGTTCCATCTCCCTGTTATTTCTAAAACCTGTGAAGGATCGATACAGGTAACATCATCAATCAAACTAGTGCTGTTTTTAATCATAGCCAAAGTTGCATGCTTATAATTGGAAATGAACCTTGTAATCGTATCCTGTTCAAACAGATCCGCGTCATACTCTAACCATCCATGGATCACACCATTTTCATACCAGAACGTCGCGAACATATCAAGTTGTGCGTTATCATTTGGAATTAACTTCTGTTCAACTGTTACATTGTTTAAATTCAGTAATACAGGATGCCCGAAAGTATAACCGGTCTGGAAAACCGGATTAATCTCGGTATCTTTTGAACCTTTGTATAACTGAGCAATAGTTTCAAAAGGCAACTCCTGATTACGGTGAGCAAACAACAGTTTTTTCCTGATAGTACGGACCAATTCCACGAAAGACACGCCATGGGTAAATTCAACTATAATCGGTAAAACATTTACAAAACAACCAGCAGTATTTTCGAAGCCATCGATTCTTCTGTTAGTTAATGGAACTCCGATACAGACATTTATAGCTGAGCTATACTTGTGTAAAAGAGCAGCATACGAAGCTAATAAAACAACGAATCCGGTTACATCTGACTCTTTAGCGAAACTATCGATCAAACAGGTTTCATCTCTATTAAATAAAATTGGGATTGTATCACCTGCATGCTGACTGGGAGATGATCTGGTTTTATCCAGAGGGAAATTGAGGGGTTCCGTTTTTTCAACTTCGTTTTTCCAGTATTGAATCATCCGGGATTGTTCTTTTAAGAGATACTCCTCCATCTGAGTACAAAATGACATATAAGTTTTGACAGTTGGCATTTCTACTGGGTTATCACTTAAAAGGAAACTATTGTAAAAACGATTCAACTCCTCAATCAAAATATCTTTTGTCCGAAGATCAGAAATGATATGATGCATTGTGATCGTCAGATAGAACAGATCATTCTGTAAACAATACAATTTTACTCTAACAGGTGTTTCATCTTCGAGATGAAATGGTTTTCGCAGCTCGGCAACAACATCCTGAGGTGTTTCCTCCTCTGAATATTTTTTTGATTCCAGACTGATACACTCAATGATTTTTCCATAGACCTCTTGACGTATTTGTAGATAAAGTTCATTATTCAAAGAATAAAAACCGGATCTGAAAATATCATGCCTTTTAAAAATTTCATGAAAACTTTTCTCAAGGATTTCTAAATCAATAGAACCCTTGATTTTATAACATAAATTGAGGTTATAGGCGCTGCTATCCGGAAAAAGTTGATTCAAGATCCAGAATTGTCTCTGAACATCTGATGCTTTACAGATTGTCATCTCTTTCATATGTATTTTATTTCAAATATTCCTTACTACATAGTATTATTCTAAAAACCACACACAAGCTTATTATTTTCTGACGATCTCATTTTTCGATAAACTCTGATGGCTATAAAAAGAGATTGCCAGAAAAGGTTCATCATTGTTTTAATTTTGTTTCTACAAAGGATACCAGTTTCAGCACTGAACCAAAATTTGACCTGTTCATCTCCTCCTCATGAACAATTATCCCAAATTCCTGTTTCAGAAATGATGATATTTCAATCAATCCAAACGAATCTATAATACCCTGATCAACCAGTGATTTATCATGATCAAATTCATTTTCCTCTACCATGTAACTTCGACAGATAAATTCAAGCAACTTACTTTTAATAGTTCCCATAATCATTTCCTCACCTGATAACAATCTCTCTGATTTACAACGACCATTTAACTTTTTTAAGTCATCATTTAAATACAGTTTTTCAGTAATCTCAAACCAATAAACTGACATGGTATTTACAAATCCAGCTCATCAATAGCATACCTCATCCATACACAGCCCCAATTAAATGTAACGAAATCTCTTTTTATATCAGCATAAATTTTTTCCCACATGTTACGGCTATTTATTCCCAGCATTTTGTCATTATCAAAATTAACGATATGATCACCTGTTGATTCGATTCTGGTTGAACTTACATATTGATTATAATCTTTTAAATTAAGAACGAATCTGTGGGAAGTTTCGCAAAACCCGATTATTTCAGCACCTTTTTGAGAATGAAGTCTAAGCCAAAAGTCGTAATAACTGCCATCACTCCTCTTTATTTTACTAATCTCTTCCATTGACAATTCGACCTTGTCTCTCTCAAACTGTGATGGAGGAAGCGCCGGTACCAGCAAGTATCGATAACCCTTTGATTTTGCATGAGTGCACATCTTTGTCAGTACAAGTCTAGCCAACCCTTTTCCTCTATATCTGTTTGGAGTAAATACCAGCAAAGCAACAAGGGTATTTGGTGTTTTACCAGCCATAGTATCATTAAAAGACTGTCTCACAACCCCTTGCCAACCATCAGGAAGATTGTGCAGATCATAATCCCAGAATATTTGTGTTACAAACCCACCTGCGGCAATCATCTCAGGACTTCGGGATTTGTCAATGTAATAAAAACGATCTTGTAAACAATTATTAAACGGTACATATCCGATTCTGCATTTTGAATTCAGATTTCCAGGATAGAGCGGATGATCATCCAGAAAATATTGACACCAGGGACGTCGTTCGCATTCGGAGCGAAATTTTTCAAGAATTTCTCCATGCGTCTTGCCCTCCAATTCCCACCATTCAAAGTTTTCTTTATCAAAAGAATTTTTCATTCTACCGGTTTGCTCCATGATGCCCCCGATTCTATAATTAACACCTGTCCACAATTCTTATTTTTCGTCTATGCTCGTCTAACGTGACTTCGGGTGGATGATCCATCCAGTATTTACTGATTTGGGCAGATAAAATAAATGTTATTAACATATTATCACGGTAACCGATCCGTTGTCTGTTTACTGTTATATTTTTGTTTAAAAATCTTGTTACCATTTTTTGATCAAAAATACCATACTCCGCTATTTTCCCGGGTGAAAGAAATTCTTTCACGAGTTCAGATGTTGTCCCGTTTTGAATAAATGCTTTTAAATCAGGAGCCTGATAGGGTAGTTTTGGCCTGTCAATGATAGAATCTGGTATTAAACCTCTGAAAGCCTCTCTGAGGATATGCTTCTGAGAGAATCCTTTGAGCTTATATTCATCGGGGTAACTGAAAACCGTTTCAATCAATCGGTGGTCCAAAAAGGGATAACGTCCCTCAATACCATGAGATAAAGACATCCTGTCTCCCTGGGAAGACAACAGGTACCCCGATAAAAGCGTATTCATTTCAAGATACTGATTTTTTCTTAAAAATGACCATGTATAATACTGTTGTGGAAGAATGGAACGGACCTTTTCAATGACTTGATCATTACCGGATTCTTTAACGTATTCCTTATTAAAATATCTTTGAAGAACACTGTTATTAGCGACTCTGATATTCAGGCTAACCAGTTCATTATCAAATTGTTCCAGAAATCCTTCATAATACATTTTCATCAGCCCGAATTGCTGAGGGTCAGAATAATGATGAAGGTGTGGGTAAAGACGTTTTATCAATTGTGGTCTTAACTTCGATCCAGGTATTTTTGACCAGAAATTTAAAAGTTTGAGTTCTTTAAAGGAATCATAGCCAAAAAATATTTCATCAGAAGCTTCACCGGTTAATACCACCTTAATATTGTTCTCCCTTACACAATTAGACAGAAGATAAAGGGGAACAGGAGCAGTCCTGAATACCGGCCGTTCAAAATGATACACAGAATTCATGAAATTATTGTCTACATCATCGTAAGATATGGTGATGCTGGAATGTTCCGAACCGATTTGTTTCACCATCTCTTTTTGAAATATACTCTCATCATAATCAGAATCTTCAAAAGCAACAGAAAAGGTTTTGAAACGTTCTCTATTACAGCTTGAGGTAAGCGCAGTTATAACAGAGGAATCGATTCCGCCACTGAGATAGGTGCCTACAGGAACATCACTTCTTAAACGCAACCGGACAGAATCTCTGAGAAGTGAAGTCAATTCTTCAGTTGCTTCATTAAATGTTTGTGCATGGGAAGGATTGCTCTGACCCAAATTGTAATATTTATGTATTGATGGCCTGCCACCCTGTTGTATTATTAAAAAAGAAGCGGATGGAATGGATATTACATCGGTAAAAACGGTTCTTTCACCCAGAGTATTCCATAAAAGACCATGTTCCAGAAGATTTTCATGGCAAAAAGAACGTTTAAAACCTGGAATATAGTCAAAAGCTTTTGTTTCTGAAGCAAAATAATATGTACCATTTATGGTGAGCATATAGATTGGTCTCACACCATAGCGATCTCTGAATGCAACCAGCCTTTTATCTTGCCGATCCCAAATTATCCCGGCGAATTGTCCATTAAACCTGGAAAAACAATCGGTCCCCCAGAAACTAAAGGCTTTGAGCACTATTTCTGTATCGCTTCTTGTTTGGAATCTTATTCCTTTTGCCTTTAATTCCTCACGTAATTCTATATAATTGTAGACTTCACCGTTATAAACGATAACAAACCTTCCATCATCCATGGGCTGATGCCCATCTGCAATATCTACAATGGAAAGCCGGGTATGACCAAAAGCCAGATCCCGGGAGAGATATATTCCCCATTCATCGGGACCACGGTGACGAAGAGATGCGGTCATTTGAGTTATTATACGCTCTTTTTGTTCAGAACTATAGGTACCCTTGTAGATACAGATGATTCCGCACATCGTATATTGTCCTGATTTGATAAACTGTAATATAGAATTGTTTAATATACTTTATTTTAAGGAAAAATAATCACTTATCATCTTCGCCATTTAGTTGCTATACATCTTTATGGCTATCTATAGATTTTAACACTTTTTTTCCTGATTAACATCAGTTTTAAATTTGTAAAACAAATGAGTTTTCTTAATAACCGTTTCTTTCACTATATTCCATACTCTGGTTTAAAAAATAATTCAAATTACCCCCCCTTGTACTAAGCAGATACAACTTAAATTATAGCACAAACAATCACGGATAAGTACACGGGTATTCTCACACCTAAAAAGAGGTAATTTCTGTTTATCTTTTACCCAATTTACCTATTGACTCCAATTGGGATGCTCAAATCTTTTTGGTGAATTGAAACACGATATTGAAAGTATCCTAACGGTGAACTGCGTATTTGCTCGAGCTTGAGGTAAAACTATTTTGATTCAGAAGGTTTCCAGTTCATCGGAAGCAGATCATCAATATCGTTAGAATTTCTTGCGGGAAGTTTTTCAAGAAGATCACATAGATAAACGTAGGGGTTGATACC